>Ga0335075_10009966_pt1 | contig 14442 bp, 9 predicted proteins | sample Lox_Sample_24_FD_206723 | JGI IMG/M metagenome (GOLD analysis project Ga0335075, IMG submission 206723) | Soil microbial communities from Loxahatchee National Wildlife Refuge, Florida, United States - Lox_Sample_2.4 | ecosystem: Environmental > Terrestrial > Soil > Wetlands | place: USA: Florida...
GATCAGGTGCAGTGTGTTGGGCAGTCACTGTTCGCCGTCGCCGCGACGAGCCTCATGCAGGCGCGCCGCGCGGTGCGACGTGCCAAGGTAGTGTATGAAGAGTTGCCATCCGTGCTCACCGCAGAGGCGGCGCTCGAGGCGCACGCCTTCGTGCTGCCGACGCAGACGTTGCGCCGCGGTGATCCGCAGCGTGCGATTGCGCGGGCGCCCCACCGTCTCACGGGGCGCCTGACGATCGGCGGTCAGGAGCACTTTTCGCTCGAGGGTCATATCGCGTATGCGCTCCCGCGCGAAGACGGGACGATGTTGGTCTACAGCTCGACGCAGCACCCAGGCGAGGTGCAGATGCAGGTTGCGCACGCGCTCGGCCTCACCGCCAAAGACGTCGTTGTCGAGTGCCGTCGTATGGGCGGTGCCTTCGGCGGGAAAGAGACGCAGCCGGCGCTTTTCGCCTGCGTCGCCGCGCTGCTGGCACGCCGCTGCAATGCCCCAGTCAAAGTGCGCCCCGATCGCGACGACGACATGTCGATGACCGGCAAACGACATGATTTCGTGACCGACTACGATGTCGGCTTCGACGATGAGGGCCGTATCGCCGCAGTCCTCTTCACGCTTACTTCTCGCTGCGGCTATTCGGTCGATCTCTCCGGGGCAATCAACGATCGCGCGATCTTTCACAGCGATAACTGCTACTTTCTCGAGCACGTCGAGATCGTCTCGCACCGCTGCCGTACGAATACCGTCTCGAACACGGCGTTTCGCGGCTTTGGCGGTCCGCAGGGGATGCTCGGTATCGAGCAGATCATCGACGAAATCGCCCGCGCGCTCGGCCGCGATCCCTTAGCCGTGCGCAAGGCGAATCTGTACGGGATCAGCGATCGGAATGTCACGCCCTACGGGCAGACGATAGAAGACAACGTCATTCACGACGTCATCGCGAAACTCGAGAAGAGCTCCGACTATCACCAGCGGCGCGCGGAGATCCGCGCTTTCAACGCGGTCAATCCGATTCTCAAACGCGGGATCGCGCTGACGCCGGTGAAGTTCGGCATATCGTTCACGGCGACACACCTCAATCAAGCGGGAGCGCTCCTCCTCGTCTATACCGACGGGACGGTGCTGCTCAATCATGGCGGTACCGAGATGGGACAGGGCCTCTTCACGAAAGTTGCTCAAGTGGTGGCGCACGAGCTGCAGATCGACGTCGAGCGCGTGCGGGTGACTGCTTCGGACACGAGCAAAGTGCCCAACGCCTCGGCGACCGCGGCCTCCGCCAGCTCCGATCTCAACGGCAAAGCCGCGCAAGATGCTGCCCGCACGATCAAAAATCGCCTGATCGACTTTGCCGTCGCGCACTTCGGCATCGAAGCGCAGCAGGTACGTTTCGAGCGCAACGAGGTGCATGTCGGGAGCGAGGTCTTTTCGTTTGCCGAGTTCGTGCACCGCGCGCACGCGGGGCGTGTCTCCCTTGCAGCGACGGGCTTTTATCGTACGCCGAAGATCGCCTACGACCGCGGGACCTTGAGCGGACGTCCCTTCTATTATTTTGCGTACGGGGCCGCAGTCTCCGAGGTCGTCATCGACACGCTCACCGGCGAGAACCGCCTCTTGCGCGTCGACATTCTGCACGATGTCGGCCGATCGCTCAACCCGGCGATCGACACCGGTCAGATCGAAGGCGGCTTCGTGCAGGGGATGGGGTGGCTGACGACCGAGGAACTCTGCTGGGACGCGCAGGGACAGCTGACCACCCACGCCCCCTCGACGTACAAGATCCCGGTGGCAAGCGACGTGCCGGCAGACTTTCGCGTCGCGATCTATGATGCAGGCTGGAATGCAGAAGACGCGATCTTTCGATCCAAGGCGGTCGGCGAGCCGCCGCTGATGCTGGCGATCTCCGTCTTTCATGCGATCAGGGACGCCGTGGCGAGCACCGGAGGGGACGAACTCGCACCGCGCCTGAACGCTCCGGCGACGCCGCAGGAGATTTTGCGCTCGATCGTCGATCTGCGCGTGCGTCTCGGTGCTCCGGCCGATCCGGCGCAAGCGATGGAGGCACGCGCATCGTGAGCGCTTGGCTGCGCGAACTCGCACGTCTTCGCGCGGTGCGAACCGAGGCAGTTGTCGTCACCGTCCTCAGCGTTCGTGGATCGACGCCGCGCGAAGCCGGCGCGAAGATGATCGTGACGGCGCACGGCATCCATGGCTCGATCGGCGGTGGGCGCTTGGAATTCGACGTGATTGCGCTCGCCCGGACGATGCTCGGGACGACGGAGCAGTCGCGTGTGCACCGCTTCGTTCTCGGTGCCGTGCTTGGGCAGTGTTGTGGCGGGCTCGCCGAACTGTTCTTCGAACCGGTGACGCCGCGGAGTGCGTGGGTCGACGAACTCCTCCGTGACGACCGGGTGCCGGAACCGTGCGTGCTCGTGCGCCCGCTGCAGCACGACGGGCAGCAGATGTTGGTGGTTCGGCCGAACGGCACGCAGGGCAGCGTCGGTGACGCGGTGCTCGATGCGGCGGCGCTTCAAACGGCCGGCACGATGCTCGCGGCGCCACACCCGCAGATCGCATCTACCGCGCAACTCGTCTTCGAGCCGCTCGGGCTCGGCATTCCCACCGTGCTGCTCTTCGGCGCGGGCCACGTGGGCCGTGCGGTCGTGCGAACGCTCGACGGCGTCTCCGCGCGCATCCGCTGGATCGACAGCCGGCGGGAGCAATTTCCGCAGGCGATTCCCGAGAACGTCGCCGTCTGTTGCACGGGCGATCTGCTGGACGAAGTGCAAGCCGCACCGCCCGGCAGCGACTTTCTGGTGATGACACATAGCCACGTCCTCGACTTCGAATTGGCCGTGCGCATTCTCGAACGTGGCGATTTCGGGTACTTCGGCCTGATCGGTTCGAAGACGAAACGGCGATCCTTCGAAAGCCGGTTCGCGCAGCGCGGCATCGCAGCCGACCGCATCGCGCGGATGTGCTGTCCGATCGGCATCGCGGGGATCACGAGCAAGAATCCGGCCGCCGTCGCAATCGCGGTTGCAGCGCAGTTGCTGCGCGCGCAGGAGCAAGCGCGATCTGCGACTGAGGTGCACGTCGGGAACGAGCGCGGCGGCGTGCGCGTCTGATGCAGACACCGCGGCTCGAACTGAGCGGCATACGCAAAGTCTACCCCGCGGTCGTCGCCAACGACGGCATCGACCTGCGCGTCATGCCCGGTGAGATTCACGCGGTGCTCGGCGAGAACGGCGCCGGCAAGAGCACCCTAATGAAGATCATCTACGGCATCGTCAAGCCCGACGAAGGCCGGATACTCTGGGAGGGGCGTCCCGTCGCCGTTGCGAGTCCGGCGCAGGCGCGCCAGCTCGGGATCGGGATGGTCTTTCAGCACTTCTCGCTCTTCGAGACCCTGACGGTTGCGCAGAACATCGCGCTCGCGGTTGCCGGAAAGCGCCGCCTGAAGGATCTCACGCAGCGTATCGTTACGCTCTCGGAGCGGTACGGGCTGCCGCTCGATCCGCGGCGGCACGTGCACGCACTCTCCGTGGGTGAGCGTCAGCGCGTCGAGATCGTCCGCTGCCTCTTACAAAGCCCCAAGCTCCTCATCATGGATGAGCCGACCTCGGTGCTTGCGCCGCAGGCGGTGCAGGCACTCTTCGGGACGCTGCGCCAACTGGCAACCGAAGGCTGCAGCATCCTGTACATCAGCCACAAGCTCGACGAGATCAAAGCGCTCTGCCACACGGCGACGGTGATCAGTGCGGGCCGCGTGACCGGCACGTGCGATCCGGCGACCGAGTCGACCGCCGCCATGGCACGGATGATGATTGGCCGCGATATCCCGGCCATCACGCGATCTGCACCGCCGATGAACGCCGAACCGCGTTTGGCGATCTCGCACCTCACGCATCGTGCGCGTGATCCTTTTGGGACGCATCTCGACGACATCTCGATTACGGTTGCAAGCGGAGAGATCGTAGGAATCGCCGGTGCCTCGGGAAACGGTCAGCGCGAGTTGCTCGCCGTCCTCTGCGGAGAGGAGACCGTCTCCGATGCGCGCACGATCGAACTCTGCGCGATTCGTGTGGGGCGCCTGGGCCCCGCGCGGCGCCGCGAGCTGGGGATGTGTTTCGTTCCGGAGGAACGCCTGGGGCGCGGCGCCGTGCCGAGGATGTCGCTGTCGGAGAACGCGCTGCTCACCGCATCTCGCCAGGGAATGGTGCGCCGCGGCTTGATCGACGATACCGTGGTGCGCACGTTCACGCAGCGTTGCATCAGCAACTTCGCGGTCACGTGCGGCGGCCCGTCGGCGCCGGCGAAGAGTCTCTCCGGCGGGAACTTGCAGAAGTTCATCGTCGGGCGCGAGGTCATGCAAGAGCCGAGCGTGCTCCTCCTGGCGCAGCCGACTTGGGGCGTTGACGTCGGCGCGGCCGCCGCCATTCGACAGGCGATCGTGCAACTGCGCGCGCGCGGCGTCGCCGTGTTGATCGTCTCCGAGGAGCTCGATGAGCTCTTCGAGATCTGCGATCGGATCGCTGTCATCGCGAAGGGACGTCTCTCGCCGGCGAAGCCCGTCTCGCAGACGAGCGTCGAGGAGATCGGCATGTGGATGAGCGGGCTCTGGCCGGGCGCTCAGCTGCCGGAGCGCGTAGATGCCGTTTCGGCTTGAGCCCCGTGCGGTCTCCTCGCGAACGATGACCTACGCGTCACCGCTGATCGCGGTCGCGCTCACGATGCTCACGGGATACGTCATCTTCTGCCCCCTGGGCAAAGACCCGGCGGCGGCGTTCTCCTCGTTTTTCATTGCGCCGCTCGACAACCGGTACGGCCTGGGCGAACTGCTGCTCAAAGCATCGCCGCTCATGCTCATCGCCACCGGTCTCTCGATCGGCTTTCGCGCGAACATCTGGAACATCGGGGCCGAAGGACAACTCGCACTCGGCGCGATCGCCGCCTCGGGGATCGCGTTGTACGTTCATCCGCCGACGGCGTGGCTGGTCTTGCCGACGATGATCGTTGCGGGGGCACTCGGTGGGATGGCGTGGGCGGCGATCCCGGCGTTTTTGCGCACGCGTTTCAATGCGAACGAGATATTGGTGAGCTTGATGCTCACCTACGTCGGTCTCTTGCTGCTCAGCTACCTCGTGCACGGTCCGTGGCGCGATCCAGCCGGTTTGAATTTCCCGCAGTCACAAGAGTTCGACGGCGACGCGCTCTTTCCGATCATCTGGCCGGGGACGCGCCTCAACGCGAGCATCTTCATCGCACTGGCCGCCGTCGCGGCCGGCTGGGTCTTCATGAAGAAGAGCTTTCTCGGCTATCAACTGCGCGTTGCGGGTTTAGCCGGCGGTGCTGCGCGCTACGCCGGCTTCGATGCCACGCGACTGGTATGGGTGGGGTTGCTTGCGGGCGGCGCGGCCGCGGGGCTCGCAGGGGTGGGCGAAGTTGCCGGCCCGATCGGTCAGCTCTTGCCGTCGGTCTCGCCCGGATACGGCTTCGCCGCGATCATCGTCGCCTTCGTCGGGCGTCTGCAGCCGCTGGGCATCGTGCTCGCAAGCCTCCTGATGTCGTTGCTCTACCTCGGCGGTGAGCAGGCGCAGATCGCACTGAACTTGCCGTCGGCGATCACCGGTGTCTTCGAGGGCGTCTTGTTGTTCTATCTGCTCGGTTGTGACGTCTTCATCAATTACCGCCTGCGGTGGCGTCCGCGCACGCCGGCGCAGGCCGCACGCACTGCGGTGGTCTCGGTGGCTGAGGTGCGGACACCGTGAACGAATTCGTTGCGATCGTGGTGGCGACGATTGCTGCCGGAACGCCGCTCGTCTTTGCCGCCCTCGGGGAGCTCGTCGTCGAGCGTAGCGGCGTCTTGAACCTGGGAATCGAGGTGATGATGCTCGCCGGTGCGCTCGCCGGCTTCGCCGCGACGGCGGCGACCAACAATCCGTGGATCGGCGCCGGCGCCGGAATGGCGGCGGGTGCCGCGCTCGCACTGCTCTTCGCGCTGCTGACGATCTCGCTCATGGCCAATCAAGTTGCCTCGGGGCTCGCGCTCTCCATCTTCGGCGGCGGCCTCACCGCTTTTTTGGGAAAACCCTACGAGAGCGTCTCGCTCTCGGCTCCGGCGGCGGTGCACGTTCCGGGCTTGAGTGCGCTGCCGGTGCTCGGGCCGATCCTCTTCGCCGAACAGCCGCTCGTGTATCTCTCCTGGTCACTCTTCGCGCTCGTCTGCTGGTTCTTGTATCGCTCGCGCGCGGGTCTGGTCGTTCGCGCCGTCGGCGAGTCGCCCACCTCGGCCTACGCGATCGGGTATCACGTCACGCTCATCCGCTATCTCGCCACCCTCTTTGGCGGGGCGATGGCCGGCCTCGGCGGAGCCTATCTCTCGACGGTCTACACGCCGTCATGGGCGCAAGACATGACCGCCGGCCGCGGCTGGATCGCCCTCGCGCTCGTCGTCTTCGCAACGTGGAAACCGGAGCGCGCGCTCCTGGGCGCGTATCTCTTCGGCGGGGTGACGATCGTACAGTTCTTCGCGCAAGGTGCGGGGCTCTCCGTGCCGACCCAACTGCTCACGGCGCTCCCCTATCTCGCTACGATCGTCGTGCTCGTGCTCATCTCGCGCGATGCGACGACGATTCGCCTCAACGCCCCGGCCTCACTCGGCCTCGCCTTTCACGCCGACGCCTGATCCCTCGCTTCGAACCACCGCACTCTCCGTGATAAGGGTCTCTCTGTGCATCTGACACGATCTCGTCTCCTCGCTCTCCTCGCCGGTGGCGCAGGTGCAACGGCCGTGAGCGTTGCCAAATCGGCATACGCCATGCAGCCGCTGCAAGTGGCCTTCATCTATCCGTCGCCGGTGGGTGAAGCGGGTTGGTCGTACCAGCACGATTTGGGGCGAAAGCAGATGGAGGCGGCGCTGCACGGAGCGGTCGTCACGAAGTACATCGACAACGTGCCGGAGGGGCCGGATTCGGAGCGCGTCATCCGCGATCTCGCGGCGCAAGGGTACAAGCTCATCTTCACCTCGTCGTTCGGTTATATGAATTTCACCTTGAAAGTCGCTCGCGATTTCCCGGAGACGTTTTTCGAACAGGCCACCGGATACAAACTCGCGCCCAATGTCGGCGAATACAACGCACGCTTCTACGAGGGGCGTTATCTGTGCGGCCTCATCGCCGGCAGGATGACCAAGTCCAATGTGATCGGTTACATCGGAGCCTACGCGATCCCGGAAGTCTTACAAGGGATCAACGCGTTCGCGATCGGCATGCGCAGCGTCAATCCCAAAGCGACGGTCAAAGTCGTCTGGGTGAATTCGTGGTACGATCCGGGCCGCGAGCGCGAGGCCGCCGAAAGTTTGATCTCCGAGGGGGCCGACATTTTGGCCAATCATACCGATTCCACCGCCGTCGTGCAGACCGCGCAAGAGCGAGGCGTCTGGGTGCTCGCTTACAACTCCGATATGCGCAAGTGGGGACCACGCGCGCAGCTGACCTCGGTGATGCTCGAGTGGGGCGACTACTACACGAAAATCGTCAAAGAAGTCCTCGCCGGAACCTGGAGGTCGACGAGCATCTGGGGCGGCATCGGCCAAGGCTTCATCAAGCTCGCGCCGTTGAGCCCCGCGATTCCGCCGGCGGTGCGGGCGCTGGTGGCGCAGCGCCAAAACGCAATTGCCGCGGGGCGCCTGAGCCCGTTCGCTGGCCCACTCTCCGACAACACGGGGAAGCCGATCGTCCCTGCGGGAGTGACGATCAGCGACGCTAATCTGCAGACCATGAACTACTACGTCGAAGGCGTCGAGGGCGCGGTCCCGGGAGGAAACTGACCGTCTCCTACGCGCTCGATTGGCTCAATCTCCTCGTGCGATGGGTTCATCTCGTCGCGGGTATCTCGTGGATCGGCGCGTCGTTCTACTTCGTTTGGCTCGACAACCATCTCGTGCCGCCCGCCGATCCACAAGACCGCGCCGACGGCGTTGCCGGGGAGCTCTGGTCGGTGCACGGCGGCGGCTTCTATCACAATCAGAAGTACCCGACCGGCCCCAAACTGCAGCCGCTCACCCACGATCTGCACTGGTTCAAGTGGGAAGCCTATACGACATGGCTCTCGGGAATTGCGCTGCTCACGATCATCTATTGGATCGGCGCAAAGACCTATCTCATCGATCCGCGCGTGATGGCTCTCCCGGTCCCGGCGGCAATTGCGCTCAGCGGCGGCTCGCTAGCCGTCGGCTGGTTCGTCTACGATGCGCTCTGCCGCGCGCTCCGAGCCCAGCCGGTCGCGCTCGCGGTAACCGTCTATGTGCTGCTCCTCGCCGCCGCTTGGGGGTTTTTCCATCTCTTCAACGCGCGGGCGGCGTTTTTGGAAGTCGGTGCGCTGATGGGGACGATCATGGTGGCCAACGTGCGCTTCGTGATCATTCCGGGGCAGCGGCGCGTGATCGACGCCATTCGCGCCGGGCTGCTGCCCGATCCGCAACTCGGGAAGAACGGGAAGACGCGCTCGCTGCACAATTCGTACTTCACGTTGCCGGTGATCTTCACCATGATCAGCGGCCACTACCCGATGACGTACGGCAATGCCGACGGTTGGCTGGTACTGGTCCTCATCTCGAGTGCGGCCGTGCTCGTGCGCCATTTCTTCATCTTGAGTCACCGTGGGCGCGTCGTGATCGGGCTTCCCGTCGGCGCCGCTGCGCTCTTGGCGATCGTCGCGATCATGCTCGTCCCGCGCACGGGCGGCGCCACTGCCAACGCCGCGCCGGTGACGTTCGCGCAAGTGCAGCCCATTATCGCGCAGCGCTGTGCCGTCTGTCACGCGCAGCGCCCCACGGAGCCGGGCTTTGATTCTGCGCCGATGGGTCTCATGCTCGACACGCCGGAACGCATCGGTGAGGCGGCGTCGATCATCGATCAGGAGGCGGTCCAATCGACGGCGATGCCGCTGGGAAACGTGACGAAGATCACTCCGCAGGAGCGCGCCCTTCTCGGCCGGTGGATCGCCGCCGGCGCGAAGCTCCAGTAGGATGAACGGCGAGATGCAGCGAGGGGTCCGGGCCTTCCGCGGTTCGCTGCTCCACTTCTTGAAAGACCCGGCACGAGCCGCCGATCCGCACGACGCGTACGAGTATTTTGACGACGGCATCTTGGTCGTGCGCGATGGCTACGTCGACGCGATCGGCTACGCTGAACGTCTGCTCCCGCAACTCGGCGAGGAGATTCCGCTGACCGACTATTCGGGGAAGTTGATCCTTCCCGGTTTCGTGGATACGCACGTCCACTATGCGCAGACCGACGTCATCGCCTCACGCGGCGACCAATTACTCGATTGGCTCACGAGATACTCGTTTCCCGAAGAGGAGCGTTTCGGCGACGCCGTGCACGCGCGTGAGGTCGCGGAGGCTTTCATGAGCGAGCTGCTGCGCAACGGAACGACGACAGCGGCCGTCTTTTGCACAGTGCATCCGCAGTCGGTCGATGCGATGTTCGAGGCCGCGCATGCCTCCCAGATGCGGCTCATCGCCGGGAAGACGTTGATGGACCGCAATTGTCCATCGGCACTGCGGGATACCGCGCGCTCGGGCTACGCGGAGAGCAAAGCGCTGATCGAGCGCTGGCACGGCAATGGGCGCTTGAGCTACGCCGTCACGCCCCGCTTCGCACCGACCTCAACAGACGAGCAGCTCCGCCTCGCCGGAGTGCTTGCCGCGGAGTATCCCGGCGTCTACGTGCAATCGCATGCGGCGGAGAACGGCGAAGAAGTCGCCTGGGTGGCGCAGCTCTATCCGTGGAGCCGAAGCTATCTCGACGTGTACGACCACTTCGGCTTGCTGCGCGAGCGCTCGATCTTCGCGCACTGCCTGCATGTGGACGAAGACGATCGCCGGAGGATGGGCGAGGCGGGGGCGTCCGTCGCATTTTGTCCGACGTCGAATCTCTTTTTGGGAAGTGGACTCTTCGATAAGGATGCGGCGGTCCGACACGGCGTACGCATTGGGATCGGCACCGATGTCGCCGGCGGCACCAGTTTTAGCATGTTGCAGACGCTCAACGAATCGTACAAGGTCGTCCAAATGACCGGGCAGCGGTTCTCGCCGCTCGGCGCCTTCTATTGCGCGACGCTCGGCGGCGCGCACGCCCTTCATCTCGACGACCGGATCGGCAACTTTCTCCCCGGTAAAGAGGCCGATTTCGTCGTCCTCGACAGTGTCCCGACGCCGCTGATGGCGCGTCGCATGCGCACGGTCACGAGTCTTGCCGACCGGCTCTTCGTGCTGATGATCCTCGGCGACGATCGAACGATCGCGGCGACGCATCTCCTCGGGCGGTGTGCATACGCGCGTGCGTAGGAGCCGGCGAGCTTAAGGCGTGAATTCGAGCTCGTGGGGAAGATCGAACATCCACGTCCGCAGATAGTATGCTCGCCCACAATACGCTAGGGGCCGGCGACGAATACGGGTCGAAAGACGACGGCGGTGGGTCTTCCGAATCGCTCACGCCTCCCATCCCTGACGGCGGTCGCTCTGATCGGTGCGGCCCTGGGTGACCCGTTGATCGAATCGATCTCGAACACGGGTGTTTTCGGTCGCGGGTACACGGACAACAATCACCTGAGCATCGTCCCGGTGCTGGTTCTGGCGGTGTTGTTCGCCTGCGAGATACTCGCCGCACGGGGCCTGACGATGTGGCGCCAGGGTGCACGCGCTCCGCTGGACCAGCTTCGCAAGGTCGCAAGCCGGATGGGCGGCGGCTCGCTTCTCCACGACCTGCCCGTCGTGCTCGGGATGCAATTGACTGCCGTCTTCCTCATGGAAAACGCTGAACAAATCGCGGTTGGCGGTGGATTCGTCGGCGGAACGGCGTGGCTCGGCGCCCCGGTCGCCATCAGTTTGCTCGGTCACGTTCTGGTTGCGCTCGGCTGCACCGCGCTTTTGCGCCGGGTCATGCGCACGCTGCTCGTGGGTTTCGCTTCGCTCATCTCGTTCGCGCGCGAATCGCTGTTGCTCGCCCGCCAGCGCGGCACGGTGCGTTCGCTCGCGCGTCGTGCGCAGCAACACGTGCATCCGCTCCAAGCCGGACACGCCCGTCAAATTGGAGGCCGCGCGCCGCCCGTCACGCTCCTCATCGCTTAAGTTACGCGTACCAAAAGCGACGCGCGTGAGGCGCGGGAGGAATTTGTCTTGATCTTGCAGCGAGCGCGCGGCATCTTCGTGCTTCTCGTGCTTTTGGTGGCGAAGCCGGTCTTTGCCGCCGAAGCGACCACCGGAACTCTGTTTGGGACAGTCGCGGATACCGCGGGTGCGCCCGTCGTCGGTGCACAGGTCTCTGCGGCCGCGCCGGCCGGCGACTACCACACCCGGACCGACGTGCATGGGCGCTTCGTGATTCTCGGAATGACGCCCGATACGTACGTGGTTTCGGTCGAAGCGCCGGGATTTGGTGCGGTGTCGCAAGCCGGCGTCGTCGTCGGCGCCTCGGAAGCGGAGCACCTGACATATCGTCTCTCGCGCGAGCTGCGCACGATCGGAGAGGTGCGCGCGTCAGGCACCGCCTTCACCGCGGGAGCGACGAGCGATCGGTTCACCGTCTCGGGTCCGCCGGCGCAGACGCTGAGAGCCTCCTCGTCGGGGCTTGCGAGCTATACGCAAGGCACCGTGCAAGGGGCGATCGCGAACGTGCCGGGTGTCGATCTCGATTCGTTTGCCAACGCGATTTTACGCGGTGGTCGAGTCAGTGATGCCGTCTTCGACTACGACTCCGTACCGATTCCGCAGGGGCTCATCGTCGAGCCCGGAGGCAACGTCGACGGTGCGCAACTGCCGACGACGGGGATCGCCTCGACGAACGTCACGCTTGCCGGCTATTCAAATGAGAGCGACAACGCCCTCGGCGGAATCATCGATCAAGTGCCGGCGATCGGTACGTATCCTGCGCGTGCGACCTTCGAACTCGCCGACGGGCTTGGGGTGCAGTATCAGCTCGCGAGTGCGCAGCTCCTTTGGGCGACCCCCGATCTCAAGTGGCGCTATGCTTTTGCCGGCACTGCCGGCGGCGAGTACTTGTCGTACGGGGACGGAACGACGTTCTATCCGGCCGAAGCCGGGACGTACGGTTTGGCGTTGCAGTCGCGAAGCCAGTGTTCGTTCGAGGGCAACGTACACGATCGGCTCGACGAGAAGGACGACCTCTCGATTCTCACGCTCGTCGGCGAGGCGGCCTACGATCAGTACGGCTCGCCGTACCAGGGCGAAACCGTCGGTGCGTTCGATGGTGAGGCGACGACCTACCCGGGCGAGACCAATCCGAACGCACCCGTCACCTATGCCTCCGGTGTGCGCGGCGGCTACGACATCCTCAAAGCGCAGTGGCAGCACACGGGGGCGACGCTCTTCACACGTCTGCAGTTGTACCAGGCCCAGTATGGGTCGTCGGCGGGCGGACCGTTCTGGGATGAAAACGGCTTCCCGAACGGCTCGATATCGCTCGCCGAGCAATCCTCGCAGCGGCAGAACGGAGTCAACCTCGATAGCGAAGGGATGTACGGCCGGCATCACGTGAGCTTCGGTGCGGAATACCGTATCGAGACGTCGCAATTGAATCAGGTCGTTCCGACGGCCGACGAGTTCATCACCTCGAATCCAACGATCGATTCGTATCTTGCCTATGCCGCAGACTCCTGGAGCGTGACCGACCGGCTGGCGCTGCTGGGAGCGGCACGCCTCACCGGCGCGCACATGAAACCAAGCGACGGCTTCGCGTACGATACGGGCGCCCTCGACCCGCATCTCGGTATAACGTACCGGTTGAACGACGCGTTGGCAGTTCGCGCGAATTTCGATCGCATCACCGTTGCGCCGGCGCCGCTTGAAGTCGATCGCACCGATTCTACTAACGTTCAGCCGAACGGAAGCCCCGCGCCGTTCGTTCCGCTCAATCCCGAGACCGCCGACGACTTCACGTACTCGCTCGAAGGCGGCGGCCGCACGCAGTTCCGGCTGACCTACTATTACAAATTCGAGGAGAACCTCATCGACGTGCTTCCGTTCAACTTTCGCTCGGCCGTCGCCGCCGGCTTGAGCCCCAACGGCGTCGGGGTCCCGACCAACGCCGGGCAGCTCCAAGCCAAAGGGCTCGAGGTGTATACCAAGAGTGGAGGGCTCACCTTCGACGGAAACCTTTCGCGTGCGTTTTCGTCGAGCGCCTCGCAGTTCGCCTTCAACGACCTCAACGCCCCGGCCGTCGCGGCCGGCCACCTCTTTCCGGTCGGGTACCAGCCGGATTTTAGCAGCGCGCTCTCATACGAGTTCGCGGCGTATCACCGGCGCCTTCGTGTCACGCCGTCGCTTTCGTTCTCGACGGGCTATCCGTACGGCAACGGGAAGATGGTCTACGTTTTCGACCCGAGCACCGGGAAGCCGGTGCAAGTTCCCAACGACAATTACGTCAATCCCGGGGCGAACTATTACTTTCTCGCCAATCCCTCGGAGCCGTACAACGCACAGACGAATCCGTATATCCGTTCGCTCGGTACGAACGAGGGCAACGATCCCAACACCCTGCGAACCCCATCGGAGACCTACCTGAATTTGCACATCGAAGGTGATATCAGCCGACGCTTGAGCGTGATTCTGGACATCGCCAATGTACTCGGCAACTTCTCACCGACGGAATACCAAACCAATCCGTATCTCATCGGACCCCCCGGATACAAAGGCGGAAACGCCGTCTACGCCGACTGCTACGGGCAAATTCTCGCCGGAACGGTTCCGTGTGCACCGGGCCTTCCATCCGGTGTCGCGCCATATACGCTTGGCAACGGAGTCCCAACCAACGACGGATCGACGCAGTCGGTTCCGTGGAACTACGGCACCGCCGGATACGTGCCGCAGAGTTATCCGCTCGGCCGCACCGTTCAAATTCGTCTGCGCTACCAGTTGTAGCCGCCCGCTACGAGAATATGTCGCCGCGTTCATCGCATAGTGCCAGACTCGCTTCAGTTCGATTCCTCGTTCGTGGCGTTCATGGCGGGAAGGGCGTTGCGGACGCGGCGGCTTCGGGCGCGCGCCTCGGCGGCTTGACGGCTCATCCGCGCGGCGGCGGTCGTGAGGCCTTGCTTTTGCAGGCGCTCCGCGAGCCGTTCGCTCAAATCTGCGCGCTCCTCCAGCGCACGAACGGCCGTCCATAGCGCCTCTTCTATCGCCGACTCGTTGCGCCGCTCGAGGGCTTTGGGCGAGTATGCGTGGCCGATCCGGCAGACGAAATTGAGCGCGCCGCCTTCCTCGCGTTCCCAAAGCACGCCACCGCAGTCCGGACAACCGAATGACGAGAGCTCAGAGGTGAGTGGTTTGTGAACTGGGCGGTATCCGCCGGCGGCGGCGAAGTCGACGAGGACGGGGACGATGCCGTCAATTGGAGCGACCACGTCGACGTCGATGCTGGCGAG
>Ga0335075_10009969_pt1 | contig 14437 bp, 13 predicted proteins | sample Lox_Sample_24_FD_206723 | JGI IMG/M metagenome (GOLD analysis project Ga0335075, IMG submission 206723) | Soil microbial communities from Loxahatchee National Wildlife Refuge, Florida, United States - Lox_Sample_2.4 | ecosystem: Environmental > Terrestrial > Soil > Wetlands | place: USA...
TCCATGGCCGCGTGTGTCATGGTGGCCGGATGGGCGATGAGGCTCTCCACCCCGCCGAGGCTCTCGGCCAGAGAGAAGTAGTTCATGCGTGACACCAGCGCCCGCACGGCCTCGTGTCCGCCGGCGACCTCGAAGGTCACGATGGCGCCGAAACCGCGCTGCTGGCGCGCGGCGATCGCATGTCCGGGATGATCGGGCAGCCCGGGATAGAAGACGCGATTCACGCCCGGCTGCGTGCGCAGCCACTCGGCCAGCCGCCCGGCATTGCGCCCGTGATGCTCCAGGCGCGCGTTCAGGGTGCGCAGGCCGCGCAGCGTGAGATAACTGTCGAAGGCCGCGCCGGTGAGTCCGAGGCAGTTCGCCCACCAGCCCAGGCGCTCGTGCAGCGCCTGCGTACCCGCCACCACGGCGCCCCCCACGACATCGCTGTGGCCGTTCAGGTACTTGGTGGTGGAGTGCACCACGATGTCGGCGCCCAGGCCCAGGGGCTTCTGCCACAGCGGTGACAGGAAGGTGTTGTCGACCACCACCAGCGCTCCGGCCGCATGTCCCGCCGCGGCGAATGCCGCAATGTCGGTGACCCGCAGCAGCGGATTGCTGGGCGTTTCGATCCACAGCAGTGCCGTGGGCGCGGCGAGCGCGGCCCGCACGGCGGCCTCGTCGCCGAAGTCGACGAAGTCGCACTGGAGTTCACCGCGCCGGACCCAGGCGTCGAAGAGACGGTAGCTGCCGCCATAGCAGTCATGCGGCGCCACGATCCGGGCCCCGACGGGCAGCAGATGTCCGATGAGCGTGATCGCCGCCATGCCGGTGGCCAGCACCGTGGCGCCCGCCCCGCCTTCGAGGTCCGCGAGCGCCCTGCCCAGCAGATCGCGGGTGGGATTGCCGCTGCGCGAATAGTCGTATGCGCGCTTCTCGGCGAAGCCGTGGAAGGCGTAGGTCGTGGACAGATGGATCGGCGGCACCACGGCACCGGTGCCCGCATCGCTTTCCAGGCCCGCGCGCACGGCCTGCGTCACTGCATCGGGTCCCTGGCTCATCCGGCACCACCCAGTACATTCGCAAAGATGCCGCGCAACTGATCCGTCTCCTTCAGGAAGGCGTCGTGCCCGAACACGGAGGAGATCTCGTGCAACCGCCCCTGCTGCAGGCGGGCCACCATGGCCCTGATGTCCGAGAGCGGCACCAGCCGGTCCTCGCGGATGCCGACCACGGTGGTGGGCACGAAGATGCGCGCCACATCCACGCGATGCAGGTCGATCGACTCCGACAGGCACAGGAAGGCCTCCGGCCGGTACTGCGCGGCATAGTCGCGGCCGCGCGCCGCCAGGTACTGCTCCACGGGAAACACGAACCGGCCCTCGATCTGCTCGGCCGGTCCGTCGAACCGCGCCGCAAACTCCTCGGCCGAGCGGTAGGTCGTCATCGCCAGCGCGCGCGCCAGTTCCATGCCCTGTTCAGGGTCGCCCGCCCGGATACCGAAGCGGACCATGCGCCGCTGGGTGCTGCGCCAGGCGCTGGACATGGGATGGGCGCGGTCCGAGGCGCCGATGACCAGCAGGTTCGCGACCCGATCCGGATAGCGTTCGGCGAAGGCCAGTCCCACCATCCCACCGTAGGAGCCGCCCGCGATCGCGCGCAAGGCGCCGATGCCCAGCGCGTCCAGCAGCCGTTCGAGCGCACGGGCCTGGTCGTAACTGGAAATGCTCGGAAAATCGGCCACCCCCGGCGCCGGTCCGGTGGACTCGCCGCTGCCGCCCAGGAAATCGAAACTGAGGATGCGCCAGCGATCACTGTCCAGCGGTTTGCCGGGACCTGCGATGTCGCACCACCAGCCCTGACGCGGTTCGGCCGTCAGGCACACGCGCCGATGGGCCGAGATGCCACCCAGCGCACACACCACCGGCGCCTCCTCCGGCCCGGTCAGGCGCCAGGCGAGGCGCACGTCGGCCAAGTGTCCGCGGTGGTGCAACGGCCAGGTGCCGGCGAGTTCGAGGATGCCCTCCCGAACCGGCGGCATCGCGGCGCCGGCCGCGCCATGCACGGTCGTGACCCGCGCGCTGCGCGCGGCCGTGGACAGGACTTCTATTTTGGCAGTCATCTTGGACGCTCCGCCGACCAGGGCTGGATTCAACCGATACCCCTGCGGAACGCCCGCACCGTTCGCGGCGGGCTTCAATCGGGTCCATCCCCTGGCACGTCTTGCAACGTGGCCGGGGCCACTCCGATCACTCATCTACCGCCCCGCTTGTGCGGGTCGCAGGAGTTGGCACCTTCCCGGGCTGGTTAGGCTCGGCGGTTGCCCCGGCGTCGAAGGGCCTTTTCCCTCAGCCGGTCTCGATGAGCGGATTGAAGTCTAGGCGGGGGCCCGCGGCAGCGTCAAGGCCACAGCCGCTGCGAGGCCCGCCGGGCGCCCTCGGCCAGTGCCGCGAGCTTGGCATAGGAGATCTCCGCATCCATCTTGCCGATGCCGGCGAAGGTGCCGAAACCGCAGTCCGTGCCGGCGAGCACGCGCTCGCGGCCGACGATGTCGGCGAACTGGCAGAGGCGCTGCGCGATGAGTTCGGGATGCTCGACATAATTGGACGTGCTGGTCAGCACACCCGGCACCAGTACCTTGTCGGCGGGGATCCGGGCCTGCTTCCACACCGCCCATTCGTGGGCATGGCGCGGGTTGGCGGCTTCGAACAGGATGGCCGCGGGCTTCGCCCTGAGGATGATGGGTAGCACCTTGCCGACATCGATGTCGTGGTCGTGGGGGCCTTCGTAGTTGCCCCAGCACACGTGCATGCGCAGCTGCTGCGCCGGGATGTTGCACAGCGCCTCGTTCAGCGCCTCGACGTGGAACTGGGCACGCCGCAGGAACTCCTCCTCGCTCAGGTCCTGGAAGCCGGTATGCCGCGCCATCGCCAGGTCCGGGCAGTCGATCTGCAGCACCAGGCCGGCGGCCGCGATGGCCTCGTACTCCTCGCGCATCGCCGCGGCGATCGCCTCCACGTAGGCCTCGTGCGAGGGGTAGTACTCGTTGGGCTGGAACGCGGCCACCACGCCGGGTGAGGCCGCGTTCAGGAACGCATCGGCCGGCCGGTGCCGGGCGACGGCGGCCTTGAGGTTCCGGATGTCCTTGTGCATCGAGTCGCGCTCGATGAGCGCGACCGGCCCGATGCAGCACTGACGCTTGAAGGACTGCCGGCCGGCGAACACCGCCATGCGCTCGCGGAATTCCGGGTATGGCTTGAGGTCGAGCGCCACCTGCCGGGGACGGTCGCCGCCGAAACCCGAGAGGCGGTCCTTGATGTAGGTCGCATAGCTGATCTTCGAGGTCTCCCCGTCGCTGACGATGTCGACCCCCGCGCGCACCTGCCGCGCCACCACCGCATCGACGGCATCGGCCATCACCGCATCGAAGGCGGCGGGGTCATGGCCGTCCTGGTTCTCGCGGGCCATCAGCATCTGCGCCACGGCCTGAGTGCGGGGCATGCTGCCGACGTGGGTGGTGAGGATACGATCGGTGCTCAGACGCATTGCCTTGGGCCCTCGAAAAACCGGCAAGGATACACGCGGCGGCCGCGGCTGGCCATGTGCGGTCCACTGTGTTAATGTATTAGCGTACTGTTACATTGGTACGAACCGGATCCGACGGATAGCCGCTTCATGAAAGTCCATCGCAACGTGTCCGAAAGCCAGGAAGCCCTGGCCGAACGCAACCTGTTCGCAGCCGTCGCCTCGCTGCGCAGCGCCGATGAGTGTCGGGCGTTCTTCCGCGACCTGTGCACGCCGGCCGAGATCCAGGCGATGGCGGACCGCTGGGCGGTGGTCGACTGGCTGGCCCGTGGCGTGCCCTACCGGGAGATCAACCGCCTGACCGGGGTGAGCGTGACCACCATCAGTCGCGTGGCCCGCTGTCTCGGCGACGACAACGGCGGCTACTCGCTGGTGATCCGCCGCACCCAGGGCAACCGGCGTACGCGCCGCACCGAATCGGCCCGCCGCGTGGAGGCGGCCCGCAATGGATAAGGATACCCGCCTGAAACTCGCCGTGCAGAAGTCCGGAAGGCTGACCGACCCGTCCCTGGACCTGCTCACCCGCTGCGGACTGAAGCTCTCGCGCGGCAAGGACCAGCTGATGGGCTTCGGCGAGAACATGCCGCTGGATGTGCTGTTCGTGCGCGATGATGACATCCCGGACCTGGTCCAGGAGGATGTGTGCGATCTGGGGCTCGTGGGGCTGAACGTGCTCGAGGAGAAGCGCCTGGAACTGGCCGCGCGCGGTCATCCGGCGTTGTTCCAGCCGGTGCGCAACCTCGATTTCGGCCGCTGCCGGCTGTCGCTGGCGGTCCCGGACGGCGTGGTGTTCACCGGTCCGGCATGGCTGCAGGGCAAGCGCATCGCCACCACCTATCCGTACATGCTGGCGCGGTTCCTGAAGCAGCAGGACATCACGGCCGAAATCGTCGTGCTGTCCGGCGCGGTCGAGATCGCCCCGCGGCTGGGCCGGGCCGATGCCGTGTGCGACCTGGTCTCCACCGGCTCGACCCTGCAGGCGAACCACCTGCGTGAGGTGTTCACGGTGCTGGAGAGCCATGCGGTGCTGATCCGGACGCCCCTGGCGCTCGCCTCGGCCAAGGACGAATGGGCGCAACGGCTGCTGATGCGCATCGATGGCGTGCAGCAGGTCAAGGAAAGCAAGTACATCATGCTGCATGCGCCGCGCACCGCGCTGCCGGAGATCCGGCGGCTGCTGCCGGGCAGCGAGTCCCCGACCATCATTCCGCTCGAGGGGCATCCGGACCGCGTGGCGGTACATGCGGTGTGCCGCGAGAATGTGTTCTGGGAGACCCTGGAGAGCCTGAAGAAGGCGGGCGCCAGTGCCATGCTGGTGCTGCCGGTCGAGAAGATGCTGGTGTGATGATGCGCATCGTTTACTGGCAGGAACTGGATGCGGCACAGCGCCGCGCCGCCCTCGCCCGCCCTGCCTTCGAAGCCCGGGCGGACATCGGCGCCACGGTTGCGCAGCTCATCGGCAGGGTGCGTGCCGAGGGGGATACCGCGCTGCTGGCCCTGACCGAACGTTTCGACGGCGTGCGGCTCGCGCAGCTGGCGGCGACGCCCGAGGAATTCGCGGCCGCGCGCGCCGCGCTCAGCTCGCAGCAGATCGCCGCGCTCGCCCAGGCGGTGGAGAACGTCGAGCGCTTCCACGCCGCGCAGCAGCTCGCGCCGCTGTCGCTGGAGACTTCCCCGGGCGTGCGCTGTGAACGCATCAGCCGCGCGATCGGTGCGGTGGGACTGTACGTGCCGGCCGGCTCCGCGCCGCTGCCTTCCGCGGTCGTGATGCTGGCGGTGCCCGCGCGGCTCGCCGGCTGTCCGCAGCGTGTGCTGTGTACACCGCCCACCCGCGAGGGTCGTGCGCACCCGAGCGTGCTGGTGGCCGCGCAGCTGTGCGGCATCGACACCGTCTTCAAGGTCGGCGGCGCCCAGGCGATCGCGGGCATGGCGTACGGGACGGCCTCGATCCCCAAGGTCGACAAGATCTTCGGTCCCGGCAACGCCTGGGTGACCGCGGCCAAGCAGCAGGTGGCCGCCGACCCGGACGGCGCCGCCATCGACATGCCGGCGGGTCCTTCCGAAGTGCTGGTCATCGCCGATGAGAGCGCGCGGGCGGAATTCGTCGCCGCGGACCTTTTGGCGCAGGCCGAACACGACCCGCAGTCGCAGTCGATCCTGGTCACGCCTTCGGCGAAACTGGCGGTCGAGGTCGCCGCGGCGGTGGCGGGGCAGATGACCACCCTCTCGCGCCACGCCATCCTCGTCAAATCGATCGCCGCCAGCCGCTGCATCGTGGTGCCGGACCTGGCGACCGCGATTGCGGTCTCCAACGACTACGCCCCCGAGCATCTGCTGCTGCAGGTTCGCGACGCGCGTGCCTGCCTCAACCGCATCCGCAATGCCGGCTCGATCTTCCTCGGAGACTGGTCGCCGGAGCCGATGGGCGATTACTGCTCGGGTACCAACCACGTCCTGCCGACCTATGGCTACGCGCGCGCCTACAGCGGCCTGTCGCTGTTCGATTTCAGCAAGCGCATCACGGTGCAGGAGCTGACCGCCGATGGCTTGCGGCAGCTGGGTCCGGTTGCCGCCGAGCTGGCGCAGCTGGAGGGTCTCGACGCGCACGCGGCTGCCGTCGAACGCCGCCTGGCGGTGCTGGAGGGCGGCACTTGAGCGCACCGCCGCCCTCGCCCCTGAGCATCGCGCGCCCGGACATCGTGCGCGCGGACCCCTATGAGCATGCCGCCTGGGATCCGACCCTGGAGCGCCTGCACGCCAACGAGCTGCCCTGGCGCGGGGAGGACGATCCGAGCGAGGCCGGCCTGAACCGCTATCCGGAGCCGCAGCCGCGCGAGCTGGTGCAGCGGCTCGCCGAGCTCTACGGGCAGCCGGCGGGCAATGTGCTGGTGACCCGGGGCAGCGATGAGGCCATCGATCTTCTGACCCGCGCCTTCTGCCGGGCCGGCACCGACGAGGTCCTCATCTGTCCGCCCACCTTCGGCATGTATGCCGTGGCGGCGCGCGTGCAGGGCGCCGGCGTGGTGCGCGTGCCGCTGGCTGCGGCGCGCGGCTTCGAGCTGGATCTGCCGGCGGTGCTCGAGCGGTGCGCGCCGTCCGTGAAGCTGGTGTACGTGTGCTCACCGAACAACCCCACCGGCAATCTCGTTCCCGAGCAGACCATCCTGCGCCTGACGGCGGCCCTGGCCGGCCGGGCGCTGGTGGTGGTCGATGAGGCCTATATCGAATTCGCGGACGTGCCCAGCAGCGCCCGGCTGCTGGCGGATCAGCCCTGGCTCGTGGTGCTGCGCACGCTCTCCAAGGCCCATGGCCTTGCCGGGGCCCGCTGCGGCACCGTACTGGCGCATGCGGACATCATTGCCCTGCTGCGTCGTATCGTCGAGCCCTACAACATGGCACAGCTGAGCATCGAGGCGGTGCTGCGCGCGCTGCGGCCCGGCAACCGCGCCCTGACCGAGCAGCGTGTCGCCCTGGTCCGCCGCGAACGCGAGACGCTCGCCGCGGCCCTCGGCGCCACCGCCGGCGTGAGCCGGGTGTGGCCCAGCGCCACCAATTTCCTGCTGGTGGAATTCGAAGCGCCCCAGGTGGCGTTCGACCGCGCCCGCGCGGCGGGCCTGCTGGTGCGCGACATGCGCCGGGCGGCGGGCCTGGAGCGGGCCCTGCGCATCACGGTCGGCACTCCCGAGCAGAATCGGCGGCTGATCGGCGCCCTGGGCGCGGGAGGCGAGCCGTGACCGCCCTCACCCCGGTTCTGTTCATCGATCATGACGGCACCCTGGTCGAGGAACCGCCGGACTTCCAGGTCGACAGCCTGGAGAAGATCCGTTTCATGCCCGGCGTGTTCGCGGCCCTGAACGAGCTGTCGCGGCTGGGCTACCGGCTGGTCATCGTCTCCAACCAGGATGGGCTCGGCACCCCGAGCCATCCGAGCGCCGCCTTCGAGCAGGCGCACGAGTTCATCCTGCGCAGCTTTGCTTCCCAGGGCGTGCACTTCGAGCAGGTCTTCATCTGCCCGCACCTTGCCGCACAGGGGTGCGATTGCCGCAAACCGCGCACCGGATTGCTGCGCGAGTTCCTGCGCGAGGCCGGCGTGGACCTGCGCGCGAGCGCCGTGATCGGCGATCGCGATACCGATCTGGAGCTGGCCCGCAACCTCGGCACGCGCGGCCTGAAGGTCCGCAGCGACGGCAGCGAGCAGGAGACCTGGCCGGCCATCGTGCGTGAACTCACGGCGCGGCGTGCAAGCCTCGAGCGCGTCACCCGGGAAACCCGTATCGCCGTGAGCGTCGATCTCGACGCCACCGCGCCGATCAGCGTCGCCACGGGCATCGGCTTCTTCGACCACATGCTCGAGCAGCTGGCCAAGCATGGCGGCTTCGCCATGTCCCTGAGCTGCGAGGGAGATCTCGGTGTCGATGAACATCACACCGTCGAGGACTGCGCCCTGGCCATCGGCGAGGTGCTGCGCAAGGCCCTGGGGGCGAAGCTCGGCATCAACCGGTACGGCTTCCTGCTGCCCATGGACGAGGCGCGCACCCAGGTGGCGATCGATCTGTCGGGCCGCGCCTACGCGGTGTTCGAAGGCCGCTTCGGCCGCGAGGAAGTCGGCGGCCTGGCCACGGAGCTCGTGCCCCATTTCTTCCGTTCCCTGGCGGACAGTCTCGGGGCGGCGATCCATATCAGCGTGACCGGCGAGAACACGCACCACATGATCGAAGCGTGTTTCAAGGGTACCGGCCGGGCGCTGCGCCAGGCGCTGCGTCGCGAGGGCCGCGAGCTGCCGAGCACCAAGGGCATGCTGTGAGCCTCGACGTGGCCATCATCGACAGCGGCGGCGCCAATCTCGCCTCCCTGCAGTTCGCGCTGGAGCGGCTGGGCGCGCGCAGCTGCGTCACCAGCGACGGCGCCGTCATCCGTGAGGCGCCGCGGGTGCTGCTGCCCGGCGTCGGCTCGGCGCTCGCCGCCATGCAGCGGCTGCACGCCAGCGGCATCGCCGCACTGCTGCCCGCGCTGCGGCAACCGGTGCTGGGCATCTGCCTGGGCATGCAGCTGCTGTTCCTCAAATCCGAGGAAGGCCCGGCGCAGTGCCTGGGCGTGCTGCCGCAGACGGTGCGCCGCCTTGAACCCAGGGCCGGGCAGCCGGTGCCGCACATGGGCTGGAACCGGTTGCGCATCACGCGCGAGGATCCGCTCCTCGATGGCATCGCCGCCGGGGAATACGTGTACTTCGTGCACAGCTACGCGGCGCCGCTGTCCCACAATACCCTCGCCAGCACCGACTACGGACTCGACATCGCGGCCGTGGTGCGCAAGGACAACTTCTGGGGCACGCAGTTTCACCCCGAGCGTTCGACCCGGGCCGGTGCGCGCATTCTCGCCAACTTCCTGAGGCTCACCTGAAGTGCTGCTGATCCCTGCCATCGACCTGCGCGACGGACGCTGCGTACGGCTGCTGAAGGGCGACTTCGCCGCCGAGACGCGCTACGAGTACGAGCCCGCGGAACTCCTGCAACGCTACCGCGGCATCGGTGCCACCTGGCTGCACGTGGTGGACCTGGACGGCGCCCGCGAGGGCACGCTGGCCAACCGCCGGATCATCATCGATCTCGCCTCGCAGTCGGCGGTCAGGATCCAGGTGGGCGGCGGGGTCCGTTCGGCCGCCGTGATCGAGGATCTGCTGCGCCATGGTGTCGCGCGGGTGGTGATCGGCAGTCTCGCCGTCGAGCAGCCGCAGGAGGTCGTCGGCTGGCTGCGACGCTTCGGGCCCGCACGCCTGTGCCTCGCCTTCGACGTACGCCACGATGCCTCCGGTGTGCCGCGCGTGCGCACGCGCGGCTGGACCCAGGGCGGACAGGTGAGTCTCTGGGACGCCCTTAAACCCTACCTCGAACATGACGTACAGCACGTGCTGTGCACCGACATCGACCGCGACGGCGCGCTGAGCGGACCGAGCCTCGACCTGTACCGGCAGGCCCGCGAGCGGCATCCGCGGATCGCCTGGCAGGCCTCCGGCGGCGTACGCGACGCCGCGGACCTCGCCGCGCTCGCCGCACTGGGGCTCGCGGCCACGGTCAGCGGCAAGGCCCTGCTCGAAGAGCGCATGACCCCCGAGGAGCTGCGGCCATTCTTGCCAAACGCATAATTCCCTGCCTGGACGTCCGCGACGGCCAGGTGGTCAAAGGCGTGCGCTTCCGCGATCACCAGGTCGTGGGGGATATCCTCGAGCTCGCCGCCCGCTACCGCGACGAGGGCGCCGATGAGCTGGTGTTCTACGACATCACCGCAAGTCCCGAAGGCCGTACCGTGGACCGCACCTGGGTCAACCGCGTGGCGCAGGTGCTGGACATCCCCTTCTGCGTCGCAGGCGGCATCCGCTCGGTGGCCGAGGCCGAAGCGGTGCTCAATGCCGGTGCGGAAAAGGTCTCGATCAATTCCCCGGCGCTGGCGGATCCGGACCTGATCGATGCACTCAGCGCGCGCTTCGGCGCCCAGTGCGTCGTCGTCGGCATCGACAGCCAGACCGCGGGCGAGCGCTACACCGTGTACCAGTTCACCGGCGACCCGAACCGCTCCCGGGATTCCGGCCGGGACACCCTGGCCTGGGTGCGCGAAGTTCAGGACCGCGGCGCCGGCGAGATCGTGCTCAACTGCATGGCCAGCGACGGTGTGCGCCGCGGTTATGACATCGCCCAGCTGCGGGCCGTGCGGCAGCTGTGCCGGATCCCGCTGGTGGCTTCGGGAGGCGCAGGCCGCAGCGAGCATTTCCAGGATGCGTTCGAACTGGCCGGCGTGGACGCGACGCTCGCGGCGAGCGTGTTCCACTCCGGTGCCATTGCCATCCGCGACCTGAAGGCGAATCTGCTGGTTGCCGGAATCGAGGTGCGCCCATGGCCGTGAAATCCGACCCCACCGATCTGTCGCGGCTGGACTTCGCCAAGGGCGAGGGACTGCTGCCCGCGATCGTGCAGGACGCGGACAGCGGCGCGGTGCTGATGCTCGGCTACATGAATGCCGCGGCGCTGGCCGCGACCCAGGCGCGCGGCCGGGTGGTGTTCTTCAGCCGCAGCCGCCAGCGGCTGTGGGAAAAGGGAGAGACCTCCGGCCACGCCCTCGAGGTCGAGGCCATCCGCACCGACTGCGACGCCGACACGCTGCTGATCACGGCACGGCCGCATGGCCCGACCTGTCACGAGGGCACCGTCACCTGCTTCGGCGATGCGCCGCTCACGGGCGCCTCGCGCCTGGGATTCCTCGCCGAGCTCGCGCGCATCATCGAACAGCGCCGCGGCGAGCCGCCGGACCGGAGCTATACCGCGAAGCTGTTCGCCGGCGGCGCCAGGCGCATGGCGCAGAAGGTGGGCGAGGAAGGCGTCGAGGTGGCGCTCGCGGCGGTTGCCGAAACCGATGACAAGCTCATCGGCGAATCCGCCGACCTGCTGTTTCACCTGATGGTGCTGTTGCGTAGCCGGGACCTGGGGCTCGACGATGTGGTCCGGGAACTCGCGGCCCGTCACGCCACTCAGGTTGCGCGCAGGTCCTGAGTCACCTGCCCGAACTGACGGATTTCGGCTTCATGGGCCGCGTCGCGGAAGGTTTCGCGCAGCCCCGACTCGTACCAGCCGCGCAGTGACTCAAGCGCCAGCAGTCGGCCGGCGTAGGCCTGCGCCGCGGCGGGAAGCTGCAGGCCATAGGTCTGGATGCGCAGCGCCACCGGTGCAAAGAAGGCATCGACCGCACTGAACGCCGGCCCGGCCAGGAACGGTCCGCCGAAGCGGGCGAGCCCGTCGTTCCACAGCGCCGCGAGGCGCCCGAGGTCCGTGGTGAGGGCGGCGGTCAGGGCATGCAGCCTGACCCGCACCCCGCAGCTCATGGAACAGCGGCTGCGCAGCTCCCCGAAGCCCGCGTGCATTTCAGCCGCCGCGCTGCGCGCCCAGGCGCGCGCCTGCGACTGTGCGGGCCACACTCCCGGATGCCGCTCCGCCAGGTATTCCACGATCGCCAGCGACTCCCACACCGTGACCGGACCGTCGGTGAGGCACGGCACCTTGCCGTTGGGCGAGAGCCGACGGAAGGCCGCCCATGCGGCCTGGTCGTGAAAGGGAACCAGCACCTCGGTGAACGGGATATCCAGCTCGCGCAGCACCATCCAGGGTCGCAGCGACCAGGAGGAGTAGTTCTTGTTCGCGATGTGCAGGGTATACATCTTAGTGCGCCACCAGTTCATCGGCGCGGCGCTGGGCTTCGGCGGCCTCGCCATTGCGGCCGCGCGCCTTGAGCGACTCGGCGATGAGGTGCCAGGAGGCCGACTGGGCACGCGGGTCGCCCGTGGCCAGCTGCAGGGCCTTGTGGCCCATGCCGGCGGCCTGATCGAAGTGACCGGCATTCTCGTGGATCTCGCCAAGCTCGATCCACAGCAGCGGATTGTCCGGTTCGATGCGCAGCGCGCGCTCGACCGTGCGGATCGCGAGCTGGGTATCACCCGCGGCGGCCTGTTTATGGGCCTGCGCCACCAGGCTCGTGGCCGCGGCTCCGAGGTGGAACTGGCGGGTCGCCGGCGGCGGCGCCGGTTGCGGCGCGGGGGCCGGTAGCGGTGCAGGAACGGCGGGGGCCGGCGCGGGGGGATAGGGGCTCGTGGGCCGACCGGGCGCCTGCGGGACGGGCTGGGGCGCCGGGGTGGTTTCCACGGGCTCCCGGAAAAGGGCGCAGCCGTCCAGCTGCAGGGCCACCAGGCCCAATGCCAGCACGGGCAGCAGCCGGCACGGCGCCGCGCTCGAGGTTCTCAACATGAATCGCAATCAGCCTCCATGCGTGATGCTCTGGATCAGCTTGCCCGCCCGCTCCAGCAGCGAGGGCCCTGACTTCGCGCCGGAGGCCGCCGCGGGTGCCTGACCGAAGGCGGTGCAACCCGGGGGCGGCTCCGGGGGCGTGAAGCCCGAGGGCACGTACACCGTGACCGGCTCCGGCGAGCAGTTCGGCGCCGGGGCATAGCCGGTGCGGAAGTCGATGGTCACCGGGTGCAGTGACTCGGGCATGACACTCGATACCGAGGTGGGTCCGATCGCGGTCAGCAACCGGTCCCACACGTTCAGGGCACCCGTGGAGCCGGTGAGCCCGGTGACACGGTCATCATCGTACCCGACCCAGACGACGGCGACCGCATTGCCGGCAAATCCCGCAAACCAGCTGTCGCGCAGGTCGGAGGAGGTTCCCGACTTGCCGGCGACCACCACGCCGGTGGGCAGGATGGCCTCGGCGGCGACACCGGTGCCGCGCTGCATGACCTGCTCCATCATCATCTGCACCTCGAAGACGGCGTCCGGCTGCGCCACGGGCGTCACGGCCAGGTTGAAGGACTTGAGCGCCTTGCCGTCCGCGGACAGCACCGCGTTCACCGCGCGCAGGTTGGTCTTGAAGCCGCCGTTGGCGAGCCCGGTGTACAACTGCGCGACATCCAGCGGGGTCAGCCCGAAAGTCCCCAGCAGCAGTGAGGGAATACGCGGCGGATCCTCCGGGATGCCGAAGCGCTGCAGCGACTGGCGCACCGTATCCAGACCGATGTCCATCCCGAGATTGATGGTCGCCAGGTTCAAGGAACGGGCCAGGCCCTTCACCATCGGGATCGGGCCGTTGATGTCATGTTCGAAGTTCTCCGGTTGCCAGTCCGGCGCACCGGGAACCTTGATGTCGACCGGCACGTCCTCGATGATGCTCGCCGGGTTGTAGCGGCCGGTTTCGATGGCCGCGAGGTACACGAAGGGCTTGACGAGGGAGCCGATGGGCCGGCGCGCATCGAGTGCCCGGTTGAAGCCATCGAACCCGGCCTGGCGTCCGCCGAGCACCGCGGTGACGTCGCCGCTCTGGGGGGCCGTCACCACCACCGAGCCTTCCAGCGGTGCGCCCTTGGATTTGTGCAGGTGATCCAGCCGCGTCAGTTCCCGGTCCAGGATCTTCTCCGCAAGCTCCTGCGTGCGCGGTTCGAGGTTGGTGAAGATCGATAGACCGGCCTCGGTGAGATCCTGCTCTCGGTAGTCGCGCCGCAGCGTCCGGCGCACCAGGTCCAGGTAGGCCGGATAGTAGCCGCCGGAGCCACGGCCCATGACGCCCAGTGGCCGCTCCTGGGCCTGTTGCGCGAGGGATGCCGGGATGATCTTCTGCTCGGCCATCAGGCCCAGCACCACGTTGCGCCGCTTCAGGGCGCGGTCCGGATGGCGGCGCGGATCGTAGTAGGACGGGCCGCGCGCCACGGCCACCAGCGTGGCCACCTGGGCCACATCCAGTTCGGCCAGCGGCTTGCCGAAGTAGAACTGGCTGGCGAGGCCAAACCCACGGATCGCCCGGTCACCGTCCTGGCCGAGCTGAATCTCGTTGATGTACGCGGTCATGATGTCGGTCTTGCTGAAGTGCATCTCCAGCAGCACCGCCATCAGGGCCTCCTGGAGCTTGCGCCCGGCGGTGCGCCGCGAGGTGAGGAAGTAGTTCTTGACCAGCTGCTGGGTGAGCGTGCTGCCCCCCTGCTCCAGCTGCCCCGAGCGGGCATCGACCCAGATGGCCCGCAGTACGCCCAGCGGATCGACGCCGTGGTGGGTGTCGAAGTTGCGGTCCTCGACCGCCTTCAGCGCCGCGGGCAGCATCGGCGGTACCTGCTGCGGGGTGACGACGATGCGGTCTTCGCCGTGGATGGGAAAGATGCTGCCGATCAGCAGCGGTTCCAGGCGTGCGATGGCCACATCCTTGCCGCCGCCGTCGGTCATCGCCGTGATGGTCGCATCGTTCGACTGGATCCTGAGGAGCGTCGCCGGACGGACCTCGTCGGCGAACCGTGCCGGACGCAGGTTGATCTGGAACCGATCACCCTGGCGCGAGTAGCTGCCGG
>Ga0335075_10009970_pt1 | contig 14437 bp, 14 predicted proteins | sample Lox_Sample_24_FD_206723 | JGI IMG/M metagenome (GOLD analysis project Ga0335075, IMG submission 206723) | Soil microbial communities from Loxahatchee National Wildlife Refuge, Florida, United States - Lox_Sample_2.4 | ecosystem: Environmental > Terrestrial > Soil > Wetlands | place: USA...
AGCAGCTGCATGACCTCGTGACGGACGATGCGGCCGGGGTCGCGTTCGCACAGTTCCGGATCGGCTTCGGAGATCATCAAGCGATTCACGTACAAACGAGCCGTCAAGCGAGCTACCCAACGCCGCTCGTAGGTGTATCCGGCGCGCACTCGCGCGCGCGTCGCGCCCACCAGCTTCAGATCGACGGCGCGCGGCGCCAGCGCAATCGCCAGATCGTATCCATGGCGCGCCGATCCGAAAGCGGCCGGCGAGATCTGACTGGGCAGCTGCACCAGCTCGTCGACGTCGTCGTTGCGCTCCATCACGACGGCGTTGTACGGACTGACGACCATCGTAACGTGCGCCTCGGGGAAAGAGCGGCGCACCGTGGCAATCGCCGGCGTCGAGAGAATCAGATCGCCGATGCGATCGGTGCGCGAAAGGAGGATCCGCACTCAGGGCTGCGCCGCCAGCGCGCGTTCCAGTTCTTCGAAGTAGGCTTCGCCGGCGAGCGCCCGCGCGGCGCGGAGCTCGCGGTCGTTGAGCGGACGGTCGGAAGAGAGGTCGCCCAAGCGGTTGCGAAAGCGCCGCTCGAAACCCAACCTGCGCGTCGCGGCATGGTAGCGCCGCTGCACCGGATTGATGCCGGTGGCCAAGTACGTCCGCCAGTGCGGGTGGATGGCCGCCAAGCGCACCGCCGTCCGCGCTTGCGCGCGCGCTTGACGAACCATCTTTTCGACGCTGGAGCTGCGCGGACGCGGTTTGTAATGGTAGACGAGCGCGCGCGGATTGAAGACCGCCTTGACGCCGCGCCGGCGAAGCCGCAGTCCGACGTCGATGTCTTCCCAGCCGTACTCGGCGAAGCTTTCGTCGAAGCCGCCGATGGCGCGAATGGTCGCCAGCGGAACCGAAACGTTGGTGGTCCAAAAGTAGTTGCCGCTGTAGTTCGTGAGATTCCAAACCGGCGGCGGGAGGTCGTCGAAGCTCTCGACGTTGATCGCGCCGCCTCGAACGATGGCCTGCGGGTGCGAGGCGTGCGAGTGCCAATGCTGCTCCAAAAAATTCGGCAGCACCAGCACGTCGTCGTCGATGAACACGATCCGCTCCCCGCGCGCGCGCGCAATGCCGGCATTGCGGCCCTTGGCCAAACCCGAGTTCGGCTGGTCGACGACCACCAGCTCGCACGTCGCGCGGCGGCGGGCGCGCTCGACGACGGCCGGCGTCTCGTCGGTCGAGCCGTCGTTGACCAGCACCACCTCGAACGCGTCTTCGGGAAACGTCTGCTCGAAACAGGCGTCCAATACGCGTTCCAGCAGCGCGGCTCGATTGTAGGTGCAGAGCTGAATCGTCGCGCGCACGCTCACACCAGCGATGCCGTCGCGGTTACGATGCGGTCGACGTCCAGTGCGGCAACGCAGGCATAGTCGGGGCAGCTTTCCTTCGTATCGCCGCGATGGCACGGGTACGACGGGCGCACGATTGCGGTCTTGGGTCCGAGCGGCGCCCAGCGGTCGGGATAGTCGGCTTGAAACGGAAAGACGCCCACGGTCGGGCACCCCACCGCGGCGGCGACGTGCATCGATCCGGTCGTTATCCCCACGAATCCGCGCGCCTTCCGCGCTAGGGCGCCGAACGCGCCGATGCCAACTTTTCCGGCGACCGAGACGAAGCCGCCGGGCGCCCCGGCGTCGCGGCGCGCGCGTGCGATCGCCGCCTCGACGATCGCGACGTCGCCGGGCGCGCCGCTGACCGCGATCGTCGCGCCGAAGCGGTCGTGCAGCGCGCGAGCCAGCGCCGCCCAGCCTTCGACCGGCCACAGGCCGCGCCGCGACGCGATCGCGTTGCACGGATTGAGCAGCAAGAAGCCGGCGCTTCCCGCGACGCTCGCCACGACCCGCTCGGCCTCCTCGTCGTCGTGCGGCGTCGGCACGAACCGGTACCGCCGGTCGGCGGCGTCGCAGCCGAGCGCGCGGGCGTAGTCCAGCAGGATCTCCGACCAATGCGAGGTTACGTCGCCCAGCTCGCTGCGAACGGCCACGCGATGCGTGAACCGAAAGGAGTACAAGCGCCGCGCTTGGCCGACCCGAATCGGAATTCCGGCCCGCTGCGGAACGCGGGCCGTTCGCGCCGTGGCCCACGTGACGACGCACGCGTCGTAACCCCGCTCGCGCAGCGCGGCAGCCAGCACGCGCTCGTCGCCGCCGTCGTCGATCAGTACGCCGTCGAGATCGGGAACGCGAAGCAGCGTCTCGCGATGACCGGGCAGCGTCAACGCGTCGACGCGATCGAACTTTTCACGCAAGGCGCGCGCGACGACCGAGGCCACCAGCGAATCGCCGATGCCGCCGCCCGCGCAATAGAGCAGCGCGCGCGAGCTCACGATTCGAGCGCGCGCACCAGTTCGCGGGTGTACACGCCGTCGAGCAGCTGGGCGCGCGCCGCCGCGCGCAGCCACTCCGGGAGGGTCCGGCTGGTCGCAACGCCGGCGTAGAGCGAGAGCAGCGCGTCGGGCAAAAGGTACTTGGCGCGCACGACGTTGAGCGGATACGCGCCGGTCGCCATGCGGGCGCGGCGCGAGGGATGCTTGTCGACGAAACGCCGGGCCATCCGCGCGCGCTCGATCGCCTTGCGCAGCTCGACCTCGAGCGTGTTGTAGCCGGGAAGCTTGACGTGCCAGATGAACGCGTCCCAGGCAAACTTCCAGCCGACGCCCGACTCGCGCAAGCGCACGCCGAGCTCGGTGTCTTCCCAACCGTACAGCCGGAAGGTCTCGTCGAAACCGCCCACGCGCTCGAGCTGGGCGCGCGGCACCGACGCGTTGCACGTGCACAGATAGGCCCGCGAATAGTTGCCCATCCCGGGCGCCGGCGCGTCGTCGTAGGAGGGCACGTTGAGAATCGGCCCGTTGACGATGCACGGCGCCGCCTGCGCGCGGTGCGCGCGGTCGTGGGCGGCCAGCCAGCCTTCGGGAACGCGCACGTCGTCGTCGCAGAACGCGATCAGCTCGCCGCGAGCCGCCGCGACGCCGCGATTACGCGCCTTCCCGCGATTGGGGTCGGGCTCGTAGACGTAGCGCACCGGAAAGGCTTGGCGACCGGCAGCGGCCTCGGCGACCGCCTTCGTGTCGTCGAACGACCCGTTGTCGACGACTACGACCTCGAAGACCGGCGCGGCGCGCTGGCGGCCCAGCGATTCGAGCGCGCGCTCCACGTAGCGCGCGCGATCTTTCGTGGCGATCACGACCGAGATTCGCACCGGCCTGGACCCGTTCACGACGCCAGCTCCACCAGCGACTCGGCCATGCGATCCGACGCGCCGGCGTGATCGCGGTACAGCGCCGCCAGCCGCGTTCCGGTTTGCCGGATCCACTCGGCATCGTCGTAGCGTTCGAGCGCGACGCGCGCGATCCGGCCGGGAGTCACCGTGCCGTGAACCTCGCACACGAGCATCTCGCCGGCGTCCATGTTCGGCTGCGTGTGAAAACGAAATCGCCGGGAGACGCCGACCGCCACCGCTCGCTTCAGCGGAACCCCGACGAGCGGCAGCCGATCGAGGTACGTCAGCGGCCCGTTGAACGTCACGATCTCGGGCGCGTTGAGCGGCGTGATGGTGAGCGCGGGCTTTCCTAGAATCGCCAACTCGATCGTCTTGGTCCCGGGGATCGTCAGCGTCAGGCGCGCGCGCGCTGCCGCGGCGATGGCGTTGGTCAGCAGCGGAATGCGAACGTTGCCGTCGAGCGACTCGACGTAGTGCCGCGCGCCTTCGCTCACGAACCGGCCGCGCTGCGCGAAGACGCGCGGATCGCCGCCTCGTTCGATCGCCTCGCGAACTTCGCCGGTCGGGGTGAACGGCGAGATGCCGAAGGCGATCGGCACCTCCGGCCGTTCGCGCGCGATGTGCAGCGCGACGGTAAAGTAAAACGGGATGAGGTTCGCGACCTCGTAACCGCGCGAACCGGGCATCAGCAGGACGCCGTCCTCGGGCGTCCCCGGCTCGGGAGGCTCCTGCGCCTCGAGCAACGCGCCGTCGATCGCGAGATTTCCGACGGTGACGACGCGATCCGCAGGCGTGCCCCACGCTTGAAGCTGCTCCGCATTCTTCGCGTCGACGGCAAACGCGCGATCGAAGAGCTTGCGGTACGCCCGGCGGGAGAACTTGTAGGTCGCCGCGCGTCCCTTTAGACGCGCGTGCAGGCGGGCTGCGTGCATGAGATCGCCGCCCAAATATTGGATGGCGTCGACGCTCGGCGGCGCGCCTTCGAGCGAGCGCCCCAGCGCGAAGCGCAGGTACTCCTTCGGCTCGAAGGCGCGCGCGTTGGGAAAGAATGCGCGGACCGCGGCGGCTTCGGCCCCGGTCGCGTAGTCGTCGGGAACCATGAACGCAAAGACTTCGGCGTCGGGGACGCGACGATAGAGGGCGCGCAAGAGCGGCCGCAGCCAGCCGGCGACTTCGCCGGGGCCGTTAGCCGTTACGGCTATACGCATCCAGAATGCGCGCGATCGTATCGGTCGTGCTGCGCCCCGCGACGTGCGGCGCGAGCACGATGCGTCCGCCTCGCGCCAGCACGACGGTTCGTTCGGGTAGTTCCTCGGCACGGTATTGATCGCTCTTGACGTGCACGTCCGGCGCGAGCCGGTCGAGCAGCACTTCGGGGGTCAGCTCGCCGAAACCGACGACCGCGTCGACGCTGCGCAAACCCAACAGCACGGTCGCGCGCTCCGAAAACGGAACGATCGGACGGGCCTCGCCCTTGAGCCGGCGCACGGAGTCGTCGCCGTTGAGGCCGACGATCAGCGCGTCGCCTTGACGCCGCGCCCACGCCAGGTACTCGACGTGTCCGGCGTGCAGAACGTCGAAACATCCGTTGGTGAAAACGACGCTCTCGCGGCGCTCGCGGCGCGCCTCGCGCCAGCGCACCGCTTCGTCGGTTTCGAGCAGCACGCCGAAGAGCTCAGGCACGCTCGTGTTCGACCAGCGCCAGGATTTCGTCCGCCGATGCCGTGGCCGTGCCGAGTTTTTCGACGACCGCGCCGGCCGCGAAGTTCGCCAGCTGCATCGCGCGCGGCATCGACGCTCCCGCCGCCAGCGCCAGCGTCAGCACCGCGATGACCGTGTCGCCGGCACCGCTGACGTCGTAGACCGTCCGCGCCACCGAAGGGATCGCCAGGCGCGTACCGTCGTTTCCGAAGAGCGCCATGCCGTGCTCGCCGCGCGTGACCACCGCGTACCGGCAGCCGAGGCGCGCCAGCAGCTTCGCACCGACGGCTTCCAGCGAGGCGTCGTCGACCAGGGGAATCCCCGCGATCGCCGACGCCTCCTGCGCGTTGGGCGCCACGCAGGTCACGCCGGTGAAGAGTTCGATGTTCTGCGGCTTGGGGTCGGCCAGCACCAGCGGGCACGCCAGCGCGGCTTCGACGATGCTCCGTGAAAACAGCCCTTTGGCATAGTCGCTGAGAATCACGGCGTCGCTGCGCGCGGCGCGTTCGCGCACGTAGGCCGCGACGCGTTCGCGGTCGGCGTCGCTCAGCGGCCCGACCGACTCCCAATCCGCCCGTACGACCTGTTGGTTGTGCGCGACGATGCGCGTTTTGCGCGTCGTCGGGCGATCGCCGACCGAAAAGACGCCGCTCGCATCGACCTCCTCCTGCGTCAACAGCTCGCGGAGCAGCGCCGCGAACGGATCGTCGCCGACGGTTCCCGCAAACGCGACGTCGGCACCGAGCGCGCGCAAATTGTTTGCGACGTTGCCGGCGCCGCCCAGCGTGAAGGAGTGGTCGCCGACGGCGACGACCGGCACCGGAGCTTCCGGCGAGATGCGCGTCACGGATCCCCAAATCCACTCGTCGATCATCAAATCGCCGACCACCAGAATCTTGCGCCCGCGGGCTCGCTGGAAGAGCGCGCGCGCGTCGATCGCCATGAGCGCGGCGGTCACGTCAGATGCCCCTCGAAGATTAGCTCTTGCTCGACCAGGTCGCACACGATGTGCGCCATCACCTGGTGCACTTCTTGCACGATCGCCGCGTAGCCGTCCGGGCCGACCAACGCGAGATCGGCGATGCCGGCGACCGCGCCGCCGCCGTTCCCGGTGAAGGCGACGGCGAGCGCGCCGCGGCGTTTGGCCGCCTCGAGCGCCAGCACGACGTTGCGCGACGTGCCGCTGGTCGTCATGCCGATTACGACGTCGCCGGGTTGCGCGAAGGCTTCGACTTGCCGCGAGAAGACGCGGTCGTAACCGTAGTCGTTGCCGATGCACGTCAACGCCGAAGTATTGACCGAAAGCGCCTCGCTGTTGAGCCCGGGCCGTTCGCGCAGGAATCGCCCCGAGAGCTCGGCCGCCATGTGCTGCGCCTCGGCGGCACTGCCGCCGTTGCCGCACCACAGCACTTTCTTCCCGTCGCGCAGCGCCTTCGCGATCGCGGCGGCGATGGCTTCGACTTGTTTGCGGTAATGCGGTGCGTCGAGCAGCCCGCGGCGGTCCGCCAGCAGCGCGTCGTAACCGCGGCGTCCCAGGTAATCCGTCACGGCTCGATCCAGAACAGCTCTTCGCCCTGAGAGACCAGCTCGCTATTTCCCGGAACGATCCGCACGATGGTGCCCGCGTAATCGCTCTGAATTTCGTTGAAGAGCTTCATCGCTTCCAGGATGCACAAGACGTCGCCGGCCTCGACCCGGTCCCCGACGTCGACGAACGGCTCGGCATCGGGCGAAGCCGAGCGAAAGAACAGCCCGGTGAGCGGCGCCAGCACGCGTTTGACGTTCGCCCCCGCGACCGGCCCGGCCGGCGTTTCCGGCGCTGCCGCCGGCGCCGCCGCGGCCGCGGGGGCTGCGGCGGCCACGGGGCCGCTCTCGCGACGAACGATTTCGTAAACGGCATCGCCGCGCCGCACCTTGAGCCGGTCGAGGTCGTGCTCGTGCATCAGCGCCAGCAGCTCGTTGAGCACGTCGGTGTCGCGATCGTCGCGGCGCTCTTCATCCATCGGTCGTGGCTTCTACGAGGGCGGCGGCAACGTCTTTTCCATCGCCCAGCGACAGCCGGCGATCGGTGCGCAGCTCCAAGTCGCGCAGCACGACCGTCCCGGCCGCCAGCTCGTCGCTGCCCAAGATCAGCGCATAGCGAGCGCCGTTCTTGTCGGCCGTCTTGAGATGCGCCAACAGCTTGCGATCGCCGTAGTCCATGAAAGCCGGAACCTCGAGGCGGCGCAACTCGGCCACGATCGGAACCAACGCGGTACGCGCTTGCGCGCCGAGCGCGATGGCTTGGATTCCACGCCGCGGACGGGGCCGCCCGGCGCCAAGCGCTTCGACCACCATCAGGAAGCGCTCCAGCCCCAGCGCAAAACCGACGCCCGGCGTGTCCGGTCCGCCCAGCGAACGCACCAAGCCGTCGTAGCGGCCGCCGCCGCAGACGGTGCTTTGCGCGCCCAACGCACTCGACACGATCTCGAAGACCGTGTGATCGTAATAGTCCAGCCCGCGGACGATCCGCGGATTGACGACGAACGGAATTCCGGCCAGCTCGAGATAACCTTTGAGCGCGTCGAAGTGCTCGCGGCATGCGGGGCAGAGCATCGATTCGAAGGTCGGCGCGGTCGCGAGATACGGCGCGTCGGCCGGATCTTTGCTATCGAGCAGGCGCAGGGGATTGCGCTCTAAGCGGCGCCGCGAATCCTCGCCCAGCTTTTCGAGGTGCGGGCGGAAATGGTCGAGCAGCGCTTGCCGGTAGGCCGGGCGGCAGGTCTCGTCGCCGATCGAGTTGACGTTCAGGGTCGCGTCGTGGATGCCGTACGAGCGCGCCAGCTCCCACGCCAGCGAAATGACTTCGAAATCCGCTTCCGCGCCCGCGAATCCGAAACACTCGACGCCGAACTGGTGCGATTGGCGATAGCGCCCCTTCTGCGGGCGCTCGTAGCGGAAGATCGGTCCGACGTAGTAGAGCCGCAGCGGGCCTTGGGCGAGCAGATGATGCTCGAGTACGGCGCGGACGACGGGAGCCGTGAACTCGGGGCGCAGCGTCAAGCTGCGGCTGCCGCGATCGACGAAGGTGTACATCTCCTTTTCGACGATGTCGGTATCGCCGCCGACGCCGCGCACGAACAGCTCGGTCGACTCGAAGATCGGCGTACGAATTTCGCCGTAGCCGAATCGCGCCGCCAGCGCATGAATGCGCGCCTCGAGCTCGATCCAACGATCGGACTCGGGTGGAACGAAGTCCTGCGTGCCGCGCGGCGCCGTGAAGTTCGAAGGCATGGGTGGAGGCTGCTTCGCAGAGGATAAGCGAAAACATGCCGCGGTATGCCTTCCGGCCGGGTTTTTCCGACAAAAGTCTAATTCGTCGCCGATGACTCGCTTTGCCGCCGCCGGCGCGCTTTCGGTTCTGTTGCTCTTCGCCTTGCCGTCGAGCGGACGAACCGCCTCACCCGAGTCCGGCCTCGACGCGCTGCTGGCACGGCGTATTCGTCACGTGTTCGTCATCTACCAAGAGAACCGCTCGTTCGACAACGAGTTCGGAACGTTTCCGGGCGCCGACGGCATCTGGTCGGCGACGGCGCGCGCGCACGGATTCGAGCAGCGCGACTGGATCAAAAAGACGATCGTCACGCCGTTTCGCACCGACGACCCCGACGTCTTCTATCAGGTCAACAATCGCCAGTTTCAAATCGCGGCCTCGAACCGCGGCAAGATGAACGAATTCGTATCGCAGCAAGAACACGCGTTCTACTCTTACGGAGGAAAGGAGAATTCCGAAGAAGCCTGGTCGGTGGGCGTGCAGTCGATGTCGCACGTCGACTGCACGGTCGTCCCCTACTTGTGGGCGTACGCGCACCGCTTCGCGCTGTTCGACGACTTCTTCCAAGCGCTTCGCGGCCCGTCGACGCCGAGCAACGTGGAGATCATCGCCGCCCAGAACGGGCTCACCCAGTGGGCGCGTCATCCCAAAGAGAAGAGCGCCGACGTTTACGCGCCGGGGGTTCCGGTGTTCAGCAACTTGGACCCGGCGTTCGGACCCTACAATCCCAGCGACTTGCTGGAGGCGCAGCCGCATCAAATCGACCAAACCTACGCAACGATCTTGCTGGGGCTCGAGCGCGCCGACGCGCCGAAGGCCAGCCTCGACAACGACGACGTGCGCGAGGATCAAGCGGCGGTCGCGCGGCTGGGTGCGCCGATTCCGTGGCGCTGGTACCAAGAAGGGTACGGCACCGAAACGCACGCGGGGTTCATTACGCATCACGCCGCTCCGCAGTTCTTCGGCTACGTCGCCGACAACGACTCGATGCGTTCGAAGCTGCTTGATTTGCAAACGTTCTACGCCGACGTCGCGCAAGGCCGCCTGCCGGCATCCGGGCTGTTTTATCTCAAAGGCGGGTCGCAAAACGGCCTAGGCCTGCACCCGGTCAATCCCGATCCGCTCGTGCAGCGCTTTTACGAAGGCGACGACGATCATCCCGGATACGCCGACATGCAGATTTCGGAAGCGGCGGTCGCATCGCTGGTGAACGCGATCGCACAAAGCCCGTATTGGAACGACTCGGCAATCGTCATCACGTGGGACGACCCCGGGGGCTTTTGGGATCACGTCCCGCCGCCGGGGTGGGAGCGCTGTCCGGACGGCTATCCGTGCGGGGATGGCGAGCGCGTTCCCGCGATCGTTATCTCGCCGTTCGCCAAGAGCGGCGCCGTCGTGCACGACCTCAGCGATCAAACGTCGGTGCTCAAGTTCGTCGAGACGGTGTTCCGTCAGCCGCCGTTGGCCTCGCTGCCCGACGAGAAGCCGTACTTGCCGCGCGGTCCGCGCGACGGCAATGCCGAGCTTTCGAATCTGTCGGGTGCGTTCGATGCCGGCCGGCTGGCCGGAACGGCGCCGCCGCTGCCGGCTTCGACTGCGATCTTTCCCGACGCGACGATTCGCACGTTGCCGGCGCCGGTGACGTGCGCCCAAATCGGCGTCACGCCGGTGCCGCCGCCGGCCGGCTACGACGACGCTCCGCCGAAAGGCTGGAAGTCGCGACCCTTCGCCACCTGGCCGCATCCGAACTAGCGGCGCGCCGGCGGCGCGTGATCGAAGGTCGTGCGGCGCTGGCATTACGTCGCCTTGCCGGCGGCGCTGGCGGCGATGCTTTCCCCCGAGGCCGTGCGCGCGGCACTGGCCACGACCGCCGGCGCGCTTCTCGAGGCGGCGCCGTTTGCGCTCTCCAGCGTCGCGCTTGCGAAGCTCGTTCGGCATCGCAGCGCCGATGCATACCTCGGCTGCGGTTGCGGTACCGGTCCGTCGGCGCGGTCGCTGCCGGCCGCGTTCGCGACCGTCGTGACGTTCGGCGCAGCCGTTGCGGCGGCACGCTTTCTCGCGGCGACGATCGTCGCGCGCGCGCTCCCGCGGCCCGGCTGCTCCCGCCATTGCGAACCTCCCGAAAGCCTGCTCGACCGGCTGCAGGCCGTGCTGCCCGCGGCCGCGCTGGCCGGCGCCGTATCGCAGTTCGAAGGGCTCGTCGACGTCGCGCACCTCGCACCGGCGCTGCAAGCGGCAGCCGGCGCGGCTCTGGCGTTCGTTGCCGCTCCGTGCGCGCTCGGCGCGGTCGCCGTTGCCGGATCGTTGCACGCGCGCGCGCCGCTGGCTGCGACCGGCTTTCTGTGCGTTGCCGGCATCGTCGACGTTCGAGCGCTGCGGCCGCGAGCGCGCGCCGCCGTGCCGGCACACGACGCGGCTGCCTACGCCGCGATGGCACTCGCCCTATCGACCGTCGCCTGGCTGCGGGGAGCGGCGCTCGTGCACCCCGCGCTGTCCCCGCTGCTGGCGTGCTCCGCGCTCGGCTGCGTCATCCTGACGATCGCGCACCGCGGCGAACGCACCGCGCAATCGCTGGGGGTACCGGCGATTCTGCTCGCTGCCGCGTTCGTTGCCGCTCCGCCGCCCGAATACCGTGCGACCGAAACGACGTTGACCGATCTCTTCGCGGGCGAACGCGTCTCGTTCACCGGACGGGTCGCCGTCGACGGCGGCGCCACCGCTCTGGTTCGCTATGCGATCGTTTGCTGCCGAGCCGACGCGTCGCCGGTCGTGCTGCGGTTGGCTCGACGCGTTCGTTACCCGCCCGGAACGTGGCTGCGCGCCGCCGGAGCGATCGCGATCCGCGACGGAGTTCCGCAACTGCTGGTCCGCAGCGTCGAGGCGATCGCTCCGCCGAGCGACCCCTTCATCTATCGCTGACGCTCGACGCGCGGGGAAAGTAGGCGCGACCTAATTTCCGATCGCGTTGACGAGCGGCCCGGGTGTATACGGCGGGACCGGATCGAGCTCGCAGACCGACGACGGGTCGTACTCCGGCCATTGAATGAGGTCGGCGACGCGCGCGCGCGGATTGGCGCGCAGCCACTCTCCGATCGCGTCGGCTTGCGCGACGCTGTGATAGCGCAGCTCGCCGAGAACGAGCGCGGCACCGATCCGGCCGGCTACCGCACCGGCTTCGTCCAACGAAAGCGTCACGTCGCTCGCGGCGGGCGCGTAGGTGTGCAGCTCGAGGACCTTGGGCGTAAGTCCGGCGGCGGCGAGATCGGCCAATAGCAGCGTCAGCCGGCTTTCGGTCTCGCCCGGCGGCGCCGCATCCGATCGCGCCGCCGAGATCGTCCAGCCGCCGCCGAACTCGCGCGCGAATCGCGTGGCGACGTAGTCGAGATACGCTTTGGCTTTCGCCAGCGTGGCAGGCGTCATGCTCGGATCGGGCGCCCCTTCGTTCGCAAGGTCGAAACGAAGCCGCGTGGCGCCGGCGGCGGCGAACGCGATCCGCGCGACGGTTTGCACGAACCGCCAGTTCTCGGCGGTTCGCGCGGCGTCGAAGCAGTCACCCCACACCTTGTTACGGCAGTACAGCCAGTTTTCGGCTTGAAAGCTCGGCACGATCTCGAGGCGCGCGAAGCGCGCGCTCGCGACGTCCGCGACGAAATCGTGCAGCTTCGCGCGATCGGCCGGCGCGATGCTGCCGTCGGTCGAGGTGAACGAGTCGGTGGATGACGCGTCGGTCGTACGATAGAAAAACACGAGCACCCGCAGCGTGGTGAACCCGGCCGAGCGCATCGCGCGCAGCTGCGCCCGCACCGCCGCACGTACCTGCGGCCGATCGTAGACCGGAAGGAACCACTCGCCTTCGTTGCGCGCCGCGTCGTCGGCAACGCACCGGGCGTGCGAGACGGGCGCGAGCTTCCACCAGATGTAGTTGATGCCGATGCCGACGTGCGCCGCCAGCAAAACGGCGGAAATCACGCCGGTTCGCGCCGCGAGCTCGGCTCGAGCAACTCGACCGGGATGCCGTTGGGATCCTCGACGAACGCGATCGCACGCGTGCCGCTCGGCGACCGATAGACGTCCTTGATGATCTTTACGCCCTTGCTCTTGAGATCGGCGACGTAGCTCTCGAGATCGCCGTCCGCCTCGATCGCGAGGTGCTCGTAGCGATTGCCGATCGCGTACGGCGGATGTTCCTCGAGATCGTAGACGAGCTCGATATATGCCGTCCAATCCGAGCCGACGAACGCCATGTCGGCATTGCCGGGATAGTGGAATGGTCCATCGAGCAGTTTGAGCCCGAGCTTCTTCGTATAGAATTCGATCGACTCGTCCATGTCGTTGACGAAGATCGACGTATGCAGAAAACGAGGCACCGGAACTTCTCCTTGTACGATACTCAGCTAAACCGGAAGCGAGCGCGCAACGATGCGTCCGACCTCCGCCAGCACCGCATCTCGCTCCTTCGCCGGAAGCTGCGATCCGGTGAGATAGGCGGTCACCAGCAGCGGCGCGCGCCCGGGCGGCCAAGCGATCGCGATATCGTTTCGCGTCCCGGAATCGCCCGCAGCATTCGCCGCACCGCCAAGGCCCGTCTTGTCGCCGGCCGTCCACGATACCGGAAAGCCGGCGCGCAGACACGTCGTACCCGTTTTACACGCGACCATCCACCCGGTGAGCTTCGCGCGTGAGCTCGCCGAGAGCACGCCGCCCAGCAGAACGCGCTGCAGGTCGCGCGCCATCGAAAGCGGCGTCGTCGTGTCGCGCGGATCGCCGGGGATCGCCGTATTGAGCGCCGGCTCGGTGCGATCCAGTCGCGTGATCGGATCACCGATCGATCGGACAAAACGCGTGACCGCGGAGGGCCCCCCCAGCACGCGCAGCAGCAGATTTGCGGCGGTGTTGTCGCTCAACTCGATCGCGGCCGCGCATAGCTCGACGAGCGTCATGGATCCGCGGTGCAGATTGGCTCGTGTGACCGGCGCGTACGCGAGGAGGTCGGAGGGAGTATAGCCGACTCGTCGATCGAGCCGTTCGGCTCCGGCGTCGACCCGCGAAAGGACCGCGGCCACGGCCAAAACCTTGAAGGTACTGCACATCGGGAACCGCTCGCCCGCGCGATGGGAGATGCGGGGAAGACCGCGCGCGAGGACGCTCACGCCCAGACGTCCGCCCGATCCGGCCTCGAGTTCGCGCAGCGAGCTCTGCAGTGCGGCCGACGCCGGCGATGCGAGCGCGGCCGACGCGGCCGAGAGCGCGATCCCCGAGACGAAATCGATCCGGCGCATCTTTTATTCCTAATGCAGAAAGTAACGATACGACGAAAAGACCAACGCGACACCCAAGCGGTCGGCCGCGTCGATGACCAGCTGATCGCGGATCGAACCGCCCGGCGCGATGATCGCCGTGCAGCCGGCCTCTGCTGCCGCTTCGAGACCGTCGGGAAAAGGGAAGAATCCGTCGCTTGCGCACGCGGCGCCCTTGGCGAGGTCGCCGGCGCGTTCGCCGGCGATCTTCACCGCGCTGACGCGATTGGTTTGACCGGCGCAGATGCCTCGCGTCGTACCGCCCTGCGCGACGACGATGCCGTTCGACTTCACGTGGCGCACGACGTCCCAGGCAAAGGCGAGATCGTGCCACTCCTGTGCGCTCGGTTGACGCTTCGAGACGACGTGCCACTCCTCGGGCGGCGCAGCGGGGTTATCGTCTTCGGCAAGGACACCGCCGAGCGCGCTGCGCACGCGCAGTTCGCGCGCCAGTTCGTCGGGCAGCGAAGGCACGAAGCGCATGATGCGCAGATCCTTCTTCTTCTTGAGCATTGCGAGCGCGTCGGGCTCGAAATCGGGCGCGGCAACGATCTCCAGGAAGAAGCGTGCAAGCGCCTGCGCCGCTTCGACGTCGATCGTCGTATCGGTCGCGATGATCCCGCCGTAAGCCGAGACCGGATCGCACTCGAGCGCGTCGTAGACCGCTTTGCCGACGCGCGAGCGCTGCGCGACACCGCACGGAATCGTATGCTTGACGATCGCCGCCCGCACGAAGCGTTCGTGTTCGCTACCGAACGTCGCGCCGATCGGCGCGCGAGAGAGCAGCCGCAGCGTCTGGTCGAGATCGAGCAGGTTGTTGTACGAGAGTGCCTTACCGTGCAACTGCTCGGGTAGGCGATCGGGATTATCG
>Ga0335075_10009971_pt1 | contig 14436 bp, 14 predicted proteins | sample Lox_Sample_24_FD_206723 | JGI IMG/M metagenome (GOLD analysis project Ga0335075, IMG submission 206723) | Soil microbial communities from Loxahatchee National Wildlife Refuge, Florida, United States - Lox_Sample_2.4 | ecosystem: Environmental > Terrestrial > Soil > Wetlands | place: USA...
TGAAGCTCCAGAAAGGCCTCAGCCGCCAGTCGAAACGCGCGCTCGTCGGCAGCACCTTCGATGTCCTCGTCGAAGGCGAGTCCGCCGAAACGCCGCTCCTCTGGGAAGGCCGCACGCAGTACCACGCGCCCGAAATCGACGGCACCGTCTACCTCAACGACTTCGGCCCCTTCGAATCGCTCACCCCCGGCCGCTTCTACCGCTGCGAAGTCACCGAAGCGCACGACTACGATCTCGTCGCCCGCGTCCTCGACGCCTCGTCCATCGATCCAACTCCCGATCGCGCGCCTGAGCTGGTCGGAGCCTCGCTGTGAGCACCGCGCCCAAACTCCTCCGCTGCCCCACGTGCGGCTCGCTCGTCACCGAGAAGGACGAGAATCTCCCCTTCTGCTCCGATCGCTGCCGCGCCATCGATCTCGGCAAGTGGGCCAGCGGCGGCTATCGCATCTCCTCGCCCATCCTCGACCCCGAAGTCCTCGAAGGCCTCGACGGCGAAGCGCCTCACCGGAACCGAGATGACGACAAAGACTGACCCCGCATCTTCCAAGCCCCCCGTTCAGGCCGATCCGAAAACCCTCTGGGCGTGGACCGTCGCCACCGTCTGCGGCGCGGGCCTGCTGAAGCCCGGCCCCGGCACCTGGGGATCCCTGGCAGCCGCCGCCCTCTGGTATTTCTCTTTCCGCGCCGCCCATCCCAGCCCGACGGCCGCCATCGCAGCGACGCTGACCGGCGTCCTTGTCGTCACGCTCATCGGCATCCCGGCCGCCACCATCGCCGAGCGCGAATCCGGCCGCACCGATCCCGGGTTCGTCGTCATCGACGAGGTCGCCGGACAGTGGCTCGTCCTGGCGGTTTCCCCCATCGACCTCGGCCACGCCATTACCGCTTTCGTCCTGTTTCGCATCTTCGATATTGTGAAACCCTGGCCAGCCCGCCAGCTCGAACGCCTTCCCGCGGGAACCGGCATCGTCGTAGATGACCTCGCCGCCGGCGTCTGGGGCGCCCTCGTCATGCTCGTCATCCGTCATTGGTGGTAGTGTCAAAAGTCCACAGCAGGGCACGCAACAGGCAGTGTCAAATTGAGACAATAGGGAGAGCAGGGAATTTCCGACGGAGCTATCACGTGGTGCGCATTCTCAAATCCGAACCCAGCACGGCGCCCCGCATCGACACCGTGGATCCTCCCGCCGCGCTTCCTGGCGGTGAAGTTGAGCTGACTGGCGCGAATCTCGGCCCCGTCGCGCTCGCGCCCAATGAGTCGAATCAGGCGGTCGGCTCCGGATGGCGGCGTCCCGTTGCCATGCTCGGCGAACTCGCTGCGCCCATCCTGCTCAGCCGCGGCGAACGCCTCTCCTTCCGCGTGCCCGACGAAGCGGAAACCGGCCGCCTTCGCATTCTTCAGAACGGCGCGCAGTCCAATGCCGTCGAAGTTCGCGTTGCATCGCTCGTCGCCACCGGCGCGCACATGGTCGCGAGCCCCGTCATGGACCATTCCGGCAACATCTTCCTCACCTTCTCCGGCGAGCGCGGCCAGGAAACGCCCATCTCTGTCTTCCGCATCGAGCGCGATGGCGAAATGCGCCCCTTCGTTCGTGGAGTCGTGAATGCCACCGGCCTCGCCATCGATTTCGAAGAGAATCTCTATGTTTCCTCCCGCCACGAAGGCAAGGTCTATAAGGTCGCGCGCAACGGTGCTTCCGCCGTCTTCGCTGAAGGCATGGGCGTGGCCACCGGTCTCGCCTTTGATGCGGATCAGAATCTCTACGTCGGCGACCGCAGCGGCACCATCTTCAAAGTCGCGCCCGACCGCCAGATCTTCGTCTTCGCCACGCTCGAGCCCAGCGTCGCCGCGTACCATCTCGCCTTCGGCCCCGATGGCACTCTCTTCGTCGCCGGCCCCACCACGTCCAGCTATGACGCCGTCTATGCCATCGATCGCGACGGAGTCACCCGCATCCTTCAGCGCGGACTCGGCCGTCCTCAGGGCCTCGCGGTCGACGTAGCCGGCAATGTGTACGTTGCGGCCTCGATGCGCGGCCGCCGCGGCATCGTCTCCATCTCTCCGAGCGGGGAAATGTCTCTAGCCCTCGCCGGTACCAACATTGTCGGATTCACCTTCGTTCCCGGCGGAGGCGCTTTGGTCGCCACCAATACCTCCCTTTATCATGTAGCTCTTGGCGTGGAAGGTTGGCGCCTGGCCTGATGAATCCCGCGCATTCCCGACGCTCGTCCCGAGGAGAACGATGAACGCGGAGATCGTCGCCATTGGGTCCGAGATGCTCACGCCGCATCGCCAGGACACTAACTCCCTCTGGCTCACCGAAAAGCTCAACGAGCTGGGCGTTGCCGTCGCTTTCAAAACCATCGTCGGCGATAACATCCGCCATCTGGTCGGCGCCATTCGCACCGCGCTCGCGCGCGCCGACATCATCTGCGTCTCCGGCGGCCTCGGCCCCACCGAAGACGACCTCACCCGCGAAGCCGTCGCCGCCGCCCTCAACGTCAAGCTCCAGCGCAATCCCGATCTCATCGCGCATCTCTACACCCGCGCCGCCGCGCGCCGCATCACGCTCACGCGCAACAACGAGAAGCAGGCCGACGTGATCGAAGGCGCCGTCGTCCTGCCCAATGCCCTCGGCAGCGCGCCGGGCCAGTGGATCGACACCGTCGTCGGCACGCACCGCAAGCTCGCCATGCTGCTGCCCGGCCCCCCGCATGAGCTGAAAGCCATGTACGAGGAGCAATGCGCTCCGCGCCTCCGCGAAATCCTGCCGCAGAAGCATATCGCCACCCGCGTTCTGAAGGCCGCCATGATCGGCGAGTCGATGGCCGATTCGCGCATCGCCCCCATCTATACGCAGTACACCGACGTCGACACCACCATTCTTGCTCACCTCGGCGATATCGAGTTGCGCCTCCAGTGCGCGAAACCGATCGCCGAGCTCGCGCAAAACCGCGTCGACGAGCTGGCCGGAAAAATCGAAGACGAGCTAGACGAATTTATCTACTCCTCGCAGGGCGAGTCGCTCGAGCAGATCGTTCTCTACCACCTCGAAATGCGCCAGGCCACGCTGGCCGTCGCCGAAAGCTGCACCGGCGGATTAGTCGCCGAGCGTCTCACCAGCGTCAGCGGCTCGTCTCGCGCCTTCGTCGGCGGAGCGGTCGTCTACAGCAATCGCCTCAAGACAGAGCTCGCCGGCGTCGACGCGCAGCTCATCGCCAGTCACGGCGCGGTCAGCAGGGAAGTGGCCATTGCCCTCGCCGAAGGTATCCGAGAACGCTGCGGAACCACACTCGGCCTCGGCATCACCGGCATCGCCGGTCCCGCCGGCGGCACAGACGAGAAGCCCGTGGGCCTCGTATACATCGCCGTCTGCGACGCCGACGACACCGATGTCGTCGAAAAGCGCTTCACCGGCGACCGCGACGGCATCCGCTTCTACTCGAGCCAGCAAGGGTTGGATATGGTCAGGCGACGGTTGATGTAGCTGGCGCCCGATACGGGCGCGATTGCGAAGCAAGTCGCGCCGGCGTAAGCAGGATCAGTGGCAATCCCACGACCAGACATAGCAACGTTGCCATCATCAGTTCGAACCGATCGCCCGGCACCTTGATCGCCATCAGCGACATCACCGCTCCGTGCGCCACGTTCGCCCACCCCGCATAGGCAATCAGGCTGCGATGCTCAGACGGCCGGCGCACCGCCAGCAGCAAAAACACGCCCAGCGCCAAATAGAGACTCAGCATCATGGTCTCGCCTTGCTTCGTCCGATCCCACAATTGCGTCGACAGTGGGTAGACGCTGGCCAGAAAGAACAAGCCAACCACCACCAGAACCACGCGCAGAATTCGCTCGCGCATCGGTATGCCTCCCATCAATTCTTTTCCCGGGATCCGGACAAGGAGTACGCCACGCGGCCATTCATGGTTCCCCCAATCCGCTCTCGTCAACAGCCTTTTGCTGAGGATTGCTAGCTATGAGTCTTTTGCTATCTGTCCTCGCCCAAAAAAATTTCCAGCGGCGCCCCGCTCACTCCTTGCATTTTCCCGCGTCTTATGTGTTACAGTGGGTAACACTATGGCGAGTAACACTTCCTCTCCTCACGATCCGGCGGAACTCGGCGAACTCGAGCGCGGTATCCTCAGCATCGTGTGGCGGCTCGGCGAGGCAACCGCCGACCAGGTCCGCGAGCAGCTCGATCGCCCCCTCAAGGACTCGACCATCCGCACCGTGCTCCGCCGGCTCGAAGAGAAGGGCTACCTCGCGCACACTGTCGAGCAACGCACCTTTATTTACCGCCCCGCCGAATCACCGCAAAAGGTCGCGGGCCGCGCCGTCCAGCGGATCGTCGACTGGTTCTGCGAAGGCTCGGTAGAGGAACTTCTCGTCGGCATGGTCGACTCCAAAGTCGTCAGCCGCGCCGAGCTCGAGCGTCTGGCCCGCCGCATCGCATCGGTCAGCAAACAGGAAGGAGGCAGAAAATGACGGCCTGGTTCATCCATCTCGCCCTCGAAGCTGCGCTGCGGAGCCTCGCCCTCGCCGGCGTTGTCGGCCTCACGCTCAGCCTGCTCCGCGTCCGCAATGTCCCTGCCCGCAAGGCCGCGTGGACGCTCGTCCTCCTCGCATCCTTCGCCATGCCGCTGCTCATGCGCGCCGTTCCGTCTCGCGTGGGATGGGTCCTGCCCATCCGCCTTGCGGCGACCGCCGCGCAGCCCGCGACTCCGCCCGTCGCAACAACGCGCACGCAACCCGCCTCCGCCCCACAGGCGCAGGCGCTCATCCTCTCCCGCGTCGCCGCGCACAAGCCCTCTCCCGCAGTCAGCGCGACGACCGATCGCGCACCCGCTGTCGCCGCCCCGCTTTCGCTCGATCTCTCCCCCACCCCCGTCGTTTCCCTTGCGCCCGCCGAGTCCACCACGCCGCCGCGCACCTTCCGGCTGCCGCCCATCGGACCGCTCGCCCTCGTCATCTACTTCGCCGTCGCGGCCATCTTTCTCCTGCGCCTCGGCTTCGGCCTCTACGCCGCGCTGCGTCTCTGGATGACCGCCGACCGCGTCTCCCCGCTCATCGCGCCCGAGCCCAGCGTCCGTTCCAGCAGCCGCATTGCCTCGCCCGTCACCGTCGGCTCCGGCATCGTGCTCCCCGCCGACTATCGGCGGTGGGACGCGCGCAAGCTCCGTATGGTGATGGCCCACGAGCGCTCTCACGTGCGCCAATTCGACTTCTACCTCCAGTTGCTCGCAGGCCTCTACGCCGCGATCTTCTGGTTCAGTCCTCTCGGATGGTTCCTCCGCCGCACGCTTTCCGCGCTTGGCGAAGCCATTGGTGATCGCGCTGGGATCGATGCGGCTACGAGCCGCACGGGCTACGCGAACCTCGTTCTCGAATTTGCGGCGCTGCCGCACAAACTGCTCCCAGGAGTCGCAATGGCCCGCTCCACCAATCTTGCCCGCCGCGTCGATTCAATGCTCAATGAAAATCTCTTCCGCACGCTCTTTTCCGAGGGCCGCCGCCGCGCCATGGCCTCGCTGCTCGTGATTCCCACCGCCTTGTTTGCCGTCACCGCGCTCGTGCGGGTGCCTTCTGCCGCCGCGCAGTCTGCGCCGCAGAATACGCAACCGGCACCGGCACAAAATCCGCCAGCGGCTCCGGCCACCGGCCAGTCAAATCCTCCCGCAGCGGCAATCACCGTCGATGAGGCGCCCGCCGATCAGGCTGCCCCCGCCGCACCTGCCACACCGCCTGCCGCGGCTCCCATGCCGCCTGCTCCGGCCAGCGGCGTGGATACACCCGCGCCCGCCGCGCCCGATATGGCTCCACCTACTCCGCCCAACAGCGCCTACGCCACCAGCTACGGTTCCGGACAGGCAGAATCTGCTGCTCACTCCGGCAGTAGCACCTCCATGTCTGCCAGCACTGACGGCAAGAACAGCGTCATTGTGCTTGGACCGCATCGCTACATCACAGCCGACTCCGCCACCATCGTGGGTGACGGATTCCAGTTTTCTCCCGACGGCGAATCGTGGGCGATTGTCCGCGGACCCGGCGATAAGTTCACCTTCACCGGAAACTGGACGGGCGATCTCGCGCCCCAGCTCGAAAAAGCGCGGAGGATGTCCAGCGGCCCGTTCTTCTGGTTCACGCATCAGGGCAAGTCCTACATCGTCACCGATCCCGCCATCCTCTCCCAGCTCGACAAAATGCAGCAACCGATCCTCGTGATCAGCAAGCAGCAGGAAGAACTCGGCCGCCAGCAGGAAGCTCTGGGCAAAATGCAGCAGGACATTGCCAACGATCGAAACCAAAGCGTCACCGTCGTTATGCCCGATCTCTCGAAAGAGATGGCCGACGTCAGCGCCCAGATCGCGCAGATGAGATCCGATCAGTATCAGATCGACGCCAAATCTCTCGCTGATCTCACTGCGCAGCTCAAAGCCACCGTCGGTGAGACGCTCACTCAGGAGAAGCTGGCCGAGATTCAGCAGAAGATCGCGAGCATCCAGGCGCAGCTCACGCCCGAGAAGATCGCTGAGATGCAGGCGAAGCTCGGTGAATTGCAGGCGCGCCTGGGCTCGCTTCAGGGCGAGGCTGGCGCCAGGGAAGGCGACTTCGGGGCGCGCATGGGCGAGCTCGGTGAACAACAAGGTAAACTCGGCGAACAACAGGGACGGCTCGGCGAAGAGGAGGGAAGACTTTCCCGCGATATGAACCGCAGCATTCAGCAGATCATTGACGAAGCTCTGAAGAACGGCACCGCGAAAACAGTCCAGTAAAGGCGGGCAAATGGATCCCACCAGGATACTCTCAGCAAAACACTGTTAGCGAAATGCGTTTGACAATCGACTGTAAGCAAGAGGCTGCAGGCAGAAATCTACAAGCAGAGGACCGCGAGCGTCAGACCCCTGCTCGAGTCGTCTGCCTGGCGTATTCGCTTACAGTTTCTCGTTTGTAGTTTCTTGCTTGCCGTTCTTCGCTTGCAGATCCTGGCTCGTCCTCGCTCGTCGTCCTGATAAACTCAAACTCGCAATGCCCCTGACCATCGATGCGGTTGCGGCAGTCGCTGCGTACCTGTTTGGGTCCGTACCCTTCGGGTACCTTCTGGTTCGCATCTTCAAAAAGGAAGACATCCGCGAGAAGGGCAGCGGCAACATCGGCGCCACCAACGTCATTCGCTCGGGATCGAAAGGCCTCGGCGCCGTCACCTTCCTGCTCGACGTGCTTAAGGGCTACTTTGCCGTCATCGTCTGCGGATGGATTGCCGCCCGCATGGAAGCTTCGCCGCAGGATCGCATGAACATTGTCGCGCTGGCCGCGCTCTGCGCGATCCTCGGACACATCTACACCATCTGGCTCGGCTTCAAGGGCGGCAAAGGCGTTGCCACGGCCTTCGGCGTCTTCCTCGCTCTCGCTCCGTGGGCTGCGCTCGCTGCGCTCGGCGTCTTCATCGGCATCTTCGCCTTCTCGCGCTACGTTTCCCTGGGATCTATCCTCGCCGCGATTGCCTTTCCCATCTTCGCGATCGTCATGCCGCATCCTTCGCGCACCGCCTGGTTCACCGCGGTACTCTTTCTTGTGCCCCTCATTGTGATCGCCAAACACCACCAGAACATCGCTCGCCTGATTTCCGGCACCGAATATCGGTTCGGCAAGGCAAGGACCGCATGAGCCGCATCGCCATCATGGGCAGCGGCGCCTGGGGCACCGCCATCGCCATCAGCCTCGCCCGTCGCGGCGGCCATCAGGTCGCGCTGTGGTCTTTCGACGCCGACGTTGCCGAAGCCATGCGCACCCGCCGCGAGAACACCACCTTCCTTCCCGGCTTCAACCTGCCGAACGCCATCCAGGTCACGGAACATGCCGCTGAAGCCCTTCAGGACGCCGAGATCGTCGTCAGCGTCACCCCCTCGCAGTTCATTCGCCCATCGTTCGAAGCGTTCGTCCCACACCTCAACTCCGGGCAACTCCTGGTCAGCGCCACCAAGGGCATCGAAGACCGGACCTGCCTGCGGATGAGCGAGGTCATCGAACAGGTCCTCGGCCGGCACGGCCTCGTCCTCCGCTGTGGCGTACTGAGCGGACCCTCCTTTGCGCAGGAGGTCGCCGCCGGGGCTCCCACGGCCATTACCGTCGCCTCCGCCGACCCTTCTCTGGCCGCACGTGTCCAGCGCGACTTCTCCAGTAACTCCTTACGAATCTATACAAACGACGATATTGTTGGAGTAGAACTTGGAGGTTCGATCAAGAACGTTATCGCCATCGCCGCCGGTATCGTCACGGGTCTTAATCTTGGCTATAACAGTAACGCTGCGCTCATTACCCGCGGTATAGCGGAGATGACCCGGCTCGCCATCGCGTGCGGCGGCCGCCGGGAGACCCTTTCCGGTCTTTCCGGCCTTGGTGACCTTGTACTGACCTGCACTGGATCGCTCTCTCGCAACCGCACCGTGGGGCAGGAACTCGGCAAGGGCCGCGGCCTTGAGGAGATCCTCGCCGGACTCGGCGGGCAAGTTGCCGAAGGCGTCCGCACCACTTCAGCCGCATTGGGACTGGCCCGCAGGCATGGCGTCGAGATGCCGATCGCGGAGCAGATGGAGGCAATTCTCATGCACGGGAAGTCCCCGCAGCGAGCCATTGAAGAGTTGATGGTCCGCCCGGGCCGAGATGAGTAGCCAGATTTCCACCGCCCGCCTGTCGGTCCCGAAACGGGAGAAAGTAACCGTAGTAATATCCGTCTGATACCCCACTCGGACCCGGATCTACCACCTTCGTGTGACTCCAGGAGATTCCGAGACTCCGTAAACTGGCCGGGAAAGGCTCCTCGGCCTCTGTACGACCCGGGAGAACAGAGGTTCATGCAGGACTCTCCGCGACTTGTCGCACGGCAGACCCCTACGTCCGGAATACCCCGGCTGCGTCAGAGGGTATTTCTGCGTTTGGTTCTGGTGTTTGTGGTCATCGTTATCGTTACCGGCGCGGCCATTCTGCTGGTTCTCCAGGCTTCCCAAAACCTGATCATTCTTGGAGTCGCCGGAGGCGTGGCCGGTCTCGCGGCCTCCATCTTTGCCGCATCCATCTGGAGTCGCGTCTTCGTCCGTCGCTTCGAAGACCTCGTCGAGGTCATTGAGTCGGGCACTCCGCTGCACGGGCAGGAAATGGCCCGGCAAACCCCTGACCGTCTCTTCGCCGAAGTCATTCTCGCGTGGCAGAGCGCCGTGAAGACCCTTCAGGATGGCTGGCAGGCCAAGCATGAAGAGGCGCGCCGCAGCTACGAAACGCTTGCCGAACTCATCCGCATGATGGCGAAAGCGGTCGACGAACGTGCTGCTTATCTGCGCGGCCATTCCGAGCGCGTCGCGCGCTACGCCGCCGCCATCGCCCGCAAACTTGGCCTCGATGACGAGAAGGTCGAGTGGATCCGCCTCTCCGCGCTGCTCCACGACATCGGCACCCTGGGCATCGAAGACTACCTCGTCATGAAAGATTCGCCGCTCGCACCGGAAGAATTCGAGATCGTCAAAGCGCACACCGTAAAGGGCGCGGCGATTCTGCGCCCCATCGAGATGCTGCACGACCTGATTCCCGGCATCGAGCTGCATCACGAGGCTCTCGACGGCAGCGGCTATCCCTACGGCCTCAAAGGCGATCAAATTCCCCTCATGGCGCGCATCATCGCCGTCGCTGACTCGTTTGACGCTATGACCACCCCGCGGCCCTACCAGGCCGCCATGAACCCGGAGTATGTGCTGGAGGTGATGAAGCGACTTTCGGGGACGCGATACGACGGTTCTGTTGTGGAAGCGCTGACCGCGCTGGTGCGCAGCGGCGCGCTCGAAGTGAAGAAGCTGAGAGTCCCCGTCTCGTTCCGCATGAGGAGGCCGACTGCCGAGGCCGTTTAGCCGCAGGCGCTCCCCAACAGCAGCGTCCCGCCTTCGCTACACTCGAAGCAGGTGCACTGAGGTCTTCCTTTCATGATTCAAACGCTGTTCGGGAGCCTGAAGGAACAACAGGAACCGGAAAAAAAGAATCTCTTCGAGCGCATGCGCCAGGCAGTCACGCGCACGCGTGACAGTCTGGGAGAGCGCATCGACGGCGTGCTGGCTCTCACCCGCACCGTCGACGAAACGGCCCTCGAAGAGCTGGAAATGAGTCTGATCGCGTCTGATATCGGCGTGACCACGGCTGCAGAGATTGTGACTGCCCTGCGCGAACGAGCGAAGCGCCAGGATATTCGCGACGGGGCCGAACTGAAAGAGTTGCTGAAAGAGCAGTTGCAGCAGATGTTGAGTGAAAACGCCGCACCGCCGGCAAACGTCCAGTCGCCGCCCGCCGTCATCATGATGGTGGGAGTGAACGGGACGGGGAAGACCACGACAAGCGGCAAGCTCGCGGCCTGGTATCGGGCTCAGGGTAAAACCGCGCTGCTGTGTGCGGCCGATACGTTTCGTGCTGCGGCCATCGAGCAGCTGGAGGTATGGGGCGAGCGCAGCGGGGTGGAGATGATCAAAACGCGTCAGGGTGGCGATCCTGCCGCGGTGCTGTTCGACGCGCTGACTGCCGCGAAATCGCGGCAGAACGACGTGGTAATTGTGGACACGGCCGGACGGCTGCACACGAAATCGGGCCTGATGGCGGAGCTGGATAAAATGCGGCGCACCGCGCAGAGAATCATTCCCGAAGCGCCGCATGAAGTGCTGCTGGTGCTGGATGCCACGACCGGCCAGAACGGGCTGCAGCAGGCGCGCCTGTTTACAGAGTCGGCGGGCGTCACCGGCATCGTGCTAACTAAACTGGACGGAACGGCGAAGGGCGGCATTGCTGTGGCCATCGCCCGCGAAATGCGTTTGCCGGTCCGCTTTGTCGGTGTGGGCGAAGCTCTCGACGATCTTTTGCCCTTCGACAGTACTGTTTTTGTTGATTCTTTGCTGGCCAACTGAGGCGAGTGTTCGCAACCGGAGAGACCCTTGGTAAAGAGATCAGGCGAGCATCTTCCCCCCCAGGAAGAGTGGATGCAGGAAGCGCTGGATTTGGCGCGACGGTCGGTAGGCTTTGCCTCGCCGAATCCCGCGGTGGGCTGCGTTCTGGTCCGCGAAAATGTTGCAGTGGGCCGCGGTTTCCACGGATACGATTGGCTCGAGCACGCCGAAGTCAGCGCTCTGAAGAATGCCGGCCAAAAGGCCCGCGGATCGACAGCCTATGTGACCCTCGAGCCGTGCTGTACCACCGGCCGCACCGGGCCCTGTACGCGCGCGCTCATTGAAGCTGGCGTCTCTCGCGTCGTTGTCGCCACCACCGATCCCAACCCCGCCGTCAACGGCAAGGGCATTGCAGCGTTACGCGCCGCGGGCATCGACGTCGTCACCGGCGTGCTCGAGCGCGAGGCTCGCCAGATCAATGACGGATTTGCCCGCTACATCCGCGGCGGCGTGCCGTTTGTCATCCTCAAGTCCGGCCTTTCGCTCGACGGCCGTATCGCCCCTGCTCCCGGCAGCGCTCCGCCGGGAGCTCCCGTTTATCTCACTGGAGACAAAGCGCGCATCGAAGTCCATCGCATGCGCCACAGCGTCGACGCCGTCATCACCGGCATCAACACGGTCCTGCAGGACGATCCCTCGCTGACCGATCGCTCCGAAATCCAGCGCCGCCGCCCTCTCATGCGCATTGTGCTCGACTCCGCGCTTCGCATTCCGCTCGACTCCAAGCTGGTCCGCAGCGCCAAGGACGATGTCGTCATCTTCTGCGCGGTCGCCCCCACCGAACGTCAGCGGATGTTGGAAGCGATGGGCGTTCGCATCGAGCGCGTTGATCCCGAGACGACGTCGCCCAGTCTCGCGGCGCGTCGCATCGGAGATCCCATGCGCCGTGCCGGTGTTTCGCTCTCTCAGGTGTTCAAGCGGCTCGGCGAACTCGAAATGCTCTCCGTTATGCTCGAGGCCGGCGCGCAGCTCAATGGCTCCGCCCTCACCGGCAAACACGTCGACAAACTCACGCTCTTCTACGCGCCCGTCTTTCTCGGCCCCGGTGCCGTGCCCCTCATGCAGGAAGTCATGTCCGGTCCGGTCCTCGCCAGCCAGCCCACCATCGCGTGTGTCGGCCAGGACGTCCGCATCGACGCCTACATCCGCGATCCGTGGGAGTAACCTGGGGCTCATCGCGTTGCGGCAAAAGGCGTGAAGCGAACGGAGGGAAGCAAGAGACGGTAAGCGAAAGACGATACGGCCAACACACTCAACATAAGGTGTTTGTCCCTGAACGCTTTTCGCTGACCGTCTTTCGCTGAAAGTTTCCTGCTTACATACTTTCGCTAAACGTTTCTGGCTAAACGTTTCTCGCTTAACGCTTCTTGCTAACAATCCATTGATTACAGCTTCGAGCTGCCATCCTTTCGCTTGCCGTTCCGCGACTGCCGTTTCTCGCTAAACTAAAGGGGTGTTCACCGGAATCATCGAGTCCACAGGGACCATCGTTCGCCTCGACCGAGGGCAGGGAACGGCGCGCCTTGCCATCTCCGCGCCCCGGTTCGCCCACCGGCTGCGTTTGGGCGACAGCATCGCCGTCAACGGAACCTGCCTCACTGCGCTGGTGCTGGAGCCGCCCGTCTTCTACGCCGACCTTGCCGCGGAGACTCTGGCGCGCACCACGCTCGGCGAATTGAAGCCGGGAACCGTCGTGAATCTTGAAATGCCTACCCCCGCCGGCGCGCCCCTCGGCGGACACGTCGTTCAGGGCCACGTCGACGGCCGCGGCGCCATCGTCGGCTTCGACCCAGTCAACGCTGCCGCCGATCCCGATCAGTCTGACTGGTGGCTCCGCGTCCGCTTACCTGAAAACACCCGGCGCTACGTGGTCGAGAAGGGAAGCATCGCCGTCGAAGGCATCAGCCTCACGGTCGCGGCCTGGGACGGCGAAGTCATCGGAATCGCCATCCTCCCCCACACCCGCAACGTCACGAATCTTCGCACGCTGGGCTTAGGATCCCCGGTCAACATCGAGGCCGACGTCATGCTCCGCTTGGCCGCAGAAGGACAGCGCCCCACGCCGTCCTCTGAACTGACGCTTGAATATCTGCTCGCAAATGGTTATTAGGTCAATGTTTACGTAACGCGCAACCAAGCCCTGGAGCACTCGCCGCCAGAGCCGGGGCAGCCACGCTCTCGACTTGCCGGAAGTCCGACAGCGCCGCAATCTACGCCCGGATCACCAGCTCCGCGAACCGGGCCAGGTCAATATTGCCGCCGCTCACCACGCACACAATCCTGCCCCCACCGCATAGGCCGCTGAGGCCGGCCGCTACCGCACACGCGCCCGCGCCTTCGCTGATGACGCGATTCCGTTCCGCCACCAGCCGCATCGCAACGCGCGTCTCCTCAAGCGAGGCAACAATCGAGCCGGCAAGCAGATGATGCGCCAGGGCCCACATGCGTGGAAAGACCGACTTGCCTCCGCACCCATCGACAAAACTTGCCTGCCAGTTGGGAAATTTCTGCGGCGAGCCCGCGGCGAAGGACGCAGCCAGCGGAGCCGCGGTTTCCGGCTCGGCCGCGAAGACCCTGGCTTTGTGCCCGCGAGCCTTGAGGGCGGCAGCAATCCCGCACGACAATCCTCCTCCGCCGAAACCTGCCACGATGCAATCGACCTCCGGCAGATCCTCGATGATCTCGAGCCCGGCGGAGGCATTGCCTGCAATGAAGGCGTCATCCTCGAAGGGATGAACAAATGCGCCGTTCATTGCGGGGTGGCCGCGCTCGGCGAGGGCCTGCCAGCACTGATCGTAAGAGGCCTTCACGACTTCTCCGCCCAGGCGCCGTACCGCATCGAACTTCGCCTGCGGAGCCGCGTCAATCATGAGGATCTTGCATGGCACGCCGGCCCGGCGAGCGGCGAGGGCGACGCCCTGGGCAGCATTGCCGGCGCTGACGGTCCACACGCCCCGCCGTCGCTCTTCTTCGGGAAGCAGCCGAACCGCGTTCCAGGCTCCGCGAATCTTGAACGAGCCAATCGGCTGCAGGCACTCCAGCTTCAGGTGGATGTCGGCAGGGCCGTCGTGGTTAAGACGAACCAGCGGAGTGCGAATGGCTGCCTCGTACACGTGCCTGCGCGCGTCGTCGATGAGCGCCGCAGGAATGTTCCTCTCGCCGGACGGGTCACCGGATGCCGAATGGGTCGTCATCGTCAAGTCAGAATAGTACGCCAGCGGATGCGTACCGTACCGTATCACTCAACGCGCAGGATCCCACGGGGTCGTCGGCGGGCGCACCACCCACGCCAGAAGGTGGCTCGAGTGATGCAGCAATAATCCGAGGTTGAGACTCTCCATCAGATCCCAATGCCTATGGCCAGCCAAAAACAGAAAGCGCACACAGATAGCGCAGCGGCTAGCCACTGGAGCGGGCTTTTCCGCCAGGCACCGCAGATCGTAAACACCAGTGCAGCGAGAC
>Ga0335075_10009972_pt1 | contig 14434 bp, 12 predicted proteins | sample Lox_Sample_24_FD_206723 | JGI IMG/M metagenome (GOLD analysis project Ga0335075, IMG submission 206723) | Soil microbial communities from Loxahatchee National Wildlife Refuge, Florida, United States - Lox_Sample_2.4 | ecosystem: Environmental > Terrestrial > Soil > Wetlands | place: USA...
ACCCGCGCCGCGCAGGAGTGCCTGCAGCTGCACGGCGGCATCGGCTTCACCTGGGAGCACCCCACGCACCTCTACCTCAAGCGGGCGAAGAGCTCCTCGCTCGGGTTCGGCAGCGCCGACCGGCACCGGGCGTCGCTGGCCCGGCTCGCGGACCTGCCGCCCGCGCCGGGGGACGGCTCCTAGCCCGGGCCATTGCGGCGCCGCCCGGCCGGCAGTCCGCGAGGCCGGCCGGCAGCCCGGAGGCCGGCCGGGGGCCGCCCCGGCCGGCAGTCACGGGGCAGCCTTGCCCAACACGCCTGGGCGATGTCGCGGTTAGCGCCGGACGACGCGAGTCCAACCGTTACCATGCTGCACGATGAAGAGGACTTCGAGCTGATCGCCCGTGGGAGCGGACACTGGCCCCAGCGGCCCGTCCCGCGAGGCACCGGTCACGGCCGAGCCTGAGCCGGCGCCGGCTGCCGCATGGCCCGGGTCCGCGCCTGGCGAGCAGGACACCGCGGCGGGCGAGGTGGTCACCGGGATGATCCACCACCTCGAGTTCTGGGTGCCCGACCTCGACCGCGCCGTCGCCAGCTGGGGCTGGCTGCTCGATGAGCTCGGGTATAAGCCGTTCGGGGACTGGCCAGGCGGCCGCAGCTGGCGGGCCGGGCACACCTACATCGTCCTGGAGCAGTCGCCGGACCGCACCGCGAGCCGGCACGACCGGCTGCGGCCGGGCCTGAACCACCTCGCGTTCCACGTGGCCGACCAGGAGCAGGTGGAGAAGCTGGTGGCCATCGCGCCAAACAACGGCTGGCGGCTGATGTTCGCCGACCGTCACCCGCACGCCGGAGGCGACGGGCACTACGCGGCCTACCTGGAGAACGCCGACGGCTTCGAGGCCGAGCTGGTCGCCCCGAGCACCAGCACGCCGCGGGAGAACGGCTGACCCCAAGGACTTAGCCGGCGCCGGCGGCACGCCCGTGCCATGACCGCGGCCTGCCAGAGCCGCCGGGCCGGGCCACGCCGCGCGGGGGCCAGGCGTTCAGGAAACGCGGATGAAACACAAGGGCGGCGCGGGGCCCGGTGCGTCGCAGGCGCGTAACAGGCGGGAAACGCCGGCGAAACCGCGCCATGGGACACATGAATACAGCACCTGACGGACGGATGCGGCCTGCCCGGTCGGGCGCAGGCGGCGAGGCACTGGAGGCTGTATTGGTTCCCTACGCAAGCTGGCTCACCTCCGGCGACAACGCCTGGCAGATGACGGCAGCAACGCTCGTCGGCCTGATGAGCATCCCCGCGCTGGCGGTGCTCTACGGCGGCATCGTGCAGCGCAAATGGGCGGTCAACACCATGATGATGGTGTTCAGCGCGTTCTGCCTGACGCTCATCGTGTGGGTGCTCTGGGCCTTCAAGATGGGTTTCGGCGAGCCGTGGATCGGCGGCAGCCTGCACCTCCTCGGCAAGCCGGGCACGGTTGTCGGGTCCAGCGGCGAGCAGGCACAGGCCAACATCCCGCTGGTCTCGATGCCGCACTTCAGGTTCCCTGAAGGGTCGCTGGTCTACTTCCAGTTCGTGTTCGCCGCGATCACGCCGATCCTGTTCATCGGCAGCGTGATCGGCCGGATCAAGTTCAAGGTCTGGCTGATCTTCGTGCCGCTGTGGATCACGTTCGCGTACGCGGTGAACGCGTTCCTGCTGTGGGGCGGCGGTTACTGGGCCGGGAAGGGTGCGCTCGACTTCTCCGGCGGCTACGTGATCCACCTGGCGGCCGGCGTGTCGGGCTTCGTGGCGGCGGCCGTGGTGGGACCGCGGCTGGCCAGGGACCGCGAGAAGGCCGTGCCGAACAACCTGCTGTTCGTGGCGGTCGGCGCGGGCATCCTGTGGCTGGGCTGGAACGGGTTCAACGGCGGGGATCCGTACTTCGCCGGAGCCGACGCAACCGCGGCCGTGGTCAACACCAACCTCGCCACGGCGGTCGCGATGATGACCTGGATCATCATGGACATGTCGTTCGGCAAGGAGAAGAAGCCCACGTTCCTCGGCGGCGTCAACGGCATGATCTGCGGTCTGGTCGGCATCACGCCCGCGGCCGGCTACGTGAACGGCGTCGGCGCGATCATCATCGGCCTGGTCGACTCGGCCGTGGTCTGGGCCCTGTTCGCCTACCTGCCGCGGAAGGTCTGGCCGTTCAACAAGGTCGACGATGCGCTGGGCGTGGTGTACACGCACGGCTTCGCGGGCCTGCTCGGCGGGCTCATGGTGGGCCTGCTGGCCGACCCGAAGATGATCGTCTACCTCGGCGTCGGCAAGAACCCGGACGTCACCACCGCCGGCCTGTTCTACGGTCACCCGAAGCAGCTGGCCATCCAGGCGGGCGCGGCGCTGACGGTGATCATCTGGGACGGCCTGGTCACGTTCGTGCTGCTGAAGGTCATCGGGCTGTTCATGAAGCTGCGCGAGGATGACGCGGTGCTGGTCGCCGGCGACATCGCGATCCACGGCGAGGTGGCGTACCCGATGGAGGAGCCGGACGTCGAGCCCGCGTTCGGCCAGATCCCGGGGGAGCCGGTGCCAGAGGAACATCATCACGGCAAGGTGCTGACGGACGAGCACTCGCCGTGACCTGAGAGCTGGTCGCCCCCTACGGCCCGGGGCGCGAGCTACCCGGGCCGTAGGGCCGGCCCGTCGGTTTTCATGATCGTGGCGGATTGTTCGCGCATATCGGCCCGATCAACCACGATCATGAAGGTCAGGGCAGGCCAGCGGGACCGCGGCCAGGTCCGGCCGGCCGCCCGGGCGTGCCACAGCGCGGGGCCAAGGGTTAGCGTGGCTGGCATGGGACTGATCCCAGAGACGGTGGTCGAGGACCGCGGCTCCTGGGTCCTGGCCGTCAACCTCAATCAGGACCTGCTGGGCAAGACCATGCTGGTCCTGAATCGGCCCTGCACGGCGGTGATCGAGGTTCAGCCGGGAGAGTGGGCGGCCCTCCACGACGAGCTGCGCCGGCTGGTGCCCGCCCTGGTAAGCCTGTTCCAGCCCGACCAGTTCAACTTCGCTTTCCTGATGAACCAGGACGCCCAGGTGCACCTGCACGTCATTCCCCGTTATGCCGGTCCCCGGACGTGGGCGGGCTTGACGTTCCGGGACGACCACTGGGGCGGCTCCTTCGGTTCCGGGCAGCGCCCATTGTCCGGCGAGCTTCTCCGGCGGCTGGCCATGGAGCTGAAGGCAGCCTTGGCCGGGAACGAGCGCGCTGACGGACCGAGCGGTCATCCGGGAGCCGTCGCTCCAACAGCCCGGTAGGTCACCGCGCGGCCAGGCACGCCCGGGCACGCTTTCGCTACCCGGACTGGTGATGCGGGCGCTCCCGCCGCGCTGCGCAGTATGGAGCGCGAGATCACCCACGATCACGAAAGCGCGGTGAACTTCGCAATGAAGGCTTACCGGGCAGTGCCCAGCATCCTTCTGGCCGGCCTGCTCGCCGGCGCCTGGCCCGCCGTGACGGGGGCACGCTGGGTGGGGGGCGACGGCCAGCGACCCGCCGGCCTGGCCGCGTACTCCACCCGTTCCGCGGAGTCGGTGATCGCGGCCCACTGGACGGCCTTCTTCAACCCGAAGACATCGGTCGCCAGGCGGATCAGCCTGCTGCAGGACGGCGAGCAGTTCGCCGCGGTGATCAGGTCCCGGGCCAGCTCCAGCCTCGCCGCGCACGCGTCGGCCAAGGTCATCAGCGTCACGCTGGTGTCGGCGACCCGGGCCAAGGTCGTGTACACACTCCTGGAAGACGGCAAGCCAGCGAGGGCCAACCAGCTCGGGGTGGCCGTCTACCAGGACGGCACCTGGAAGGTCGGCGTGGCCACCTTCTGCAGCCTGCTGGCGATGGAGAACGGCGGCAGGACGTCCTCGCTGCCGACCGCGTGCAAGACATCCCGTTAGCGCCTGCCTGCGACCGGCACAAGCCCCCATGGCGCGCCGGGTCAGCCACGACCATGAAGCTCGGCAGGCTGCCAATACCTATCTGCGGCCCCAGGCCGAGACCACAGGGAACGCGGCCAGGTCCAGCCGGCCGGCGGTGAGGTCGGCGAGGTGCCGGTCGGTTTCCTCCTGGGTGAGCAGCCCCGCGTCCACCAGCCGGTCACCACGCCGCGCGATCAGCGTGCGCTGCAGGCGGATCGTGTCCGGGCCGCCCAGCGGGAAGCGGACCTCGGCCTGCACGTCCGACAGCCCCGCGCCGCGCAGCAGCCGCGGCAGCGTCCGGCCGAACCTCTTCTGGCCGCTGTGCGCCTCCGTCGCCCAGATCGCATGCCGCACCTTGTTGGCCAGCGCCTGCGCCGGGCCGGCCTCATCGGGACAGGCCAGCGGCTGCAGCAGCGGGTCGGCGCTCTCGGCCAGCAGCCAGCCGCCCGGACGCAGCGCCCCCGCCATCGCGGCCAGCCCGGCCGCGTAGTCGTACACATGCTCCAGCACCAGGCGCGCGTGCACCAGGTCAAACCCGCCTCCTGGCGCGTCCTGCGCGCCCAGCTCATGCCGCAGCACGTCGACGTTGACCCCGCGGCTGGACGCCAGCGCCCCGGCATCCACGTCGGTCGCCACCACGCGGCCGGCGTCGCCGACGCGCTCCGACAGCCACCCGGTGACCGTCCCGCCGCCCGCGCCGACCTCCCAGCACCGCCAGCCCGGGGCGATCCCGAGCTGCGTGATGCGGCAGAACGTGGCCGGGTCGAACAAGGCGGAGAGCGTGCCGAAGTGCTCGCGCAGCAGCTCCTCTCGCGCCTGCTTCTGCGGGACAGTGCCCGGTGACCTGCCGCTCACGGCGCCGTCTCCTTTTCCCCGCCGAAGTTCCGGCGCAGCGTCTCGCCGTTCGGCGTTCCGCCGAGGGCGGCCGAGATCTTGTCCCAGGACCAGTCGGCGGCCCGCGCCTCCCGTACCGCCAGCGCGATCGCGTTCTGGGCCACGCGCCGCGCGTCCACCGCGTTCTTCATGAGTTCTTCGACCGTCGTCGCCATGCCAAGAAGTATGGCACAGAATGTGGCACGAATCGAGCCAGACGACGCCGCCGCGCCTGCGTGCACGCCCCGGGCGGGGTAGCGTGGCGATGCCCGGCATCCGCCACGAGGCGGCCCGTTGACAGGGCGAGCGTGGCGGTTTACGTTCCGTCAAGATCCCTTATCTGCTGCTAAGCAGTACATAGCCGCAGAACTGATATTCCCTGCCGTGCCTGCACGCCGCTGGCGCCCGAGGCGCTGCGCCGCCCTGGAGCGCCGTCCCGGAGGTGAGTCGCGTGAAGTACCGGCGTCATGGTGGGCGTGGACGTCTGATCGCCGTCACCGCGGCAGCGCTGGCGGCTGCCGCGGTGATCCCCGGCGCCCCCGCCTTGGCCGGGTCCCGCGGCGCTGCCGGGCCGGGATTACAGCGGGCCGCGGCGGGACAGCGGGTGGGAGACGGGACGCTCAGCGCGGTGATCACGAGAAGCTCCTACGGCGTGCCGAGCATCTACGCCGGCTCCATGGCCGGGGTCTGGTTCGGCGACGGGTGGGCCCAGGCCGCCGACCGCATGGTCCAGCTGGAGCTGACCAGGAGAACCGTCGAGGGCACGCTGTCGGGGATCTTCGGTCCCAGCGAGCTGGCCCAGGACGAGGACGTCCGCACCTTCTTCTACACGCCGGCGGAGCTGCAGGCCCAGTACCGTAGCCTGCCGGCGGCCACCCGCGGCGCGCTCGCGGCGTTCTCGGCCGGGATCAACGCCTACGAATCGTCGGCCTACGCCAACGCAGCCAGCGAGCAGGCGAAGGTGCCCTACGAGTTCTTCGTCCTCGGCAAGGCTCTCGGGCTGAGCGGGCCGTACCGCCCGGCGCCGTGGAACCCGGTCGACACCGTCGCCGTCGGCGACTACCTGGCCAGGGAGTTCGGCGGCGGGGGCGGCAGCGAGCTGCAGAACCTGAGCTTCGTGCGCTACCTGGATGCCGAGCTGGCGGCGCGCGGGGATGCCAGCGCCACCTCGGACGCGATCGCGATCTTCAACGACGCCCGCTGGATCGACGACCCGACCGCGCCCACGACCGTTCCCGGCGGCGGCGCGCCCACGTCGGCGAGCCCGGCCGTGTCGGCGAGCCCGGCCGTGTCGGCGAGCCCGGCCGCGGCGGCGGGCGCGACCGCCGGCGGCACCCGGGCCGGCCCCGCGGCCCAGTCCGCCGCGACCGCCAGCACGCTCGCGGGCCTGGCCCAGGCCAGCGACGCCGCGGTCACCCGCGCGACGGCCGCGCTGGCCGCGGACCGGAGCCTGATCCTGAAAACCGGGATCGCCCTGCGGGTCCCGTCGCATGGCGGCTCAAACGCGATCGCGGTGGCACCGTGGCGGTCCGCCGACCACCACGCGCTGTTGTGGGGGGCGCCGCAGGAGGGCTTCGGCACCCCCAGCATCGACTGGGAGGTGTACCTGCACGGGCCCGGCTACGACGCCGGCGGCATGACCATCACCGGCGAGCCGTTCGTGCTCATCGGCCGCAACGCGGACATCGCCTGGACCACGACCAGCGAGGAGCTCGTCGACCAGCGGATTTACGTGGAGCAGGTCAACTTCCGCGCCAGCCCGCCGACGTACGAGTTCGACGGCCGGCAGATCCCGATGACCGCGATCACCGAGCAGATCCCGGTCGCGGGCCAGGCGCCGGTGACCTTCACCGTGTACCGCACGGTCGACGGGCCCGTCTTCTCGACCGATCCTGCGGATGGCGTCGCGTTCTCGCTCAGGTTTGCATCCTGGATGCGGGAGACGGGCTCGCTTGTCGGGTTCTCGCAGCTCGGCGCCGACCGTGACCTGCAGCAGTTCCGGCATTCGATGAGCCTGGTCACCACCCTGCACAACTTCCTCTACGCCGACAACCGCGGGAACATCGCCTACTTCGGCGACGGGCTGGTCCCGGTCGAGCCGTCGTTTGCGAAGGTCGACCCGCGGCTGCCCGCGCTGGGCAACGGAACCGAGCAGTGGACGGGCTACGTCCCGTTCCAGGACATGCCGCACAGCATCAACCCGGCCCAGGGGTTCCTCGACAACTGGAACACCAAGCCGTCGGCGCAGGCCTACTACCAGCAGAACGAGGGCGACGAGTACTGGGGCACGATCTTCCGGTCGCAGCTGATCAGCCAGCTGGCCCGCGCGAGCACGAGGATCACCGTCGGCTACCTGGAGAACATCGAGCACGCGATCGGCACGATCGACAACGAGGACAACACGCGGCCCGCCGCGCCCTACTTCATCCCGTTCCTGGTCCGCGCGTACCGGGCACTGGCCGCGGCGCACAGCCCGCTCACCGACCCAGCGACGCACCCCGACCTGGCTCCCGCGGTCCGGGCCCTTGCGCGGTGGAACGACGTCGCCACGCTGGGCAGCCCGGCGATGTCGATCTTCATGAACTTCCTCGAGGCCTTCGAGCGCAACGTCTTCGAGGGCGGCGCGCATCCCGGCGAGCAGTACACCGGGACGGTGAACTTCAGCGACGCCAGCCTGGGACTCGGCACCTTCGGCGGGCTCGGCGGCATGGGAACCTACAACTTCCTGTATCACATCCTCGCCCACACCAGCGGCCTGGTGCCGTGCGGCACGCTGTGCTACCGGGGCAGCTACCTCGGCGGCCACGAGGGTCAGCTGCTGGTAGAGAGCCTCAACGACGCGATCACGATCCTGTCCGGTACCGGCACCCAGCTGGGCCAGGACGTCCCCGGCTTCGGCACCCCGGACGTCGCCAAGTGGGGTTACCGGCCGGCCCAGGACCAGAACTGGGACAGCCTCGACCCGCTGGCCGTGGGCGTGACCACGCACTGCGGGACCAGTGCCAGCCAGAACCGCAGCACGTTCATGATGGCCCTGGACGTGGGCCCGGTCGTGACCGGGCAGGATGAGCTCCCGCCCGGTGAGAGCGGCTTCATCTCGGCGGCGGGGGTGCCCAGCCCGCACCTCTGCGACCAGGTGAGCCTGTTCAACGAGTTCAGGTACAAGCCAATGCCCAGGGCCTAGGGCGCGCGGCAGGGCCTAGGGCGCGCGGCAGGCATAGGGCGCGCTAGGGCGCGCGGCGCGGCGACGCGAGGCGCTAGTGGCCGCGGAAGGCCTCCTCAAGCCACCACGAGCCCTTCGACGACGTGACCTTGGCGTCGATCAGCAGCGGGGCGTCCCGCGGGCCGTCCAGCCACGCCTGCACCTTCCGCAGGTCCCGGCTGCGGCGCACGGTGATCCCCTGGCAGCCGAACCCGCGGCCGATGCGCGCGATCTTCGCCGGGGGGAAGCGCACGGTGTCCAGCGGATCCCCGTCCGGCCCGAAATGGTGCACCTCGGCGCCGTAGGCGTCGTCGTTGTAGACCACGATGACCATGGGCAGGCCGAGCCGGACCGCGGTCTCCAGCTCGCTGACGCCCATCAGCGCGCCGCCGTCGCCGAGCGCGGCCACGGTCAGCCGGTCGGGCCGGGCGATCGCGGACCCGATCGCCGAGGCGAGGCCCAGCCCGATCGACTGATAGGCCTGGGTGAAACAGAACCCGTCGGCGTCCGGCACGGACAGGAACATGCTCGGGTAGCCCATGAAATTGCCCGAGTCCACCGCCACGATCCGCTCCGCGGGCAGCAGGTCGTCCAGGGCGATCGACAGCGTGCGGGGGTCGATGCGCCCGCCCTCGCTGTCATCCGCGTAGGGCACGTCCCGCCACCGGACCTCCGCGGCAATCCGGTCCTTCAGCGCCTCCGACCGGTAGCCGGTGCCGCCGTCCGCGGCGGGCGTGCCGCCCGGGCGCGGCGTGCCGCCCGGGTGCGGCGTGCCGTCCGCGGCGGGCGTGCCGTCCAGGGCGTCGGCCGCGGCGCGGGCGGTGAGCGCCACGTCGCCGGTCACCCCGAGCGTGACCGGCCGGTGCGCGCCGAGAGCCGACGCATCGTCGTCCACCTGGACCACGGTGGTTCCCGGGCCGATCAAGGTCCCGTGCCGCAGCGTCCACATGTTCAGCGAGCAGCCCCAGCCGGCGACCAGGTCGGCACCCCGGATCAGCTCGGCGGCGAGCGGCGAGGCGAAGCCGCCGCTGACGTCCAGGTCCCACGGGCTGCCACGGAACAGCCCCTTGGCCGCGGCCGAGGTCGCGAGCAGCGCGCCGCAGCGGTCGGCCAGGCGCTCCAGGTCCGCGCGTGCCCCGGCGGCCCGCGCCCCCCGGCCGGCGATGAACACCGGGCGGCTGGCCCTGGCCAGCGCGTCGGCCAGCGCTGCCACCGCCGCGGTGGGCGGGGGCGCGGGCTGCGCCGGGGCGGCCGGGGCCACGGGCGGCATCGTGCACGATCCCGCCTGCACGTCCAGCGGCAGCGCCAGCACCACCGTGCGCCGCTCGGCCTGCGCCGTGCGGTAGGCGCGCACGGTCTCGTCAACGGCGAAACCGGGGGAGCGGATCCGGAGGGCGGTCGCCCCCACGGCCGTGGCCAGCGCGGCCACGTCGACGCGGAAGTTGGACCGGACCGCCGCAGCGGCCACGTCGGCGGCCAGCACGACCAGCGGGGTGCGGCTCTTGGCCGCCTCGGTGATCCCGGTCATCGCGTTGGTCAGCCCCGGGCCCTGGTGCAGCGACAGCACGCCCGGCCGGCCGGCCAGGCGCGCCCATGCGTCGGCCATGACCGCGGCGCCGCCCTCGTGCCTGGCCGCGACGTACCGGGCGCCCCGGGCGATCAGCGCGTTGGTGACCTTGAAGTTGCCGCTCCCGACGACGCCGAACACGGTGTCGGCGCCCAGGCCGGCCAGGACCGAGGCCACGGCATCGGTGACCGCCAGCCCCGGCCCGGGCGCCGCCTCGTTGGCGGCCATCAGGACCGCTCGACCAGGGCGACGGCCCGGCACGGGCTGCCGGATCCGCCGATGATCGGCAGCGGGCCCGCGATCACCACCGAGCCGGTGACCGGCAGCCTGGCCAGGTTCTGCAGCTGGGTGAGGCCGTACTTGCCGGCGCCGAGCAGCGAGGCGTGGCAGGGAAACGGCGGGTCGAACGAGTGCGCGGCGCCGGCGTCCGTGCCCACGGTCTCCACGCCGAGCCCGACCAGGGGAGTCTCGCTGGCCAGCCACTGCGCGCAGCGGACCGAGATTCCCGGAGTGTGCGGGCCGGTCTCGTTCGCGTTCAGGAACTCCTCCTGACTCTGCGACCGGGCATCCCAGCCGGTCCGGTACAGCAGCCAGCCGCCGTCGGGCAGCGCGCCATGCTCCGCCTCCCACCCCTTGACGTGCTCGATGTCGAGCAGAAAATCGGGGTCGGCGGCCGCCTCGGCGCTGAAGTCGAGCACCACCGCTGGCGCGATCAGCCTGGTGACCGGGACCTGCGAGACATCCTCGCCGTCCCGCCCCGTGGCCCAGTGCACCGGGGCGTCGAAGTGGGTGCCGGTGTGCTCCCCCGTGCTGATGTCGTTCCAGTACCAGGCCGGCCCGCGTTCGTCGTACCTGCTGATCTCTTGCAGCGTGAACGACCTGGTGTTCCCGAACGGCTCGGGGAGCCTGATCACCGGGGTCGTGGCGTCGAGCCGGGCAGTGAGATCTATCACCTCGACCGACCCGTTCCTGATGGCCGAAACGAGCTCGTTGAGCACGGGCATGGCGCGCCTCCGGTCTGCATGAAGCGAGCGGGTTCACCCGCATTGGGCGGAATGGTCCTGCCCGCCATAGCCTGCCGTACCGGGCTGGCGCACACCAGTGCCGGCAGGAGGCGGCAACGGCCGGGCCGGGCGGCCCTGATCGCGTCACCTGGCGCGCAGAATATGTCTATGACACCACGGCCCATCCCGAAGGCACGGACGCTGGTCACCGATGATGGCGTCGCCATCGACGCCATCCACCTGGTGGGCCAGGACGACCTGGCGATCGTCCTGGCCCACGGTTTCACGCTGCACTGGCAGCATGGCGCGGTCTGGAAGGCGGCCACGGGGCTGAACCGGTCCTGCGGGGTGGTCGCCTTTGACTTCCGCGGTCACGGCCGGTCCGGGGGGACGTCCACGCTGGGCGACCGGGAGATCCGGGATGTGGACATCGCGCTGCGCTACGCGCGCGAGCTTGGCTATCAGCGGGTGGCCACCGTCGGGTTCTCGATGGGCGCGTCGATCGTGCTGCGGCATGCCGCGCTCATCGGGGGGTCCGACGCGGTGGTGTCGGTCAGTGGCCCAGGCCGCTGGTACTACCGGGGCACCAGGCCGATGCGCAAGGTGCACTGGGCCGTGGAGCACCGGGTGGGCCGTCTGGTGACGAGGACGCTGCTGCACACCCGGATCAGCTCGGGCCGCTGGGATCCGGTGCCGATGCCGCCGGCCGACGCCGCGGCCCGGGTCGCGCCGACGCCGCTGCTGATCGTGCACGGCGACCGGGATCCCTACTTCCCGGTCGACCATGCCCAGCAGCTCTACGACGCGGCGCACGATCCCAGGGAACTGTGGATCGTGCCCGGCTACGGCCACGCCGAATCCGGGGCGGTTGATACCCCGGCCGTGCTGGACCGGATCAGCGGCTGGGTCCGGTCGGCGATCCCGGCGGCGGCAAGCCCCAACGTGGTGGCCTGAGCCGCCCGGGGCTGAGCCGCCCGGGGCGGTGCGGCTGGCCGTTCAGTGCCTTCCGGAGCGCGGGTCGGGCGAGCCGCCGCGCGGCCGCTCAGGCCGCGCTGGCCGGCGGCACCAGCATCGCCGCGCGCTTCACCGAGCGGATGATCAGCGCGACCTCAACCGCGTTCACGCCGTCGATGCCGGCGATGCGCTCGGTCAGGTAGCCGTACAGCGCGTGGTCGTCCCGGCACAGCACGGTCGCGGTCAGGTTGCTCCGCCCCGTGGTGGCGGCGACAAAGGGGACCTCGGGGTGCTCCGCCAGCGCGGCACCGACCGCTTCGAGCCGGGCCGGCGCCACGGACAGATACAGGTTCGCGTGCGTGGCGATGCCAAACGCCGCCTCGTCAACGTCGACGTCGAGGTACAGGGTGCCCGCGGCGCGAAGCTCCTCGACCCGGCGGCGCACCGTGGACTCATGCCAGTGCGTTGCCTGCGCGAGCTCGGCGTAACTGAGCCGGCCGTCGCGGGCAAGCTCCGCGAGCAGAACCCGGTCGCCCGGGGTGGGGCCCTTGGCGGGGCCGGGGGCCGGCGGCGGGACCGTCAGGCTGGCAGCCTGCTCGGCGGTGAGCGCCTGGGTGGCCCCTGGCCAGTGGCTGGCGCCGCCGCGGAACATGTGCAGCACCGACTGTGCGCTGATCGCGACGATCCGGCGGCTGGCGGGAAGCTGCCGCAGCAGCAGGTCCTGGCGGCTGTGGCCGTGCTCGGGTTTCACCACGCACGTGATCTCGGTCCCCCCCGAGGTGAGCGACACCCAGGACGTGTCGCTGCGCCGGGCGAGCGCCTCGGCCACGCCGGCCGAGGCGTCGGGCACGCACTGCAGCCTCACCAGCCAGTCGGAGTGGCCGAGCCGCCGTGCGTCCGGCAGGGCGGCCACCCGGAGAACCCCGGCGGAGCACATCCGCCGGTAGCGCCGGGCCACCGTCTGCTCCGACGCGCCGGCCACCGCCGCGATATGACTGAACGGCGCGCGCCCGTCGATGATCAATGCATGGATGATCTGCCGGTCTAGCTGATCCAGGTTAAACAAAATAATCACCTTGAACGGTTGTTCGCGGAGGAATCATGCCTCTCCAGCCACTCTAGTGGAGTTTCCCGGGATCGTCGCCGACCCTGGAGCAGATAGCCTGTCGGCGCGGCTCGGAGGGAGACGTCATGGACCGGAAGTGGTGGACCCTGCTCGCGGTCTGCCTGGGCACGTTCATGCTGCTGGTGGACATCACGATCGTGAACGTGGCGCTGCCCAGCATCCAGAGCAGTCTGCACGCGAGCTTCGCGCAGCTCCAGTGGGTCGTTGACGCGTACGCCCTGTCGCTCGCCGCGCTGCTGCTCACGGCCGGCTCGCTCGCCGACATCTTCGGGCGCAGGCAGCTGTTCGCGATCGGGGTGGCGATCTTCACGGTAGGGTCGCTGCTCTGCGCGCTCGCCACTGGGCCGGTGTTCCTGGTGCTCTCCAGGGCCGGGCAGGGCATCGGTGGCGCGATCATGTTCGCGACCTCGCTCGCGCTGCTCGCGCAGGCGTTCCACGGCCGGGAGCGCGGCACCGCCCTGGCGGTATGGGGGGCGGTCACCGGGGCCGCCGTTGCCATCGGCCCGGTGCTCGGCGGGATCATCACCACCGGCTGGAGCTGGCGCGGGATCTTCTTCGTCAACATCCCCGTGGGCGTGATCGCGCTCGCCGTGACGCTCTGGCGGGTGGCGGAGTCGCGTGACGCCGAGCGGCACGGCGTCGACGTTCCCGGGTTCGCCCTGTTCACCGGCGCGCTGATCGCGCTCGTGTACGGACTGATCCGCGCGGGCGAACAGGGCTGGGGCGACAGCGGGGTCGCGATCTGCCTGGCCAGCGCGGCGGTGCTGCTGGCCGCGTTCCTTGCGGTGGAGCGGCTGCGCCGCCAGCCGATGTTCAGCCTTTCGCTGTTCCGCGTCCCGACGTTCTCCGGCGGGGCGGTCGCAGCGTTCGCCATCAACGGCTGCGTGTACGCGATGCTGCTGTACATCGTGCTGTACCTGCAGGACCTGCTCGGCTACAGCGCGCTGCAGACCGGGCTCCGCCTGCTGATCATGTCCGCGGTGACCCTGCCCGCCGCGATCGCCTCCGGCCGGCTGTCCAGCCACGTCCCGGTCCGGCTGCTGATCGGCGCCGGGCTGGCCCTGTCCGGGGCCGGGCTGCTGCTGATGGCGGGCCTGTCGGCCGGCTCGGCCTGGACCCACCTCATCCCGGGGCTCGTCCTGGCGGGTGTGGGCTCGGGCCTGGTCAACCCGGCCCTGGCGTCGACGGCCGTGGGGGTGGTCCCGCCCCGTGCGGCCGGGATGGCATCAGGCATCAACACCACGTTCCGCCAGGTCGGCGTCGCCACCGGGATCGCGGTGTTCGGCACCCTGTTCGCCACCCGGCTCACCGCCGACATCGCCGGGGGGCTGCACGGTACGCCGCTGGCCAGCCGGTCGCACGACGTGGCAACGGCGGTCAGCCAGGGGGAGGGCCAGCGGCTGGCCGCGGCGCTGCCGCCGTCGGCCAGGCAGACCGTGGGCCACGTGGTCGCGAACGCGTTCGTCAGCGGGCTGAACGAGATCCTCGTGGTCGGCGGTGTCGGCGCGCTGGTCGCCGCGGTCGCGGCAACGGTCCTCATCCGCGGCCGGGACTTCGTGTCGCGGCCCCAGCCGCCGCAGCCCGCGCAGGACGCGGCCGGCCAGCCCGCCCCGTCCCGTGCCGACGTCGCCTAACGATCTGTAACGGCGGAGGTTACGGGCTCAGCTGACGCATCGGCAGGCTGGCAGCGATCCTGGCTGGGTTATGGCCGCTGAGTGCGTGTCCGGAACCCGGTTTCCGGACGGTCCCGAAGCAGGGTCGCCATG
>Ga0335075_10009974_pt1 | contig 14432 bp, 14 predicted proteins | sample Lox_Sample_24_FD_206723 | JGI IMG/M metagenome (GOLD analysis project Ga0335075, IMG submission 206723) | Soil microbial communities from Loxahatchee National Wildlife Refuge, Florida, United States - Lox_Sample_2.4 | ecosystem: Environmental > Terrestrial > Soil > Wetlands | place: USA...
ACGGCCTGACCGTGAGCAGCATGCAGATCCAGCAGGTGCTGGCGGAGATGCGCGCACTGCAGGCGCGCGCCGCGGGCGGCCCCGCCGAGACGACGCCGGGCGCCGCGCAGCTGGGCGCCGGGCAATCGACGGATTTCGCGGCGCTCATGAAGGACTCGGTCGATCACATCGCCGCCATGCAGAACCAGGCGAGCGCGCTGGCGAGCGCCTACGAGACCGGCGACAAGAGCGTCGATCTCACCAAGGTGATGCTCGAGGTGCAGAAGGCGGACCTCGCGTTTCGCGCGATGACCCAGGTGCGCAACAAGCTGATCGACGCATATACCCAAGTCATGAACATGTCGGTGTAATCGAGGATTGATCCATGGCTGACATCGTACCGGCGGCGCCGCGCGGCTTGCTCGAGGCCGCGCCCGTGCTCAAACAGGTGGGCCTGCTCGGCGGCGTCGCGGCGGCGGTCGCGGCCGCCATCTGGCTCGTGCTCTGGTCGCAGGGGCAGAACTACACGGTGCTGTACGGCCAGCTGTCGGAGCGCGAGAGCGGACAGGTCATGGATGCGCTGACCGCGGCCGGCATCGAGTACAAGCTGACCCCCTCGGGTGCCGTGTCGGTGCCGGAGTCGAAGGTCCAGGAGGCGCGCATCCGTCTCGCGAGCCAGGGCTTGCCGCAGAGCGATTCGATGGGCATCGAGATGATCCAGAAGGATTCCCCGCTCGGCACGAGCTCGATGATGGAGAGCGTGCGCTACCAATCGATCCTCGAGACCGAGCTGGCGCGCACCATCACCAAGGTGGAGGGCGTCGAGGGCGCCCGCGTGCATCTGGCGCTTCCCAAGCCCTCGGTGTTCCTGCGCGATGAGCACAGGGCCACGGCCTCGGTCATGCTGCAGCTCTATCCGGGCCGGCGTCTGGAGCCCGGGCAGGTGGCCGCCATCGTGCACCTGGTGGCCTCCAGCGTGCCCGACCTGAACGCGAACGACGTCACCCTGGTGGATCAGTCCGGCTCCTTGCTCAATTCTCCGGACGACAATTCCGAGTCCGCCATCAGCAACCGCCAGCTCGAGTACACGCACAAGCTCGAGCAGAGCTACCAGCGCCGCATCATCGATCTGCTCGAGCCGCTGGTGGGCGCGGGCCGCGTGCGCGCCACCGTGACCGCCGACGTCGATTTCACGGTGACCGAGGAGACGCGCGAGGATTACGATCCGCAGAAGACCGCGGTGCGCAGCGAGCAGACCAGCAGCGAGACGCGCAAGGGCGGCGACGGCGCCGAGGGAATCCCCGGCGCGCTCAGCAACCAGCCCCCCGGAACCTCCGGCGCGCCGGTGATTCCCGGTGCCTCGGCAACGCCCGGCTCGCCGCCCGGCCAGAGCACGGCCGCGAGCTCCGGGCCGTCCTCGACCTCGCAGAAGAGCACGCGCAATTTCGAGGTCGACCGCACGCTCGCCTACGTGAAGGAGCCGGTAGGCACGCTCAAACGCCTGAGCGTCGGGGTGGTGCTCGATGACTGGCAGAAGGTGGGCGACGACGGCAAGGTGACCACCACACCGATGAGCGACGCGGACATCAAGCGCTTCACGCAGCTGGTGCGCGAAGCGATCGGCTTGAAGGACGATCGGGGCGATCAGATCAACATCCTCAACCAGGCGTTCAAGAGCGACGCGCCGGCGGGTCCCGTGGAAGGTCCGCCGATATGGCAGGCCCCGTGGGTCATGCCGCTGGGTCGGCAGATCCTCGGCGCCGGGCTGGTGCTGCTGGTCGCGTTCCTCATCCTGCGGCCGCTCATGAAATCCCTGACCAGGAGCGCAAAGGGCGGGCGCGGGCAGGATGCGGATGCCGACCGGCTGAGCCTCTCGGGCCAGAGCGGCAAGCCGATCAAGCTGCAGCCGAGTTTTGAGCAGCAGATCGCGGCGGCCCGCACGCTGGTCGGGCAGGATCCGAAGCGTGCTGCGCAGGTCGTGAAGGAGTGGGTCTCCGCCGATGGCTGACAAGCCGGAAGATCTCGCAGGAACGCAGCGCGCCGCGATCCTGCTCATGAGCCTGGGCGAGCAGGACGCGGCGAACGTCCTCAAGCAGCTCGACGCGCGCGAAGTGCAGAAGCTCGGGCTCGCCATGGCGGAGCTCAAGGAAGTATCGCGCGAGCAGATGACCTCGGTGCTCGACAACTTCATCGGCATCGTCGACGGCAAGGCGAACATCGCCTCCGGCTCGCAGGATTACGTGCGGCGCGTGCTCACCCAGGCGGTCGGCAAGCAGAAGACCGACCTGCTGCTCGACCGGGTATCGAGCGGGCAGACCGGCCAGGGCATCGAGGCGCTCAAGTGGATGGATCCCATGGCGGTCGCGCAGATCATCTCGCGCGAGCATCCCCAGATCGCCGCCATCGTGCTGTCGCATCTGGAGCCGGAGCAGTCGGCGAGCGTCCTGCCGCTGCTCTCCGAGGAGATGCGCACCGAGGTGCTGATGCGCATCGCCTCCCTCGCCGAGGTGCCGCAGACCGCGCTCACCGAGCTCGATCAGCTGGTCGAGAAGCAGGCGAACGTCGCCCCGCCCTCGCCACTGCGGCGCATCGGCGGCGCGCGCGCGGTCGCGAACATATTGAATGCCATGGAGCGCGACAAGAGCGGCGAGGAGCTCGGCAAGATCGAGAAAGCGAATACCGAGATGCACGGCCAGATCAAGGAGCTGCTGTTCGTGTTCGAGAACCTGCTCGACGTGGACGATCGCGGCATCCAGGCACTTCTGCGCGAAGTGGGCTCCGACACCCTGGCGGTGGCGCTGCGCGGCGCCGAGCCGGAGGTGTCGGAGAAGATCCTGAAGAACATGTCCAAGCGCGCCGCCGAGATCCTGAAGGACGATATGGAGGCGCGCGGCCCGGTCAAGCTCGCGGACGTCGAGGCGGCGCAAAAGGAGATCGTGGTGATCGCTCAGCGCCTCGCCGAGGAAGGTACCATCAGCCTGGGCGGCAAGGGAGCGGGCGAGTTTGTCTAGCTCCATCACCAAGGCCGACGCCGCCAAGGCCGAGCTCTGGTCGGCGCCGGAGATGGGCCAGGCCGCGCCGCGCCCCGGCGTGCCCGCTGGCGGTACGCCTGGTGCGCCTGGTGCGCCCGAGGCGGCGAGGCCTGCGAGCGGCCAGCGCGTTCCGATGCCGACCGTGAGCGGGCTCGCCGATCTGCAGGCTGAGGCCTACCAGGAGGCGTTCGAGCAAGGGCTCGCCGAAGGCCGCGAGGCCGGCCGCGCGCAGGTGCGCGCCCAGGTCGAGAAGCTCGAGGGCATGTTCTACGATCTCGCCAAGCCGTTCGAGGCGCTCGACGCCGAGGTGGAGCGCGAGCTTCTCACCCTTGCGATGGCGCTGGCCCGCCAGATCGTGCGGCGCGAGCTCAAGGCCGATCCCTCGCAGATCATCGGCATCGTGCGCGAGGCCATCGCAGTACTGCCGGTGGCGGCTCGCGAGGTGCGGGTGCATCTGCATCCGGAGGACGCCGCGGTGGTGCGCCAGAATCTGGCGCCCACCGAGAGCGAGCGCGCCTGGCAGATCGTCGAGGATCCGGTCATGGCGCGCGGCGGCTGCCAGGTCACGACCAGCACCTCGCGCGTCGATGTGCGCCTCGAGACGCGCCTCGGCGCGATCCTGAGCGAGCTCATGGGGACCGAGCGGCAATCCGATCCGCGGGGCGCGGGCGCATGATCGCCGCGCCACGTCCTCGGCCCAAGCAGTGGGCCGAGACCCTGGTGCGCGCGCGCGCGCGCATCGCCTCGGCGTCCGAGCTGGTGGTGGAAGGCACCCTGAGCCGCATGGTCGGCATGACGCTCGAAGCGGTCGGCTGCGAGGCCGCCGTGGGCGGCCGATGCCTCATCGATACCGCGGAGGGCAAGCAGATCGAGGCGGAAGTGGTCGGCTTCTCCGGGGACAAGCTCTTTCTCATGCCCACCGGCGACATTCGCGGCATCATGCCCGGGGCGCGCGTCATTCCCACCCGCAGCGCCTCGGAGGTCGCCGTCGGCGATGCGCTGCTCGGGCGGGTGCTCGATGGCGCCGGGCGGCCGCTCGACGGCCTCGGGGAGCTGCGCTGTCCGGACAGGGTATCGCTCACCGGCGAGCCCCTGAATCCGCTCATGCGCCGCGCGATCCGCGATCCGCTGGACGTGGGCGTGCGCTCGATCAATTCGCTGTTGACGGTGGGCGGCGGCCAGCGCATCGGGCTGTTCGCCGGCTCCGGCGTCGGCAAGTCGGTGCTGCTCGGCATGATGACCCGCTACACCAAGGCGGACGTCACGGTGGTCGGCCTCATCGGCGAGCGCGGCCGCGAGGTGCAGGATTTCGTGAGCAATACCCTGGGTCCCGACGGCATGCGCCGGGCGGTGGTGGTCGCCACGCCCGCCGACAACCCGCCGCTCATGCGGCTGCACGGCGCGTGGCTCGCGACCGCGATCGCCGAGTACTTCCGCGACCGCGGCATGAAAGTGCTGCTGCTGCTCGATTCCCTCACACGCTTCGCGCAGGCGCAGCGCGAGATCGCGCTCGCCATCGGCGAGCCGCCCGCCACCAAGGGCTATCCGCCGTCGGTGTTCGCGCGCCTGCCTCAGCTGGTCGAGCGGGCCGGCAACAGCGATCGCGGCGCGGGCTCGATCACCGCGTTCTACACCGTGCTCGCGGAGGGCGACGACCAGAACGATCCGATCGCCGACGCAGCCCGTGCGATCCTCGACGGGCATATCGTGCTGTCGCGGCGGCTGGCCGAGAGCGGGCTGTATCCGGCGGTCGACATCGAGGCGTCCATCAGCCGCGCCATGCATCAGATCGCCACGCGCGAGCAGCTCGATCTGGCGACGCGCTTCCGCCAGGTGTACTCGACCTATCAGCAGAACCGCGACTTGATCGCGGTCGGCGCGTACCGCCGCGGCAGCGATCCGCGCATCGACACCGCGGTCGAGCAGTGGCCCCGGATGCAGGAATTCCTGCGCCAGGACATGTATCAGCCGGTGGCGATCGCGCGCAGCTACGCCGATCTGAAGCAACTCGTGACGCAGTTCTCGGCGCCGGCGGCGGCAACGGGCAGATAGTGCAGCGGGCATGACGAAGTCAAAACGGCTCGAACCGATCCACGAGATCGCCTCTAATTCCGCCGATGCGCTCAGCCGCGCCATGGCGGATGCGGGGCGCCGCGTCGCGGATCTGGAGCGCCAGCTGGAGCAGCTCAAGACCTACCGCGACGAGTACATGAAGAATGCGGGCGTGGCCGGCGGCGCGATGGATGCGGTCAAGCTGCAGAACTACCGCTCGTTTCTCGAGCGGCTGGGCGATGCGATGCGCCAGCACCTGAAGAATCTCGACGCGGCCCGCGCCGAGTTCGAAAAGAGGCGCTCGCTGTGGAGCGAAAAGCGCGTCGAGGCCGAATCGCTGGACCGCGCCATGCAGCGCCTGCGCAAGGAGGAGCAGCACGCCGTCGAGCGTCGCGAGCAGCGCGAGGGCGATGAGGCGGCGATGCGCATCTCGCTCGCGGCGCGCGGCGACCCGGGCAATCGCTGATGCCGCCATGGAGGTCTCGCCTGCACTATTCGCTCTGCACAACGGCGCCCGCTATCGCACGCCGGTCGATCTGCAGATCGCCCCGGATCCGGGCGCCCGCTACCTGGTGATCGGCGGCTGTCTCGCGCAGCCCCTGCCCGAAGTGGGAGCGCGCATCAACCCCGCACATCGGGGCGACTTCCTGCTGGTCAACAACTTCGACGCCTTCCCGTCCATCGCGCAGGAGCAGGCCGCACAATACGATTTTCAGATCATTCATGTGCCGCTGCGCACCATCCTCGGCAGCGCTTACTTTCGTCTGCCCGACAGCGAGGCGGCGCACGAGGAGTTCCTGCGGCGCACCGAGGAGCGTCTCGAGCGCTATCTGTCGAATGCCCTGCAGCTCAACACCGAGCGCAAGCTCCTCAGCTACGTTCTGGGCTTTCTGGTCCCCCAGCAAAATCCGCTCGGCCGCTACCTGCCGCGCTACGACCTGCGCAACATCATGCATTTCATCGAGCGCCTGAACATGCATCTCGCGGCGCAGGCGGCGAAGCGCGAGAACGCCTACTTCGTGGACATCGATCAGATCTCGAGCGGCATCGGCAAGAAGGCCTGCCAGGACGACATGGTGTGGTCGTTCACCCACGGCACCACGCTCTCCGATGGGGATCACGATCACGACCAGGGGCGCATCGATCCGCCGGCCCCGATGCAGCAGCATTACGCCGCGAAGTGGCTGGAGTTCTTCGAGGCGACGATGCACGAGGTCTTCGCCCTGTTCCGCACCGCCGCCGCGCGCGAGCCGGTGAAGCTCGTGGCGGTGGATCTGGACGACACCCTGTGGCGCGGCATCGCCGCGGAAGGAACGCTGGGAATCTCGGAGGGGTGGCCGATGGGCTTCATGGAGGCGCTGCTGATCCTCAAGCGGCGCGGCATCCTGCTGGCCATCGTCAGCAAGAACGACGAGCGATTCGTGCGCGGAAGATGGGACGACATCGTGCAGGGCCAGATCGCGCTCGACGATTTCGCCGCCCAGCGGATCAATTTCCGCGGCAAGGCCGAAAATCTGGTAGAAATCCTCCAGGAGCTCAACCTGCGGCCCGCCAACACCGTGATGATCGACGACAATCCCGTGGAGCGCGCGGCCGTGCAGGCGGCGCTGCCGGGCGTGCGCGTGCTCGGCAAGCACCTGTACTACTTGAAGCGCGTGCTGCTCTGGTCGGCGGAGACCCAGGTGCGCGTCATCACGGCCGAATCGAGCGGCAGGACGCAGATGATGCGGGCGCGGACCGAGCGCGAGTCGGTGCGCAGGGCGGCGCTCTCGCAGGAGCAGTTCCTGGCGAGCCTCGAGCTGCGCGCCACGGTTGCGGCGGCCGATGCCACCACCAGCCTGCACATGAGCCGCGCGCTCGAGCTGCTGAACAAGACCAATCAGTTCAATACCTCGGGCGCGCGCTACACGCTCGCGCAGTGCCACCGGCGCTTCGCGCGCGGTGAGCGCCTGTTCGTGCTGCGCGCCGAGGACCGGTTCACGCAGTACGGACTCATCGGCGCGGCATGGGTCGCCGGCAACTGCATCGAGCACCTGGTGATGAGCTGCCGGGCGCTCGGCCTCGGTCTGGAGGACGCGTTCGTCGCCTGGCTTGCAGGCCGGATCGCCGCGGCCGGCGCACCCGCCATGGCCTTTGAGGTGCTCGGCAAGCTCACGCCGACCGAAGCGAATGGCGCCTGCCGCGAGGTCTACGCGCGCAACGGCTTCGCCCGCGTGGACGATGGCGCGGACGGGGACGCCGCGACCCTGTGGTCGAGGCGCGCGAGCGCGCCGTTGCAGACCCCGGCGCACATCGCGCTCTCCTGCCTGGATGAAGCGCCCTCCTGCGCAGGCGAGGTCGCTCGTGCCGGATGATGAGGCGTCCCGCGCCCGCGATCCGGTCGAGGTGCCGCACACCGCGCTCGCCGAGAACCTGCTGCGCGCAGTGATCGAGTCCTTCGTGCTGCGCGAGGGAACCGACTACGGCGAGCGCGAGCTTGCGCTCGAGGTCAAGGTGAGCCGCGTGCTGCGACAGCTGGAGCGAGGCGAGGCGCGGATCATCTTCGACCCGAGCACCGACAGCGTCGACATCGTGCAAAAGACCCGCCGTTCCTGAGCCGCCCGCGCGGGCGGCCGAGGGCAAGGTTGGCACGTCGCTTGCTACCTTCGAGAGCATGAATGCCGCCATCTCCCTGAGGGCACCCGTTGCCCCGGCCCCGCAGGCCTCACCGGCGACCGCGAAGGCGGGCGCCGCGAGCGACTCTTCACAGCCAAACGCCGCCTCGCCCTCGGGATCCTCGGGAGCGTCGGATTTTGCGGGTACGCTGCATCAGGTCTCCAGCAGGTCGAGCCGCAAGAGCCCGCCATCCAAGGCCGCGGCCGGCGGCCGGAGCGGCGAGCCGTTGCCGGCGGCCGGCGGGGCTTCGCCGCCCGCGGCAGCGACGCTCCCGTCCGCGGCCACGGCCATGCCTCCCGGGGCCTCCTCCGTCCTCGACGGCGCACCCGTCGCACCCTCGGCCGGCGGGGCGGGCGAAGACGCGGGCGGCACGCTGGCCTCGCTCGCGGGCTCATCGACCGCTGCCGCCGGCGCCGCGGCCGCGATCGAGCCCGAGGATGCGGCGTCATCGCTTCCGGGAGGCGGCGATTCAGATGACGCGGACGCCACCCCTTTCACGGCGCCCGACACTGCGGGAGCCGCTGCCACGGCGGCCGCATCCGCGGCGGCTGGAACCACGCCGGCCGGGTCCGCGGCGGCCGGGTCCGCGGGGGCCGGGTCCGCGGGGGCCGGATCCGCGGGGGTCGCGTCCCCGGCGTCTGGATCGGCAAGGGCCGCAGCCACCGGGGCCGTCTCGATGATCGCCGGCCAGGGGGCAGCCGGTGCGCCGGCTGCCTCCGCCGACGCAGCCACCGACGCCCACTCTTCCATGAGCAGTGCGGCGTCCGAGAGCCGCACCCAGGCCCCCGCGCTGGCAGCGGTCGACCGCGCCGCCGATCCGCGGGCATCCGCCGCCGCCACGGGAGGGACGGGGTCCGCGCAGACGGGCGCCGCCTCGGCCGGCCAGAGCAAGGGCAGCGCCGCGCAGAGCGGCGCGGCGGCCTCCGCGCCGTTCGCCGGCGCGGATTCGCTCGGCGCCTTGTCGAGCGATAGCGCCCTCGTCAACCTGGCACTCGCCGAGGGGTCGGATGCCACCGGCGCGACCGGCACCGATTTGCAAGCGGCCGCCGCGGCGGCGCAGGCGCCGGCGGCCTCGCTACCGGCGCTTGCAGGGATGAGCCCGGCGCCTCTGGTCGCGGGACTCACCGCGCCCACGGCTGCCGGGAATCCTTCCGCCTCGATCGCAGCGCCGGCGGCTCTCGATGCCTCCGGCGGAGCACCCCTTGCCGGCGGCGGCGACTCGCACGCCCATGACGGAAGCGAGGATGCGGGCGGCGGCGCAGGCTCGGGATTCGCGAGCGGTGAGGGCGCGGCGGCTCTGCAGCAGCTGTCCTCGAGCGCCCCCGCCGCCTCGGCCGAGGCGGCTGCAACGCCCACGGTACGTGTGCACGCCGACGTCGACAGCGCCGATTTCCCGCAGGGTCTGTCGGACAAGGTGTCCCTGGCGGTCGACAACGGCTGGAGCAGCGCCAAGCTGCAGGTCAATCCGCCGCAGCTCGGGCCGATCGAGCTGCAGATTGCCGTGCAAGGCGAGCACGCGCAGGTCGCCATGAGCACGCACAGCGCCGTGACCCGCGATGCGCTCGAATCGAGCCTGCCGAAGCTGCGCGAGATGCTGAGCTCGCAGGGCTTCACGCACGTGAGCGTCGACATCTCCCAGCGCTCGTTCCAGGAGCGCTCGGCGACGCCGCAGCCTTATCGCTGGACAGCCTCCGGGCCGGGCACGGCGGCCGTATCCACGACGGCCGCGTCGCTCTCGCCGGGCGCGCCGCGCGCGACGCTCGGCATGCTCGATACCTATGCCTAAGCCATGCCGCCGTCGACGGAGATGATCTGCCCGGTGATGTAGCCGGCCGCGGGCGAGGCGAGATAGCCCACCAGGCTCGCCACCTCCTCGGCGCTTCCGGGGCGCTTCATGGGTACGAGGCTTGCGATCGCGGTCGAATCGAATACCGAGGCGCTCATGCCGCTCGCGATGATGCCGGGAGCGACGGCATTGACGGTGACTCCGCGGCTCGCGACCTCCAGGCTGAGCGCCCGGGTGGCGGCATTCAGCGCTCCCTTGGCGGCGGCGTAATTCACCTGACCTCGATTGCCCTTGAGCGCCGCGACCGAGGAGATGTTGATGATGCGGCCCCAGCGTGTGCGCAGCATCGGCAGGATGAGGGGCTGAGTGACGTTGTAGAAGCCCTTGAGCGAGACGTCGATCACCCGCTGCCACTGGTGCGCGCTCATGCCGGGGAAGGCGGCATCGTCGTGGATGGCGGCGTTGTTCACCAGTATCTGCAGCGGCGCGCTCTCGAGCAGGCTCTCGATGGCGCCGCGCGCGGACTCGGCGTCGGTGACGTCGAAGGCAAGAGCCTGGGCCTGTCCCCCGGCCGCCTGGATGAGGCGGGCCACTTCCTCCGCCTCCGCGGCGCGGCGGTTCGCATGCACGTAGACGAAGTGCCCGGCGGCGCCGAGGCAGCGGCAGATGGCGGCGCCGATCGCGCCGCTGCCGCCGGTGACCAGCGCGCGGGCCGGGCCGCTCATGGCCTCAACCGGCCGCGGGCATCGAAGATGACGGTCGCGCGGCCGCGCAGGAGCGGCGTCTGCGCGCAGCCGAGCTCGAATTCATACAAGGCCGTCCCTCCATCGCCGGCGATGCGCACAGCATCGCAGATCAGATCCGATTGCACATCATCGAGCCGCGCCGCGTACATGCGCACGGCACGCACGCCGGCGAGCAGGCCGGCCAGCGGTCTGCTCGATGCATCCGCCGTGAGCGCCCCGTGCGCCGCCATCGATTGCGCGGCGATCTCGATGCCGCACGCGATGCCGAGACGCCCATGAGCGCGCAGCGGGTGATCTGCCGCGCGATGACCGGCGCTCGAGCAGCGGATGCGATCGTGCTCCCAGAGAAGCACCTCATCGAGCAGGCACATGCGGCCCTGATGCGGGATGTGCGCCTCGATCCAGCCGCGGTTCAGGCGCACGGCTCGACTTGCACCGTGACGCTCGAGTCCTCGAGATACTCCAGAACCGTGCGGTCGCTGCGCGCCAACGCGAGCCGGCGCAGCAGCGGCAGCGCGCGGGCGGCGGGGTTGGCGCTGCGCAGCGCCTCGAGGCCCGGCTGCGCGAGCCGCTCGATGCTCTCCCCGCCGATGCTCGCCCGCAGGCGCGCGAGCGAGGACGGCTGCCGGGCGGGCGTCAACACCAGCGCCGCACCGAAGGCATCCGGCACCGGGCGCTTGGCGCGCATCGGCTCGGGGTACTGCGCGTCGTAGACCACGAGCAGGATGCGCTCCTCGTCCACGCTCACTTGCACCATGGCCTCGAGCAGACCCGCGCAGAAGCTGCCGTCGAAGGCGCACAGCACGGTCGATGGCGCCGTCGCGCCGGTGGCGATGCTCCAGTAGCCCGCGGGCGCGTTGTGCACGGAGTTCGAAAAGCGGGTCGGGGAGACCTCGCGCGCCGGCGCCGCCAGCGACTGGCAGAGCTCGTGGCAATTCTCGCCGTCGCCGCCGGATGCCGAGAACACGCTGCGCAGCTGCGCAGGCTCCACGGCGGCGTGCGCCGTGGCTTGCGCGGCCACCGCGAGCGCCAGCTTGACCACCCGTCCGGTGCGCCGCCGCTCCGCCGCGGGCAAGAGCGTCGGCGCAGGCAGGACGGTGGGCGCGCACGCGTAGGGGCGCTCGCCGCGCAGCACCGATCGCGTTTCGGCCCATCCCGCGAGCCCGGGGCCGAGCACGCCGATGCCGGCCACGAACGCCTGGACGATCATCCGGCGCGGCCGAGGATCAGGCTGCAGTTGGTGCCGCCGAATCCGAAGGAGTTGCTGAGTACGCGGGCGAGCGGCGCGCTGCGCCGATGCTTGAGGTAGTGCGCGGTGAGCGTCTCATCGACGTGCAAGGTGTTCACGCCCGCAGGCACGAGCGCATGCCTGAGGGCGAGCGCACTGATCACCGCTTCGAGCGCGCCCGCCGCGCCGAGCGTGTGCCCGGTCGCACCCTTGGTCGAGCTGCAGGGCGTGAGCGCGCCGAATACGCCAGTGACGGCCTGACTTTCCGAGCGGTCGTTGCTCGGAGTGCCGGTGCCATGCAGATTGATGTAGTCGATCGCGGCGGGCTCGAGGCCCGCATCCCGCAAGGCCGCCTCCATCGCGCGCCGCGCGCCCTGGCCCTCGGGATGGGGCGCCGACATGTGATAGGCGTCGTTCGACTCGCCCACGCCGAGCAGCAGCACGTCGTCGCCGCACACGCGCCCGCCGACGCGCTCGAGGAGGACGAATGCCGCGGCTTCGCCGATCGAGATGCCGTCGCGCGCGGCATCGAAGGGACGGCACGGGCTGGTCGAGCAGAGCTGCAGCGAATGAAATCCATAGAGCGTCGTGAGGCACAGCGAATCGATGCCCCCGACCAGCGCCGCGTCGATGAGGCCGGCCTCGATCATCCGCCGCGCCGCGCCGAACACCTTGGCGCTCGAGGCGCAGGCGCAGGAGACGACCGCCGCGGGACCTTCGAGCCGCAGCCGGCGGCGCACGTAATCGGCGGCCGAGAAGGGATTATGCGTCGCGGCATAGTCGAAACTCTCCGGCAGCGCGCCGCTCTCCGGATCGCGCCGCCGGTACGCCAGCTCGGTCTGCAGGATGCCCGCCGTGCTGGTGCCGAGAAACACGCCGACACGCTTTGTCCCGAGCCGGCTCGCGGCCTCCTCGACCGCCGCCGCGAAGCCGTCCTGCTGCAGCCCGAGCTCGGCCAGGCGGTTGTTGCGGCAATCGAATCGTCCCAACCGAGCCGGCAGCTCCTGGGCGTCGACGCCCGCCACCTCGCCCACGTGGGTGTCGAGATCCGCGGTCTCGAACCGGCAGCGGCTCAAGCCGCTGCGCTCCGCGTGCAGCGACTCGAGCGTCTGCCCGAGGCCGCGGCCGATGCAGCTCGTCGCCGTGAACGCCTTGAGCACGAGCGGCTTCATCCGAGCGCCGCCCGCAACGTCACCGGCCGCAGCTGCCGGCTGCGCAGCGTCGCGAGAACCCGCGGCAGGGCCTCCACGATCACCGGCGTGCCCGCGCGGCCGCGCGCCGCATGCCCGTCGTGCAGCAGCAAGATGTCCCCGGGGCCAACCGATCGGACGAGGCGGCGGTAGACGTGCTCCGCATCGCCGTTGACGGTGTCGAATCCGCGGCGCGTCCAGCTCGCGAGCCGCAGCCCGAGGCGGCACAGGACGGGCTCGAGAAAGGGATTGCGCAATCCGGCCGGGGCCCTGAAGAACCATGGGCGCTCTCCGGCGACTCGCGCAATGCTCTCCTGGGCCCGCGCGATCTCGGCCTGCATGCCTTTCGGCCCCAGCAGGGAGAACGAATGCACGTGCCGCTGGGTATGATTCTCGATGCGGTGGCCGCGGCGCACGATCTCACGCGCCAGATCCGGATGCCGCTCGACCCGCTCGCCGACGCAAAAGAAGCTCGCCTGCGCGCCGAACCCATCGAGTACCTCGAGGACGCGCGGCGTCACCTCGGGATCCGGTCCGTCGTCGATGGTGATGGCGACCTCGCCCCGCGCCGCGCTCGCGGCCGGCAGGCGCGTGAGATTCGGGCCGAGCGCGTGGCTGCGGGGCCACAGGCCCGCCGCCATGAGGCTCACATGATCGAGGAGCACCGCACCGAGCGCGAGCGGCCAGATACGCGGTCGCGCGAGCGTCGCCGCGGCCGCGCCGAGGTGCAGCCCCGCCGAGGCGATCAGGAGCGGCGAGGGCAGCCAGCGGCGTTTCAGCTCTCCGTTCATATGCATTTCGAATCCAGAAATCGCCCAAACAGCGTCGACCAGGCCGCAAAATCATGTCCGCCCGCCACCACGTGCACCGCCTCCGCCGGCAACGCCTGCGCCATCAGGCCATGGGCGCGCGCGAACCGGTCCTCGCGTCCGTACCCCAGATGGACGGGTCGCGAGCCGGCACGGCACGCCTGAATGAAGCGCCATATTCGGCGTTCTTCGTCCGATTCCGCAAGCGCGCCGGGCTGCCAGGCGGCAACGCCTCCGGCGCGGTCGATCTCGGCGATCAGCATGCGGTTGCCCAGATAAGGAGCGAGCAGACACAGCCCGTCCCAGGGACCGCAGTCGGTGGCGGCGTAGTCCAGGGCGAACAAGCCGCCGAGCGAGATGCCGCCGATCCAGAGCGATCCGCCCTGCCTGCGCGCCGGCTCGAGGATCTCGCGCGCGAGCCGCCCGATGATGCTGCGATCGCCCAGATGATCGAGCTCGAGGGGCAGGAACTCCAGATCGATGTCGAGGCCGCGCTTGCGCACCTCGGCGTCGAACCCCGCCTGGACGAAATCCTCGGCCGCATGAAATGCGCCGGGCAGCCAGACCATGCGAGCGGCGGCGCGAGCGCCCGGTCGAGCGGGACGGAGGATGCTACGCACCGGCAGCCAGCAGCGCGGCGAACAGCAGCGCGAGGAAGGCACCCGGTGCGACCGTCGTTCCGAGCGCGACGAGCACGGGCACGCCCGAGAAGGACAGCAAGCCAAAGCCGATGACGGTGCACAGATTGGCGACGGCGAGCGAGGCGAAGGTGAGCGCGGTTTCCCGGCCCGCCCCGGCGCGCTGCTCGAGGTCGCCGTGCCCGGCGCCGCGGCGGTCGGGGCCGCGGCGGTCGAAGAACAGCGCGTAATTCGAGCCGACGGCGACGATCAGGAGCATCCCCACGAGATGCAGGAGCGTGAGCTCGATGCCACACAGCGCGAGCGCCGCGGCCACG
>Ga0335075_10009975_pt1 | contig 14430 bp, 15 predicted proteins | sample Lox_Sample_24_FD_206723 | JGI IMG/M metagenome (GOLD analysis project Ga0335075, IMG submission 206723) | Soil microbial communities from Loxahatchee National Wildlife Refuge, Florida, United States - Lox_Sample_2.4 | ecosystem: Environmental > Terrestrial > Soil > Wetlands | place: USA...
ATTTATGCGACGCGTCCGTTGGCGCCGTATCGCGACGGCAAGGTGTGCTTTACGCGTGGCAAGGATGGCGTGGTGTACGCGATCTATCTGCTGGATGAAGGTGAGGCGGTTCCGGGGACGATTGCATTGAAGAGCATTGTGCCGGCGCCGGGTGCGAGCGTGCGTCTGCTTGGGTACGACGCAGAGTTGAAGTGGCAGCGTGATGGCGCGGGGGCGCGGATTGAAGTTCCGGAAAGATTATGCAGGCAAGCTGCGAAGGATTGCGCGGTTAGCCTGCGTATTTCTGCGGTGCGGCGTAGAAGCTGAGCGGTGCGCACGACAAAATTAACTATCAGGATGGAGTGAGCATGCAGACGTTTTGGCAGGACATCCGCTTTGCACTGAGACAGTTGCGCAAGTCTCCGGTATTTGCGGCCACGGCGATCCTGACGCTTGCCATTGGCATTGGGGCCAACGCAGCCATCTTTACGCTGATCGACGATGCCATGCTGCGAACGCTCCCGGTACAGCAGCCCGATCAGTTGGTGACAGTCGGATTCACAAGCCCGAAGATCCGGCAGCTGATCCCGGTGCAGTCGCTGTACGGCCTGGACCAGCTGCGAGGGCAACTCAAGAGTGTCGAAGGGCTCTCCGGCTGGAGCTCGGATCTGCTTTCGGTCCCGGACCGAGAGGGAACGCTGCGCTCCATCGAGGGGGAGATGGTGAGCGGCGATGCGCTGCAGATGTTAGGCGTGCGGCCCTACCTGGGTCGGGTGCTCATCCCGGCGGACGATATACCCGGAGGACCGATCGGCGGTTGGCCAGCGGTCCTCGGCTATGGCTTCTGGCAAAATAATTTCCACGGCGACCCGGCGATCATCGGCCGGCACATCAAAGTTTCCGGGCACGTAGTCACCGTCGTGGGCGTACTGCCGCGCGACTACGACGGAGTGTTTCTGGGCACGCATGTACGGATCATGCTGCCCATGCACTTTCTTTCCGCGATGGCTGCCACGTCGGAGCTGGACGTCTTCCGCACGCCGCAGAAGTCGGAGGTGATGGTGCTCGGTCGTCTGCGCCCGGGCAGTACACTGCGCCAATTGAACGCGGAGCTGGGGAGCATTTCCCAGGACGAAATCAAGATACTCCTGCCCATGCAGTGGCGGGCGATTCCCGATTTTCGCGACGCCACGCTGCATGCCGAGGCCGAGGGGCATGGCTTCGCCTACATTGGAAAGCAGAATCGGCAATCGCTCTGGCTGCTGCAGGGCATCGCGTTCCTTGTGCTGGTGCTTTGCTGCGTTAATCTGACCAGCGTGCAGTTCTCTCGCGCCAAAGCGCGGCAGCATGAGTTTGCCGTGCGTGCGGCGCTGGGCGCCGGATGGCGGCGGATCGTACAGCAGTCGCTTATCGAATCGCTGCTGCTGGCGGCGATTGGTTCGGTGGCGGCCGCAGCGCTGGCCTGGTCGAGCACGCGTGCACTTTCCGCCTTTCTGACGCCGCCTGGATCGCCCGAGCCGTTTCTGCTTCGTCCCGATCCGCGGGTGCTGGCTTTCACCAGCGCACTCGCCATATTGACGACGCTGCTGTTTGGGCTCGCCCCGGCGATATTTGCCAGCCGCACAGCGCCGGCGGGTTTGCTCAGAGCTACCGGTACCCACCGCCGGCGCAAGATGCTGGGCCAGCGGCTGTATATCCCGGCACAATTTGCCGTCGCGTTGGTGCTGGTTTTCGCCGCGGGACTTTTTTCCGAGACGCTGCTGCGGCTGCGCGCTAACAATACCGGTTTCGATCCCTCTCACATCACCATGGTCACGGCGCAATTTCAAGCACTCAAAAAGACTCCGGCCGAGATCGCCTCAATCTTCGAGCAAATGACAGACAGCCTGCGTGCATCGCCCGGTGTACAGTCCGCTGCCTACGCCTGGGTCACTCCCGTCGCGGGCTACGCCCAGCAAATTATCGCCCAGCCAATGGGCTCGGCCCAGGGTGAGCACAAGATCTCTTTCAACCAGGTGAGCGAAGGCTACTTCTCCACTATGCGCACGCAGGTGCTGCTCGGTAGGGAATTCACCACGGCCGATCGCGATCGCTCCACCTGCATTGTGAACCAGGCTGCCGCGCGGCTGCTGTTTCCGGGCGGCTCTGCGCTTGGAGAATCGATCAAGTCTTCCTTCGGCGGGCAAGACGCTTTTACCGCGCAATGCCGCGTTGTCGGAGTTGCCGAAGACGCGCGTTATGCCAGCTTACGCGATCCCCCTCCGCCCACCTTGTATTTTCCCGCAGGCGCATCCACAGTGGCTGGCGGAGGCTATTACAACAACCTCACCTTCCTCATCCGCAGCCGGACAATGGCCGAGGCCACAACCGCTTACCGAGCCGCACTTGCACGCTACGCGCCTACGACGGGATATATGTCGTTTCTTTCTCTGCCCGACCAGATCGACCAGTCGCTGGGTAGCGAACGGCTGATCGCTTTGCTGAGCAACGCGTTTGCGGGCATCGCGCTGCTGCTGAGCGCGGTGGGCTTGTTCGGTGTGCTGGCGCTCGATGTCGAACAGCGCCGACCAGAGTTGGGTGTCCGGCTCGCCCTGGGGGCTTCGCGCAACAACCTGCTGCGGTTGGTGCTGAGCGAGGCCGCGATCATGGTAGGCGCGGGTGCATTGGCCGGCGCTGTGATTGCCGCCAGTGGTTCCAGACTGATCGGTCATTTTCTTTACGGAGTGTCGACGACAAATATGGGCATCGCTCTACTGGCGCTTGTCGCGCTGGGGATGGTGGCACTGATGGCCGCGCTGGGTCCGGCGCTGCGCGCATCCAAAACCGATCCGATGGAAGCGCTGCGGATGGAGTGAGCGACATTCGCGTCTGAGGCATCGACGATTGCGTAACGAGACTTTTCTTTTGGATCTCACGATGCGGGTTGCCGCGTCGTGGAGCAGGGCGCAATGGAGATAGCTGTCATGCTGGATTGAGGTTCAAGGGGGGAAGAGAATGGCGCTCGACAATGCGGCGTTGGTCCGCGAATTTGTGGACGAGGTGATCACGAAGGGAAACATTGAAGCGGCCGGGGAATATTTCTGGGAGGACATGGTGGAGCAGGTTCCCATGCCTGGACAGGGTCCTGGACTGAGCGGGCTGCAAGACGCGATTCACGCCATGCGTGCGGGATTTCCTGACATCGTGTTTTCTATTGTGGAGCAGGTCACGGAGAAGGACAAAGTTGCCAGTCGCTTTGAATGGACAGGTACGCACAAGGGAGAATTCCTCGGGATACCAGCGACGGGGCGGCGGGTGCGGGTGTGGGGAATTGTGATCGATCGTGTGGAGGGTGGGCGGATCAAGGACACGCGCATCATCATGGATACGCTGGGCATGATGGGGCAACTGGGTGTATTGCCTGGTGAGGGTCAGGAGAAGTGATAGGCGGCGAGCAGCAAAGGCTATGATTTGGATGTGAAGCGAAGGACATCCACTCCCCTGATGGCGCGGCTTGGGAAGAGCCGGCCGCGAACCTGGCTGCAATGGATTGGGTTGGGGATTGCGGCGCTATGGTTGCTGGCGGCGATGCTGCTGGTGGCGGCGAAATGGATCAATCCGCCGACGACGATGGTGCATGTGGAGCGGCGAGTGCAGGCGTGGATGGGCGGCAAGCCGTATCACGAGCGCTTCGAATTTGTGCCGCTGAATCAGATCTCGCCAAACCTGCAGCACGCGGTGGTGTCGGCGGAAGATGCGCGATTTTATATCCATCACGGATTCGACTGGCACCAGGTGCAGATCGATGCGGCTGGAGATATGGAAGGCGGGCGGGTGCGCGGGGCTTCAACAATAACGCAGCAGCTGGTGAAGAATTTATTTTTCGGGACGGGGCGGTCGATTGTGCGCAAGGTTGCAGTGGCCACGCTGGTACCGGTGGCGGAGCTGGTGCTGGGGAAGCGGCGGATTCTTGAGCTGTACTTGAATGAAGTGGAGTGGGGGCCGGGCGTGTATGGGGCAGAGGCGGCGTGCCGGTACCACTATGGGGTGAGCGCGCGAAATATTGGGCGAGACCAGGCGGCGCGGCTGGCGGCGATTTTGCCTGCTCCGCGAAAGCGACGGCCGGAGCGGATGAATCGCTATAGCGAAATTATTTTGCAGCGAATGAGCCAGGTGGGTTGGTAGAGAATTCCCTCTCGGAAACTCAGACAAAAAAGATGAAGACTTCCCATAGACATTCGAGTGGTGTATAACGTTCTTGCATAGACATTCGAGGGGAGGGACGCCGACATGGTTTTGAAGAGACCGCCTGAAAACGGGGAAATTCTGCAAGGCACGCTGGACATGCTAATTTTGCGCACGCTGGTGATGGGGCCGGCGCACGGGCACACGATTGCGCAGGTGATTGAGCACACTTCGGAAAATGCGCTGGAAGTGGAGCAGGGCTCGCTCTATCCGGCGCTGCATCGGCTGGAAGACCGGGGATGGTTGTCGTCCGAATGGGGAGTGAGTGAGAACAATCGCAAGGCAAAGTTCTACCGGCTGACCGCGAAAGGGCGAAGGGAACTGAGTGCGGCGACCAGCCGCTGGCACAGGATGACGCGCGCCATCGGGCTGATTCTTGGAGACTCGATCAAATCCGCAGGGAAATGACAAGGGGAATGACGAGAGATGAGCCTACGACGGTTGATGCAGCGGAGAAAGAAAGACGAGGAACTGGCCGAGGAGATCGAATCGCACCTTGCGCATGAAGAGGACGCGAATGCTGCGCGAGGAATGAGTTCAGAGGAAGCGCGACGGCGGGCTCGAGTACGGTTCGGGAATGCTCGCGCGGTGCGGGAGCAGGTGTGGCTGGATCGATCATTTCCGTGGGCGGAAAAGCTGTGGCGGGATGTGCGATTTGCGTTGCGCTCGCTGAAGAAGACGCCGGCTTTTACGTGCATCGCGATCCTGGTAATTGCCGTCGGCATTGGTGTGAACACGGCGGTGTTTTCCGTGATGAATGCCGTGCTGCTGCGATCTTTGCCCGTGCGCGACCCGTCCCGCCTGGTATATCTGCGGACCTCCAATCCTCCGAAAGGAACCGGCACCATCGACTGGAACCAGACATTCTCCTACCCCGTCTACGATGTTCTGCGGCATCAGAAAGGCGGCCTGGCACCCATCATGGCGTATGTGCCGCTGTCCGGGAGCAAGGTCGCCGTTCGCTATGGAGAGAATCCCGAAGAAGCCGAAGGCGACATGGTGAGCGGCACTTTTTTCTCGGGTCTCGGTGTCCACCTGCCGCTAGGCCGCGGCTTCAGCGAAGAGGATGAGACCCGTCATGCACCCGTCGTTGTGCTCAGCTACAGCTACTGGACGCGGCGCTTTTCGCGTGATCCTGACGTGTTGGGCAAGACGCTGTATATCAATGCAGTCCCTATGACAATTGTTGGCATCACCTCCCCGGGCTTTGAAGGCCTTGAAGCCGGAAGCTCCACCGATTTCTGGATTCCACTGCAGGACCGGAGGGAGCTGAATGCGTGGGGGAATCCTCCGGACGATGGCAAGCTGTACACCTCTGATCCCACCTGGTGGTGCTTGCAACTGGTGGGCCGGCTTGCTCCCGGGGTGAACCGTTCGCAGGCGCTGGCGCAGTTGCAACCGGTGTTTCAATCGGCCGCCTTCATCGGCGTGGGCAGTTCGCCGAAGCGCGGCGAGAAGCCTCCCACACTGAGCTTTGCTGACGTGAAGGGTTTTCGCGGATACGACCAGAGCTATGGCAATCCGCTGCGCATGTTGATGGCCATGGTGGGGTTTGTACTGCTGATCGCGTTGGCCAATGTAATCATGCTCCTGCTTGCGCGCAACACGGCGAGGCAGCGGGAGTTCTCCGTCCGGCAGGCACTGGGTGCGAGCCGCGGGCAATTGTTCCGTCAACTATTCACTGAGAGTTTGATCCTGGTATCGGCAGGCGGCGCGTTGGCGTGGGTCTTCGCGGAGCTTGCCACGAGGCAGTTGGGCAGATGGGCGCACATCGAGTCGAGCCTGGCTCCGGACAGGACTGTGCTGCTTTTTACTCTAAGCGTGCTGGCCCTGGCGGGATTGTTGTTTGGCCTGGCGCCTTTGCGCGTTGCCCTGGACGGGAAAGCAGAACTGGCGATCAAGACTCCAGCGGCAACGTCGTACACGGATGCCAGAAAATCACGACTGGGCAGATTCATCGTCGCGCTGCAGATGACTCTGTGCGTGGTGCTGCTGGTGGGCGCAGGCCTGTTGATTCGCTCGCTGCGCAACCTGGAGAATACGCCCCTTGGCATGCGGGTCGAAGGCCTGGTAGTCTTTGGCGTCAAACCCAACGTTCCCTCAATTCCACAGGGCCGCATTTTCTATCAGACCTTACTGACTCGCCTGCGCCAGTTGCCCGGCGTGGAATCGGTGACAGTCAGCGAGGAGCGCCTTGGATCGTGGTGGTCCGATAACAGCGCCATGATGGTCGACGGCAAAATGCCCGATGTCGCCGGCGGCGCTTCAGACACGGTGCGCAGCAACGTCGCCGGACCGGATTTCTTTACGACGCTTGGTGTGCCCGTACTTGCTGGCCGCGATTTTACCGATTCCGACACCGCGGCCTCAGCTCATGTCGGCATCATCAATGAAGAATTTGCCAGGCGCTTTCTGCCCAATCAAAATCCGCTGGGACACAGCATTGGCTCTGACGACGGACGATACACCATGACCATTGTGGGCGTGGTGAAGGATCACAAATATCGCAGCATCGACGAAGAGCCCATCCCCATGGCCTGGTACATGTATGCGCAGATCCCCATGGTCGGGCCGATGGCCGTGGAGATGCGTGTGCATGGAGAGCCGCTGGCGATTCTGCCGGCTGCGCGCAAGGCGGTGCGGCAAATCGATCCTAACCTGCCGCTGATCCAGCCCATGACCCAGCGCGCACAGTTCGATACGACCATCGCTCAACAGATGCTTTTTGCTCGCCTTGCCGGCTTCTTTGGTTTTTTGGCGGTCATTCTGGTTGGGACCGGGCTGTACGGAACCCTGGCGTACCGCGTCAACTCGCGGACGGCTGAAATCGGCGTTCGGATGGCGGTAGGTGCGCGGCGCGGCCAGGTGGTCTGGATGATTCTGAAGGATAGCCTGACACTGACGTGCGCCGGAGTGCTGGTCGGTGTTCCACTGGCGATGCTGTTGGGACGTGCGTTGAGGTCCACGCTATACGGCGTTCAACCGCTGGATGCGGACACCTATTTGTTTGCGGTTGCGGGAGTGGCCGTGGTGGCTCTGGTGGCGAGTGCGGTCCCTGCGCGGCGGGCTACGCGGGTGGATCCAATGACGGCATTGCGGGTTGAATAGATCGCACGAAGCTTCGTTTGCATGCAGACACAAGCGGACTGCGTGCAGAGGCAGGCGAGAGGTGCGGAGCTGCGGACGCACGGACGAGGCTACTGATTGTAGTTGGCGAAGACGCGGATCACTTTGCCGGCTGGGTTGAATTGCATGACCTCCGCGGTTTTGCTTTCGCGAACATTGGTGCCATAGTAGGCGACGATGGTTTCGATACCCCAGAGGACATCCATCAGTGTGAAGTGAAGATTGGGATAGGTTTTGAGGCCTACCTGAAAATAGTTGCGAAGGGCGGATTTTCCCTGGACGATGGCGGTGGCGTTGTTGAGCAGCTTGAGAGCGAGCGGCGAGAGGAGAACTACGTCGTCCGCGTAATGGGACAGGATGCGGTCGAGGTCGTGGGTGTTCCATGAGTCGGCCCAGTCCTGGACAAACGCATGGGCGAAGGCGGATTGGATGGGCAGCGAAAAAGTTTCCATGGACTATTATGGAACGATTCGCGGGAGTGGAGGATTGCATTCCCACGGCGGTGAAACGGCGCGCAAACACACCGCACATCAAAATGACTTTAAATCAGACACAACCCAGACTGCCCCTGTAACCAGGAAAGTCTCGGCGAATTCGGACCAATTGAAATGCGCTGCCGGGTGGGCGATCAGGTGCGGGATCCACACCAGTACACCGAAGAGAGCCACCATGAGCGTCATCAAGCGCATCGCAAGCCGCGCCTGGCGATTGACGAGAATGGCAATGGCCGCAAGCGCGAAAGCGGTGGTCGTAAGAAGCGCCCAAAACATTTGGCCGGGCGGAAGCCACTTTGGAACCGTGTGAGCTGTCTCACGAAGCAGGAGTGCCTGACCCAACGTAAAGGAAATTGCGCAGACCCCGAGCCCCAGGCGCGCCAGTCGGCCCAACACGAGCGCCCTGGCTGCGCTTGTCTCCGTTGCAGCGTACACCGCCATGGCACCGAAGACTAAAGACAGGAACAGGAAGAAGCTGCCGCCGAATTTTTCATAGATGTTGGTTGCGGCAATGATGTCGGGGACGCAGGCCAGCGAGAAACACAAATAGACAATGCAGAGGATGAGCGAAGCCAAGTGCGCCGTCCGCTGGTGCTGGATCCCAATCCCGCCGGCGATTTGAGCGGCCATGAGACACATGCCGATGATGACCCCGAAAGGCAGGCTCCAGATATGCTGGACGTTTTGCCATGTCTCAGGGTCGTGCCACATGAGTGCGATGACGCCGAACAGCACCGCTGTGGCGCCAAAGACAATCCGACCATACGACACGGTCTTCATACAGAAAAAGCAACGCCGCCGTTGCTTCGGACCTGTGGCATACGCGAAGTCATTTCTGCTCTATCCTTCTGCTCCGTGCCGGGGAAGCGCGGCATGGGCGAATTCGCCTGCCTCTCGATGGGAAGCGAGAAAACTTCCATGGACATATTATGGAACGAATCGGCGGGAGCGAGGGCGGGGCATTCATACCTCTTCGATCGAGAGACGGGATAGCCGCGGGTTGTCCTTCGGGACTATTTCTCGCGTGCGCCTTCGAGCCACCTCATCAGCAGCCGCAGTGCTCGCTCGGCTTTTGCGATGCTGCCTGGAGGGCCAAAATTCAGGCCGCGAATCAGCGCCACGATGGCCTCGGCGGCGACATCGGCGTCAAGCGTGGGGACGAAGTCGCCACAGCGAATACCGGCGCGCAGAATCTCGAGGATAAATTTCTTCCATGTTCGCTCGTTGCGACTCATCACCGAGCGAATTCCGGGATCGCGGGCGGAGCGGCTGTGGATTTCGGCGAGAACCACAAACATCTCGGGGTGTTCTCGCGCCTGGTGCAAGAGAGCCTCGAAATGGGCAGCCAGGGTCTCGCGAGGACTTAAAGCGCGGCTGGGTATCGCAGCATCGCGGCCCAGAGAAAGCTCCTTGACCATATAGGTCATGACGCCAGCGATGAGTGCTTCTTTCCCCTCGAAATAGTAGTGCAGCGTTGAGTGGTCAAGGCCGGCGCGGGCGGCAATTTCGCGCATGCGAAGGCCCTCGAAACCCTTCTCCGCAATGGCGCAGTAGGCGGCGCGAGCGATCTGTTTGCGCCTGTCTTTTGCCGGTGTGGAGGTTAGCGCAGTCTTCACTTCTCGTTTTTCCTGGTAGGCACAGTGGTCCTTCGTCTTCATTATGAAGCATTTGTTAGGTTGGTTCAACCATATGGTTGACAGTGGCGATCGTCAGAACAATAATTCAACCAGATGGTTGAAACGCATCTAACGTTTTTGACAAAGGAGAAGAATAATGGCGAAGATTCATGCGGATGAAGAAGTCATCACGCAAATTAACGTGTTCGAAGTGGAACCAGGGAACCAAGATGCGCTTGCGGATCTGCTGAAAGACGCGATCCAGCGGGTGAGTGGAATGCCAGGTTGGATTTCCGCAAGCATTCACAAGAGCCTAGACGGAACCCGCGTCACCAACTACGCGCAGGCCGCGAACCATCGCGCCTGGGAGCAGATCGTTGCACGGCTTCAGGGTGAAGGCTTCTTCGAGCGGTTTCAGAAGCTGGCAAAACCGAATCCGTGCCTATATCGATGCACTTTCAGTCTGAGCGCTGACTGAGTTGGAGGGATCCGGCGGGGTCGCGATTGGTTCGTCCGACGATCCGATCCCGTCGAGCCAGAATCTCTATATTGTGTAAACCGGCGGTTGCCTGCTGGGCGAGACTTAGACACCACAACTGATTGGCTGAAGAGAGATATGAAGGCGGTGGAAAAGTCGGACTTGACATATGCCGATATGGGAATGTAATGTTTGCTCATGGCACGAGCGAGCACCACTTCGGATGCGTTCAATGCGGTGGCGGAGCCGCGGCGGCGAGAGATTTTGAGCTTTCTCGCAGGAGCGGAGCGGCCGGTGGGGGAGATTGTGGACGCGCTCGGGTTGGAGCAGCCTTCTGTCTCGAAGCATCTGAGGGTACTGCGGGATGTGGGGCTGGTTCGGGTGCGTTGCCAGGGGCGGCAGAAGTTGTACCGCACGAATGCAGAGGCGATTCGGCCGCTGCATGAATGGGCGGCGACGTTTGAGCGCTACTGGCAGCATCAGTTGAATCGAGTGAAGGAACGCGCGGAGGCGATGGTTCGCCTGGGCGCAAAAGATCTGAATTCTAAAAATGCGAATGAAAAGGAGAAGTGATGATTGCGAGCGAACAAACTCTGGAAAATTTGACGTTGTCGATTGAGCAGGAGATTCACGTACAAGCGCCCATAGATGTGACCTTTGCCGCGCTGCTGGAACAGCTGGGGCCCGGCAATGAAACGCCGGATGGCAAACCACTTTCGATGAAGATTGAACCGTGGCCGGGCGGGCGATGGTATCGCGACCTGGGCAACAACAACGGACATTTCTGGGCGAATGTGCAGGCGATCAAGAGGCCGACGCTGCTGGAATTTGCAGGACCGTTGTTCGCGTCGTTTCCATTCGTTTCCAACGTGCAGTACCGGCTGAGCGAAGTGAAGGGCGGGACGTTGATTGCGTTCAAGCACACCGCCCTTGGATTCGTGACTGATGAACACAAGGCGGGGATGAATCAGGGTTGGACCTCGATGCACGAACGGGTTCGCAAGCAGGCTGAGGGCGGCAAATAATCGCCGCCATTTAACAACGGGTATCGCGATCGGCGGATCGCAAGAGGAGAGAAGACCATGTGTCCATTTTGTCTGGCAACCGCAATGTTGATTGTTGTGAGCGTCACCTCCACGGGCGGACTGGCGGCGGTGGCAATGAAGAAATTCGGCGTGAAGGACGCCGGCGACAATCCACCCGAATCCACACCGAACAAGGAGGAAGCTCATGGCTAACAGCGCGAGAACCACCAAAATGCCGAAGGTAGTTTCGCAAGCAGAATGGAATGCGGCTCACGCCGAGATGTTGAAGAAGGAAAAGGATTTCACGCGTCGGCGAGATGCGCTGGCGGCAGAGCGCCGGCGGATGCCGTGGGTGGCGGTTGAGAAGGATTACAAGTTCGAGGGACCGAAGGGGAAGGTGAGCCTGCTGGATTTGTTCGAGGGGCGGAGACAGTTGATTTTGTATCGCGCCTTCTTCGAACCCGGCGTGTTTGGCTGGCCCGACCATGCGTGTCGCGGCTGCTCGCTGGGGGCGGATCAGGTATCTCACCTTTCGCATTTGAATGCGCGCGATACTACTCTGGCGTATGCTTCGCGCGGGGGACAGAAAGATATCGAACGGCTGAAGGCGCGGATGGGCTGGGAGATGCCGTGGTACACGATCACCGACAGCTTCGATGTGGACTTCGGCGTGGATCAATGGCACGGACACAATGTGTTTTTCCGCGATGGCGACAAAGTGTACCGCACATATTTCATCAACAACCGCGGCGACGAGGCGATGGGGAGCGTCTGGAACTATCTGGATGTGACGCCGCTGGGACGCCAGGAGACGTGGGAAGACTCGCCCGAGGGATACCCGCAGACGCCGCCGTACAAGTGGTGGAACTGGCACGATAACTACGACGCTGCGGCCGCGCCGGACGCGAGATGGGTCGATATCATTACCGACCCCGAAGGAGCGGCGGCGCGGAGGCGCGAGGCGGAAGCGAAAAAGGGCTAAATAGAGGGAGCGCTGCGCCGATTTTCAACACCGGCGCTTTTCAATCAGTGCCAACCTCACCGGGTGAAGGCGCGACTGGGACTAGAACTTGGACCCTGGACTAAAGTCCAGGGTCTACCCGTGACGTCACCTGCGGTCAGAAGTTTTCCACCATTAAAATTTCGCAAACAGGAATCCCTGTGGTTGAAACGTGAATCCTTCCATACATCGGAAAGATTGAGTTGTTCTTTGTTCTCCCCAGCCAATCAGCAGAGGTTTTTTTCAAAAGCGGATGCCGTCGTTTATTTGGTAGAGGCTGAGCACGTGACCGGGAAGGTGCTGCATGTGGACGGCAGCGCGCGCGTGGGCCAATGGTACGTGGAAACAGTGCGCCACCGGGCGATGCGAAACGCCGATTGCAGGAGCTTGGCATTCAGTTGCCAGCTGCACCAGGTCCATATTTCACGATGTATTTGGCGCGGAGAAAACGGGAGTACGCCAGGTGATCGGCATGACCAGCCTGCCGCTGGGGATGCCGATCGAGCTTGAAGTCATCTTCGAAGTCGCAGAGTAAGGCCAGCGAGAGCTGGGCGACTTCAAACCTCACCTGCAACATTCAGTTGCAGTATCGATCTACAACAGACAGGAGGGTTTATGGCAACAGCAATCGCAGTCGCAACGATGAAAGTGGCGCAGGTAGCGAAACCGGGAGAAGGTCTCCAGGTTGTTGAGCGCGAGATTCCGACGCCGGGTGCGGGACAGGTGCGGATCAAAGTGCAGGCCTGCGGAATATGTCATAGCGACGTGCTGACGGTCGACGGTTTGTGGCCGGGAATCAAGTATCCGCGTGTACCGGGACATGAAGTGGCCGGTGTGATCGATGCGGTGGGAGATGGAGTCTCGACATGGAAGAAGGGACAGCGCGTGGGCGTCGGCTGGCATGGCGGGCACGACAACACGTGTCGCGAGTGCCGGCGTGGAGATTTTATCAATTGCCAGAATTTTCAAATTCCGGGCATCAGTTATGACGGCGGATATCAGCAATACATGGTGGCTCCAGTGGAAGCGCTGGTGTCGATCCCAGACAGTTTGAAAGACGTGGATGCAGCTCCACTGCTGTGCGCGGGGATCACCACCTATAACGCGCTGCGTCACAGTGGCGCGCTGCCGGGCGATTTGGTTGCAGTGCAGGGGATTGGCGGTCTGGGTCACCTGGGGATTCAATTTGCGAACAAATTCGGATACAAGGTTGCGGCGATCGGACGCGGGCCGGAGAATGCAGCGCTGGCGAAAAAGCTGGGAGCGAGCGTATACATCGACAGCAAGGCGACAAAAGCGGCGGAGGAATTGCAGAAGCTAGGCGGGGCCAAGGTGATTCTGGCGACAGCGCCGAGCTCGAAAGCGATGTCGGAGCTCATTGGCGGGCTGGGACCGAACGGCAAGCTGCTTGTGATTGGGGCGAGCTTCGATCCGATTGAGGTGTCACCGGTGCAACTGATCATGGGCAACAAATCGATTCAGGGATGGGCGTCAGGAACTGCAGCGGACTCCGACGACACACTGCGCTTTGCAGAACTGACCGGGGTACGGCCGATGATTGAAACCTTTCCGCTGGAGAAAGCAGCAGAGGGGTACGCGCGCATGCTGAGCGGGAAGGCAGAATTTCGCGTTGTGCTGACGATGTGAGTTTGGCAGGTGAGGCACGCGGACCTCAGCGCGTGAAGGCGTGTTGTGGGAGGAAGGTAGACCCCGGACTAAGGTCCGGGGTCTACCCGATACGAACAAGCTTTATCGTTGCACTCAAGGCCGCTCGGCTCGGGAAAATTACAATTCCTGCAGGGCGGCGGATTGGGCTGCGCGCAGTGTGCCACGCCAGTAGAGGTAGGCTCCTAGTGCGCTGGTAGCGATGATCGCGACAACGACTTTCACGGCGAAGAGGAAAGAGCTCGCGACCTGGCCGACGGGAATGAGCTGGAAGGCGAATGCGATCAGCGCGACCGCGAAGGCCGCGGCAGCTCCCAGGCGAATGGCAATGCCGGGACGCCAGGCGCTGGAGCGGAAGCCGAAGATGACCGCGCCGAAGAGCAGCATGTACATGATGCAATAGGAGCCGAAGCCGACGGCGCCGAGGACTTGCACCGCCTCCTGATTGCGCGCGCCGAGGAGGCTGAGAACACCCATCAGTAAGAGAGCAGCGGCAACTGCGGCGATGGCTCTGGACGGCGTGCCGAACCTGGGGTGCAGGCGGCTCCACCAGGAAGGCAGAAGGCCATCCCAGCCGGCGGCCATGGGTAAGCGCGCGACCATCCCAACTGCTACGGCAAGAGCCGCAATGAGCGAAACGCAGAATGCCACGACGGTGAAGGCTGTAATTGCCCAGCCGATGCCAGAGTGGCCGAAGCCAGCCAGCATGACCTGCGACACGGATGCGGCGAGGTCGATCTTCGCGATCGGGACATAACTGAGCACGGCGCTGGTGGCGACGATGTACATCAACGCAATGCAGGGGACGGCGATGAAGACGGAG
>Ga0335075_10009976_pt1 | contig 14430 bp, 11 predicted proteins | sample Lox_Sample_24_FD_206723 | JGI IMG/M metagenome (GOLD analysis project Ga0335075, IMG submission 206723) | Soil microbial communities from Loxahatchee National Wildlife Refuge, Florida, United States - Lox_Sample_2.4 | ecosystem: Environmental > Terrestrial > Soil > Wetlands | place: USA...
CCGTTCTGCTATCAGCTCGTTGACATTCCGCTCAAGATGCACCATCCGATGTGGCGGGAAAACTGCGAGGTCGACCTGACCTATCACGTGCGGCCATGGCGAGTGCGCGCCCCGGGTGGTCGTCGCGAGCTGGACGAAGCCATCGGAGAGATCGCCTGCACACCGCTGGATCGCAATCACCCGCTGTGGGAGATGTATTTCGTCGAGGGCCTGGCCGACAACCGGATCGCAGTGGTCGGCAAGATCCACCACGCCCTCGCCGACGGAGTGGCCGCGGCGAATCTGCTTGCCCGCGGTATGGATCTGGCGCCCGGCCCGCCGTCCGGCCAGACTCGGTATGCGCCCGACCCCGCTCCGTCCAAAGCGGAGCTGGTGCGGTCGGCGTTCGGTGATCACCTGCGCCAGCTCGGGCGGATCCCGCGGACCGTCGGCTACACCGCGCAGGGTATTAACCGGGTGCGCCGCAGCCCGCGCAAGTTGTCACCGGAACTGACTCGGCCGTTCACCCCACCGCCGACATTCATGAATCACATGCTCACTTCCGAGCGCCGATTCGCCACCGCGACTTTGGCGCTGGCCGATATCAAGGAAACCGGCAAAGCACTCGGCGTCACGATCAACGACATGGTGCTGGCGCTGTCCGCGGGTGCGTTGCGCAAACTGCTGCTGCGCTATGACGGCAAGGCCGATCACCCGCTGCTGGCTTCGGTGCCGGTGAGTTTCGACTTCTCCCCCGACCGGATCTCGGGGAATTACTTCACCGGGATGCTGGTGGCGCTGCCGTCCGACCTCGACGACCCGTTGGAACGGGTGCGGAGCTCCCATGACAACGCTGTCGACGCCAAGGAGAGCCACCAGCTCCTGGGGCCGGAACTGGTCAGCCGCTGGGCGGCCTACTTTCCGCCGGCGCCGTCGGAGTCACTGTTTCGCTGGCTGGCCAACCGCGACGGCCAGAACAAGGTGCTCAACCTGCCGATCTCCAACGTTCCGGGTCCGCGTGAACACGGGCGGGTCGGCGGTGCCCTGGTCACCGAGATCTATTCGGTCGGGCCGCTGACTGCCGGCAGCGGCCTGAACATCACGGTGTGGAGTTATGTCGACCAGCTCAACGTCTCGGTGCTTTCCGACGGCGCCACCGTCGAGGATCCCCACGAGGTCACCGAAGCCGTCATCGACGAGTTTATCGAAATCCGCCGCGCTGCTGGGCTTTCCGAAAAGCTGACCGTCATCGAAAGCGCGATGGCTCAGGCCTGACCCGTTGCGCCGAGCGTGAAACTGTTGCGAGTTTTGCGCGAGTTTTTCGCAGTGGTTTCACACTCGACGCCTAGGTTTGCCCGCCAATGTGACCCAGCAAGTCACCACGCGAGATCTTGCCGGTGCTGCTGCGCGGCAACTCGTCGAGCACCACGATCTCGCGAGGCACCTTGTAGTTGGCCAGGTTGTCCCGGACATGCTGCTTGAGGTCCTCGGCGCTGCTCGAAGCCCCCTGCGCCAGCACGACGAAAGCCGCCAGCCGTTGGCCGTACTCTTCGTCGTCGACTCCCAGCACCGTCGCCTCGGCGACATCCGGGTGAGCCGCCAACGTCTTCTCGACCTCAATTGGATAGACGTTCTCTCCGCCGGAGACGATCATCTCGTCGTCGCGCCCGACCACGTATAGCCGCCCAGCCTCATCCAGGCGACCGACATCACCGGATGCCATGAAGCCCTCATGGAAGTTCTTGCCCGCGCCGGAGGTGTAACCGTCGAAGCGGTTGGAGTTGCGCACGAAGATCTGACCGACCTCGTTGGTGGGTACCGGGCGAAGCTCGGTGTCGAGGATGCGAATCTCGGTGCCGCTAGCCGGTTTACCCGCGGTGTCCGGGGCGACCCGCAGGTCGGCGGGCGTCGCGGTCGCGATCATGCCGGCTTCGGTGGCGTTGTAGTTGTTGTAGATGATGTCGCCGAACTCGTCCATGAACCGGGTGACGACGTCGGGGCGCATCCGAGACCCCGAAGCGGTGGCGAAACGCAGCGAACGACCTGTATAGCGGCGGCGCACCTCGTCGGGCAGATCCATGATCCGGTCGAACATCACCGGCACCACACATAGACCGGTGGCTTGGTGACGGTCGATGAGGTCGAGGGTGGCCTCCGGGTCGAACTTGCGCCGGGTCGCCACCGTGCAGCCCAGCGACGCGGCGAAAACCAGCTGCGAAAAGCCCCAGGCGTGAAACATCGGCGCCACCACCACCGTCGTCTCCTCGGTGTGCCACGGTACCCGGTCGAGGATCGCCTTGAGTTCGGTCGCACCGCCGCCGGAGTGCTTGGCGCCCTTGGGGTTACCGGTAGTTCCGGAGGTCAGCAGGATCAGCTTGCCTTTCCGGCCCGCGTTGGCGGCCCGCCGGCCGGCGTGGGCGGTGATCAGCTTCTCGACGGTGATCTCGTGGGCCTCAGGACCGTCGGTCCACGCGACGATGCGGGTGGTGTCGGGCCTATCGACCAGCGCACGGTCCACCGACTCGGTGAACTCCTCGTCGTAGATGACCGCGTCCGCGCCTTCGCGATTGACCACCTCGGCCAGCGCCGGACCCGCGAACGAGGTGTTCAGCAGTAGCACGTCGGCGCCGATCCGGTTGGCCGCCACCAGCGCCTCGACAAAACCCCGGTGGTTGCGGCACATGATGGCAACCACTTCCGGTGTACCGCCCGGCAGGTCTTGAAGCGCCGACGCCAACGCGTCGCCGCGCTGGTCGAGCTGACGGTAGGTCAGTGTTCCGAGCTCGTCGATCAGCGCCGGACGGTCCGGGCAGCGTTGCGCTGACATCGCGAATCCGCTTGTGACGGAGAGTCCTTCGCGCCGTACGACGGCAGCGATCCGTAGGTACTTGTCAGGCCGCAGCGGCGCGATGATTCCGGCGCGGACCATGGAGCCCAGTAGGCCGAGCGGTGCCACCGGTGTTAGCCGATGACCGGGAGGCGACGCTCTTTGGCCAACGTGTCGAGCGCCTTCTGCATGACGCGGCGGACATGGGCGTCGACCGCGTCGATGTCGGGGTCAGCGCCGAATTCGGCCCGCACGTCGATCGGATCGAGCACCTGCATCACGATCTTGGTCGGCAGCGGTACGTTGGGGGGCACCACCGCGGAAAGCCCGAACGGGAAGCCCACCGAGATCGGCAGGATCTTCACCCGCATCAGCTTGTCCAACCGCAGCGCCCGGGCCAACCCCATGCCGCGGGAGAGATACAGCTGGTTTTCCTGACCGCCGACGGCGACGGCGGGCACGATCGGAACCCCGGCGTTCAAGGCGGCCCGGACATATCCGGTCCGCCCGTCGAAATCGATGGTGTTCTCCGCCAGCGTCGGTCGGTAGACGTCGTAGTCGCCGCCCGGGAACACCACCACCACTCCACCGGATCGCAGTGCTTCGTCGGCATTTTCGTGGTTAGCACGAATAAAGCCGGTACGAACGAAGAACTCCGCGATCGGCCCGGTGAACAAGACATCGTGGCTGAGGGTGTAGACCGGCCGGTCATACCCGAACTTCTCGTAGAAACCGGTGGCGAACACCGGAACGTCCATCGGGAACAACCCGCCGGAGTGGTTGGACACCACCAGCGCGCCGCCCTGCGGGAAGGACTCCAGCCCGCGCACCTCTGCGCGGTGGTAACCCTTGATCAGTGGACGGATCCACCCGATCACGCGTTCGGTGAGCCCGGGATCCCACTTGGAAGTCTCGGTAGGTTCGATATCGATTGCCATCAACGCACTCCCTGGGATCTCAGCGCGGATTTGGCTGTGATGTTAGCTCAGAGCCTCCGGCGTCCTCTCCCCGCCGGCTGCTTAGGGCGGCTCGATACCATCTCCCCAACACCCGTCATGAATCCAAAGAATGGAGCGCGACAGCGCTGTGAACACTGTGAGCACTGAAGAAGCCGGCAATAACGAACCCGAAGTTCTCGTCGAGCAGCGGGACCGGATCCTGATCATCACCATCAACAGGCCGAAGGCCAAAAACGCGGTCAACGCCGCGGTGGCCAGAGGGCTGGCCGACGCGGTGGACCGGCTTGACGACGACCAGGGCCTCTCGGTGGGCATCCTGACCGGTGCGGGTGGCTCGTTCTGCGCGGGCATGGATCTCAAAGCGTTTGCCCGCGGCGAGGTGCCCATCGTCGAGGGCCGCGGGATGGGCTTTACCGAGCGTCCGCCGCTCAAGCCGCTGATCGCCGCCGTCGAAGGCTATGCGTTGGCCGGCGGAACCGAGCTGGCGCTGGCCACCGACCTGATCGTGGCATCGAAGGACTCCGCATTCGGTATTCCCGAGGTCAAACGCGGGCTGGTCGCCGGCGGTGGCGGACTGCTGCGGCTGCCCGCACGCATCCCGGCTGCGATCGCGATGGAGCTGGCCCTGACCGGGGAAAACTTCAGCGCCGAGCGGGCTCATGCGTTGGGGATGGTCAATGTGCTGGCCGAGCCCGGCGGCGCGCTTGCGGCCGCGATCGAGTTGGCCGAGAAGATCACCGCCAATGGGCCGCTCGCGGTGGCCGCCACCAAACAGATCATCGTCGAATCCCGCGGCTGGAGCCCGGAGACCATGTTCGCCGAACAGAACAAGCTCCTGGCTCCGGTGTTCAGCTCCAACGACGCCAAGGAAGGCGCGATCGCCTTCGCGGAGAAGCGGCCGGCGCGCTGGACCGGGACCTGACCGCGATCACGCGCGCGGGTTACATGATCTAAACTACAGCCAAGGCGTGACACTTTCGGCGGCTTTTGTAACGTGTGTAGCGACAGAGAGTTCGAGGATGAGCATTTCGTTACTTCTCGAGATGGCTTTGTCGAGCAATCCCGACCGCACGGCCGTCGTCTCGAGGGACACCCGGTTGACGACTCAGCAGCTCAGCGATCTCGCCGACGGCGGCGCCGGAATCATCGCGGGATCGCACACCAAGCATGTCGTCTACGTCGGCACCGGCGGCGCGATGCTGCCGCTGCTGATCTTCGCGTCGGCCCGGGCCGGGCTGGCGTTCACCCCGATCAACTACCGCCTCTCCGCCGACGGCATCCAAGCCCTCATCCGGCGGCTGCCCGAACCGTTGGTGGTTGTCGACAGCCGGTACCGTGACCTGCTGAGCGACGCCGGTCAACAGGTCGTCGAGTCCGACGAGTTTTTAGCCCAAGCACATGCCGCGGAGTCGGCAACCGAGTTTGCCGACCCGGACGCGGTCGCGATCGTGCTGTTCACATCGGGAACCACGTCGCAGCCCAAGGCCGTCGAACTCACGCACAACAACCTGACCAGTTACATCACCGGTGCGGTCGAATTCGATTCCGCCGAGCCGACCGACGCGGCGCTGATCTGTGTGCCGCCGTATCACATCGCGGGGGTCAGTGCCGCGCTGTCGAACCTCTACGCCGGACGCAAGATGGTCTATTTGCCCACCTTTGATCCACAGGAATGGGTCCGGCTGATCAACGCCGAGCACGTCACCACCGCGACCGTGGTGCCCACCATGCTCGACCGCATTGTCACCGTGCTGGAGGGCGGCGGTCACGAACTGCCGTCGCTGCGCAACCTGGCCTACGGCGGCTCCAAGGTTGGCTTGCCGTTGGTCCGGAGGGCGCTGGAGCTGTTGCCTGGCGTGGGCTTCGTCAACGCCTACGGATTGACCGAGACCAGTTCTACGATCGCGGTGCTGACCCCGGAGGATCACCGCCAGGCGCAGGCCGCGTCGGAACCCGGAGTAGTCAAGCGATTGGGTTCGGTCGGTCAAGCGGTGCCGGGCATCGAAGTCCAGATCCGCGACGAGAACGGCATGGTGCTGGGGCCAGGGGAAACGGGTGAGTTGTTCGTTCGCGGCCAGCAAGTCTCCGGCCGCTACACCGGGATCGGCTCGGTGCTCGACGCCGACGGGTGGTTTCCGACCAGGGACATCGCCACCCTCGACGGCGATGGTTACCTGTTCATCGGCGGGCGCAGCGACGACACCATCATCCGGGGTGGTGAAAACATCGCGCCCGCCGAGCTGGAGGACGTCCTGATCGAACACGCCCAGGTGCGTGACGTCGCCGTGGTGGGCGTCGATGATCCGCAGTGGGGGCAGGCGATCGTCGCGGTGGTGGTGCCGGTCCCTGGCACCGACCCCGACCCCGAGGAGCTGCGCGAGCACGTGCGCAACAGCTTGCGGGGTTCGCGCACCCCCGACCGGGTAGTCTTTCGCGACGAGCTGCCCACCAACGCGACCGGCAAAGTGCTCCGCCGCGAAATTGTCGAAGAGCTTCGCGCCGCTCCGGCCGAGCAGTAAGGAACTTAGAAGACCATGATCAAGAACGGAACCCGTCTAGCCAGCCAGGTGTGTGACACGCAGGTCATCGTCGTCCGAAGCGCGGACAGCCTCGACGATCTGCGCTGCGGCGGGTTACCCATGGTCGCGTTGGATGCCGAGCGTTCCGGTGAACTGGACCCGGCGTTCGCCGACGGCAACGTGATGGGCAAGCGCTACGTAGACGAGACCGGCGCCGAGGTGCTGGTTACCAAGGCGGGTGCTGGAACCCTCGCCGTCGGCGAGACCGCGCTGAGCCTCAAAGAGGCCAAACCGCTGCCCGCCAGCGACTAGCCGCTAGTTCTCCCGGCGCTCCGGCAGTCCGTTGCGCTGGACGAATTCCCTTGCCTTGACCAGGAATTCGAGCTGTTCGTAAACCTTCCGCAGCGGGTCGCTGCTACGCAGGGAGCGGCACAGCACGACCGCGCCCTCCAGCGTGGCGATCGACATCACCGCCAGCGAATCGGCATCCGACTCGAGGAAGCCGTCGGCAACGAACGCCGACGTCAGCGCCGTGCGCCAGTGCGCGAAAATCCCTCCGGCCTCGGCGGATAACCGAACTTCGTCATCGGCCGAGCCGATTGCCGCGGCCACCACGGGGCACCCCGCATTGAAATCGCTGTCGGCCAGCACGCGCTCCCAGAACTCGACGAACTGCCGCAACAGCACTTTTGCGCCCCGCCCGGCGACGTCGTCGATGTCGGCGGTGATCGCATCACCCGCGTACCGGAGCGCTTCGGCGAGGATCTGATTGCGGCCATTGGGAAAGTGGTAGTAGACCGAGCCACGGGGTGCGCCGCTACGGATGAGCACTTCATCGATGGTCACGCCTGCGGCGCCGCGTTCACACATCACCTCGGCGGCGCTGACCAGCATCTTGGTTCGGGTATCGCCGCGCTTGGCGCGGGCGCGCGTCGACCGCGTTGTCAGCGACATGGTCGTGTTGCTCCCTGGTTACCGTCGGCCGTCATGCAGCGTGCGGATGGCGAAGGTGCGGCATTCGCCAATGGATGGCGCGCGCGCCAAACCCTGTGGACCGGAACGACTTGCGGCGCAGATCAGGAATCTCTCGGCTGAAGCGGTACCCGGCGACGTTGAGCTCGACAAGCAACATGGTCTTCTCCTGGGGCTATCTAGTGCTAGTGCCCTTATGCGCCGGGTGATCCAGCCCACGGTTATGCAACAGACCATATAACGGACCAGAATGAAAGGCAAGCGCTAATAAACGCACGCGCAACAACATCGCTAAACATCCAGGTGATTTGGAATCGTCTCGGACACGGCGGCGCGTCTAGCCCTGTCGACACCGATCTGGAATTATGTGCTATTGCATATCTCTGCCGGCTGCGATTGACTCGGGCGATGACTAGCGCACTACCGGCCCTGGAAACCGTGACCCTGCAGCGGGACGGAGATGTCTTGCTGATCGGCCTGAACCGACCGCACAAACGCAACGCCTTCACTCAGGCGATGCTCACCGACCTGGCCCGTGCCTACGGCCTGCTTGAGTCTGAGCCGGACGTGCGCGTCGGCGTGCTGTTCGCACACGGCGATCACTTCACCGGGGGTCTGGACCTCGTCGACGTCGGCCCCAGCATCGCGTCCGGCGATCTGCCCATTCCACCCGACGGACGCGACCCGTGGCGTCTGGACGGTTCCTGGACCACACCGCTGATCGCCGTCGCGCACGGCTGGTGCATGACCCTGGGCATCGAGCTGCTGCTGGCCGCCGACGTCCGCATCGCAGCGACGGGCACCCGGTTCGCGCAGCTGGAGGTGCAGCGCGGCATCTACCCGTTCGGCGGCGCGACGCTGCGACTGCCTCGCGAGGCCGGATGGGGCAACGCCATGCGTTGGCTGCTCACCGGCGACGAGTTCGACGCCGCCGAGGCGCACCGGATCGGTCTGGTTCAAGAGGTGGCCGACGACGCCGCGGCCGCCCTGACCCGTGCCCGCGAGATCGCCCACACCATCGCCGGACGCGCTGCGCCGCTGGGCGTTCGCGCCACGCTGGCGTCAGCGCACCTGGCCCGCGAGCGAGGTGACGCGGCCGCCATCGAGCGACTCCGACCTGAGGTGGCTGCGCTGTTCGCCACCGCCGACGCCGCGGAGGGCGTGCAATCGTTTATCGAACGCCGCCAAGCCCGATTCCAGGGACGCTGAGAGCCGCACCTTCCGGCCCGATTCCTGCTCAGCCGTTCCCGGCTGCATCGTCGTCGGGCTAGGCTCGGCCCAGCGGATCGGGGAAGGCATCAGCCATGGGCCACTACAAGAGCAACGTGCGCGATCTCGAGTTCAACCTCTTTGAGACGCTGGGCCTGGAGGAGGTGCTGGCCGACGAAGCGTTCGGGGATCTGGACGGCGAGTCGGTGCGGCAGATGCTTTCCGAGGCCGCCCGGTTGGCTGAGGGACCGGTAGCCGAGTCGTTTGCCGACGGTGACCGCCACCCACCGACCTTCGATCCCGACACGCACGTGGTGAGCCTGCCGGAACCGTTCAAGAAATCGCTGGGCGCGTGGCGTGACGGCGAGTGGTTCCGGGTCGGGCTCCACGAAGACGTCGGCGGTGTGCCGGCACCGTCGATGGTGCAATGGGCAGTCAACGAGTTGGTTCTCGGCGCCAACCCGCCGGTGTTCATGTACATGGCAGGCCCGATTATGGCGAACATCCTCCACAGCGTCGGCAATGAGCAGCAACGGCATTGGGCGTCGCTGGCGATTGACCGCAACTGGGGCGCCACCATGGTGCTCACCGAGCCGGACGCCGGCTCCGACGTCGGCGCTGGCCGTACCAAAGCGATCGACCAGGGCGACGGCACGTGGCACATCGACGGGGTCAAGAGGTTCATCACCAACGGCGATACTGACGACCTGTTCGAAAACATCCTGCACCTGGTGCTGGCCCGGCCGGAGGGTGCCGCACCGGGCACCAAGGGGCTGAGCCTTTTTCTGGTGCCCAAATTCCTGCTCGATCCGCAAACCGGCGAACCGGGGGAGCGCAACGGGGTATTCGTCACCGGGCTGGAACACAAGATGGGCCTGAAGGTTTCGGCCACCTGTGAGCTGACGTTCGGCGGGCACGGAGTCCCGGCGAAGGGATGGCTGGTCGGTGACCGCCATAACGGGATCGCGCAGATGTTCAAGGTCATCGAGTATGCGCGAATGATGGTGGGCACCAAAGCCATTGCAACGCTGTCGACGGGTTATCTGAATGCATTGGAGTACGCCAAGACTAGGGTCCAGGGGGCCGACCTGACCCAGATGACCGATAAGACTGCGCCGCGGGTCACGATCATGCACCACCCCGACGTCCGGCGGGCGCTGATGACGCAGAAGGTCTACGCCGAAGGCCTACGTGCGCTGTATCTTTACACCGCCGCCCATCAGGACGCGACGGCGGCCGCCGTCGTGTCCGGCGCCGACCCCGAGTTGGCCGAGCGGGTCAACGATCTGCTGCTGCCGATTGTGAAGGGGGTGGGCTCGGAGCGGGCCTACCAAACTTTGACCGAATCTCTGCAAACGCTCGGTGGGTCCGGTTTCCTTCAGGATTACCCCATCGAGCAATACATCCGCGACGCCAAGATCGACAGTCTCTACGAGGGCACCACCGCGATCCAGGCGCAGGACTTCTTCTTCCGCAAGATCGTCCGCGACCAGGGTGTGGCCCTGCAACATCTGGTCACTCAGATCGAGGCGTTCCTTGATAGCGAGGACGCGCGCCCCGAACTCGCCGACGCCCGTAAGCAGTTGGCCACCGCACTCGACGATTTGCAAGCCTGGGTCAACACCATGACCGGTTTCCTGGTCGATTCTCAGCAGAGCGCTCGCGAACTCTACCGAGTGGGTCTGGAGTCGGTATCCTTTCTGCTCGGCGTCGGGGATCTGCTGATCGGATGGCTGCTGCTTCGGCAGGCCGAGCTCGCGCTGGCAGCGCTCGATGGCGAACCGGCGGCGGACGATCGGACGTTTTACGCCGGAAAGGTCGCTGCGGCAAACTTTTTCGTCAAGAACGTGCTGCCGCGGCTGACCGCCGACCGCGGGATCGCTGCCAATGTCGACCTGGCGGTCATGGACCTCCGTGAAGCGGCGTTCTAGCTAGCCCGGCGCCGAGCGTCACGCTGGCGTGACGCTCGACGCCCATCGCCACGCTGGCGTGACGCTCGACGCCCATCGCCACGCTGGCGTGACGCTCGCGAGGCCTCAGCTGTCGACGGTGTAGCCCATCGGCATCAGCACGCTTTTCTGCTGGGTGAAGTGCTCGACGCCTTCCGGCCCGTTCTCCCGCCCGATGCCGGAGTTCTTGTAGCCGCCGAACGGACAACATGGATCGAAGGCGTACCAGTTGATCGCGTACGTTCCGGTGCGGATCTTCTCCGAGACCTCGATGCCGCGTGGCACATTGGTGGTCCACACGCTGCCGGCCAGGCCATACACCGAGTCGTTGGCGATCTTGATCGCGTCCTCTTCGGTGTCGTAGGGGATGATGCTGAGTACCGGGCCGAAGATCTCTTCCTGGGCGATCGTCATCTTGTTGTCCACGTCCGCGAAGACGGTGGGTTGCACGAAGAAGCCGTTGTCCAAGCCCTCGGGACGGCCACCGCCGCACACCAACCGGGCGCCCTCCTCGACGCCCTTGGCGATGTAGCCCTCGACGCGGGCGCGCTGCTTCTCCGAGATCAGCGACCCGATCTGGGCGGCCGCGTCCGACGGCGTCCCGACCGGCAGCGCCTGAACGAAAGTGCTTACCGCATCTACGATTTCGTCGTAGCGCGCGCGTGGCGCAAGGATGCGGGTCTGGGCCACGCAAGCCTGTCCGGTGTTCATGATCCCCGAGAACACCAGCATCGGGATCGAGGTGGCCAGGTCAACGTCGTCGAGGAGGATGGCCGCCGACTTGCCGCCGAGCTCCAAGGTGCACGGCTTGAGCATCTCGGCCGCGCGCCGGCCGATCTCCTTGCCCACGGCCGAGCTGCCGGTGAAGGAGAAGATGTCGATGTCCCGGTTGGACGTCAGCGCCTGGCCGGTCTCGACGCCGCCGGGTACCACCGAAAGCACACCTTCGGGCAGGCCGGCCTCGGCGAACACCTCGGCCAAAGCGCTTGCGCTCAAGGGGGTTTCGGCGGCCGGCTTCAGCACCACCGTGCAGCCGGCCAGCAGCGCCGGGCCCAGCTTATTGATCGCCAGGAACAGCGGCACGTTCCACGCGACTATCGCGCCCACCACGCCGATCGGCTCACGGTGGACGATGGTCTGCCCGTAGCCGCCGTTGCGGATCTCCTGCCACTTGACCTGGTCGACGGCGGGGCCGGCGAAGAAGTTCATCGCCCCGATTCCGCTCATCCACTGCATCGTCTCGACGGAGACCGGCGGCTGGCCGGTCTCCTGGGCGAGCAGCTTGGTGAACAGGTCCTTGCGCTCCTCCATCAGCTTGAGCGCGCCCGCGAGGACGGCAGCGCGTTCCTTCGGCGGCGTCGTGGGCCACGGGCCGTTGTCGAATGCCGCGCGGGCCGCGGCCACCGCGGCGTCCACGTCAGCCGCTGCGGCCAGCGGCACCTTGCCGACGTATTCGCCGGTGGCCGGGCAGCGCACCTCGATGACTTCGGAGGTCGAGGGCTCCGTCCATTTGCCGCCGATGAAGAGTTTGTCGTAGTCCGTTGTAGCGTCGGTCATAAGCGCCGCTCCTTCTCATTGCTCCGCTCTGCATCGTCGCCGGCGAGCATATTGCGACGCTCCTCCTCATCGCTCCGCTCTGCATCGTCGCCGGCGGCTATGGCCGCCACCCTACCCAAGCCGAAGCAAAACGAGAACACGTTTCATTATTGCGGTTCGAGCACCAGCACGAGATTGCTCACCAGGAACTCACGTAGCACCGGTATTGCCTTCAACCACCACGCCCATCTGGGGTGGTAACGCGGGAACGCGGCGACCAGCATGCCGGTGCTCGCCGCCCAGTTCAGGCCCTCGGCCGCCGACACCGCGAACAATGACGACCCGTAGTTGTTTTTGGCCGGGTGACCATGTTTGCGGGCATAACGGGCGGCCGCTCGGGCGCCGCCCAGGTAGTGGGTCAGGCCCAGTTCGTGGCCGCCGAACGGGCCGAGCCAAACCGTGTAGGACAGCACCGCCAGGCCGCCTGGCCTGGTCACCCGCAGCATCTCACCGCCGAGCTGCCAGGGCCGCGGTACGTGCTCGGCGACATTGGACGACAAGCAGATGTCCACCGAGTCATCGGCGAACGGTAGCGCCATGCCGGACGCCCGGACGAAGGTGTCCGTTGTTCTCGACAAAGACGGCGCGGCCGCGTGCATTTCGCTTGCAACCGGTTCCACACCGATGTAGCGGACACCGGCGTCGGTGAACGCAGCGGCGAAATATCCCGGGCCGCCGCCGACGTCGAGCAGCGTGCGACCGGCCGGGGACTCGCCACGCGCGGACCGCCAGAGGTCACTCACCATGTCGGCGGTGTCGGTGGCCAGCGTGCGATAGAACCGGCCCGGTTCCGGCCGCTCGTAGCGGAACTCTGACAGCAGCCGCACCGAGCGGCGCAGGGTGGCCCGTCGCGCAAACACGTCCGTCACGGCCACCGGCCAACCCTACGGCCCGGGCATCGCTAGGCTGACCCGTGATGTCTGGACTGCGCTCGGTACTGCTGCTGTGCTGGCGCGATACCGGCCACCCTCAGGGCGGCGGCAGTGAAACCTACCTACAGCGCATTGGTGCCCAGCTGGCCATGTCCGGCGTCGAGGTCACATTGCGCACCGCGCGTTATCCCGGCGCGGCGCGCCGGGAAGTCGTCGACGGCGTGCGGATCAGCCGCGCGGGCGGGCGGTATTCGGTATACGTGTGGGCGCTGTTGGCGATGGCCGCGGCCAGGCTGGGGATGGGACCGCTGCGGCGGGTGCGGCCAGATGTAGTGGTCGACACCCAGAACGGCTTGCCATTCCTCGCCCGGTTGATTTACGGCCGGCGGGTCGCGGTGCTGGTACATCACTGCCATCGCGCGCAGTGGCCGTTCGCCGGCCGGGTGCTCGGCCGGCTCGGCTGGTTCGTCGAGTCGCGGTTGTCGCCAAGTTTGCACCGCCGCAACCAATATGTGACAGTGTCGCTGCCGTCGGTCCGCGACTTGGTCGGTCTGGGCGTGGCCAACGAGCGAATTGCGTTGGTGCGCAATGGCCTCGACGAGGCGCCAGGCCTGTCTCTGCGTGGCCCGCGAGCGGGCAACCCGCGCGTGTTGGTGTTGTCGCGGCTGGTGCCGCACAAGCAGATCGAGGACGCATTGGCTGCGGTTGCGCTGCTGCGGCCGTCGATACCTGGGCTGCACCTCGATATCGTCGGCGGCGGATGGTGGTGGCAGCGCTTGGTCGACCACGCGGCCCGCCTGGGCATCAGCGATGCGGTGACGTTCCACGGCCACGTCGATGACGTCACCAAACATCATGTCATGCAACAGTCTTGGGTACATGTGCTGCCGTCGCGCAAAGAAGGGTGGGGTCTGGCGGTCATCGAGGCGGCCCAGCACGCGGTGCCCACGATCGGCTACCGATCCTCCGGCGGATTGGCCGACTCGATCATCGATGGGGTGACCGGGGTGCTGGTCGACGGTCGCGACGAGTTGGTGAATCGGTTGCAACAGTTACTGGCTGACCCGGTGCTGCGCGATCAGCTCGGCGCGAAGGCACAAGCGCGCAGCGCCGAATTCTCTTGGCGACAAAGCGCTGACGCGATGCGTACCGTGCTGGAGTCGGTAGTGGCCGGACACCGTGTCAGCGGAGTGATCTGACTTCGATCCCTCGATGATGTGGCTAGCCCACGAAAATTCGTACTCTTGGTAATGACAGCCGTGCGACCAGCCACCTAGGGTGACCCGTGACAGCTGAAGTCGATCAGCTGCCGCTGTTCGATTGTGGTTCCCGACGGGAGTGCTGACGCCAGACGGCTACCGTCGTCCCGATTGCACCGCCGATCAGCATCGCCAACCACACCAGATGCGCGATCACCGCGAGCAGTCGATGACCCTCGGGCGCGCCTGCTGCCGCGCCGCCGACCCGATACAGCACTAGGTCGTGCCCGCGATATGTCACCGGCAGTCGCGCTAATGTCCTTGCAGCCAAACCTATATCGCCGGGTGT
>Ga0335075_10009977_pt1 | contig 14430 bp, 12 predicted proteins | sample Lox_Sample_24_FD_206723 | JGI IMG/M metagenome (GOLD analysis project Ga0335075, IMG submission 206723) | Soil microbial communities from Loxahatchee National Wildlife Refuge, Florida, United States - Lox_Sample_2.4 | ecosystem: Environmental > Terrestrial > Soil > Wetlands | place: USA...
ATTGGGCATCTTCGGCCCGGGCCTGATCGTGATGCTCGCCGACGGCGACGCAGGCTGCTTGATCACCGCCGCCCAGTCGGGAGCGCAGTGGGGCTACCGGCTGATCCTCCCGCAGCTTGTCCTCATCCCGATCCTGTACCTGGTGCAGGAGATGACTGTCCGGCTCGGTGTCGCGACGGGCGAGGGCCACGCGGCGCTGATCCGCAAGCAGTTCGGCCGACCGTGGGCGCTGGCCTCGGCGGTTCCGATGATGGTGTCAGCGGTCGGCACGCTCGTCGTCGAGTTCGTCGCCGTCGCCGGCGTAGGCGAGCTGTTCGGCCTGTCCGAATGGCTGACCGTCCCGGTAGCTACGGTGCTGCTCGTCGCGCTGCCGTTCAGCCGCGGCTACCGGCGCATCGAGCGGATCGGCATCGTCGTCGGGCTCGCCGAACTCGTGTTCATTCCCGCGATGGTGCTCACCCACCCGGACGTGCCCGACGTCGTGCGCCAGCTGTCCAGCCAGCCGCTCACCCACACGTCCTACCTCACGCTGCTCGCCGCCACCGTGGGCGCAGTGATCATGCCGTACATGATCTTCTACCAGCAGGGCGCTGTCATCGACCGGAAGATGACAATCGAATCGGTCAAGCGGGAGCGGGCCGACACCTTCCTCGGATCGATCGCCACCCAGGTCATCATGATCGCGGTCATCGTCACGATGGCGACCACCGTCGGCCGGACCAACCCGGGCGCGGCGCTGAGCACCGTGGGACAGATCGCCACCGCCTTGCACGGCTACCTGGGGTCGTGGCAGGCCAACGTCATCGTGGGTGCCGGCCTGCTCGGCGGCGCCCTCGTGGCGGCTATCGTCGCGTCGGTCGCCGGCGCGTGGGCGCTGGCCGAGGTCGGCGGCTGGCGGCACAGCCTGAACGAGGCGCCCAACCGGACCAACACCAAGTTCTTCACCAGCTACGCGCTCACCCACATCGCCGGGGCGGCGCTGGTGCTGGCGAGCGTGAACCTGATCCGCCTGGCCATCGACGTCGAGGTCCTCAACGCGCTGCTGCTCCCGCTGGTCCTCGGACTGCTGCTCGCGCTCGAGGCCAAAGCGCTGCCGGACCACCTGCGCATGCACGGCGCCAAGAGGTTCGCCGCGACAACCCTGTGCGGGATCGTGATGGTATTCGGCGCCTACATGATCATCCCGACGCTCGGCTGGTAGCGAGCCTATTCCAGGCAGGGCAAGGACTAGTGGAAACGATTACCGTATTCGGTAGACTGAGGCCCTTCCGGCATCCGGCCCCGGGAGGCGTCCCGCGTGTCCCACGGCCCGCCACATCTTCCGCCGCAAGAGATCGCCGCGGCGCTGCAAGGGGTGCCGCCGACCCCGGTCATCTCGCTGCGGGCCAGACGCCTGTCCGGCCATGTGCGTTTCCCTTAAAGCCAGGCGCCCGCCTTCGTGTCGGCAAGCATCTGAGGTGCGGGCGGCCAGCCGGCCTGCGAGCCGCGCCGCTTGCTGCGACAGTATTGGGCGCGCGACACCATTCGCGAAGAGATCGGGAGCCTCGCTCTCGATGATGGCTAGCCGCTGGCCGGATTGCAGTCATTGCGGACGCCGAGCGACGGCGCGGCGCGGTTTACGCGGCTGCACGACGATACGTGCTGAGCCGCGTCGGTGACACAGAAAGTGCCTTTGACCTGGGAGGATAGGGCTTGCCTAGAGTCCTGTCCGCTACCAGCCGAAGGCACTTTTCAGGTGAAGAATACAGCCCGCCGCCCGAAGTTCACCGTCTCTGATGACGGCAAGGGCATCGTGTCCCACGCCGGCGGGCTGCTGCTCACCGAGACCGCCCGCGTGACCGGCCTGGCAGCGAGCCTGCCGGGCGCGTTAGGCCGGTGGCGGCCGGCCCGGGCGGTGCACGATCCGGGCAAGATTGTGACTGACCTGGCGGTCGCGGTGGCGCTTGGCGGCGACTGCATGGCCGATGCGGGCGTGCTGCGCGCTGAGCCGGTGCTGTTCGGCCCGGTGGCCTCTGACCCGGTGGTCTCCCGGCTGATCGGCCGGCTGGCCGCCGATGCGCCCGCGGCGCTGAATGCCATCGCGAAGGCCAGGGCCACGGCTCGCGACCGGGCCCGCGATCGTCATCGTGGCGTCGCTGGTCCCGCCGACCAGGACCGGCGGCACGGTGATGCCCAGCGGGCCGAGCGAGGCATGATCCAGGCCGAGCGCGGGGTCGGTGACCTCGTCGCCACGCCATAGCGCCGGGAGCGCCTCGCAGCAGCGGGCCAGCCTCTCGCAGCGCTCGGCCAGCGGCAGGAACCGCAGGCCCAGCGGTTGCTGGTCGAAGCGGGCCAGGTGCCAGGAGCCTGCGCCCAGTCCCACCTGGATGCGGCCGCCCGAGGCTGCTTGGGCGACCGCGAGCTGGGCGGCAAGCAGGAACGGATGCCGCAGCGACACATTCACCACATCGACTGCCAGCGTGGCGTGGCCGGTCGATCCGGCCATGGCGGTCAGCAGGGACGGCGCATCCCACGCCGCCTGCCGACCCGGGGAGGATGTCACGTGATCGAAGCAGGAGATGATGCCGAAACCTGCCTCCTCGGCCGCCTGCCAGGAGCTCTGCAACTCCTCAAACGACCATCCCCACTGCCCCGGCTTGACACCGATGCGCGCCTGCCGGGTCACGTTGTACGCGCCGCCAACGCAGTCATGTAACGCCATGATGTAATCCTCACACGCGGCTGCGCAGCGGAAACGGCCTCGGCAAGAGGAACCAGGACGTTGCGACAGGCTAGGTGTGTGTGTCGCCTTTCGCGCGGCCCTGATGAAGTCGATCGCGTCAAGAGTCGCCTGGTAGACGAAACGCTCGCGCTTGGGCCAGTGAGGAACCTAGCGGCCGCCGCGAGCGGAGCCGGCCCGGCCTGGCGGGATTCGGCAATCACGGCGGTTGTCGTTTTCACGGCATGCGCCACCATGACCGACGCAGTCGAGTGGTCCTCAGCGGCAGCCCGAGCGAGCGCGGTGCGCATTGGTGCCGCCGGGCCGTGGTAGCCCTTGACCATCGCCGCCGCCTGGTCAGGGTCTCGTTTCCTGAACGCCTTGAGGATCGCGTCTACGTCAGAACCTGGGTAGGGTGCGCTCGGAGCCGACCGTACAGCGGCGTCGAAGTTCGAGGTCCACTGCACGAACCAGGCGGCGTGCATGACGCCGCGCGGCGGGCCCGGATCCGCCGACCACACTCATGGCCGGGCGTTCACGTAGGTGAGCGTGTGCGTGACGTACCAGCCAGCCGACGTTTTTGGTGGCGTCGGTACCGGGGTCGATGTCGACAGCGCCCGAGTCGCGCCGTCGCCACCGGATGCGATCACGTCGATGACCCGCGGAACGGCATACCCCGCTCGCTTCCCCCATGACGCGAGATCCTGTGCTGCGCGTCCGGGATAACCGCCGTGGATACAGCGCGCACGAACCTGTCTAGACGGCTAACTTCATGACCGCGGGCAGCCAGGCCCCGACGCCGGAACCCTGGCTCAGGCGGGTGCACCGCCCGCCGGAGGGCGTGCTCGCCGTTCAGCCGCCGGTTGCGGGCGCGGTCCCGCTCGGACCGAAGGCGGCGTACCGCCCGCCGAGGCCGATGCGCTCGTCGTGGGCGCCGTGCCCGGCGATGCAGCCTTCCTCGACCACCAGGATCTGATCTGGTCGGCGGCCATGACCGTCTGGAAGCGACGGGCGATCACGAGCAGCATGCGACTGGCAGTCAGCGCGGGCAGGCCGGCCGGACCGTCTGCTCGTTCTCCGGGTCGAGCGCGACGGTGGCCTCGCTCAGCAGGACGACCGGGGGCGTCGGTGAGGATGGCGGGGGCGATGGGACCGCAGGCGTTCCTTTCCCGACAGGGCCGCGGCGCCCTCGCCGACCTGCGCGTGCCAGCCGCGTCGAGCACCCGGGCCGTGCCCGCTGCGCAGCCGGCCGCGACCGAAGGGCCGTCGGCCGCCAGGTCAGCCGACGCGTCATCATCAGGACCCGCCACGACACCGGGCCCCGCGCCGCGACCCGGCCGGCCGGGTCGGTGGCAGCAGGTGATAAGCGACCGGCTTCGAACCTGATCTGCGCCTGCCTGGCCGCAGCGGTCCTGGGCGGGCTGCTGGCGAACGCCGCCCTGGGATTATGGCCGGCCCGGCCGTGGCGCTCGGCTCGCCGTCACGGCCGTCCGTGAAGGCCGCGAAACCTGCGAAGACAAGAGACGGGGCACGGGGCACGCGCCTTGCCCCGTCACGGTCAGTCCTCCGCCGCGTGCCTGATGGCGTCAAACACGATGTGGGCGACGTGCTCGTCGGTCAGCGAGTACTCGATCTCGCGGGCGTGCCGCCGGGCGGTCACGATGCGGGAGCCGCGAAGCACCCGCAGGTGCTGCGACACCAGCGGCTGGCTGACGCCGAGCGCCGCGACGAGCTCGTGCACGGCCCGGCCCCGGGCGGCCAGTTCCCGCACGATCCCCAGCCGGACCGGCGAGGCAAGCGCCCGCAGCAGCTCGCTGGCGGCCTCAAGCGAGGGATCGGGCTGGCCGGGCGTCGTCATGTGCGCAAGTTAGCATATGGTGATTTAACCATGTTTCCGCCGCCCGCCGTCATTCGGGGCGGGCCTGTGGCTCCTGCCCGGCCGCGGCCGTTCCCCTCGCCGGAGGCCGGCCGGTCAGTGATCGTCCCAGTGCCCGTCGTGGGCCGCGTGCCGGTGCCCGTCGTGAACGTAATCGGTGTGGCCCTCGTGCGGCACCGCCACGTGGCCGCACTGCGGCCCGTGCTCGTGCGCGTGCCCCTCGTGCGCCACGTGGCCGGCCGGCGCGCACTCGTCGACGTGGTCGCCGTGGACACGGTGAACGTGCCCCTCGTGGACGTAGTCGGTGTGCTCGTCGTGCGGGAGCGCGACGTGGCCGCAGCCCTCGCCGTGGGCGTGCTGGTGGTCGTTGTGCGTGGCGTGCTGGGTGTCTGGCATGGCGTCGTCCTTCATGTCCGCGGGTTCCTCAGTCATAGGAACATTAACATATAGCAATCCATGCATGCAATAGCGGGTACCGGCTCGCGCCTTCCGGCCTGCCGGGCGGCGGTTGCAGAGCTGGGCGTCTTGCCTGGTGTCAGCCGGTTTCTGGCCGCGCCTTGGTGGCGTAGCGGGGTCCGCCGGGCCGCAGGTGATTGCGGACGAGCTTGTGCCAGCGGCGTTGCCGGTACCGGAAGATCCATATCGCCAGTGCGGCGATGGTGCCGGTCAGGGGGCCGGCGTCGATGTCGACGATATCGCTGTAGCGGCATCGCTGGTCGCCCGCCGACTCGGCGTGCAGCGTGTGGTTCCAGGTGCGGAGTACCCCTCCGTGTTCGCGGGAGCGCGGGGTCCTGGCCGGCTCGTCGAGGCTGGCCAGGTAGATGGTGTGCCGGGAGACGGGGATCAGGTCGAACAGCAGCAGCCAGCCGGTGCCGCTTTCGCCTTCGCGGAAGGGCTCGGTGCGCCCGGCCAGGGCGGGAGTGCCGATCAGGCCGCGGGTGACGTATGTGAAGGAGGCGGGATGGCACATCGCGTGCCAGACCTTGTCAGCGCTGGCGGGCAGTTCGGTTTCCAGGTAGATGGTCTGCACCGTCACTCCTGCCGGGTCAGGGTCGCCTTACGCGGGTGTGGCAGGCCAGGCGGTGCCGGCGCGCCCGGTGACCGAGGCTGCCTGCCGTGCAGAAGCCGTTCTCCGCCGTGCGCGGCCCGGCCGATGACCGCGGTGAGGGATTTCGCGGTGGGGGCACTGGATGCCGTGCTTCATGCCGTCTCCGTCCTGCTGCCGGGCGCCCGATACGCCCGGTGCGGGACGGCCGGAGCCGGGGGCGGTGTCGTCGCTTGTGGTGGTGCCGTGGCCGACGTCGTCCCAGCCGGGGAAGGGGTCGGCCAGATGGCGCCACGCGGCGGGGCCGCCGGGCAGCTCGCGGTCGGTGAGCAGGCACGAGTCCAGGACCTGGCGGATGTGCCCGGTGTCGAGGTCGTTCCCGAGGAAGGCGAGGTCGTTGTGGTACGGCCGTCTCGGCGGGTGTCCCGTGGCGGGCGCCGGCGGCGGGCCGGCGCCGAGCGGGCCGATAAACAGCCGGTCGCCGGTATTGTCCCAGTGCGCGAGCCGGTAGGGGCGGGTGGCGAAGCGGAGATGGCCGGTGCTGCGGATGAAGCCGTTGGCCAGGTGGCCGAGCGCGTCGCGGAGCCGTTGCGGGTGGACCGGGCGCCGGGCGCGCCAGCGGGCCAGCCGCAGCGACCCGGAGCAGGAGGGCAGGGTGCGGCGCGGGTCCATGAGGCCGCGGGCCGCGAGGGGGTCGAGCTGCGCCGGGTCGAAGCGGCCCGTGCGCACCAGCTGGGCGGGTGTCACGTCGAACGGGGTGGCCGGGTGCAGGCGGGCAGCGCCGGGAGCGAGGACCGACAGCAGCGCGTCCTCGGCCGGGCCCGTCACCTGATCGAGCACTCCCTGGGCCACGATGGCCGTGACGGCCGACAGGGCGGCGGCCAGGACCGGCGCGGCACCGCGGTCGTCGCCGCGGGCGAGGGCAATGCCCTTGCTGGCGACGGTGGCCGGGCCGGCGAGGTCGACGGCCCAGCCGGGGTGCAGCAGCAGCCCGACGGTGTCCACGGCGGCGGTGCCGGCGAGTTCGGCGGTGAGGGCCGCGATGGCGCTGGTGGCGTCGATGCCGGGGTGCAGGTGGACCAGCATCGCGTCGTAGCGGCCGCTGCGGTGCAGCCGCCGTACCGCGTGCACGGTGGCGGCGCGCACCGTGCTCGGCAGGCATCTTTCTTGCACAGCGAAGGCCTGGTCAGCGTAGCGGCCGTCGCCGTCGGTGACCCGGGTCTGCACGTAGCCGAGATCGGCCGTGAACGGGTCGGCCCACACCGCCGCCGGGCGGGATCCGGCGAGCAGCAGCGCGGCCGCGGTGTCGGCTACGGCGTGACGGTCGAACCCGCACAGCACCGTCAGCGGGACCGGAGGCTGGCCGGCCCGCCGGCCAGGGCCCGGGGCCACTACCAGCCCGCCTTCGCCACGGCGGCCGCGGCCATCTCAGCCGTACTGCGCAGCTTCACGATCTGCCGCGCGTCATCAGCCTTCACCATCACAGCTCCTCATCCGCCAGGACCTGTTCACCGGGGCACGCAGCTCGCGAAAACCACGGCCTCGAAACCGCGCTGGCCGGTCGTGCATCTCCGTCACCGCCGTGCGCAACCGGACGTACCCGTTGCTCCGAGGCAGGCCGGTACCGCGTGGCGCGGATGTTCGGATCCCGCCGCCGACTGCCCGCGCGTGCGAGCGTGGCACCGGATTGCCGAACGGGCTCTCGCCCGGTGGCCTGACAACGACGCGACACGCTCCCGCTCTTCCGCTCGGGTGATGACACACTATAGGAAATGACTTTCATATTTAATAAGAGTGCATGGCCCGCTAAGCGGATGGGGCTTCACGCGCGGCCCGATCCCGCTCACGGCCAGCACCCCGGCGACGGCACGCGCTTGGCAGGCCTCCGACGGCGCCGTGAAGCGGGATCGCCCGGCGTCGTCATTGCCCTCGGCCGAGCCAGGGATCGCGGCGTGGATGAGATCGCCGTAGCCGCAGTCATCCCCGAGATCGGGCCTGACGTTGGAGGCTTCCGGGCTAAAGGGAACACCGGGCCATGCCGCCCACGGCGGAATTCGATCGCTCACACCCCGGCGCTGTCCGCGCTCTCGCTGGGTGACCTGGCCCCGTCTCTCCCGTGAACGCGCGGGTGCCGCCGACGATCGCAGCGGGCTGTGCGGGCTGATCGGGCCGACCTCGGCGCAGATGTCTCGTTCGCGGAGGCGAATGATTGCCTGGCAGATGAAATTCGCGCCGACGGCGACGCAGTCCTGCCTGGCTGTCACCGCCGCGCGAGCCGGAGACAGGGGCCGGGGCCGCGTCTTGCGGCCTGGGTGCCAGGGGTCAGGTCATCCAGGCGCTTCCCGGTCCGGGGGCTCGCCGGCCGGGCTCGCAGCCCGAAGGGCGTCGATCTTGCGGTTGATGCGCGGGGCGATGCGGTGGTAGAGCCACGTCCTGACCGGCCCGGCCCGGTTCCGGTAGCGGGTGCTCCGGAAATAGCCGGCCGGCTCGTCCCACACGCCGTCATCCCTTCCACCGCGTCCATCTGGATGAACGAGCTGGCGTCAACGTCGAAGGCGCCGTCGGCGCCCGCGCACGTCCCGCTCAGCGAGAATCCCTCACGCCAGCCGCGGCGGCGCAGCTCGCGTTCGGCCGCGCGGCAAAAGCGCGTGTCGTTGATGTAAGCGTCCACCGGCCGCCAGCGCCCTTCGATGCTCACCTCCAGCCAGGCGTGCGAGAGGTGCCTGGGCAGCAGCAGGTACCACACCCCGGTGTACAGGCCCCGCTGGATGCTCCTGCGGATGGGGGCAAAGTGCAAGCGGGCCGGAATGCCGGCGGCCCGGCACAGTGCCAGCAGCAGGGTGCCCTTGGTGTTGCACTGGCCGATCCCCAGGGCCAGCGTGCCTGACGCGGCGGTGAGGTCGCCATCTGGCGGGAACCCGAAGCGGATATCGTCGCGGACGAACAACACGAAGCGCTCGAGCTGCTGGCGGGGCGAAGCGCAGCCCTCGGCGAGCCGCGCAGCCGCGTCACGCACGGCCGGGTGGGTGGCGTCCGCGAGCCGGCCCGTGACGGAGGCCGCCGGCGGGCGAACGCGGTGACGCCGCCGGTGCCTGCCGGCCGGCTCCAGATCGGCGGCAGGCCGATCGGGTGCCGTCCGATCCGCGGTCATGCCGGGTAGCCCTCCAGCCCGCACGATGTCCTCGCCAGCATGGTCACAACCTGCGGCCGGCGCAGCCAGCCGGACAAGAGCCGAAGGTCCCGTCGCCAACGGCAGGCCGTCCGCCGCCCGGCTGCGGGCGGCCAAGCCCGCCTGCCCGCAGCCCACCGCGCCCGCGCCCGGGTGCGGGCCGCAGCAGCGGGCCGCCGCCGGCGATAGGCGGGTCGCGTCTCCTGACGGAAATGAATATCATTTTTGCTAAAGCTGGAAACCGTACCCGCGGAGGCAGCATGCAGCACGCCAAGCTTCCCGTCAGCGATCTGACCGGGGTCAGCGAGACCCTGCTCATCCCGCTGATCGCCCGCGCGCAGGCGCGCACCCGCTTCCCGGACCTCGGCTTCGCCGACCCCGCCGCCGAACGCGTCCTGAGCCAGCTTGACGTCGATCCGGACCGGTTCGGCCAGCACATCCCCACCCTGCGCGGCGCCATCATCCGCGCCCGGGCGTTCGACCGCATCGCCGCGGCCTTCGCCGCCGCCCACCCCGGCGGCCTGGCCGTCAGCCTGGGCGCCGGGCTGGACACCCGCGCCGACCGCGTCGCCGCCGGCGGCCTGGCGTGGGCCGACGTGGACCTGCCGGCGGTCGCCGCCCTGCGCGGGCGGCTGCTACCCGCCGACGGTAACCGGCGCCTGGTCGCAGGGTCGGTCACCGACCCTGCCTGGGCTGCGCAGATCGGCTGGGAGCCCGGCCGCCCCGTGCTGCTGATCGCCGAGGCAGTCCTCATCTACCTGCACCCGGCCGAGGTGCGCGCGTTCCTGTCCGGCCTTGGCGGCCAGTTCCCGACCGGGGCGCAGATCGCCCTCGACTACGGAGCCCCGCTGATGATCCGCAACTCCAGCCGCCATCCCGGGCTGAAGAACACCGACGCCAGGTTCTGCTGGAGCGCCCGCGGCGCCCGGCGGATCGCGCGGCTGCACCCGCGGTTGCGCGCGCTCGCCGACCGCAACCTGGCCGGCAGCGCCGTGATGCCCGGCCGGCAAGGCCGCGCGCTCGCCGCCGCCAGCCACGCGCTGCGCACCACTACCGGCGGCTGGCTTTACGGGCTGGCGCACCTCGCCGTCCAGCCAGCCCCCGACGGAGCGTCGGTGCGGGCCGGGGGCCCGGGAGCCGGCAGTGAATGATCGGTCCTTCACCGCGGTCGTCTGCCAGTCCGCCCGTGGGCGCACGGCGGAGGGCGGCTGCTGCGCCGGCTGCGCGGGCGGGCAGGCGAAGCCCGCACGGCGTGCTGACCAGCGCCGGCTGCCTGCTGCGCGCTCCCCGTGTCATCTGCTGTGAGCATGGAGCCATCCGCTGACGGTTGCTGCCGCCGGCTGCCCCTGCTGGGGTCTCCCGGTTCGTTCCGGTCTGGGAGAGACGGCATTTTCCCCGGTCACGCTAGCGTGAGTTCCTGGCAGCGAAGACGTACTGGCCGAACCACGCGGGCGGGCTGTCCGGCCCGGGCAGGCAGGTGATGCCGCCGAATCCCGCGCGGGCTACCAGGCTCAGCCACTCCTGCCTGGTAATGAAGATCCGGCCCGTGCCGCGCCGGAAGTCCTCGAAGCCTCGGCCTCATCGGCCGGCGGGGACATGAGGAACTCTGCCGAGGCCATGATGTCGTAGAGGTCGCGGCAGGTCTCGGTGAAAATCAGCCACCGCCGGGGCCAGCAGTTCTTTCAGGTTCCTCGGTACATAGTTCGCGTCCCGGGAGCCGTGCAGCGCACTGGCGCAGACAATCGCGTCCGCCGACGCCGGGCGACAGCCCTGGGTCAGGTAGTCGCGGTTGATGCCGGGCAGCCCGGACGTGACCGGCCGGCAGGCGGGGGACCGCTGTGCGGCGCTGGGGCGGAGGAATGGTGCGGCACCGGTGGACCGGTAACTGACAGCGGAGGCCGCCCGCCGATCGCGTCCGTGCTGGCGGGGCCGATGCTGGCCCCTGCCTCCAGGACGCGCAGTCATAACACCACGGTGTTCACGGAGCGAGTAGGGCGACCGGCGATACCTCAGGCGCCCATTGAGCGTCTCGGTGTCCAGTCAGCGTTTCTCAACCCAGTCGCGGGAACGTTCGGCAGGCGTCAGAACCCGCCCGGCATCAAGACAACTCGCCTGCTCACGCCGGCGGGCAGCAGCTCCGGGCATCAACGTGCGCAGGAACGACACGTGCCGAACACCTCAACGGTGTGGTCGATGTCCGTGTAGCCGAACTCCGCGGCGACACCGCGGGCCCATCGCTCTACTGCGGGGCCGCTGACCTCCTCGGCTCGCCCGCAGTGCCGGCATACGAGGTGGTGGTGGTGAGTGCCCTGGCTCTGGCAGTAGCGGTATGTCGCCTCGCCCCCGGGCGCCTGGATAATATCCGCCCTGCCCTGGCTGGCCAGAGACTGCAGATGCCGGTAGACCGTCGACAGTCCGACGGCCTGACCCGACGCGCGCAATCGCGCGTAGATGTCCTGAGCGCTGCGGAAGCCGCCGGCATCGACGAGAGCGGCCGCGACGGCGTCAGCCTGCGCCGTGTGACGCGTGCCCGCCTGAGTCGCCATGCCGCCATTCTATAGTGGTTATCGTTACCACGTGGCGGTGGCGGCTGCGAGCGACTTTCCCGGGAGCGTACGGGCCTGGTGTTAGTGCTTCGGTCCGCTGGCGCAGGGCCGCGAGGGCAGCTCCTCAACCAGGCCCCCGACCTAGCCGACTGCTGACATCCGAGGTTCAAGGCTGTCGGCGCGGAGAACGAGGCGGTCGAGCAGATCGCCTTCGCCGACCGGATCGTCCTGAACAAGACCGACCTGGTCGACGCCGACCAGCTGGCCGGCGTGGTGACGCGATTGCAGCAGATCAACGCCGACGCCGACGTCCTGTTGGCCCGGCACGCCCACGTGGAGCTCCGGGAAGCCGGCTCGCCGGGAAGCCAGGCGGTGTAGCCGGCCCGGCCGGGCTAGTAGCTGAGCCGGCGCAGACGTTGCAGCCGACGGTAGTCTGCGGCGCTCGCGGTCCCCGCAGGCTGGAGAGCCTGCTCCAGGCGGGTGCGTACCGTGCCGGTGTCCAGGTCCAGCCCGACGGCGACTAGCTCGCTGTCCGCGCTCGCAGCCGTGGCACTGGCGATGTGGATGTATCGCCCGACAAGGTTCACCACGAAGCCCCGCAGTCCCCGGCCCGAGTGCACCGCCACCCGGCCCTTGATCCGGTACGCCCCGGCAGGAGGATCTTCCAGCAGCTCCATCAGCAGGCCTGGATCCACCGGACCGGGGGAGCGCACAGTCGCCGCGGCGGCGTGCTGATGCCCATGGTGCGGGTGGCCCGCCGGCCGGGCCGCCGCGAACGGCAGCTGGCCGGGCGGATCCTCCTCACGCGCGATGTCGAACAGCAGCGCCGGATCGACCCGCCCGCCGCTGGCGCGGACAATGTGAACCGACGGGCTGGCCTGGCGGACCCGCTGCTCGATCCGCGCCAGGGCCTGCCCGCGGCCGCCCTCCGGGAGCCGGTCGCACTTGTTGATCACCACGAGCGAGGCCGACATGAATCGCAGCGGGGCCTCAGTGTAGGTATCGACGGTGCTGAAGTACTCGACGGCATCCACGACATCGACGACACCGCCCAGGCGAACCCGCCCGACGCCGCTGAACCGGATCAGCGACGCCAGTACGGCCGGATGGGCGACGCCGCTGGCCTCCACGATCACCACGTCCACCCCCAGCCGCGGCCGGGTCAGCCTCGCCAGAGCCTGATCGAGGGTGTCGTCGTCATCGGCCAGGCAGCACAGACAGCCGCCGGCGATCGAGGCCGGCTCGTCCACCTGCCCGGTCACTAGCGTCGCATCGACATTAATGTCACCGAAGTCGTTGACGACCACGCCGACGCGAGAGCCGGGCCGGTGCAGCACGTGGTTCAGCAACGTGGTCTTGCCCGCGCCAAGATAACCAGTCAGCGCCACCACCGGGACCCGCTCCACTGCCGCCCTCTCGCGAACTCGGACGCAAATAAGAATCATTTCCATTATGACCTGCAGCGGGCTGCGCGCAACTGCCGGTCGGGGGAATGCCGGCCGTCGAGCCCCGCCGGCCGGCACCTGCGCGTGGGCCGGGGCAGGTGCGGCCGCGTTCCGCGCTCAACGCCAGCCGGCGCAGCGGCGCTGCCGGGCGCGGCCGGCTGGCAGGTACGCGAACGCGCCCCGGTGCATGCTCCGCTGGTAGTCACCGAAGCCGGCCGCCTTGAGCTGCTCGCCCAGCTCGGCAGGCGGCACGAAGTACAGGCTGAACGCCATGCTGGCCAGCTGCTTCGCCCGGCCAGCGGGTCGCCGGGCGGCTGGACGAAGGTGCTGGCGGTCAGCGGCGAGCCGGGCCTGGCGACGCGGGCGATCTCGGCCAGCGCCCGCGGCAGGTCCGGGAAGGCGTGGAGTCCGCCTGAGCAGTTTGATGCGGTCTGCGCACGCGCTGGCCACGGGGCAGCTCGCGGACATCGCCGTAGACCGGTACCACGTTGCTCAGCCCGGCGCCGCACACCCGCTGGCCGCGGCGCCGGTGATCGCGCCCCACACACCGAAGGCGACGCCGCGGTCCGTGCCGTGGAAGGTTTGGGCCAGCATGGCGAGCGAGGTGGCGAACAGGATCGAGCCACCCACGCCTTGCAGCGCCCGGGAGGCGATCAACATGGCCGGGTTCTGGGCAGCCCCAGACAGCGCGGACCCCAAGGTGAAGACCGTCAGTCCGATGGTGAACAGTCGCCGCCGTCCGTAGCGGTCGGCCAGGGAGCCGCTGGTGAGCAGTACGGCGGCGAGGGTGAGGGCGTAGGCGTCAACCACCCACTGGATGTCGGTGAAGCTGGTGTGTAGGTCTGTCTGGATGGTCGGCAGCGCGACGACGACGATGGTCACGTCCAGCAACAGCATGAATGTCGCCGCGCAGAGCACGACGTCCACCACCTGCGCCCCATCAAAGCCGCTCCCGTCCTTCTTCGATCTCGCCCGCGATGGCACCGGACACGGTGGTGCCAGCCCGCCCAGCCAAGAGATAATGATTCCGGTTCTCAACAGTATACTGGAGAGATATTCTCCACTAATGGCGGGGTGGCTGTAGCGTGCTCGTGTGCCCAGGCCCAGGTCTCGTCCGGGTCTCGTCCCGGTGCGGCTTCTGGTCGTGGCAGCGGAAGGTGGGGGCTGATCGGGTCGCTGTGGTGGTCGTTGGTGGAGATATCGCGCCCAGCGATCACCGGCAGTGCTCGCCCTCTGACGATCCACACCCAGTACCCAAGGGCATGAGATGAGCAAGGGACGTAAGGGATATGAGTCATCAGCCAGGAGTGGAGCGTCGATCACGATGTCGTTGGTGGGGTTCGTCCGATGGGCACTGATCCCAGGGTGACCGTTACTCGCGGGTTGGATGAACCGCCGTCGCTGGTCGGGTCGATCAAGGGCCGACTTGCCGCTGCGATCGCGATCCAAGCGGCCGCGGCGGGGGCCGGCGTCGTTCCGCTGATCGCGGTCGTGGAGCTCGGGCGCACCCTCCTCGCCCCTCATCCGGACGCGGCTCGCGCCTGGGTGATCGTGGGGATCGCGGCGGTCGCCGTGGTCCTGCGGCTGCTCCTCGCGATCGTGGCGAACACCATCAGCCACTACGCCGAGAACGACCTCCAGCTCGGTATCC
>Ga0335075_10009979_pt1 | contig 14429 bp, 12 predicted proteins | sample Lox_Sample_24_FD_206723 | JGI IMG/M metagenome (GOLD analysis project Ga0335075, IMG submission 206723) | Soil microbial communities from Loxahatchee National Wildlife Refuge, Florida, United States - Lox_Sample_2.4 | ecosystem: Environmental > Terrestrial > Soil > Wetlands | place: USA...
GGGAATCAGCACCGGGGTCAAGGATCCGGAGTCGGCTCACATTTTTAGTGCTGCTTGTGTCATTGCAGCGAGCTCCGTAACTGCGGCGGAGGCTCAGGAAGCCGCGGCGCCTTTATCGCCGTTGACGGTCGAAGCGCCAACCGCACGGCAGAAGCCGGCTGCAACGAAACCAACGAAATCTCAACTCAAGGTGCGCACGGCGCTACGCCGCAAGCAGCGCCAGACCCAGCAGGCGCATGCCGTGCCTGCGAGCGGCGCGCCGGGCGGTGCCCAGGAGGTCGCCCAGGCCGGCGGTATCGGTGGGGGCGCCGGCACGCCTCAGCCCGGCGCCGACCCTTACGCCGATCCTGCCGCGCCCTATAAGGCCGACCGCCTGTCATCTAGCAAGTTCACCGAGCCGATCCTTGACACGCCGCGTTCCGTAACCGTCATAACGGAACAAGCCATCGAGGATAAGAACGCGACCCTGTTGAAGGATATTTTGCGTACCACCGCGGGCGTTACACTCGGCTCCGGTGAAGGCGGCAATGCTTTCGGCGACCGTTTCTTCATTCGTGGGTTTGATGCGCGCAACGATATTTTTGTCGATGGCGTACGCGATCCGGGCGTCAGCATCCGCGAGAATTTTTTCACCGAGCAGGTCGAGATCCTGCGTGGTCCGGCTTCCACATTCGCCGGCCGCGGCACGACCGGCGGTGCCATCAATATCGTGACCAAGCAGGCCAGCGATTTGGATTTCTACAGGGCCGACGCGGAGCTCGGCAGCGACCAGACGAGGCGGCTGACGATTGATGTCAACAAGGCGATCAACCCGATATTGGATGTCCGCCTCAATGGCATGGTGCAGGGCGCCGATGTCGCCGGGCGAGATTTCACGACCGACAACCGCAATGGTGTGGCCGGTGCGATCACCTTCAAGCCGCTGCCCGATTTTACGATCAGTGCCGACTATGCCCACACCTATCTTTTTGGGCTGCCGGATTTCGGCGTCCCGTACAATCTGCCGGGCGAACGGCCTGTCACGGAAGGGGTCGTCCCGCGTAACACCTATTATGGCATCGTCAACCGTGACTTTACCAACACAACCCAGAACATCGGCACATTGGATTTCGAATATAAGCCTAATGATTGGCTGACTCTGAGCAATAAAGCCCGCCAAGGCTATTCGATCCTGAATTATGTCGGCACGATTCCGGAAAACCCGAGCCGCGGTGCGCCACCCTTTACGGTGTCGACCTGGGACTATCTTTCGGGTTTTACTCAGCTCAACGCGCAGAGCCGTTTCGAGACCTCGGCTATCCTCGCCGACCAGCCGGAGTTGATCGCCAAATTCGATGTCGGCCCGATCAAGAACACCGTGGTGCTCGGCGCGGAATTCTCTCAGGAGCGCATTTCCATCAATTCCTATCAGGGGCTCACTTCGGAAATCACGTCCGGCTCGCCCTTCGTTTCGTCAAGCGGGGCTCCGATCGTCAGCATTTGGGATCCAAACAATTACATCCTTGGCCTCGGAACACCGGCGCTGAACCCAAACCTGCAAATCTACAATGTCGATACCAAAGCAGTCTATCTGATGGATACCGCCGAATACCGGCACTTGTTCCTTTCGGACGACGAAGTGATCTTCAATGCCGGCATCCGCTATGATGACTATAACATCACGTCGAGCAAGGGCGGCAGTTATAATTCCTTTGCAAGCTCGCAATCAGCCAATGACGGCCTCGTCAATTACAACTTCGGTCTCGTTTATAAACCCATCCCGATAACCAGCCTTTACGCTGCGTATGCCACATCGGCCGACCCTGTCGGCGATGAGCTCGACGCTTTGTCAAGCAACTATGGCGGCCTCAGTCCGAGCCAGCCAGCCACCCAAGTCTTCGGCCCGCAGCTGAGCGAAGCGGTCGAATTGGGGAATAAATGGGAGCTCTTCGACCGGCATCTCCTCGCGACCTTCGCTGCCTTCCAAACGGATGTGCAAAACGCCCGCGAGACCGCACCCGCCGGACTACCCGGCTATACCAGCGGCCAAATCGTCGCCGGCGCAGCCTATACTGTCCATGGTCTTGATTTCGAAGCGGCCGGCAAGATCACCGACAAATGGAGCGTGCTTGGCGGTCTCGTCTTGATGAATTCGGATGTGACCCAGTCGATCGTGCCACATAACATCGGCCTTGAGCTCGCCAACATTGCGAACAAGTCCTTCAACCTGCTGACGAAATATGAGATCACGCCCTGGCTCGAATTGGGCGGCCAGGCCGTCTATCGGTCAGTCGTTCTCGGCGGCTCCCTACTCGCTGCAAATGGCAACGTGCCCTATAATCAGGCACCGGATCCCACGGTCATACCCTCGTTTTGGCGGTTTGATACCTTCGCGGAAGCCAAGATCGGCCCCTATGCAAGCCTCAAGCTCTATGTCCAGAACATCTTCAACCGCACCTACTATGATGCGCTTTATCAAAGCGGCGCTCCGTTCATTCAAATCGCGCCCGGACGCGCCGTGTATGTGATCGCGACCGCCAAGTTCTGACGAGCGATTTCCCGCTTCAGCTGAAGCGGGAAAATGCTCTACTTTTTGTTTTGTCGCATTTTCGCGACGCGAACAGGTATCCACTTCGCTGGAAGAATGCTTTAGCCAAATGCTGATCTGCGTGCCCGATGTTCTAAGCAAAAGCGATGTGGCGGATTTCCGCCGCATCATAACGGGCGCCGGATGGGAAGACGGTCGCTCCACCGCCGGATCGCAATCCGCGATGGTCAAGCAGAATGAGCAACTGCCGCCAAACTCCGACATCGCCCGGCACTTGGGTGATCGGGTTCTTACTGCGCTCACCGCCAATCCGCTTTTCATTTCCGCTGCTGTCCCGCTCCGGATCTTCCCGCCCCTGTTCAATCGCTATGGTGAGGGGCAATATTTTGGCGAGCATGTCGATAATTCGATCCGCGGCGATCATTTCACGGGCATGCGAATTCGCACCGATCTTTCGGTCACTTTATTCCTGTCGGAGCCCGAAGAATATGACGGCGGTGAGCTGATCATCGACGATTATTTTGGTTGTCACCAAATCAAGCTTTATGCCGGGCATCTTGTGCTTTACCCGGCAACAAGTTTGCATAGGGTCACACCCGTGACCCGTGGCGCTCGCATTTGCTGCTTCTTCTGGCTGCAAAGCATGATCAGGGACTCGCACGCACGAAGCCTAATCTTCGATCTCGACAATTCGATCCAGGAACTCATGAAGCGCCTGGACCGCAATGATGCCGAGGTTCGCAAATTGACGAACCTTTATCACAACTTGATCCGCTATTGGGCAGAGCTATGAGGCAATGGCTTATTCGAAATCTGCGGGGCGCCGTCGCCTTGACCGCTCTTCTCGTCTTCCCACCGTATCTTGCATTACCGCTCATGGCGCAACAGTCGACGGCAAGCACGGTTGCAACGAAGGCTCATGAACCACGCCCACAAACTTCACCGCCGCCCTCACAAACCGGGCAGACCGAGCCGCCTGAGATCCAAGCATTACCTTCCGCGGCCGCACCGGCTGAACGACCTCAGATGGAAGAAGCACCGACACCCGGCGCGGCGGCACTGGCCGACTCCGAAACGCGTGCGAATAACATCATGCCACACGAGCTGTCGCCATGGTCGATGTTCCTCTCCGCCGATAAGCTCGTCAAGGCCGTCATCATCGGCCTGGCTTTTGCTTCCCTGCTGACCTGGACGGTCTTCATCGCCAAATCCTTTGAGCTCACTCGCGCGCGAAAGCGGCTGATCCAGGCACTCGACAGCATCGGCGCGGCAACAACCTTGGCGGAAGCGCAATTGCAGCTGGGCCAGGACGGAACGGTGCTGGCCAGGATGGTCGCGGCCGCAATCCATGAAGCAAAACTTTCGAGCCCTCTTTCAAGCGACAGCGGGATCAAGGAGCGTGCCGCATCCTTCTTCACCGAGATCTCGCGCGCCGAAGCAAAGGCGATGCGGCATGGCATGGGCTTGCTTGCGACGATCGGAGCGACGTCGCCTTTCGTCGGACTTTTCGGCACGGTCTGGGGCATCATGAACAGTTTTATCGGGATTTCGAAGGCGCAGACGACCAATTTGGCGGTTGTTGCACCGGGCATCGCCGAGGCGTTACTCGCAACGGCAATTGGCCTCGGTGCTGCCATACCGGCGGTCATCATCTACAATCACTTCAGCCGCGCGGCCAAAAATTATCTTGATCTCATTACCCGTGCGACTGGCGCAACCGGTCGCCTGCTTTCACGCGATCTCGATCGTCGTTATGGCGGCGCGGTCTCAGCACGGGCGGCGGAATAATGGGTGCGTCTTTAGCTGAAGCCGATGAGGACGATGACGAGGAGCTCCACGAGATCAACGTCACGCCCTTCATCGACGTCATGCTTGTCCTGCTCATCATCTTTATGGTGGCCGCGCCTTTATCGACCGTTGATCTGCCCATCGATTTGCCGACATCGACGGCGCTTCCGCAAAAGAAGCCGCCAAAGCCGACCTATGTCACGATCAAGGCGGATCTCAGCATTGCGATCGGTGAGTCGCCGGTTAAGCGTGTCGAACTCGCCCAAAGGCTCGACGCGACAGCCGATGCGGATGAGGGCAGAAACAGGCGCATCTTTCTGCGTGCCGACCGCTCTGTGCCTTATGGCGAGATGATGGATGTGCTCGAAATCCTGCGAGCCGGCGGCTTCATGAAAGTGGCGCTTGTCGCGCTGGAAGGAGTGCCCGATGGTACGTCTTCCGTGTCAACACCTGCAAAGGCCCACCCGTGACGAGCCGCAATGCCGATTCGGTTTTCGGTGTCGAGCAGCCCATGGTGGTTTGCTCGGCTGCGCTGGGGTCGCTTGGGGTCTGGGCGCTTGCCGCGCTCGGCGCGGTGCTTCTTCACGCGAGCCTCATCGCGATTGTGATGGCCACCTTGCAGGTCGAGAATCAAGATGATGACCTCGGCGCGCCTTCGGTCGAGATCGGCGTTGAACTCGCTTCTCCTCATCTCGATGCAACCGATCTGCCACCGGGGCCAGAAGCTGAGGACTCAGCTGCCTCGCCGGAGGTCGTCGAGCAGAAAACGGTCGCCAAGGAAACAGATCTGCCCAAAGATCAGCCCGACGAGACGGAGGATCCCGACCGCGTCGTCGCCCCCATGGCGGCCCAAAAGCCCGTCGAAGAAGATCCGAAGATTAAGACCGTGGAGGCCATGCGTTCGGCCCTTGTTGCCGCTTCAGAGGCGACGGCCTTGCCGACGGTCGAAAATACGAAGGATTCCCCTCGCTCCACAGCGCCATCGCAAGGTAGTGGCGCAAGCCTGCGGCGCGCTTTCTTGACCTGGGAGAAGGAGCTCGATGTCCATCTCAACAGGCATAAGCGCTATCCCGCCGGAGAGGCGCGCCGTAATACGGAGCTCTCCGTCCGCTTCGCACTTGACCGGCTTGGCCATGTGCTTTCGGCAGAGATTGTCAAAACATCCGGTAGTCCAGCTTTTGACGAAGCGGCGATTGCTATGCTGCGTCGCGCCGATCCGGTCCCGGCTCCCCCACCCAGCATTGCGGATGCAGGCCTGACCTTCACGCTGCCGGTCATTTTTCATGCCAAAGGGAGGTTTTGAGACAAGGTCAGGCCTGGTTGCGGGAGCGTGCAACCCTCGACTAGGCGCCTTACTCATACTCTCAGTTCTGCCTCGTTCCCGGTTGATCCGCCAAATTTAGCCGCCACTGATCGTGGCAATGGCTTCGCCAGCTTTATGGGACATGCTTTGCGCGCCTAATCCATGAGAAGAGTTAGTAAGCGAGTGACGTGCTGCTGTTGAGTTTGAGGTGCGCCTACAGCAGTGAGGATATTGCGCTTAGGCCTTCGTTCGGCGCCCACCCACTTATTTTAAGGGAACGGAGTGTGTGCGCTCGTCGAACCTCGGAAATGTAATGTGTGTCTCGGGAAAATATCTCGACTACACCGGGAAACTATCTCACGCATATGGAGAAATATAACAGGTATTTCCAGGCATGTTGGGAACAGGAATCATCACAGGTCCTTCTATAAATTCAAGAATTTATCCCTGAAAAGTGACAGCTTACGCTTGCGCTGCGGTTTTCTCACAGTGCAGCGTTACAACAGTGCGGGGCTTAATCGTCCGCCTCGGCAAATCCCATTGCATCGAGAAGCCAATTCATTATGCCTTTCATGATGTTGGCGGATAAACATCATCCAGTTGAAAGGCGGCAGCCAGAACCCTTTGGTGCAGGGCTGTCGGCTGAAGATTTTTTCCGCAGGATGCCGCAAAATATATCCAACGCTTCGCAAACCGGCCTTTGGCTGTAAAGGTACTTCCGTTTTCGATGCGTTTACGACTGAGTTGGTGGCAGGATGGCAAATCACAGAGCAAACGAGCGCGGCTCGAAACTTAAAGGAAGAAAGGTAACGCCACGATGGCCTGTCGTTGGTCTTGCGGGAGCCTTTTATTCAACGCTTTCATATTCGCAAGCCGCTGCGCAATCGGCACCCTCTCCCTCACCGCAACCTACGACCATCGAGCTGCCAACCGTGGATGTCTTCGCGACAACGCCACTTAGCATCGGCGCGAGCGCATTGGACATTCCAAGCGAGACGCAGTCCATGGATGCGTCGCAAATCGACATTCTGAGCCAGAACGTCATCACGGAAGCTCTGTCGCGCCGGATGACCGGTGTTTCAACGACGGATGAGATTGGCAGCCCGCTGGCGCAATCGTTGGATTTCCGCGGAGAAACCGCCTCGCCGGTTCCCGGCACGCCGCAAGGCCTCGCCGTTTACATGAATGGCGTGCGCATCAACGAGGCTTTTGGGGATGTGGTGAATTGGGATTTGATCCCTACTGTGGCCGTTGGCCAGGCGGAGATCGTCACAGGCAATCCAATCTTCGGCCTCAACGCACTGGCTGGTGCGGTGGTGATGACTCTGAAAAATGGATTCACTTGGCAAGGCAACGAACTCAAGCTGCAGGGTGGGGCTGACTATACCGTCCTTGGTTCTTTTCAATATGGCTGGAACAACGATAATTGGGCCTATTATGTAGCGATGGAGGGTGTCAGGACAAATGGCTTTCGCTATTTCGGGCAATCGGATGCCGAACGCGGCTACGCCGATATCGGTTACCGTGCCGAGGGCAGCGAGCTCCACTTCAGCATGACGGGCGCCGCGGAAGGTCTTGGCGTTGCTGGCACGACCCCCCTCGTTCTCGAACAACAAAATCCTTGGGCGGTGTTTACGACGCCGCAAACCACTGATACAACGGCGCAGATGATCACGCTTTCCGATGAGACTCGCATTTCAAATACGCTGAAGTTCAATGGCAATATATATTTCCGTAACTATGCCCAGGCTCACGCCGATGGGAATGTTAGCGATTTCTATCATTGTGCCGCCGGCAGCGGTTATCTCTGCAATAACGGCAACGTCACCACACAACTTGATCCGGATCCAAGCCAGCCGGATGGCCAGCCGATGGGTGAAATCGATAGCAATTGGACCAAGTCGGAGAGTCTCGGTACAACTTTGCAATTGACCGATACAGACCAAATCTTGGGTTTTAAAAACAGCCTAACCGCGGGTGTGAGCATTGATCACGGATGGACACATTTCGCCGCCGACAGCACACTGGGAACGCTCCCACCGAACTTCGTTGTCCAGAGTTACGGTGAGTACATCGACCAGCCAGCCTATGATGTTTCCCCGGTCAATCTCAACGCTCAGAATACCTACATCGGAGTCTATGTCCTCGATCAATTCAATATATCCGACGCGCTGAGCATTCGTGCCGGCGCGCGTTTCAATGATGCACTGATCAATTTGTCGGACCTGACCGGCACGAGTCCCAACCTTAATTCAAACGACAGCTTCAATCGGATCAATCCGGTGATCGGTGCCACATTCAAACTGACACCGGAAATTGCCACTTATGCGAGTTATTCAGAAGCCAACCGCGCGCCGACGCCACTCGAGCTTGGGTGTTCAAGTCCGAGCCAGCCGTGCATGATCGATAATTTCCTAGTGGCCGATCCGCCACTCAAACAGATCGTTGCCCGAACGGTCGAAGCGGGAATCAAAGGGAGCAATAAAATCGATTGGCTGGTCCCGGGCAAATTGGATTGGAGCGTGAGCTACTATAGGACGGAGAACCAGGACGACATCTACGCCGTGCCGAGTATCGTCACGGGTTTTGGCTATTATACGAACGCTGGCGATACGCTTCGCCAAGGTGTTGATGCCGGTTTGACGTATACCAATGATAAGTGGGACGTTTACGCAAATTACTCGTATATTCAGGCGATCTTTTTGACACCCATACTTCTGGGATCACCAAACAATCCTTATGCCGACGCCAACGGCAATATCCAGGTCGAACCGGGCGACAACCTTCCTGGAATCCCTCGCCACAAGTTCAAGATCGGCTTCGACTATACCGTTCTGCCCCAATGGAAAATCGGTGCCGATCTCGTCTATCGGTCAAGCCAATATTATTTTGGCGATGAGATCAACGCGCTGCCGAAAATGTCTGGGTTCGCCACGGTTAATCTTCGCACCTCTTATCAGCTCAATGACCATGTTCAGATTTACGGCTTGATCAACAATGTGCTCGGTTTTCGTGGTGCGACCTATGGGGCGCTCTACGAAACGGATTCGACGGTCAATCAAGTCACGGGCTCTCCTGTGCCTGGACTCTTTTCCTCAAGCGACCCGCGCTCCGTCACGATTTCGGCGCCGATCGAGATCTATGCCGGCGTCCGAGTGACATTCTAACGATATCTCACAATTTGCATCACAAAAGATGCAAATCATCTTACAGGAGCGCGATGCAAGCGCGCGGTTTATCTTGTGTTGGCTCAGGCTCTGTTCAGAAGGATCACATCACATCACATCACATTGCGTTGCATAGCTATCTGAGCTTGGGGATAGAGGCGGGGTGAGGAATGCAAGCGCTTTGTATCGAATGACTCCCAATTTTTAGGAGGCCGTTGGCCTTAGGCAAGGCCTCGAACGATGGTTTCACTGTTTCACGCGCTCGGAATGGCGGAGCAAAACCCTGAACTCCTACCAGCGCCACTGCGGGATCGATGCCATCGCCTCGGGAGCTCTGGTCGGACAATCAAGATCACCTGGGAATTATCGTAGTGGAACTGTGGCCAGCCGGCCAAGCCGAAGCATTTTTTGAGGCAACGGATTGACTTAGCTGTCTTCATAGAAATATCATGTAAATGATGGTTCCCTTCGGGGATCAAAAGGGAACACGGTGAGGCGTTACTGCCAAAACCGTGGCTGTCCCCGCAACTGTAAGCGGCGAGCCGCGCGCCATAGATGCCACTGGGCAACCGGGAAGGCGGCGCAAGGCAAGGACCCGCGAGCCAGGAGACCTGCCATCAGCCGTGGTCACGCGCGAACACATTGGGCGGGGTGTCTCAATGGGGACTTGGACTTTCGCCTGACCTTTCAGGAGGACGTCCAGGCTTTGGTTCGCAGTGACGTGTCACGTTGCTGCGAGAACCATCATGCTCTCCCGCTCTCATCATTTCGAAACGCGTCTACGCGCGCTTACCTGCGGTTTTTGCCTGACCGCTTTTTTCATCCATGCATCGCCGGTAAAAGCCGATGAGTCGACTCCAGAACCCGCCGAGCTTCCCGAAGTCGTTGTGGGCGCGACCCGCTTGCCGACACCCGAATCCGAGCTGGGGACCAGCGTCACCGTCATCACAAGCGACGAGATCGCGGCCAAGCAGGAGCGCATGCTCCCCGACGCGCTTCTCGATGTGCCGGGCCTCAATGTGGTGCAAACGGGTGGCCCTGGCGGCCTCACCTCGGTCTTTATCCGCGGCACCAATTCGAACCACACGAAGGTTTTTCTCGATGGTATCGATGTCAGCGATCCAAGCGTGCCGAACGGTGCTTTCGATTTTGGCCAGCTTCTCACCTTCGATCTCAGTCGCATCGAAGTCCTGCGCGGGCCGCAAAGCGGGCTCTACGGTTCGGATGCAATCGGCGGCGTCGTCAACATCGTGACGGATAAGGGCGAAGGGCCGATGAAAGCGTCCGTGAACCTTGAAGGCGGCTCATTCGGAACGTTTAATCAGACAGCCAAAATCTCGGGTTCGGAGGATTGGCTGAATTATTTCTTCGGCTTCGGGCATTTCTCAAGCGAGGACACGCCGGTGACGCCGCCAAACCTTGTGCCGCCGGGCCGCACCATCAATGCGAATGCCTATGACAACCGCACCTTGTCCCTCCGTCTCGGGGCAACAGTCAGCGATCAGATCGACTTCGGCCTCACCGGCCATTATATTCAATCCACGCTCTATTCGACGAGCGATGATTTCCTTGGGCCGGAATCCATGCTCAGCCGCAATGGGAATAATGAGTTCTTCACGCGCGGCTTTGCGCATATGACTCTCTTGGATGGGCGTTTCGATCAGACCCTCGGCCTTGCCTATACGGGTTATGATCGGATCTATAGCGATCCGAACATCTTTCCGATCATACGAAACCTCTATGAAGGCGAGCGCGTAAAAGTCGATTATCAGGGCAATTTCCGTCTCGTCGAAGGCGAAATCCTCACTTTCGGCGCCGAGCGTGAGGAAGATCGCCTCGAGAACAGCAATCCTCTCACGGCAAGTATTGGCGATACGGCAGGATTCGCCCAGCTCCAATCCAGCATCGGGGGGCGTCTCTTCAATGCGGCCAGCATCCGCTACGATGCCAACGATCAATTCGGGAGCGCCTTGACCTACCGCATCGCGCCCGCTTTTCTCATTCCGGAAACGGGAACCAAGCTCAAGGGCAGCATAGGCACTGGCTTTAAGGCCCCGACGCTCGACGAACTCTACGACAATTATCCCGCCTATGGGTTCTTCGCTAATCCTGACCTGAGGCCGGAGAGAAGCATCGGTTGGGACGGAGGCATTGAACAAACTTTGCTGCCCGACCGTATTGCGGTCGGCGCGACCTATTTCGCCAATAAGATCACCAATCTCATCGATATCAACGATACCGCCACATCCTATGTCAACATCGGTTTGGCCAGGACGTCCGGGCTCGAAAGCTTCATGAGTTTTGCGCCGTGGGATCGCTTTTCCGTCCGCGCGGATTATACCTATACGATCGCCAAGGATGAGATAACGCAATTGGATCTTTTGCGGCGGCCGCGCGACAAGTTCAGCCTTAGTGCGACGCTTCAAGCGACGCCCGCGCTGCTACTATCCGCGACCTTCGTCTATACGGGGCCATGGTTTGACACGAATCGATCGGGCACGGCCACCAATCTGATTGCGCCTGGCTACACCCTGCTCAATCTCGCGGCGAACTATGATTTGGGGCACGGAATATCCGCTTTCGGGCGCATCAACAATGCACTGAACGTCCACTATCAAAATCCTTTGGGCTTCGCACAGCCGGGGCTTGGTGTTTATGGCGGAATCAAAGCCGCTTTTGGTCCGGAGGGCTTTCTGTGAGTACCGAAGCTATTTTCAAGCCGCCGTCCGCGGTTCTACCGCGCCGCGCGACTGAGACCGACGGTGCCGCTGTCGACATCTTCGACCTGGCGACAGATGAGGAGACACTTAAAGAGCTGCTTCGCGATCTGTTCGAGAACCATTGGCATGAGATCATCTTCGGCCCCATTATTCAGGGCGCGGCCTATGAGCTTCGCCCGCCGGCGCCGCCCACCCATTTCGGTATGTTCGATGGTTATCTTACGATTGCTTTCGGGGTATCGCATTTTCATCTTTGCATCGGTGCGCACAGGCATGCGCCGGCGGAACTTGCGCGGCGCCGCCGGACCTCGCGCGCCGAACTTTACCGGCGCCTCGATCGCACAAGCGCACCGGTGTCCTGGGGCTTGCGTCTGTTCAATGGTGAGGGTGAACAGCAGATCACCGTGCTGCTGCCAAATCCTTTTCTAGACCCGGAGACCGATAAGCCTCGAAAGACACCCGATTGGGCGCGGCTCGCCCTGTGGGATGGTTTAAGGGCGCGCTGGCTTGGGCTTCCCGAGCCCGATCCGGTTGATCGCTCCGGCAAAAGCTTTCGTCACGACTGAACATGAGTCCCTTCCCGCATCTTCTCAAAGAAGGAAAACGCCGATGCAAACCCAATCCAACCCACTGGCGGCAGAATGGCGCCGTCCCGTCTGGATCACACTGCTGGTCGCTGCCAGCGTTGCATTCACTCTCGGCTTTGCATGTGCAACACCCTTTGCGGCCTTTGCCGCCATCGCAGCCTTGACGATGTCCCGGCGCGATGCCTTGCTTCTCGTTGGTCTCACTTGGTTTGCCAACCAGGTCGTCGGCTTCGGCGCGCTACATTATCCGCTTACGCTGGATTGTTTTGGTTGGGGCATCGGCCTTGGCATAATTGCGCTTCTGGCGACGTTAGGCGCTGAACGGATAGCCAAGCAATTCAGCCACCTGCGGTATCTGGCTACGGCCATGGCGTTCCTAGCCGCCTTTGCAGCTTATGAAGGACTGTTGTTTCTCACCTCAATCATCGTCCAAAGCGGTGTCGAGGATTATACGGTAGCGATTGTCACGCGGATCTTTGCGATCAACACCGTCGCCTTCATCGGGCTTCTCGCTTTGAACAAACTCGGCATCTCCGCTGGCCTCGCCCTTGAGCCAAAGCGTCAGCTCGTAGCGATGGGGAGACGCGGCTAAACTGACTTAGTCTATGACGCTTTCGGCCAAAGGCAGGTTTCAACGAGCTACAGCGCGATCGACCAATATCATGTCGTGATGGAAGTCGAGCCCCGCTATTGGCAAGATCTGCCGGGAGGGACGGTTGTGCGTGCCCAGCCGGCTTCGGTGCACTCTCCAGCGCCAACGACACGGCGCGCAATGCGGAGACCAACGCGCTGGCGAACGTCGGCAACAGCAGCGCCTCGGCCGGCACCGCGGTCAGCGCGGCGAGCGAGACCATGGTTCCGCTCTCGGCCTTCGTCCATTTTAAGCCTGGCAAGACGGCTCTCAACGTCAATCATCAATACCTCTTCGTCGCCAGCACCATTTCCTTTACTGTCGCAGGGCGAGCTGCGGTAGCCCAAGGCTGAATATAGTCAGTTGAGCGCAAGCCCATGAAAGAGCTTCCCTTGGCGATCAAAGGAGCCTGTCCGCTCGCGTTGCCCTGTCCGGCTATGCTCGTTCTCTCCCGTGCTCTTCTGCGCTGTTTTTTTGGTTCTGGCGCAATTTGCGTGCAGGGCAAATTGGTTTTCCGCTCATTTACAACGGGAAGCTTAGCAAACCCAAACACGGAAAGCGACGAAGGCCCCAATTAAGCGCAACGCGATAACACCGGAATTCTTGCCTTTAACAACCCGCCGACGCCAGTTTTTTTTGTGTTTGGTTGTCGGGGTGAGAGTTCTACTCGTTCCTTAAAGCGCCGCAATCTTTGGACTAACGTTTTGCCAATCAACCGTGTGCCTGTCGTTAAGAAGGCCGCCACGAGAGAGTAGAGATGTTTAAGTCCGTCAAGAAAAGCGCGAACCTTATTCAACGCAGCGGTATCGACGGCGGTTACGGTTTGGTCCAGTTTTTGTGTGTCTGTGGATGATGGTTCCAATCGTTCCTTAGAGTGGAGCAATCCTTCGGCTAACGTTTTGTATACCGCCTCCAACTCTGGTGCTGATCGCTGCGGCTGAGTGCCCGTTAGGATGGCGTCAGGTAATGTATTAGCAAATATTCGCCGAAGTGAATTCTTGATTGTCCTCCGCTCCAAAGCGTAACAATCGATTGCAAACACAGGTTCTGTCGACATGGTGTATCTCCGTTTAGAACCTTTGTCTGGCTAATATATTAAGGATTGGTTAACTGTGCGATTCGAGGGCACCTTTTGGCTTGCCATTTTGCTCCTCGCAAACACCCTCTCCGTTTTCAACACGATCGGCTCGCATGGCCCCACCCAGATTTGTTGGAGTCGATCAACGCCATCAGGACGGGCCGCTCCCTGCGCCCTTGTCATAGGTGTCATTTAGGGATCACGAACAGCGCCATTTATCGATCAAGACCACACTTGATCCGAAAGGTCTTTTTTGGTGCATAAATCAGGTGCAAAAGTCAGCTAGCTGCCAAATACCCCCGCCTTTGCTTCCTCTCGGCCTGCCGCTGCGAGGGCAGGGACTTCGGCGTCGTACCGCTCGGCCTTGATCTGCCCGCGCGCGCCGATACGCCCCCATTGCTTCATAAGCAGGAAGCCGCCGAACAGGTCCGGCTGAATGTCGAGCCGGTAAAAGCGGTGCATATTGCGCGCGGGGTCGATGCGATGAAGGCAAATGGTCATGTCGAGCCTCACACCACGCGCTCCACCTCATCGAGGCTCATTTCGTGGCGGCGGCGGTCACAGAGCTGCGTCGTGTGCGTCGAGGCATGATTTGCCATGGAAGCGGCCTTTTCGAGCGTCCCGCCGT
>Ga0335075_10009980_pt1 | contig 14426 bp, 15 predicted proteins | sample Lox_Sample_24_FD_206723 | JGI IMG/M metagenome (GOLD analysis project Ga0335075, IMG submission 206723) | Soil microbial communities from Loxahatchee National Wildlife Refuge, Florida, United States - Lox_Sample_2.4 | ecosystem: Environmental > Terrestrial > Soil > Wetlands | place: USA...
TGGTCTAGGTGAGCACGTACAATTGCCGTCACCGCTCAACACCTCAGCACTTTGAATTTCCAGCTCTTTAGTGTTGATCACGATCTCTTCAGCAACCTCTGAGACTTTGGCATCAATCTTGACGAGTCCGCTGTAACCCCATTTTCCGCCAAATTCAAGGTTGTACAGGGAAAGGTTGTAGTTGGTCGGTTTTATTCTGGAAACCATGGGTCAGATAAGTTCGTTATTGAGAGAAAGAAGCGTCGCTACTTACTTTGCAGGCAAAATATCGCGGTCTGAAGCTTTCAAAGCCATACTGGACCGTATTTCCGCTGAACAGAAACGGACTTGAATGTGAATCCGGAGATTGCTTCGAGGGGAAGATGCTCTGGTGGCAGCCTTTGATATGCTTGCATGCGAGAAGAGACGACTGGGGCCTGGAATGCTGTAGCAGAGGTTCTTGGAACAAATTTTCAGCATGAATATATGCAACAAAGTTTGAGAGATCAGTTATCACGCAAATACTACAGCGGAAGGGTTCGTAAACGTAAATGCTACACAACCGTAGCTCTGTGTCGCCCGATGATAGCCGCTCCCATGCAGGCGCAGGAGCTTCCCCGGACTCCAAGTCTTAGTTTTATTTTTTTCGTTCTGGCGCACTTTGCCTTCAAGCGGTAAACACCGCGGTACAACCTACAGGGTGGATTACCCTCAAGATGGCCAAGTCTGATGATGACTACGTCGACGATGACGGTGCCAGCGAGACCTCCAGCGTCCGCAGACGAGGAGGTGGCAATCTCAACGAAGCAGAAAGAGACTTTGAACTCCTCCGAACATGGGAGGAAATTGGCGAGGTTGAGGGGACACTCCAAGTCCAACAACAGTCTGAAGCGAATAAGAGGAAGAGGTAGTTCGGCTCTGCACTGTGTCCATTCCAGCAACTCATTGCTGATGGGCCGCCAGGCTGCTCAGGGACACCACACCACTTCAAAGAGGGATAATTCGACACCTCATGCTGGTCATTGATATGTCGTCTGCGATGAACGAGAAAGACCTGCGACCTACGCGGTACTTCCTGGCGCTCACATACACCGTACAGTTCATCAGCGAGTTTTTCGAACAGAATCCGATATCACAGCTAGGAATAGTAGGAATGCGAGATGGCATCGCAGTCCGCATCAGTGACATGAGTGGGAATCCCAACGACCACATTACAGCTGTTCAGAAACTCAGGAAAGAAGAGCCGAAGGGACAGGCCAGTCTGGAGAACGCTCTGGAAATGTCACGGGCAGCGCTCTTCCATGCGCCAAGTCATGGCACACGAGAGATCTTGGTCATCTTCGGCGCCCTACATACATCTGACCCCGGAGATATACACCGAACCATCGATAGCCTGGTCGTAGACAAGATACGTGCACGTGTCATTGGCCTAGCCGCTCAAGTATCCATCTGCCGCGAACTTGTGTCGAAAACGAACAACGGCGATGCCTCAGGCTATGGAGTAGTGATGCACGAGCAACATTTCCGAGAATTGGTGATGGAAGTTACAACGCCACCAATCACGTATGATGAAACCGAAACCGCAAGCTCGCTCCTAATGATGGGCTTCCCTTCTCGAACAGTAGAACCACATCCCTCGCTTTGCGCCTGTCACTCCAAACCTTCACGAGACGGGTACCTCTGCTCACGCTGCTCAACCAAAGTTTGTGGGCTTCCATCCGAGTGCCCTGTCTGCGGTCTCACCCTCATCCTATCTACACATCTAGCGCGATCTTACCACCACCTCTTCCCACTCATCAATTGGGTCGACGTCCCATGGAGCGATGCATGGCGCAGCTCACAGTGTTTCTCATGCTTGAAACCTTTTCCAGAAGTACCTGCGAAAGAGAAACAGACGAAAATAGAGAAAGATGGCCAGCGCGTTCCTACCACTAGCAGTCGCTATGAATGCACGACCTGTCACAAGCATTTCTGCATTGACTGCGACCTGTTTGCGCACGAGGTTGTGCATAATTGCCCAGGATGTCAGAGCCAGACTATGCAAACATCTTTGATGGGCGAAACGGAGATCGGTTCTGAGATGGATGACCAGAACAACAATGCTAATGGACAGGATGTCATGGAAGTGGATCAATAAGCAGTTCAATGCTAAGCGATAGTCTGGCTATAATGATCGTGGCAGGTAATGATTTTGGGCTTTGGAGGTTCTCCTTTGTTTGGCGCTTGGTATATGATGGTTAGAGCATTATACCCATGAAGTTTAGAGCTGGCGATAGAATCATGGCAAGGGAATAGGCGTATAACAATATTTGAGTATCCATTAAAGCACAGTAGGTGCTCTGCATGTTCTATCGTAATTGAGTTTGCATGTCAGCATACGCTTCATTGCTCACATCCCTAGCCAAAAAGCCATACGAGCCACTTCAGCACCCTGTCCGAAGTGACCGTCAACTCCATGGCGTACACACTCGCACGCGGCCGACCGAGATCTTCGATGTTGTATCATGCCTATCACGAGTTCAACGCGTCTAGACTAATCGTTGGGTCACAATGTAAAGCTACCTATTTTATCCCCATACGCCTTGGAACGAGGTGCCCAGTTACTCTTGCAGAGTTGAGAAGAGTCAAACACCTCTCTCGATCCAGGCAGCAAGAATCGATTCAAGAGGCAGTAAAGCTCTTACTTTCCAACGCTCTCGAGAAGCAAGTCCTGCACAACCAGTCATCTGATCGTTTCGCTGGTCCTACGCACGCCACATGGTAGATGGTACCAGGTGTTTCGCAGTGCTATAAATGACGGAAGTTAGCAACGTTCGATCAGAAGTAGAGTATCGAGACTTACAGCTCCACTGCAAGCAATGGCTTCTCGCTTGCGTATGTTGGCTTCCAAGCAGATGCCACAGCTGCCAGGTTTAGGCAGTGGCTGCACATCCTGAGCGGTTTCGCCGGTTCCTTCGCTCTGATCCCAGCCATAGTTTGCCGGATCAACCATGTTTCTGTTGGCTCGTGATCTGCTTCTTTCGCCAACCTCATTAGGCCGACCTGGCCCCCGATCGCCATTTCCAGAGGGCGCAGTTGCACCATTGGCGTGGATACCATTGACCTTTAGTGCCTCCGGAGCAATGATTCCTGCTTCATCAGTAGCACTATCGTCGCTCCATAGTATCCTAAAGCAGCCCGCAAGGACCTTGCAGTCGACGAACTCGTGTTCTTTCAGTTCCCCCATCAACTTTTGCAGCTCTCTCCAAATCTGGCGCTGCCTAAGCCACAGCTTTTCCTTCCTGACAAAGCGGACTAATGAGTCGGAAATGAATCTGCTATGTGGATACTGTTCCGCCATCAAATGTAGATCCCAACGCGCCAGGAACTCTTTCTCAACATCATCCAGATCGTCCTGTTCATATATCCTTTCGTGATGCTTGTCACGAATCCAAGAATCGTCCATTTCGTCGTCGCTTTCGCTCATAGGGCTTTCGCTCACGCGCATCGGTCGGTGGCTTATTGATCGGTAGAAGGATGTTTTGTTGATAGTTCGTGACGGAATGACCCTGAAGCGCTTCCTCTCCGGGACAGGGATGTCTTGCACTTCTTCTGCTGGTAGAAAGCCAACCTTTCTTTTTGGAACAGCGCTTGTTGAAGCAGAAGCACTACTCAAAGCTGGTCTTGGTCCCTTGGCTATCTTTTTATAGCCATGACCTGTCCAAGTGTGATCTCCGTTGAGATACGCTTCAACGTCAAAAGGCCTTGTAGGAGCAACCCAATCAATTTCGGTGTCCGGGTTCTTAATGGCGTTCTTCAAGGGCTTTTTCTTTTCGGGATCTGCAACATCTACTTTTATGGCAATGTAGTGTGTACCGCCCGATAACGAATCCTTGTCTTCCTCTTCGACCGTATACTTGTATTTGAGGTGGTATGTCGAGAGGTGAAACAGTAGATCGGCCAGTGATTGGTATTCCCTTTGCCGACAGGCCACGCAAGAATAGCCATCAAGAGAAGCCTCTCTGTACTCCCTGCTTCTGCTAGTAGAGCCTACCACATCCAAGCGATATGAGACGACCACTTTCTTAGGGCGGGTAACTGAGTGAGAACCATTGATGAAGGCGATACTGTTCGCCCATGAGGGAGTGTGCTCTCCTGTTGAGGTCCAGAACGGGACTTTCTCCAACCAGTTCTTCTCTTCAGTCTTGATTTTCATCTCATTAGCGTCTGCGATTGTCCATTTAGATGAGACCTCAAGTCCGAATTTGGTCTTTAATGTCAATCCGTCTTGCACGAACGAAACACTCAAAGGCACATTCGACGCCGGTGCTTGCGGGAAATTCGCGTAGCTTGATACTAACGCACCCTGCACAGTTGCGGCAGACTTCTTCCCCAATGCTGCAGTAACGGTACCCTCCACTTTACTCAAAACCTTGAAGGGGGGCCAGATATTGGCGTGTTCGCAAGGTATGATTTTGACTTCCATGAAGTACTTGTCCCCCCACGCCATCTGAAGACCTGCTGTCGTCTTCACCGGAACATGCATCTCTGTCGCCTTGATCCTAAAAGCATCGTCCATCTCGATGTCGACAGACTGGCAATCCTCAGGCCCACCCCGTATGGTTACCGAGCAAAGTTGCGACCGGTTGACGACTGGCTCGGGTGATCGAAATACCTCCCGATTATCCCAGATAGCTACATGGCACTGACATCTGACGACATCGCGTTTGATCCGTTTCCTCTCCGGCTCGCCGTCTTTCCGTCGATTAGAGTTGAAGTTGAGTTTCTTTCGGATATTCTTGAGCTCCAGGACGAGCTCTGCACCTTGCTGGCGATAGATGCCTTCAAGCTGCTTGCGAACACTCACTCGCTTGGAGTCGGGGGCCGAATGTGGGGTAGCAAGTTTGGATGGTTCACATGCTGGCATTGCGGCGTCCCGAGGTTGGCTTCGAGCTTCATTGGGCGTTAAACTTGAATTCGTGGCCAAATTGCTCCCATTTATGATCGTATGATTGCGTTTCGTATTCAACCCGCTGGAATTAGCGGTTGGTTTATCGAAAATTTCTGTCGGGTGGTTGGCGCTAGTGGTCGAATTTGCTTTGCTTTTCGCGCGGCGCCTTGCATGATGGGCCAAGACGCGCATTACGTTGCGGTGCAAGAAAAGCAGGCTTCGATACTGTTCTCGTTCGAGATCCAAATAGAAATCGCCCAAGAAACGATTAGGGAACTTGCGCTCTCGCTGTGTAGCTGATCCAAATCGCATTGCGCAGGCACATAGTAGTCACATCGGAGGTCTCCAAGCAGCCGACGGTCATCCTCACTGCATCGATGCAGAGGTCAAGATCCGCCGAATCACAGTCCAGTCTTTGTCGAGTCCAAAACCCTTAAAAACGCTGCGGAAGAGGTGTGTGCTTAACCATGAGAAGCCTTGATTTCAGCATCAGATGAAAAAGTCGAACAAGGAGGGGAGTTCATCAGCAGCGGTAGGAAAAGGAGCTCGAACGAAATGATCTTCCAACCTCCAGTGTGCTAGTACTATTGCAGGACTCGATAAGGAGACGCAAACCTCTGCCTATTATGCACGGGCATCGTCGGATGTTTGCCGATCCAACATAACGCGTAGGTGAAACGGGTTCTGGAAAGGGCAAGCGCGACGAGCGAGATTCAAGATAGCTGGCATCACGTGACACTCGCTCTTGGCGCTAATTTTGCATATTTCCTTTTGGATCGTCGGGGCAAATTACTCGCTACCAATCAATTTATCACACACCAGAAACGGGATTATGGCAGCACCAGTGAAGACAAATTCTCATGAAAAAGAGATTCTGGCCTAGGCAGAGGCTTCAGGAGTTTCTTGGTCAGAGAACCCTTCCTCGGCTCAGGATATTGATCACCAAATCTGATGAAATCTAGATTCAGAAACCTCTTATTTCTCTTTTCTTCTTGATTCTGTTGGAAATCTTCCTCCGTCACCTATCGACGTGAAACGGTCTATCTAGGCCACGTAGACTAATCGAAGATTTATCATGTTTGACGGTCATTGGTCGTGTGTTCAATCTTCGCCCTTTCGCTGCTTCTATTCTTTCCTTCCTGCACGGCCCAAACTGGACTTTCGCCTTATCCGGTACTGCTAGCTTTGTGCCTTCGGAAGTTCACAGTCCATATAATGCTGGCACAATGGTATTACTAGCATGAATGATCATTCCCGTATTGATCTTATTCGCGCCCTACTTCAACAACAACGAACCTAACCTCTTGCCATAAGGAAGCCGCCGGCACATACCCTTTAAGAAGCACGGCAAAACTTGTGGCCACGTGAGCTACTTTATTCCTATCTCTGTCTGTCGCCGCTCTCAATCTTTTCATCCTGTCTACAGCCTTTCCAGCTGTCTTCAATCCCTTCAACTCTGCTGCCGGATATGTCCGGACAGGAAAGGCGTATCTACTTTCGAATGCTACGTCAACGTCACTCTCCGGAAGGCTGTCCGACATCTGGGATCGGGAATTTGTGCTACGCGATGCTATGCCTGTGTCTTTCTCGGCGTATCGGCCTATGTAACGTCGACTTTTGCTGGGATGCCAATTGCAAGGCGGCGCCTTCAAGTTAGTCATACGAACTGCATTGCTGTTCTAGTCAATGTATGCACGACGGACTTGTTTAGTCTACGCTAGGTTATCACTTTATGACTACCAAACGATGCTCATCCTACCATTCTAGGAATTGCAGCCCAATACTCGACTTTGCGGGCGTTGTCTGAACCATGCCAGCGTATCGAGCCCGTTCTAAGTGGGGTTCTTCGCCGGAATGGCTTCCTAGCGATGGATTTGGTATCTTAATCCGCCCTCCTGAGGCCATACCTTATTTGTCCTCTCCTTATGTCTCGATATACACAATCCACAAAACAGAAAGGGCACAGGAGGCACAGGAGGAAGCAAAGCCATCCCCAATATATTGGAAAGTGGGTCTGACCGACAAGCTGCCTCGCACATTGGATTAGCCCTCTAAAATTTGAGTAAGGTTGGGCATTCCAGAAGTACACTGGTATAGCTGAGGCGGCAGCTATGCTAGCGAAAATTGGGTCTTAACTCTCAGAGCCACGGTAACCTCCCAGCCAGCCCAGAGAATATCACTTGAATGCCACCTCCCTCCTATACTCCCACGAGCCTCCTTTCGTGTGCGCCAGGCGGTAACCCAGCACGCCTTCAATGAAGACAAGGACGATGGTTGGGTTGATTTCGACGTATCTTTGATGGTGGTCGTGCGGCTCGATCGTCAACATGTCGTAGCTCAGGCCGAGACCGAAATTGGACTCGCCCAGCGTGGCACGGAGCAGAGGGATCTGTGTTATGTGTGTGAGTGGCCGTTCATTCAGGCTCATCGCAGAAGACAGACTAGGTTTGTCAAGGTAACTGCGAAATGTATGGGTTGTGGAGTAGATGGGTGGATGATTTTGAGGTAGGAATACCATAAATGGGAGTGTGTGGGGCTTACCTTCCTGATGTCGCGATGGTCGCGCTTCATCCAACGTTGCAGATAATCCGAAAGGAGCTGCAGGCTCGGTTCATGGGTTCCCTGAACAACGAGCTTGTTGGTGCTTTGAAGTGTCACGTTTAGGAGGTAAGGAGTCAGACTGCGGAAGAGGATATCCGGTCGTGCGAGGGTTTCGACCGTAGGCAGCACATCTGGTGCGGAGTCCACTTCCTTCAGCCTGATGCTCTGTGCTTCTCCTGTCTCATCGACATCGGCCCACTCATCGTCTTTGCTTGCTGGATCTCCCTCAACAGCGGGGACGGGATTGGCCGAGAAGTAGTTCTCGAAGTCTGTTTCAAACCCTGAAGGAGTTTTGTGAGGTGCTACCACGGTATTCCTCGGCAGACTGAGAGCAAAGGTGGATGGCTGGGCTAACCAGGTAGATTTGGGTCGAGGATCATTCGACACCTAGAGGGATTATTTACGATGAAAAGGATGCATTTGTAGGTGCTACATACCTGCACATGAAGCTTGATAGATCTAACGGACTCGAGCTTGCCTAGTAGGTCCTCGGTCCAGTTGGTGAATCTGTCATCTTCAAGCCTGGTCCCCAAGGTTTCACACCATGCCGCAATCACCCCCACAACATTAGGTACAAACGTTGCTTTGTCGGGGAATTTGGGCTCCAATTCAGTCCAGAGCATATCCCATTCGAGGTTGCAGGAGACTTTGAGACCGATAATGCCCTCCAATGTTTTGAATGCTTTCTGTACAGCACATGTTGGAGCCTCAAATTGATCTCGGATGTCAGTTCGTATCTTGAGAGGCCTTGAAAAGTTTCAGTATTGCTTTGATTTTGATTGAGTACAGGAGCCTTACAGCTTGGACAGTGCCATCTTGTTGTTATTAGGCCCGATTGGCCGCGGACGAATCAACTTCCGTGGGGAGAGACAAGCTTCCCAGCGTTGGCCTTGGGTTCGTTCCGAGTGATGTTGTTTCAGATGGCAATCTCACCAAGTCATTCTGTTGGACTACACTCGATGTACAGAACACTTTGGGCAGTAAAAGGTCAGTTCCGCCTGCTATCCAATCAACTGGACTGGAAAAGTAGGTTCCTAAGTAGAACGCTGCGATTCGATTTGATTGGGCCTGAAAAGACCCTCACGGGACATCAGCTGCATCGGAACGTGCATCGCAGCAGAGCATGCGCCCTGCTCGCGCAAGGCACTTCCATATCGTGGGGTATCTTTCCGATTTGTGGGGACATAAATCGTATGCGAGGGGGACCATAGCATGGATCAAGGGATTGGGTTTTGTTTCTGGGCTGACAGCTATCTTTCGCGAGGGCGTCCGTGCACGACTCCAGTACTCTGTGGGCTGAACAGTGGGGCGGGGAATAAAGGCCCCTAGACAAGCGGCCCTTTAGGTTGACGCCGTCCTGAAGTGATGGGAACTAGTGTCAACATTTCTACCGGAATTGTTGATATTTCTTTCCGGATCGACGCTACGGCCCAGCGTGAGAAGTGCGGATTCCCAGGTCAGCTCGCAGAACCTATCCCAGGCACCACAAATTAGTCCACACGCCCTGTCGAGGATCCACGAATTTCCGCAGAAGGCTACGGTTGCTGGCCTGAGTAGATAAGGTAGCGTGCACGTGCAAAAACCGCCGTACAAGGTAGTTCGCGCCATCCATCTTGCCTGACTGGCCCGACCGAGCATCTGCCTTCTTTCATCTGCATTAATTCGACTACTTCCTCGTTGCGCTTCTGGGCGCTATCATTTGCTAGGACCTGAGAGGAATTGGAACTTACTCTGTAGCGCAAATCTGTCCCCACTTCCACCCCAGAGAATGGCAAGTGTGTGCCTCTTACATCTTAAACTGCTTCTTCTCCGTGAACTTGGTACTTCGACTCCACACCGCTCCATATGAATGCCAGACGAGTGCCCAACCCCGCTCAGCGCAGGTTTCAGTGCTCATGTGGGTATTGTATTTCAAGAGTGGCGTGTGAGACGATATTGACGAAAGTCAACACCATTTATGGAGACTTTTGGGTCATTGACTCCTTGGGCGTCATCGCTCTTATTATGCTATCCCTCTATGAAAACGGCCTTGAGCTATTTTCGCTTGCTTCAAGCTCTAGGATTGTACTAATGCGTACTAGATTTAATGCTGCACAAGTTCCAGAATTTCCAAGGCATGGACGACGCTGCAAGCCACCATGCACCCCAAGTCACACCGCCTTATGGTAAGTAGATTGACTTAGAAGGCGCAGCTCTGAAGAAGATCGCGGGCAGCGTTGTCCCTGGGACAAATTGGAGCTGGATGATATGTACTTGGCCAATTGCAATGACCACCGAGCTCGGTTTCTGAAGTGCTTTGGTAAGTCGATAGCATGTTAGATCCCGTTAGTGACAATCAAACTCTTGACGAGATTAACTTGTGCACCTCGGCTTTACGGCGGATGAAAGTCAGCCAATCCTATCATTCGTGGCACAAGGAGCAGTCACCTTGCGGAGGGTAAATTGACCGGTACGGCAAGGGCGCCATTGTTGGAGAGTGGGACAACATATAAGCCTCAATCCCTGCGGACCTCCGAGATTTCAAACAACCACCTCTACCTCGTTGATTGCTTAACCATCTTCCTGATACCAAGTCAAAACCAGACACCGACAGTGAGAACCATGGCCCCATTGAAAGCACCCGCCGAGAAACTCCCACTTACTGTTCGTAAAAATGGTGAGTCGATTTCTCGATTTACAAAGATCTGGCCTTCAGTTTAATGTACGATCATTCCGCAGTACGCGATGTTTGGGATTCCAAGAAACCCGAGTATGGCGCCGAGATATCCAAAATGATGGGAGAAGCCTGGACGGTTGACGCGAACCCAAACCTCATCTATGTCTATGCAAATGACGACTACAAGGACCGGGTCGGGACCGTGCTCACCTGGTAAGTCCGCCTAGATCACAGGTTCCACAAGATATACGTTGTCAGGCATGTCTCATACCGTACACGCAGGTACATGGACGGTTTCATGTACAACCTCAAGCAATTTGTCGACGTGTTTGGCGACGATGGGAAGTCTGAACTCAACACGGTATGCTCAAAGCATCAATTAGTCATCGCACCTCAAGATACTACCAAGTTTACCTACGGTGGCCTCGATATCAAGGACGGCGTTCTTCGACTCGTATTTCAGGAAGCAAATCTGGGGACAAAGTAAGTAGTCCCGTTCCTTCAAAACTGTATCAGTGGTAGCCGGAATTGATTCAGTCTTTGCCACGATATGCTCCGGGCATTACATAGCCTTGGAAACTTGCATGTAGAACAAAGCCCGCATGTCCTTTGATGGCTATCCTTTCCGACTACCACTGTCGAAATTGCCCCAGCTATCACCGATACGTGCTAATAAGGATCTACAGTGTCGCCGGTGTGAGCACAGAGATTGCGAAAGTACTCAAGGACGCCCCTCCAGCTCCCGGTGCCAGTGCCTTTAATATCATCGCCCGCAACTCCGTCCGTGAAAACTACGACCCCAAGATCGAAGAATTGCGTTCCTCCATTGCCACACTCGTCAACATGCCGAGTCTGAAATTGAATCCCAATTTCGACCACAATTCGTCAATGTTGGCCAAAACCGCCAGCGACCACGAGACTTGGGATAGGCAAATTGGTGCGGCTACGCTTGATTACTTCGGCAGCGTGGAGTCGGTTCTCAAGCGCGAAGGTTTCGCGGGTGACGACATGTTGCAGGAAGGCTTTCAAGACGTTATCACGAAGGGCGAAATCTGCCTCCGCATTGTGGACAAACTCAACAAAGGGACTTATAATGAGGTCCACGCCGAAGATGGAGTGCTTTACATTCAGGTAAGGCGATCCTTGCAAGCTCTTCTGGGTTTCATCGAAGAAATGTGGAGCTGATAAGTTTGTGTGCAGACAACCCCGCACTACTGGTATACAAACTCGAGCGCCGCGGCTGTGAAACTTATGGATCTGTTGTAGACACGGGATGGCTCGGAAAGACTATCTGCCTCTGTTTTTTGGCAGTTGTCGTATGACATGTGGTCTGCTTCCGCGAGGCAAAAGCCCATGCTGAAGAGAAAGTAGAGCAGTATGAAATCTTAGAGACCTGGCATTCTCACTTGGTCTTGCCTCTGTAGACAATTACTTTGTCCTAGTATCCGTAGCTCGACCCCAAGTCAGCTGCTTCAACTTATTGCCCAATGCTACGGAAGTATGCCTGGCAGAACAAAACACAAAGCTCCTTCAACATGGCTGACTAAGCGAGGACGAAAGCTAGAAGCCATCGTGCCTCGGCTGTCATCCCCGCAACTCCAATCGAGAATCTGAGCCACTGACTAGGGACGAATGAGCCTCGGGAAATAGCAGTCAGATGTCGGAACTGAATACTCATCTTTGTACCTCTATACTAATAGAACCTCTCCCGAGCATTACTTCAGTTTCCTGTATGATTGACTGATCAACCTCCCTCTCATTATCCTCCAACCACACCCCTTGTCCCTACTTTTCAAACTCACGACTTGCACAATGCCCTTCAACACAGAACTCACCCGCCGGCTCGGCATCAGAGGTACCTCTTTACTTCATGGGACTACCGTAATACTCACGTTAACATGACCACCAGTACCCGTCGTCCAAGGCGGCATGCAATGGGTCGGCTATGCTGAACTCGCATCCGCCGTCTCCAACGCAGGCGGTCTAGGCATTGTAAGCGAAATCCACACGCTCTGGCCATCATCCTCCAATCGACTAACCCATCCCGCCTTCCCATACAGCTCACAGCCCTCACGCAACCCACGCCCGAAGACCTGCGCAAAGAAATCCGCAAAACCAAGACCAAGACCTCCAAGCCCTTCGGCGTCAACATCACCCTCCTGCCCACCATGAACGCGCCCGACTACGGTGCCTATGCCCGCGTTGCCGTCGAAGAAGGCGTCCGCATCATCGAGACAGCCGGCAACTCGCCGGGTCCCATCATCAAATACGTCAAGGAGAACAACTGCGTCGTGCTGCACAAGTGCACCACGATCCGCCACGCGCAGAGCGCTATTAAGCTCGGCGTGGATTTCCTGTCGATTGACGGTTTCGAGTGTGCGGGCCACGTTGGGGAGCATGATATCACCAATTTCATCCTGCTGGGCCGGGCGCGGCAGAGTCTGGGTGTGCCTTTTATTGCGTCTGGGGGTTTCGCGGACGGGCAGGGCCTCGCAGCGGCGCTGGCGCTGGGTGCGGAGGGCATTAATATGGGTACGAGGTTTATGTGTACGGTTGAGGCGCCGATCCACCATGCAATCAAGCAGGCGATTGTGGACGCGCAGGAAACGGATACGGAGTTGGTGTTGCGGCGGTGGAAGAATACGTCACGGTTGTTTAAGAACAAGGTTTCGGAGCAGGCTGCGAAGATAGAGAAGGAGAGCACGACAGGGAAATTTGAGGAGGTCGCGCCGTACGTGAGCGGGAAGAGGGGGAGGGAGGTATTTTTGACCGGAGATAAGGACTTTGGGGTCTGGACGGCAGGGCAGGTCATTGGGTTGATCCATGATGTGCCGACTTGTGAGGAACTGCTGAGCAGGATTGAAAGCGAGGCAAGAGAGGCGATGAACCGGACGGATAGGTTGTGGAAGAGTGCGCCAGCTAGTAAGTTATGATTTGGACGTGTACATGTACAGTGATGAAGAGAGTAGATCTTTGCTTTAGAGAGCTTCTGGGAAGAAAGGGCGAAATGCTGTATAGAAAGAACGGGAGAGACGAGGGCTTCTTCACTTCTGTCCGCTTTTTACAATGTAGAAGATTGCATTACTAGGAAACTAGGTATTCAAACTCATACAATCCTTCCCACATATTACCAACGGGCTCCTCAGCCTTGAACGCTATTTAATGTGTTTCTCTGACTTACTGTACACCGGCCGAGCATCAGATTAAGATCCTCACATCGCCGAGATGACGGCTGGCTGTCCCGGGAAGTCATCCCAAACTTCCAACGTTCCCCATTCGGATCTTACGTGGAAAGCTCCGTCGCGTGCCAAACGTGTAACACGTGGGATTGCCCACACACAATGCCAAATCCGGGCGACCTCTCGTACTGGACCCTCTCCGTCCCCAACGGCTAGTTACAGGTACCCACATGGCCTGCCCTGGGTGTCCCCACCGCCGGGTTAAGCGTATCTCGATCCAAAATAAGAGTAAATCGGCGCCCGCCAAATGTGAAAGTTCTCGCCGCCCTCGCCATCCGCCTTGCGCGAGCCGGGTGAGCTGCCCCATCCCCGCTCACGTTTGCTCACCTAGCCTCACTCACCCCCTTTCTCCGCTTGACCAATTGAGTCAACTTGTTTGGATCCCTTCTGGCCCTGGCGAGCGCGGCCAAAATGAACTCGCACAAAAGCGTTATTCTTGGTTTGCACGCACACGAAAGTATCCACCTGCCCCTCGCCCGTTGCTCTGCCATAGCCATCTCCCCGATGCTCTACACGGCCTCAGCCATCCTCGATGTTGTTAAAATCTGAGCCTTGCATTTTAACGATGCCAATTCGATTTCCGCCCGGACGTCACCCATGTCCGATGCAAACATCACTTCTAGTATCGTTGTCGGGATCTGGCAGACGGTTGTCGACACTATCAGGGACATAACCTTGGTCAGGCCGGTCGTCCGCCGGTCTCTGCCTTGTGGACGATTACTGGGACGTGATATATATCTCCTCTTCTTTAAGAACGGCGAGAATGAATGTTATTGGTGTCATTCGCGGATTCAAGAATTATCCTCTCACCGTTCTCGCCATCTACATCAATCATCATCTTCTCTTCCTTCATCTTATTCTTATATGTTTCTTAGACAAGGGTAATAAATATCACCTTGCCAGATGGACATCCTAACGAAAGAAGATTGCCTCGGAATGCGAAACAATTAGGCCGGTACTCGAAAGGTAGCCAGAGGAGGTTTTTTTCGCCTCGAGTTATCCAATGCCCTCTAACAAAGAG
>Ga0335075_10009981_pt1 | contig 14425 bp, 12 predicted proteins | sample Lox_Sample_24_FD_206723 | JGI IMG/M metagenome (GOLD analysis project Ga0335075, IMG submission 206723) | Soil microbial communities from Loxahatchee National Wildlife Refuge, Florida, United States - Lox_Sample_2.4 | ecosystem: Environmental > Terrestrial > Soil > Wetlands | place: USA...
CGGGATGTGGGCGGTATCGTTGGCCGCGCCGTCGAGGCGGGCATGCTGCGCGCGACCACGGATTCCCACGAAGCGGTGCTTGAAAGCGACATATCGATCGTCTGCGTGGGCACGCCGGCGCTGCCCACCGGCCGGCTCGACACCCGCGCCATCGAAAAGGTGTCGCACGAGATCGGCGCGGCGGTTGCGCGCAAGTCCACGCCGCACACCGTGGTCATCCGCTCGACCATGCTGCCGGGAAACTTTCGCGGGATGGTGGTGCCCGCGCTTGCCACATCTTCGGGCAAGCGCGCCGGCCAAGGCTTCAGCGCCGCCGTCAATCCGGAATTCCTGCGCGAGGGATCGGCGGTTGCCGATTTCCTCCATCCCGAGAAAACCGTCATCGGTTGCGACGACGCGGCGACCGGCGATCTCGTGGCTTCGCTCTATGACGGCCTGCCGGGCGAATTCGTGCGTACCACCCCGGAGCTCGCACAATTCTCAAAATATGTCGACAATTCCTGGCATGCTGTGAAGGTGAGCTTCGCCAACGAGATCGGCAATCTCTGCAAGGCGCTCGGCATCGACAGCCATGCCGCAATGCGCATGATGACGATGGATACGAAGCTCAACATCTCATCTGCCTACCTGAAACCCGGCTTCGCATTCGGCGGCTCGTGCCTGCCCAAGGACACCCGCGCCCTCTCCTATTTCGCCCGCACACTGGACCTCAATCTGCCGCTTCTGCAGTCGATCATGACCAGCAATGCCCAGCAGATCGAGCGCGCCTGCGACTGGGTGCTCTCTTACGACAAGAAACGCATCACACTGCTGGGCTGTTCATTCAAGGCCGATACCGACGACATGCGCGAAAGCCCGTTCATCCTTCTGACCGAGCGGCTGCTCGGCAAAGGCTGCTCCGTCCGCATTTTCGACAGGAACGTCAACGTCTCCATGCTGATGGGCGCCAACCGCGACTATGTGACCGATGTGATACCTCACATCGCGAATCTCTTCGTCGACTCGATGGAAGAGGCAGTGAAGCACGCCGATGTCGTGCTGATGACGGCCTTCTCGCCGGACTATCTCGAGGCTTCGGACATGATGGATTCCGAACAGATCCTCCTCGATTTCGCCTTCGTGCCGCAGATGCGGGGCCACGCCCGCTATGACGGCGTGAACTGGTAGCGCACGGACTTTATTGCCATGCCCGCCCCGTCTCGTCGTTGCCCCAACAAGCCGGACGATAACAGACGCGGGAGTACGTCGGGACGGAAAGAATAACGTGGCGCGCATTCTCATCATCGTCGAGAATCTGCCAGTACCCTTCGACCGCCGGGTCTGGTCGGAAGCCACCACGCTCAGCGCGGCCGGCCATGACGTGTCGGTCATCTGTCCCAAGGGCCGCGGCGCCGAGAAATCCTTCGAGATCATCGAAGGCATTCATATCTGGCGCCACAGCCTGCCCTTCGAGGCGCGGGGCGCTGTCGGCTATCTGCTCGAATATGCAAGCGCATTGTTCTTCGAATTCGTGCTCAGCCTCAGAGTATGGATCGCGCGTGGCTTCGACGTGATCCATGCCTGCAATCCGCCGGACCTCATCTTTGTCGTGGCGGGATTCTGGAAACTTTTTTTCGGCGTGCGCTTCATTTTCGACCAGCATGACATCGGCCCCGAACTCTATGAGGCGAAATTCGGGCGCCGCGATTTTTTCTGGAAACAGCTTTGCCGGTTCGAGCGCATGAGCTTCGCGCTTGCCGATGTTTCGATCGCCACCAACAATTCCTATCGCGAGATCGCGATCGCCCGCGGCGGCATGGCACCGGAGAAGGTGTACGTGGTGCGCTCGGGGCCGAATCTCGCCCGCGTGCGCGAAGCGCCGCCGGATTCGAGGTGGAAGAACGGGCGCGCCTTTCTCGTTGCCTATGTCGGCGTGATCGGGGCGCAGGAGGGCCTCGATCTTCTGATCGAATCGATTGCCCATATCGTCCGCGGGCGCGGGCGCGCCGATGTGCAGTTCGTGGTGATGGGTGCGGGGCCCGAACTCGATTTCGTTCGCGGTCTCGCGATTGCGTGGAAGCTCGATGCCTTTGTCACCTTCACCGGCCGCGTGGACGACGCGACGCTCTTCACCGTGCTGTCGACCGCGGAGGTGTGTGTCAATCCCGACCGGCCCAACGTGATGAACGACAAATCCACCATGAACAAGATCATGGAATACATGGCTCTCGGCAAGCCGATCGTGCAGTACGACCTCGCCGAGGGCCGCTTCTCGGCGCAGGACGCCTCGCTCTACGCGAAGAACACCGACACGGCCGATTTCGGCGACCGCATTCTGGAGCTGCTCGACGATCCCGCGCGCCGAGCGGCGATGGGCACGTTCGGCCGCGCGCGCGTTCGCGACGTGCTCGCATGGCCGCACGAAGCTCCAAAACTTCTCGCCGCCTATGCCGCGGCGTTGACGGAACGCAACGGCAAAGTGCAAACGGAAAAGCCGGAGACCGTGAAATCTCCGGCACCCGTGAATTAGGGTGAGAATCCAAGGGGCCTTCATTCATGAGGGCTGGCGATGCATCGGCCATCGCCAAAGCCAGAATCGCGCTGGCCAGCTATGCGATTCTTCTGGTTATTCCGGTCGCAACCTTCGTTGCCGCGGTCCTGTACAGCAGGCACGTATCACCAATCTCCGGTGACTCGATCACCTACATCGATTACAGCTACGACAGGCCCGTCGGATATCCACTGCTAATCAGCGCGGCAAAGCGGGCATTCGGAAGCACCACGGCCGTCACACCGCCTCAGCTTGGGTTGCTATGCGCCTCCTTCGGATACCTGGCGCTGGCCATGCTGCGCGCAACCAAAATGCTTGTTCTCAGTGTGATCTTCGAACTCCTGTTGTTCGCGAACCCTGGCCTCTTCGTCATATCGTCGCAGATCATGGCGGAAGCCGTCTCCACTGCCCTCATCGCCGTGTTCGCCGCCGTGCTCCTGCCGTTGATCGAAGGCCCAGGCTTCTACCGATTGGTATTGTTGAGCGTGGTAGCGGCCGCAGCGTTTGCCGTCCGGCCGGTCAATGTCGCGCTTATGCCGGCTGCACTTCTGGCAATAGTTACACTCGGTGATCGCCATCGCTGGCGTCTCGTGGTGATTTCATCCCTGGTCGTTGTTTGCGCCCATGCTGCGACGCCGGCCGTTCACTTTCTCCGCCATGACCCGCCGCGGCCTTTGCTGTATCGGCGTTCTCGGTGTTGCGTTCTATGGCGAAATCGCAATCACGGCCGTGGTCGAACTTGCCCAGCCGCGCTATGTCTATCCTCTCTGGCCGCTGTCCTGCGCAGCCATTTGCCTGGGACTTGGGACTTGCTATCGCAGTCACCGCTGCGCCGCTTCTTCGCCCCGCGACTCGCATTCCTGCAAAGACAGCATCAATTGCCTGAACGTCGACAACCAGCCTACTTCGACGGACACACTGGCGGTGGAGCGTGGATGCGGGCCGCCAGCGAAGCACGCGAGGTCTCGATGTTGGCGTAGTCCACGGCAAGCGTTTCCGGCGCGTCGGAACGGTAGATGCCGAATTTGAAATAGGGCGGTCTCGTCGTGATGTAGCCGAACGGCCCATGATAGTTGACGATCTCCTTTCCATCGAGCCAGACGGTGACCCCGCCCGAGCCGTCGACCCGCGGGTCGAAATCGGCCACCGACACGATCGAATGCCAAATGCCACGGCTGACCGGCTCGGGCGATGTATAGAGGTGCAGCTCGGGCGCATTGTGGCGTATGGGTTTTTCATTGTTCTCGCGGATGTCGAAGACGAGAATGTCACCCCTTCGGAGCTCGAGCTGCCAGGGGGACGAAATTTTCGGGCTGTCCTCGGGATCCGGGCGCACATGCCAGTCGCCCAACACCACCCACTCCGCGCTGCTCGGTGCGCCGGGCTCGATCCGGAACTGATAGGCCGTCCAGGTCTCGGCTCCGAATCGCGCGGGATCATTTTCGTCGGTTGGTCCCCTCAGTTCGCTGCGCTCGACACCAGAGTTGTTGGCCGTCTCCTGTACCCAGCGGTCGCCGGCGCGCACTTCGAAGCGATAAAGGCAGGGCGGGCTGCCGTTCAGATTCAGGGACCAGTCGCGGTCGGCATTTTGCGCGAAGTAGATTTGTCCGCCGACATTTACGGGGGCCTTGTCCAAGGGGCCCGCGTGTACAATGCCGGCCGGCAGAAAGACGAGCATGCAACTCGCGACACCGATGGATTTCATGAGACACCCCTGGGTATGTTCTCCCAATCGAGATCACGCCTGCAACTGGAGCCTGATCAGGCATGTCTGCGACATTCGTGCTCTCCTTGCATCATCCGGCGTCCGGCCTCGGCAATATTTGAACCGTTCCCCAAGATGCCTTGTTGAAACATTTCCCATGCAAAACACGGCAACAGAGGCGAATGTCTTCGTTTTGCCAGATATCGTCCGACACAGATAGTATGGCGCCCTACACTTCGGCTGCGAGATTCATTACGCCCTCAGAAAAAGCCCTTTTTTCGACTTCGAAAGTGCTCTACAAAACTAATTTAGTAGAAAATCAGTCGCCGGTCCGTTTTCGCCACGTGGCGAATTTCATCCGAAGGTAATGCGACGTTTAATTGCCGCCCGACGCGACCGGCTGGTGGGAAAAAGATCAGAATAGCGGCGGCCTCCCAAGACGTGGCAAGATAGGCTGACATGGCGAACGAAGAAGCGCCCGACAATAGCGGCAGTGTTTCTGCCCGCCGCATCAACAGGCTGGCTGCCATTGTCGGGGCAAGAAGCTATCTCGAGATAGGCGTCAGGCGAGGCGGAACTTTCTTCCACGTGCAGATCGCGGAAAAGGTTGCAGTCGATCCAAAATTTCAGTTCGACGTCGGGCAGAGGCCTCCCAATGAGCGCTTCTTCGCCATGACCTCCGATGAATGGTTTCAGCAACACAGCGCCGGAACGACGTTCGACATTATTTTCATCGATGGTCTGCACACATTCGATCAGACGCTGCGGGATTTTTGCAATTCATTGTTTGTCTCGCATCCCCGAACGCTATGGCTGATCGACGACACGATGCCGTCGGACATGTATGCAGCGTGGCCCGACCAGGTACAGGCAGCACGGACGCGGCGGGTGGATCTGGGAAATCATCCGGAATGGCCGCGAAGCCGGGCCTGGCAAGGCGATGTGTTCAAGGTCGTGTTCGCCCTCCACGATTTTTTCCCGCACATTTCGTATCGCACGTTGATGTCGGGAAAACCCCAAACACTGGCGTGGCGCCAGCCGCGCGACCGATTCGAACCCGTGTTGAACAGCATGGAAGCGATCGCCAGAATGTCGTATTTCCATTTTCGGTTTAACGAGCATATTTTGCGCAAGGTACAGGATGAACCGGCGTTCGACGAAATCACCCGGTCCCTCGCGGGCACAACAGCACCCGAAGACGTACCTGAAGCGATCACGACAGTCAGCAATTTTGAAGTGTCTGATCCGGCGGCGATGTACGATCTTGCCAGTCGGAGCGAAGCCGCAACGCCCAGTGGCGGTCTTGAATGGTCGGCGCCCGACCGGCCGCCGGGCATCAGGATCGGCAACGCAGGTGCGATCGAACTGATTGGCGCGATAGCGGCGCCGGCCACCATCGTTCTGAGCGGTACGGGCGCGAAGGATCCTTATGAATTCTTCGATATGAGACTCGCATTCGATGGCCATCGTCTGATCGGCCGGTTCGAGGTTGGGGAGGCCGGAAACTGGTCCTTTGTCGGGATGACCAAAAACGGGTCGATCGAGGAGGAAGCGGTCTGCCGTCTTTCCGTTGATCACCGTTCGGGATTGAGGTTTCAGGACGGGCTGACGATCGAACGGATTTCCGTTTTCAGACCGGATCACAGGCCATCGGCGCGGAACGGCATTGCCCCGGCTTTTACTATCGTTGATACCGGCTACGCAGCCGACAGCAAAGGCTGGTATTGCGGGGACGCGGCGCAAAACGGTGGATATTGCTGGATGGGTCCGGCCGGCGAATCCTTGCTTCACCTGAAACAGAGCTCCTCCTACAGGCTCGTCATGCCCGAGGTTCGGGCGCTCACCGAAGATCTCCTGCGAGAGCTTCGAGTCACACTCGGCGAAACACCCATGACGATTCGTGTGGACCCGTATCCGGGTCAAGCTTCCATTTTCAGCATCGTGGGCGAGTGCGCCGTGCCTGCAGCTGCCGGCAAGGAGTTGAAACTCAAAATCTCGTTCCCTGAGGATAGTGTGCTCTCGCCCCATGATCTCGGACTGAACGAGGATCGCCGGCGAATTACCATTGCCGCGCGCAGTTTCGCGGTGGCCGCGATCGGATAGGCGCGGCCGGATTTCCTTCGCCGTATGCGGGCCACGAAGAGGAAAGAGGATCATCGACGTCCTCAAGTCCGGAAGCTACCATGAATGCGAAATCGATGGTGGTACGGCAGGATGAGGAGCGCGGGTCAATTCATCGCAGGAGCTGCGGTTGCGGCGGCGATTCTTGCAGTAGCAATGGCAGGCGCGCACGCGCAGGGCGACCAGAAGCCCCGACCGCTCGCCATGCCGCCCTATGCGCACATCTTCGTCATCATCGAGGAGAATCACACGACCGACGAGATCGTGCCAAGCGCCGCTGCGCCCAATCTTACGCGCTTGGCGCAGCAATACGGCTTCGCTTGGAAATTCTATGCCGAGCAGCATCCGAGCGAGCCCAACTATGTCGCGATCCTCGGCGGCGACACGTTCGGCATCAGGGATGACGACGCCTATTGGTGCAAGCCCGGCAAGACGGACAACGCCTGCCCAAGCGTTCACGCGTCGGGTTATGTGGATCACACGATCACTGCGCCGAGCCTCGCCTCGCAGCTTGAGGCGCACCATCTCACCTGGAAAGGCTATTTCGAGGACATTCCCTCTCCCGCCTCTCGCGTCTATCGCTGGCCCAATGAATCGCGTCAAATACCCGGCGAGGCGCAGTCGCTTTATGCCGTCAAGCACAACGGCTTCATGAATTTCAAGGATGTGCAGGACGACCCGGCACTCGCGCAGAAGATCGTCGGCTTCGATGCGCTGACGAGCGATCTCGCTTCCGGCAATGTTCCGAACTACGCGCAGATCGTTCCGAACCAGTGCAACGACATGCATGGGCTGCCGGCAGGTCCGTATGTACCGCCCGATTGCGTCTTCGATGCGGGGCCGAAGCTCATCGCGCGCGGGGACGCGGTGGCCGGCCGACTCGTCGCCCAGATCATGGCGTCGCCCGTCTGGTCGCAGCCCGGCAACAGCGCGATCGTCATCACCTTCGACGAAAATGATATCGAGCATCCCGGTGCCGATCACGGCGCGGGCTGCTGCGGCTCGGGGCCGGACGACGCGAACAACCCCGGCGGCGGCTGGATTCCCACAATCGTCATCACCAATCGCGGCCCGCGCGCGCTGACCGACATGACGCCTTATAATCACTATTCGCTTTTGCGCACGACCGAGGACGCCTTCGGCATCCACGACTATCTCGGCCACGCCGCCGACACCGCCCACGGCGTGCTCGACATGACGTCGCTGTTCTATGTGAAGCAGGGGCAGCCGTAGCAGCTCTGCGCATCTCTTTGTTGCGAGCCCCTCGCATCGGGAATGATTGGGCACGCTGAGACGCGGAGCGAATGTCTGGCCCTTATTACAAGGAATGGAAAGGCAGAGTAGCGCGCTTTGCGCGCGGTAGGTCCTTATGCTCCTGCCATCCTTCATGGCTGGTTTCTCTGCGTTTCCGCGCCTCCGCGAGAAACCGATTGCCTCCGGTTGTGCCGGCCGGCGCAGCAATCACCACCGCGCGTGAAGCAGATGGCCGTGGCCGCCGATGCACAGTCCGTCGCTTCGCGCAGAATAGTAACGCGCATTCAGCGCCGTCGCATCGTAATCAGACGGTTCGTGAAATCCGCAATCGCGCAAGAGCGCCTGAATCTCGGCAGGCGCGAAGAAACTGCGAAATGGCTCGCCCGCTTCTGCGACGCGCGTCGCCAGCGCCGCAAGGCGTGCGCGGCTGACAGGGTCGCGCTCGTCGGCAGGTTCAGCATAGTCGAAGACAAGCTCGCTGCCAGGCGAAAGCCGGCCTGCGAGAAAGCCAAGCGTAGCGCCGACGGCCGCGCGCGTGAGATAGGGCGTGACTCCCAGCCACGCGACCATCGCAGGCATGGAAAAATCGAAGCCCGCCCGCACGAGTCCCGTATCGAGCGACTCGCTTTCGAAGTCGACGGGCGCAAATACGAGATGGGAGGGAATGGCGATGCCGGCCTCCGCGAGGCGCTTGCGCTTCCAGGCCTGGGTCGCGGGATGATCCACCTCGAACACACGCGGCAGGCCAGCTTTCCGGCGATGCGCATAGGTGTCGAGGCCCGCGCCCAGCAGAACGTATTGCGCAGTGCCGCGCATCACCGCGTCCGCGAGCGCATCTTCGGTATAGCGGGCGCGCGCCACGATGAAAGGGCGCAGACCGGGCGCCGCAAAGCCGCGCCAATCCCTGCCTGCGCGCAGTTCGCTCTCCGCCTCGCCGCCGATGATGGCGAGGGCAAGCGGGTCTTCGAATACGAGCGGCCGGTCGAGCAATTGATGTACGGCGCGATGCATCGCCGCCCCTTGCGCCGTCCGGCTTGGTCGAAACGACTCCACCGCAATACCCCCCGAATTTGCTTGCGGTCATCCTCGTCGCGGGTGATACGGGACGTCCCGTGCGCATTAGCGATGGCGGTCGACCGCCCGCGACTGCGATCTGCGCCGAATGAATTCGCTTAGCAAGGGCAGAAAGAATGCCTTGCTGAAATAGCCAAGTGGCGGCTCGGGCTCGGATAGAAGGAGCGACCGATCACGTCCTGATTGTATTCGTCGAGGATGATCCAGAGGCGCGTAGTTCCATCGAGACCTGCGCGACGCTTCTCTGTGTCGGGAATTTCGGCAGCAAACCGTCCGCGCGCGGGCTGCCGGCTGGTAATTGGAAAGAGTATCAGCACATCCTCATCTCCGGGTTTGGGAATGCGCACGCCCACCGCAACGGGACGAAATTTGCGTCCCTCCGTCTCGCCGTCCCCGGCTTGATGTGCCCAGAGATAGGAATAGCGGATAACCGCGCCAGTACGCAGCGCTTCAAAAGTCACCGTTCGTCACCTTTGGTGGAATAAATCTCGGTGGCACGGCAGAAGTCGGCAAAATCCTTGTCGGGCATGTTGGCAAGGGTACCCGCTTTGCGAGTGTTCGCGCGTGCGGTCAGGCGCTGATAGTCTTCAATGCTGAGCAGCACCAGGCGGGGCTTGTTGCGCTGGGTGATGGTGACAGGTCGCCGCAACGCCTCGGCGATAATGTCGCCGGATCTGCGAGAGAAATCGCTGGTGGAGTACCGCGCCATGGTTTGCCTCCTTTATTGCTGTAAAATACAGATATGATGTATATCCTGCAAGTCGGGCGCAAATGTGCCTGGGTCCTTATCGCGGGCCCATCAGTGGCAGCTGATTGAACGCTGAGAAATGCGCTGTTACGCGCCCGGCCGGACGAGGGTGGCAAATCCACGTCATTTTGGCTGGGTGTCCTCGCCGCACGGGTCGGAGAGGGGTTAATATTGTCCCCGCCGCCTTGTCGAGGAGTTGAAGATGAACCGTTCCGAGCAACCTCAGCCCATCCCGTTTCCGCGGGAAAGTGCCGAGCTTGGGGTGCCGACGGCGGAGCGGCCGCGCCTGCCGGAGCCGAACCCCTGGCCCGCGCTCATCTTCGCCGTCTTGCTCAGCGCCTTCTGGGTCGGTGGCGGATTTGCTTACGGATGGGGCTATTTCGGCCCCGGCGGCGTGTTCCGGCTCAACGTGCAGGAATCGGCCGTTATCGCCTTCGCCATTTTCGTGCCCCCGATGCTTGTAATCGCCGCAGCCTGGGCATTCACCCGTGCCCGGGCACTCTCCATCGCGGCGGAAAATCTGAATGAGACCACGGACCGGCTGTTCGCGACCGACGAGATGGCCACGCGTGCAGCGGCGCGCGTTGCCCGCGCGGTGCGGCGCGAACTGGACGCGTTGAATGCGGGCCTTGATGGAGCGTTGGCACGGCTGAGGGCGCTTGAAACCGTGCTGCAGACCCAGATTGCCGCCCTCGATGAAGCCGGAGCGCGCGTAGACGTCCGCGCCGAGACTGCAGCGACGAAGCTGGGCCAGGAGCGCGAGCGCATCGATGGCGTGACTGGCAGCCTCGCCGATGCCGCGTCGCGTGCGAGCGAGACGGTGGCGGCCCGCGCTGCGCAGCTCAGATCGATGATCGAAGCTGCGGAAGGCGCGCTCCGGAATGCGGGCCAGTCGCTCGAAACGCAGGCGGCAGGATTTCGCGCGGCGGCCGAGAGCGCAGCTGAGGCACCTCACGCGGTCGCTTTGGAACTCGACCGGCACGCCAAGCGCATCGAATCGGTTTCAGATGCGGCGCTCGCCCGCTCGGAATTCATTCTGGGCCGCCACGAGCGGCACCGCGCCGCCATGCAGGAACTCCTGCAGAAGCTGAAGGAGGAGAGCGCGAGCTTCGAAACGGCCATCGCCGCACAGCAGGCGGCTTTTGCACGGACGATTGCGGATCTCACACAGCAGGCGCAGCAATTCGGCGCCATCGCCGAAGACGCGGACGGCCGCCTCGCATTGGTTATGAGCAATGCGGGTGGCCGCACCTCGGAGCTGACGGCCGGTTTCGTGCGCGACACCGAAAATCTGCGTTCGGTCAGCGAGACTGCGCATACCATGCTCGCAAAGCTGATTGAAACGTTGCGCGATGCCGGCATTGGCGCGCAGTCCTTGATGGCCGAAACGATCACCCAGACCGGCAACAGCGCCAAGGCCCTGGTCGGCGAAGCGATGGGGGAAGCCGAACGGCTCCTCGCGATGGCCAACCGGATCGGCGCCGAAAGCCGCGAGATGAAACTCGCCCTTTCAAACGCGGCGGAGGAAGTCGAGCGCCATTTGCTTGCACTGCCGGGCGTGGCGAAGCAGGAAGCGCAACGCGTGCGCGAAATGGTGCGCACGGAGAGCGAGGCGATTCTCGATCTTTCGGCGCGCACGCTGTCGACCATTCACGCGCGCGCGGGCCGGACGCTGCCCGCGCCTGATTCGGCCGGCGAAACAGGCGAGGTCACGACAGCTCCAAGCGAAGGCGAAGGCCTGCTTGCGAGGGCGCGGCGGCTGACCCAGCGTCCGCCGCAGAAGCCAAAACGCCGCGAATCCGAAGACAAGCCGTGGGAGATGCGCACCCTGCTCTCCGCCGCGGGCAGCGGCACGAGCGACGCGCAGCTTCAGTTGGGTGCTGCGGCCGCGCTCGGTGCGCTGCAGGCCGCGCTATCGGATCTCGCCATCGATCTGCAGGCCATCGTCACCGATACGCCGCCAGGCGCGGAGGAATGGCGGCTCTATCTGCAGGGCGACCGCTCGCTCTTCGCCCGCCGCATCGCCCAGTACATCGACGCAGAGAGCGTCGAACGCATCAGCCGGAGCTACCGCGACAATCCGGCCTTCCGCGAGGCCGCTGATAATTATCTCGCGGAATTCGAAGCGCTGCTCGCGCGCGTGCGCGAAGGCGACGGCAACGGATTGCTGACGTCGGCCATGCTTGGCGCCGATACCGGGAAGATCTATCTCGCCGTCGCCTATGCGCTCGGCCGGCTGTCATGAGCGCCTGAGCCGCGCCGCATAAAACCCGTCCATTCCGCCCTCATCTGCAAGATGGCAGGGCAGGGTGCGCAGATCACCGTCGGAAGTAATAAGCTCCGCGAGGCCGAAGATTTCATCGGCGGCGATGGCTGCGCGGCGGAACTCCTCGTGCCGGCGCAGGAAATGCGCGACCTGCTCCGGGCCTTCCTCGGGCTCGAGCGAACATACTGCGAATACCAGCACGCCCTCCGGCGCGACCATGCCCGCGGCAGCATCAAGAAGTTCCGACGCGGCGTCGCTGCAGGCCGCAACATCGCTCGCGCTCTTGATCCAGGGCAGTTCGGGGTGGCGGCGGATGGTGCCGGTGGCGCTGCACGGCGCGTCGAGCAGCACGCAATCCGCAGGGCGCTCCGGCTGATAATCGCGCGCGTCTGCAAGCACGAGCTCTGCTTCGAGCTTCAGCCGGTCGAGATTTTGCTCAAGCCGCGCGAGTCGCGCGGCGTCCCGCTCAACCGCAATCGTGTGCGCACCGCCCGCTGCGAGCTGTGCCGTCTTGCCACCCGGCGCAGCACACAGATCAATCGCGCGCAGTCCCCGGACGTCACCAAACAAACGCGCCGGCAAACTTGCCGCAAAGTCCTGCACCCAGAATGCGCCTTCCCTGAACCCCTCCAGCTCTTCGACATTTCCGGCGTGTTCGAGCCGGACGATTTCTCCGAATAGATCTTTCCTTCCCCGCTTGCGGGGGAAGTCTGGCCGCAGGCCGGGGAGGGGGGAAGTAATAGGAGGCTCGATATTTTCGTCTGCGCACTGCTCCTCTCCGGCCCTTGGGGCCGCCTCCCACGCAAGCGGGGGAGGAAAGAAAGGAGCACGGAAATGCAGATCCAACGGCGGGGTTCGTGCGTGGACCTTTGCGATCTCGCGTGTTGTTTCTTCGCCGTAGGTGTCACCCCAGCGCGTCCACAGCCAGTCTGGCGTGTTGAGGCGTTCGGCGTCCTGTATCGCCACGACTTCGCGTCCCTCGCGCGCGATACGGCGAAGCGCGGCGTTGATCAGCGGTTTGAAATGGACGGCTTTGGGATCGACGGCGGCGAGCCGGTTCGCGCCATCGACAGCGGCATGTGCCGCCACGTCGAGAAAAAGAAGTTCACAGGTGCCGGCGAGCAATATTTCGAGCGTGGCGCCCGCGCGATGCGGCGGTGGCGGGCGCGGCACAAAGTGTCGTGTCAGTTCATCGAGCTGGCCAAAGCGGCGCATGGTCTCGTTGGCAATGGCGCGCGCGAAACCCCGGTCTTGAGAGGAAAGCGCCCGCGCCGCGGCTGTCTCGTCGAGTGCGAGATCGAGCGGATATTTGCGCCGCAGCGTTGCCGTCAATGCATCATGCGCAGCGGCGCGCGCAGCCGCCCCGGCCGCGCTCACGACCACGGACCGCGCCGCGGCGTTTCCTGTCCCATCGCGGCCGCCATGGCCTTCAGGCGCGCAATCCGTTCCTCCGTAGACGGATGACTTGAGAACAGTCCTGCAAAGCCGCCATGCAGCGGATTGATGATGAACATGTGCGCCGTGGCCGGATTGGCATCGGCGGCCGGATTGTCGATCACCTCCGCGGAACGTTCGATGCGCGCCAGCGCTGAGGCAAGCCACAGCGGCCGTCCCGAAAGTTCGGCGCCGCAGCGGTCGGCTTCGAATTCGCGGCTGCGGCTGATCGCCATCTGCACGAACATGGCGGCAACCGGCGCGAGCAGTGTCACGAGCAGCATGCCGACGATTCCAAGCGGATTGCGGTTCCGGCCGCCGAAGAAAAAGGCGAAGTTCGCCAGCATCGCCACCGCGCCGGCAATCGTTGCAACAAGTGTCATGGTCAGTGTGTCGCGATTCTTCACATGACTGAGCTCATGAGCGAGTACGCCGGCAAGCTCTTCGCGGTCCACGCGCTGCAGCAGCCCGGTCGTCACGCAGACCGCCGCGTGTTCGGGATTGCGGCCGGTGGCAAAAGCATTGGGCTGCGGATTGTCGACGATGTAGACGCGCGGCATCGGCAGTCCGGCTTTCTGCGCAAGACCTGCGATCAGGTGTACGAGATCGGGTGCACTCTGCGCATCGACCGGCTGCGCCCCGTAAAGCGACAGCACCATTTTGTCCGAATTCCAGTACGCGAAAAGATTGCTTCCCGCCGCGAACAGGAAGGCAATCGCCATTCCCGCTTCGCCGCCAATGAGAAATCCCACCACGAGAAAGAGCCCGGTGAGCGCGGCCATGAGAAGGCCGGTCCTCAGCATGTTCATCATGAAAATTGCCTTCGCCTCCGGATCGTCCTATCTGACGACGGGTGACCCCGCCGTTGATTTATGCGGGCATCGGGCCGCTTCAAGCATGAACAGTGCTCTGTCCAAGACCGGGAAAGAAACCAGAATCGCCGCACGTATCCGCGAGGCAGGCGCGCGGGCCAGGGCAGAGGCGGAGGCGCGCCGCGCGGCTGGCCAGACAAACCTTCTGCGCAAGGAAATCGGCGGCGCACACGGCCCGGAGCCCACACGCTATGGCGATTGGGAGCGCAAGGGCGTGATCTCCGACTTTTGAGGCCGGGCTTGATCCACCGCTCGGGCCGGGCCATTTAAGTGGCATCCGAATCACGGCGAGTTGCATGTTCATCCAGACCGAATCGACGCCCAATCCGGCGACGCTGAAATTCCTGCCGGGACGTGCGGTGCTCAACGAGGGCACGCTCGACATGCGCGACCGCGAGCAGGCCGCGAAGTCGCCGCTCGC
>Ga0335075_10009983_pt1 | contig 14422 bp, 13 predicted proteins | sample Lox_Sample_24_FD_206723 | JGI IMG/M metagenome (GOLD analysis project Ga0335075, IMG submission 206723) | Soil microbial communities from Loxahatchee National Wildlife Refuge, Florida, United States - Lox_Sample_2.4 | ecosystem: Environmental > Terrestrial > Soil > Wetlands | place: USA...
CCCACCCTACAACTTACGCTTCCGGCTCTGATTCACGCTACCTATGAAAAGACCAGAAGCCGGTGGCTTTCGCCACCGGCTCGTGGGAATGTGCCGGGGGATATGGGTCATCGGCATGCGAACGGGCCGCGGGAAACGGCCCGAGGGGTAGTTCGTGACAACAGCAAAGGAATAACGCAATTGCCGTGCCAGAGACAACGTGAATAACGCAAGATCGACCCAAATCTTTGGCAGGCAGACATTTACATTAATCCCTTGCGTCGATTGCTCCGTCAGGCGGCGGTCGATAATGCAACTTTTACCGCGCAGCGCGTGTAACAATGAGCAGCGCGGCAATGCCCATCGCCAAACACGCGCTTAGCGACGCTTCGACGAGCCAGAAGCGTAAGCGACGGGAAAGCCCTAAGCCGCAAGCGGCTGGCTAGACCTGGTCGCCCACGGCGGCGCCGGCTTCCGCTTTTGCTTCGCTCTCCTCGACGATCTTCTGCCGCGCCGGAAGAGGCTTGGCGCTCAACACGGGGCAGGGCGCCTTGCGAATGACCGATTCCGCCACGCTGCCCAGCAGCAGCCGGCCCAATCCCGTCCGCCCATGCGTGCCCATGACGATCACGTCGCTCCGCGTCTCCTCCGCTGCTCGTAGGATCATGTCCACCGGATCGCCTTCGAGCACCTGCGATTCCACACGGACGCGATGGGCTAGACTTTCCAGTTGCCGCAGTTTTTCTTTTACTTCCTCGACGCTGGGCCACGTCTCCGCAGGCACGGGTCCGCCGGCGTAAATCACCATCGGCGGCGGAATGACGTGCAGCAGAACCAAGCGGGCGTCGTAGTCGCGGGCCAGCGCACAAGCCACGCGGAAGGCGAACTCGGAATTGTCCGAGAAGTCTGTCGGGTGCAGGACGGCGCCAAGAGGTAACATGATGCGCTCCTTTATGTTTGATGTTGTCGTCACTTCCATACGCGCTTCCGGTTTTCTGTTAGATAGCAGTGCAAGGCGAGTGCCAGACATGCGGAGGCTTGGGCTGGAAATAGGCGATTCTCGAAACGAGCCGGAAAAAAGGCGCGCTTGACGCTCGCTTGCTTGTTGGCGTACACTACAGCACCTTCTTCAACCCAAGAGGTGGTCATGAGCGACGAGCACGGCGAGGATAGCGGGACCGTCACTCCTTATGCCACCGCGCACGGGCGCGATTGGCCGAGTGTGCGGCAGTTCAACATTTTTGTCGAAAACCGCGTGGGCAATCTGCTCTCGGTGGTGCGGCATTTCGAGTCTACGGACATCCGTATTGTCTCGCTTACGGTCGTCGATTCCGCCGACTGCGCCATCATCCGCATGGTGCTGAGCGATCCCGAACGTGCTGTCGAAATCCTGGACCGCGCCCGGCTGCCCTTCACGGAGAGCGATCTTCTGGTGGTTCAGCTGCCGGAAAACGTTCGACCGTTGCTGGACATCTGCAAAGCGCTGTTGGGAGCGGAGATCAGCATCCACTACGCTTATCCGCTGCTAATAGGACCGCGCGGCTGCGCCGCCCTCGCCCTGCACGTCGAGGACCATGAAACCGCGTCGGGAGTGCTGTCGCGCCTGGGCTTCATCCTCTTCACGGAAAAGGATCTGAATGTTGATGAAGACTTAACGTAGTTGTCAGTTGTCAGTTGTCAGTAGAAATCTGACAACTGACAACTGACAACTATTATCCGGCCCGGCGGCGAGTCAGGACGGCTAGTTCCAGCTTGATGAGCTGCTGCACGACGGCGGCGGCGCGTGGCCGATCCTCGGCGCGATGGGCCAACAAGCGCGACAACAAGGCGGCCAGGCTCGACGGCACATTGGCGACGCTGCGGCGGATGTCGGCGGGCGGATCGCAGCGATGGCGACGAAACGTTTGCCGCAGCGAACCCGGCGGATAAGGCAAACGGCCCGTCAGCATTTCAAACAACATCACTCCCAAGCTGAACAGATCGCTTTGTAGATCCTCCGCCGGCAAGGGATCGCACTGCTCCGGCGCCAGATAGTTGGCCGTGCCCAAAACGTAGCCGGCCCGAAGGAAAGCAGCGTTCTCGCCCGGTCGATGGGCGAAACCCAAATCGATTAGCACGGCCATGCCGTCGTCGATGAGGCGAACGTTATCGGGTTTGATGTCGCCGTGGAGGAAGCCGGCGGCGTGCAAGGCGGCCAGAGCTTCGCTGATTTGCCGCGCGATCCACACGGTTTCGCTGACCGGCAAGCGAAAATCGCGGCGCAGGCGGCGGCGCAGCGATTCGCCGGGCAGCAGATCCATGACCAGAAAATAGGGCGGAGCGGTGACGTGGGCATAGGTGACGCGGACCAGATGGGGGTGGTGGACGCCCAGTCCAGCCCGCGCTTCGCGTTGCAGCAGCTTGATTCCGGTCTCCGCATCGTCCCAATCGTCGCGCAACAGCTTGATGGCACAGAGGGCGTCGTTGTCCTCGGCGCGAGCGGAGTAAACGGCAGTCATCGGCCCGCCGCCGAGACGCTGCAACAGTTGATAACCCGGAATCCGTGGAATAGGCTGCATCGTCTCGGATTATCGGCTGCTCCCGCCCCCGCGATGCAGAGAATCTCCGTAGAATGCTCCCATCGCCCTGAAAGGAACCAACCGATGCCTGCCAATAATACCGCCGTCCGCAACGCCTCCTCCAGCAGCAGCGCCGCGGGCGTCGCCTGGAAATTGTCCGACCTTTATGCCGGCGTGGACGACCCGGCGATTGGCCGCGACCTCGGCAACGCCCTGAAACGAGCACAAGCGTTCGAGTCCGCCTATCGCGGCAAAATCGACGTTCTCGGCGGTCCCCCGGCCGACGCCTTGCTCGAAGCCGTGCGCGAGCTGGAAGAGCTGTCCGAGCAGATGGACAAGCCGATCATCTATGCCAGCCTGGTGCATGCCGCCAAGACCGACGACCCCAAGCACGGCGCTCTCTTGGCCCGTACGCGCGAGCAACGCACCGCCATCAACAAGCATCTCATTTTCTTCGATCTCGAATGGGTCAAATTGCCCGACGACGTCGTCCAATGTTTGTTGGCCGCGCCGCCGCTGGCCCGCTATCGCCATTATCTGGAACAAAAACGCGCCTGGCGGCCGCACTATCTGAGCGAACCGGAGGAGAAAATCCTCGAAGAAAAAGCGATCACCGGCCGCGCCGCCTTCGTGCGCCTGTTCGACGAAACCGTAGCCTCGCTGCGCTTCCCCTTCAAATACGCCGACCAAAGCGAAACGCTGTCGCTGCAACAGATCAATGCTCGCTTGTATGACGCCGACCGCGGCGTCCGCCAAGCCGCCGCCGAGGGATTGACGCGCGGCCTGCGCGACAACGCCCGGCTCTTGACTTATCTAATGAACACGCTCGTCCTCGATCATCGCTCCGATTGCACTCTGCGGCATTTCGACAATCCGATGGGGCCGCGCCATCTCGCCAACGAGATCAGCCCTTCCGTCGTCGTCGCCCTGATGACCGCGGCGGAGCGCTATCACGGCAGCGTGCAGCGCTATTATCGGCTCAAGGGCCGTTTGCTCGGCCTCGATCCGCTTTACGATTACGATCGCTACGCTCCGCTTTTTGCCGATATGCCGGCCTGCGATTGGCCGACGGCGCGGAGCATCGTTCAGGAGAGCTACGAGGCGTTCAGTCCGCGCGCCGGCGGCGTCATCCGCGAGTTCTTCGACAAAAGCTGGATCGACGCCGAGCTGCGCGGCGGCAAACGCGGCGGCGCTTTCAGCAGCAGCACCGTGCCCAGCGTGCATCCGTACATCCTCATGAACTTCACCGACAAGCTGCGCGACGTGATGACGTTGGCCCACGAGCTGGGCCACGGCTTGCATCAGTATCTCTCGCGCCGCGTCGGCTACTTGCAGTGCGATACGCCGCTGACCACGGCGGAGATGGCCAGCGTCTTTGGCGAGATGCTGACGTTTCAGCGCTTGCAGCAGCGCTACCCGGAGCCGCGCGTCCGCCTGGGCATGCTGTGCAGCAAGATCGAGGACAGCTTCGCCACGGTGTTTCGGCAAGTGGTTCTGACGCGCTTCGAGCAAGCACTGCACCAGGCCCGCCACGAGCAGGGAGAGCTGACCACGGAGCAGATCAACGAGCTATGGCTGTCCGCCAATCGACCGATGCACGGCGACGTAGTGCGGCTGACCGACGGCTACGGCTGGTGGTGGTCGTACATCGGCCATTTCGTGCATGTGCCGTTTTACTGCTATGCCTATGCGTTCGGCGAATTGCTGGTGCTGGCACTGGTGCAGAAATACAAGCAGGAAGGCTCGGCGTTTGTGCCGCGTTACCTGGAGCTGCTGTCGGCGGGCGGCTCCGACGCGCCGCATGTGCTGCTGGGCAAGCTCGGCGTCGATGTGAACGATCCGGCGTTTTGGGAGCTGGGGTTGCGGCTGCTCGATGACATGGTTTCCGAAGCCGAGGAGCTGTCTCGGCGCGTCTGAATGGTCAAGCTCAGCAATCGATTATTCGGCGTTCGCTTCGCTCAATTCGGGCGGCGTCGCGCCCAGTAGCCGGGGCGACGGCTGTGGTGGCCGATCGCTGCTATCCAGACTCGGTCGGCCTGATCCTCGTAGAAGACCGAATACGGGAAGCGCTGCAGAGGACAGATACGAACCGTACCGGACTCTGTTGCGTAGAGCAACGGGTTGCCCCGGATTCGTGCCAGCGCTGCATCCAACTCGGTCTGAAAGTCGGTACCGAGTCCAGCCCGGATGCCCTCGTAATAAGCTGCGGCCTCGCGGGCTTCCTCGGCGGCGTCCGGGTGAAACTCCGCCGGCTTCATCGTCTTGGCTCCAACAGGCTCTTCAAAACTTCCTCCGCTGGAATACCAACGACCTTGCCGGCCCGGACCTCGGCCATCCGCTTCTCCGCTAGGGCGAGCCACTCGCCTCGCGTCTCTTCGTTATCTAGCTCATCGAGCGAGCGCAGGAGGAACTGGGCCAATTCGGCCCGTTCCTTGGTGGGTAGGCCGGATGACGCTTTCTTGAGTTCTTGTAATGTCAGATTCATATGAAATCTCCCCAAGGAGGCGGAACACCCGCATTCTACTCGCACAGCACCCTATGAGCAAAGCCGAACAACAAAGCCCAGCGGCCGGCTCACGCAGGGGTAACGTTATGACTCGGTAAAGCGTCATTCGCCTGGCCAACCTGACCTCGGCACCAGTGGGAACGTTCAACGACGAGCGCACAGGTACGCCAGCAGATCGCGCAGTTCCTGATCCGTCAGCAGATCCGGCAGGCCATCCGGCATGATCGACGCCGGCACAGTTCGGCTCTCGACGATGGTGCGCGTGTTGAGTTTGAATGTCTCGCCTTTCGCATCCACATAGGTGTATTCGTCGAGATTGGTCCCGATGAGCATGCCGGTGCGGACTTTGCCGTCGGCGGTTTCGATCTGCCAGTTTTGATAGTGCGGGGCGACGGCGTTGCTGGGACGCAGGATCGATTCGAGGATGTGGCGGCGATCGGTTCGACCAATGGCGCTGAGATCGGGTCCGACTCGCGCTCCCCGACCCTCGACGCGATGACAGCGTGAACAGGCGGCCAGTTTCGCCTGAAAAAAGACGCGGCGGCCTGCCTCGCTATCCGCCGGTCCTTCCAGACGCTTCAGCCAAGCATCGAGCTCGTCGGGCCGCGGCCGATCCTTGGCGAACGGTTGGCCGAGGACGCGGGCGACGAGGGCGGCGTCTTCCGGGTGACGTTGGGCTGTCATTTCCAGACGCGCCCGCTGGTCGGCGCTCAGCGGCGTATCTTTCAGGGCGCGCAGTGCTTCTTGTCGGAGAACGGCGTTCTCGTCCTGAGCAAGCGAAAGCAGCAAATCGAGATGCTTCGCGGCTTGCCCAGACAGGCCGAGAAGCGCCTGCGCCCGCACGGCATCTGGGAGATGCGCATTGCCAACGGCATCGAGCAGCAGACGCTCGCGGCCGGTGCTCGGATGTTCGCTGAGAGAGCGAACCGCTTCCAACCGCAACGCCGGCTCGCCGCGCGATAACAGATCGCCGAGCAATTTAAGCGTCAATTTCGGGTGCGATGCGGGTATCATCTGGAGCGCCAGCACGCGCAGGGCCGGCGGGCTTTTCTCGTCCTTGAGGCGCTCGAGAAAATAATCCGCCATCTTCGCCTCGCTGACATCGCGCTCGTCCAGCCGGGCCAGCGCCGCCGAGCAGGCGAAGAACAGACGCACGTTCGATTCCCGGTCTTTCAGCATCGCGGCGAGCGCGGGGCGAAACTCATCGAGCTTATGATCGGCGATCCACTTGATGGCCAGGAAACGCACGTCCTCATCGGCATCGCGGAGGAATTCGCGCAGCCGATTGCTCCGGTCGCTAGCGCTCCCGACTCGTTGGTCGGAAGCCCGCGTGGCCAGCAGCAGACCGATACGCTGTTGCGATTCCTTGAGCGAACGCGGTTCGATGGCGGCGAGGCGTTCGGACTGAAGGCTCAGTTGCCGCACGGCGGCGCTGCGCAGGAACGGGTCTGAATCGGTGAGCAGTTTTAAGAGGCTCGGCATGGCCGCTTCGCGTTTGAGAGCAGTGATTGCCTCCAGGCGCACGGCCGGCGGATGTTTCGCATCGAGGAAGCGACTCGCCTCTTCGCCGCGCTGGGCGAGATGGCGGACGGCCAAGGCGCGAAGCGGCGCTTGCGATTCCTTGTCGGCGAACGCGGCGAGATCGAGTTTCCGGCCATCGGCATCGATGAGGGCGGTGAGCGCGGCGGCGCGGACGCGAACGTCTTTGTTCGTGAGCTGTTCGCAGAGGAAATCGCGCCCTGCTTCGTTCGACGCGAGTTGGCGTGCTGCCGTTTCTCGCTGGGACCAATGAGCGCTCGACAGAGCGCGGCGCGGCTCGCTGGGCCGGTCATGTTTACCGGCGTCGCGCGGGCGGATGTGCCAAATCGCCCCCTTGCCGTGCAGCGTGTAATCGCTGCGCACCCAATCGCTGACGAACAGCGAGCCGTCCGGCGCCACGGCCAGACCGACCGGCCGAAAATTCTCGCTTCCCTGCACGAACGGCTTGCGCTCCGCCGTCCACGATGCCCCGCGTTCCCGGAGCCGGTAGCGCTCGACGCGATGATCCGCCCAGGACGTGACCAGCAAATCGCCGATGTACTCGTGCGGCAGGCCATCCGATTCGTAGCTGAGGATCTCGCAGGGCGCTTCGCCGGTGCCGCACACCATCGGCAGGGTGCCCGGCAGCTGGCCGTCCCACGATTGGAACGGATGCCGGCCCGACCGGCCATAGCGGAACTGATAGCCGTAATCGCCGCCCTCGACGACGTGAACGAGCCGGCACGGCGGCATGGCGTCGGGATCGTTGTCCACGGCGAAAATGCGGCCGAAAACGTCGCGGCAGAGGCCGAACGGGTTCCAGAAGCCGGTCGCCACGCGCCGCAGCTTCCGGCCATCGTCCTTGCACCAGAAAACGCTGCCGCCCTCGCCGCCGCCCGTCAGCGTGGTCCCATCGGCGCCGATCAGCTTGTAGGCGGCCCCCAAATTCTCGCCGAGTCCGAAATAGAGATCGCCTTTGGAGTCGAAAGCCAGGCCGGATATGCCGTTATGCGGATAATCGCCTTTCGTATCGAGAAAAATGATGCGGCGCTTTTCGTCCGCCTTACCGTCGCCGTCGCTATCGCGCAGGCGCAGAATTTCGTTGCGCGTGGCCAGATACACGGAGCCATCCGGATGCACGGCGAGATCCATCGTCGCCAGCGTGCCCTCGAAAAAGGTAGTAAAACGATCCGCCTTGCCGTCGCCGTCAGTGTCCTCGGCTATACGGACGCGGTCGTGTTTCGGCCCCTGGTAGTTCGGCGGTCGAAAGTGCGTGTGGCTCTCGATGACCAGCAGCCGGCCGCGCCGATCGAAGGCAAGGCCAATGGGGTGAACGATGTCCGGCGCGGCGGCAAACAGATCGACGCACAACCGCGGGTCAAACGTTCGCGGAGGCTTTTTGTCGTCGCTAGCCCGGAGCGCCAGCGACGGACATGCTCCGACGAAGGCGATAATCGACAAAGCAAGGAGAATGTGTTTCATGGGTTCGGGTGGGTCTACAGTGCGTTTCGGGGTTGTCCACCGATAATAATGTTTAGCCGCGACCGAAGGGGAGGGCGAAACCCGCGCTCCCCTTTGGGTCGCGGCTAAACATCCTCTCCGTAGAATATAGGGAACCACCATGCGAAAGGATGGTCACATATGGTACGTTTCGAGGGTGAGAAAGATTTTTCGCAGCCGCCGGCGGAGCTATGGGCGAAGCTGAGCGACGCGCGTTTCCTGGTGCAGTGCATCCCCGACGTGGAATCGGTGCCCGAAGTGCAATCGGATCATGCTCAGCTGGTGCTGCGTCCCGGCTTCTCCTTCGTGCGCGGCACACTGGAGGCGACGCTGCGCGTCGTCGATGCCGTGGCGCCGGCGTCGGCGCGTTATCTGATCGCCAACAAAGGCATCGGCAGCTCCGCCGACGTGGAAGCAACAATCGCCCTCGATCCCCAAGGCACGGGCACGCGCGTCCACTGGACGGCGGAGGTCAAGTCGTTGGGCGGATTGCTGAAAATGGTGCCGTCCGGCCTCATCCGCGGCGCGGCGCAGAAGGTTGTCCAAGATACCTGGAGCGCGGTGGAGGCGAAGTTGAACGCCGCATCTGCGAATGGCTGAAGGAGAACATATGGGTGTTACCGTTTGTCTGCCGCTGTTCGGCCCGCCGGGTCGAGAGCTGGAAGAAGGTTGCGACGTGAAAGGCGTACAGCTCCGCAAGCTGGCGGCCGAGCTGCACGAACGATTGCACAAGGCCGCCGAGACGCTGGACAAGCTCCATGCCGCCGGCTGGTCGGCGCGCGTGGCCATGTACGATGTGATCTTGACTCGACTCGGCGTCGAGACGAAGGAGGAAGCCGAACGCCGCTTCGGCGAATTGGGCCTGGGAGCGGAAGAGTTCATCCTTATCGAGGACGTGGATGAAGAAGAGGAAACCGGAAGTGCTTGAGGAAGGATGAAGGATGAATCAAGATAATTCTTGTTCATCCTTCATCCTGCATCGTTTCTACGAGGGTCCGTCCACTACATTCGCCATGACCCAGAGCATGTACGTAACGCGTTCACACAAAACGCGTTGGCGCTGCTCCCATCGTTCGACACGACGCCGACGCCGAGGCTTCTTGGCTTGAGTTGATCGCGGAGCCAAGCTACGGATGGAAACGCTCATGACCGACCTCCGTGAAATTGGTGGGCGACCAAATAACCGAGGAATCATGAGGAAAGTCCGATTCGAGCAGGTACGGCGACAGGGAGCGTCGGTGATTCCTGTCGGCATCCCTGCCTTCTCGGAACGACGCTGTTGCGAGAGATGAGTCGTTGCTTTCCTCTGTCGCAAAGATAGGTCACGATTGCAAACTCGTCAAATCCGGCACATTTATTTTAGACGACCGTTCACTCGAAGCGCTTGCTATTATTTCACAAAGGGCGTTGTGAATCCGCTATGATGAAAGCGGTCAAGACCCAAAGGTGGACCATGCCGCGTCTACTCGTGATCGATGACGAACCCAACGTCCTGTATTCGCTGGAAAAGAGCTTGCGCTCCGACGCTCTGGAAGTGCTAACGGCGTCCACGGCCAAGGAGGGGATCGAGCTGGCCCAGCGGCGGCGGCCCGATGCCGTCTTGCTCGACGTGCGCCTGTCCGACATGTTCGGCCTGGACGCTTTCGACCGGCTCCGCCAGATCGATCCGCGCCTGCCCATCGTCGTCATCACTGCTTACGCCACCACCGAGACGGCCATCGAGGCCATGAAGCGCGGCGCCTTCGAGTACCTGCTCAAGCCCGTCGATTTTCACCGCCTCCGCGAAGTGGTGGACAGAGCTTTGGAGTTGAGCCGGCTCCGCCACGTGCCGGCCGTGTTCGAGCAACAGGCGGCGGCGGAAGATGGACCAGTCGATCGCATTGTCGGCCAATCGCCGGCCATGCAGGAAGTGTACAAGGCGATCGGTCGCGTCGCTCTTTTGGACGTAACGGTGCTTATCGTCGGCGAGAGCGGCACCGGCAAGGAGTTGGTGGCCCGCGCCCTTTATCAGCATAGCCGCCGTGCCGACAAGCCGTTCTTGGCTATCAACTGCGCCGCCCTGCACGAGTCGCTCTTGGAAAGCGAGCTATTCGGCCACGAACGCGGCGCCTTCACGGGGGCGGATCGACGCCGCATCGGCAAATTCGAGCAGGCGCATCAGGGCACACTGTTCCTGGATGAGATCGGCGACATGGCCCTGTCCACGCAGGCCAAAATGCTGCGTCTGCTCCAGGAACAGCGTTTCGAGCGGCTGGGCGGCAACGAGACGATCCAGACCGACGTGCGCGTGATCGCGGCCACCAACCAGGACTTGGAGGCGGCGGTTGCAGCTAATCGTTTCCGCTCGGATCTGCTGTATCGGCTCAACGGCTTCACCATCCACTTGCCGCCGCTGCACGAGCGGCGCGAAGATCTGCCGCTGCTTGTGGAGCATTTTCTCAAGGTCTTCAACCGCGACCTGGATCGGCAAGTGCGTTCGGTAGCGCCGGAAGCGATGCGTTTGTTGGAGGCGTATCCCTGGCCCGGCAACGTCCGCGAATTGCAGAGCACGATCCGCTATGCCCTGGTTCACGCGGCCGGCGAGGCGCTGACGCCCGAATGCCTGCCCGAGAGCCTGCGCGATTGGACCGCCGGCGCCGGCCCTGCGCCGGCCGCGCCGGTCTCCGGCTTCGATCTGGCGGGGCACGTCCAGCGACTGCTGCATTCGGGAGAGACGGACATCTACCGCAAGGCTTGCGAAGCGGCGGATCGCGTGATTCTGGAAGCGATCCTGCGGCACACCCGCGGCAATCAAGTGCAAGCCAGCGAACTGCTGGGCATTTCGCGGACCACCTTGCGGGCCAAGATGAAGGCGCTGGGGATGATCGTGGAAAAACAGATTCTGCCGGAAACCGAGGCGGGATAGGTTCGTTTAGCCGCGAGCCGTAGGTGAGCGCTCGCGCTCCCCTTCGGGTCGCGGCTAAACGAGACAAGGTCAGAAATTCCACTCGCCCCGCAAGGCAACGCCGTTGATGAAGAAATAGCCGAGTTCACTATAGGGCAACAGACGGCCCACATCCCACCAATACTCGAACTGCCAACCGGCAAACATGCGGAAGTTCGGATAAGCCGGAGGCTGCCAGCCGAGGCCCAGCTGGGTAGTCAGAATAGGCGCGGTCATCGAGCTGGAGATGAATGTATTGGCCGACTGAGGGCGGCCGTCGGCCGAGGTCGTGGAGGAGTAGAAATAGCCCTGGCGGACTCGACCGAGAGGTTCGGCGAAATCGATAAGGGCCGAAGTGCTCAATCCCCAGAAACCCAGTTGCCGCTCCAACTGCACCGCCCCGGCCGCGCCGATGCCCATGAAGCTGTTGGTGGTCCGCTGAAAGTAGATGGTACTGCCCGCCGCCGCCTCCGCGAACGACGCGTTGGCCCGCGAATCGAAATAGACGTCAACGTAACGAACGCCGACACGGAATTTCAGATCCCAGCGCGAACCCCAGGGCGTGTACTCGCGGCTGGACCAGCTCAAATCGCCCGAGTTGATGTTCAGCCGGCTTGTCAGGGTCGCAGGTCCGTCTGCGCCGATGACCGCGTCGGATCCCTCCGCGGTCAGGAAGCGATAAGCGAGGGAGACAGCCCCGAAGCCCGAGGGCAGCTGATAGCCCAGCTCAAAGCGCGGCGACACGGTCCAGTTCAAGTGCGAAGCGTCCACGCCCACCTTGACGGAACTGGAGGACGGTATCCCCGGCGTAGCGGAAACGGGAACAGGGACCGGAAGACTCAGCTCGTTGATCAAATGGGGTTTGAGGATGCCCATATCCACGTTGCCGAACCAACCGATGTTTCCCAGCGCGGGCGGATCGAGCAGAGGATCGACTTGGAAGTAGGGCTGATCCATATCGGGCGGCGGCGGCCCCAGAGGCGGCGCCGGCGCCAACAGCGAGGTGGGCTGATCGGGCGGACGGGGGAATGTTGTCATAAAATCCGGCACCGCCTCGGCAGCCGAATCCGCGGCCGGGCCGTCGGTCGTCTGGGCCCAAGTCCCAGACGCCGATAGCGTCCCTCCCAGCAGCAGGATCAGCATAACACGGGCTGTACCAGCCATGACCAATTCCTCGTTTCTCCCAATCCGAGCGGCGCGACCCACCCTACGTCATCCGTTACGGCACTCCTTCTTGCTGGCTCTTCATGTTCTTGGGGATTTCCGGCGGCGGTTCCAAAAGCGGCTCAGTCATCTCTGCGGACTTCTCTTGCGGTGATTGTTGTCCCGTGGCCGGCGGCAGCGCCGGCGTTTCCTCGCTCTGCCGCGGCGCCGGCAGGACCGGATCGCCGGCGGGCGGCAGGACGGGAGCGGCGCCGTTGGCCGGCGTCGGCACCGGCTTAACGGACGGGCCGGGAGCGCAAGCGGTCGGAAGGCTGCTGGCCGGCGCGGCTGCCATGCGATGATGCGGACAAAGCCACTGCGGCATCTGGTCCAGAGGCGGCAGGGGCGGCAATTCGTGCGGCTGGGCCAACTGGAACAAGTCGGGCGTCTGGAGCAGATCGGCCACGCCTACCACCCCCGACCACAGCGAGCCAAGGATGGCAAGGTAGTTCTGCACGTTGGTAGCCAGGGCCAATTGGGCCGTCACCAGATCGGTGGGCGGCGTCGAGGCGACGGCGGGGTCCACTTGGCGGCGCTCGAAGGCGCCGCGGTAGTAGCGAACCTGATTGGGCAAGATGTGGAGGCGATAGTATTCCAGGGCGTAGAGGTTGTTTTTGTAATTGGCGTAGTTCGTGGCCAGCGTATTGGTCAGGGCGTTCTCGACTCGGTGTGACTCCTCAAGGGCGCGAATCAGCTGCGCCTTGGCGGCAATGATGTTGCCCTTGTTCTGATCGAAGATCGGCAACGGCATACCGATCATGAAGGTGTTGTAGTACAGGAACGGAGCGACGGTGACTTCCTTGTTGACTCCATACTGAATATCGAAGTCGCCGAAGGGAGCGATTTGGGCCAGCTTCAAGTTGTATTCCGCGATCAGCACGCCGTTGCGGGCCGTCAGAACGTCCGTATGATTGGTGAGTACGTAGGCCAAAACTTTGTCGTAATCGTAGTAAGGAATGAGGCGATCGACGCTGCCGGCCACCTCGGTCAAGGGCAGCTGCGGCAAGCCGAGAGTGGCGACTAACGCTTTCCAGGCGTAGATGTAGCTGATGATGGCCTGATTATAGACCAAGCGGTTGGTGTAGGCTTGGGCGCGCAGAGGGGCCGGCTCGTAGTTAGCAACTGCTCCGGCGATGAGGTAGCCGGTGTATAAGCGATAAATCTCGTCGGTAAAGCGAGCCAGCGCCCGGTTGACGCGCATGGTTTCCTGGGCGACGATCAGGGCGAAATAGGCGTTGCGAACATTGGTGGAGAGGTCGTAGCGAGCGCGCCGCAGGGCCAGCTGAGCATTGTCCAGCTGCTTCTGGGCTGTCGCCACTTGCATTTTCTTCTTGCCGAAGGTGGAGATCGGCTGTTCGAGGAACACCCCCGGAGCGCCGGCGGCGGCGTTGTTGTTGTTCGGTTGCAAATAGAAGGGAGCGATCGTCGGGTTGCTATAAGTTCTGGCCTGGACCAGATAGCCCTCGGCCTGCTTGACGTCGGAAACTGCCTGGCGCAGCGTGGGGCTGTTCTCGGCGGCCAATTTTTGCAAGTCGGCCAGAGTGTACGCTTGCCCGTTGGGCCCGGCTTCGGGGACCGGCTCGTCCTGGAGCGGCGGCAGATCCGGATAGATCCGCTGGATGGTCTGCCGTTTCTGTTCGGGAGTCATCTTGCTTAAGTCGGGGAGCGGAGCCGCTTCCGCGCCGGGGAGTCCGGCAGGAATCGTTAGCTCATACTTCAGCAGGTTCCGCGCTTGCCCCTCCTGAGTACGTTCGGCCTGCAACAGACCGACGGTACGAATGTCCGCCTCCGGCTCGTTGCAAAGCGCGGAGATCGGTCCTCCCTTTTCCTCACTGCCCTTCTTCTCGCTCTTCTCTGGACGGTTGGGCTTGTTTTCGACAGGTTGCGGAGGGGCGGGGTCGAAGGGACGGCTGGCCAATTCAAGCAAGATGCGGTCGGTCTCCTGCACCACCGGCCCGCCGCGGCAGCCGCTCAAGAGCATCAGACCAACTAGCAGCAGCCGCCGCGCTGGTGACATGTAGGCTCTCTTGCACCGCTGAAAGAAAGTTAACCGGGGACGGGGCGAATCGTCCCAGTAGACTTTGCCGTAACTAACGGAAGTATCGGACGGAGAGAGAGCGATGTTTACTTTTTCGACTTTCCGGCCGGATTTCTTCATGATTTACCGTGAGCATGTTTCGTTCCTGTTCATCGTGGGCAAATAGTGGACAGGCCGTTTAGCCGCGAGCCGTAGGC
>Ga0335075_10009985_pt1 | contig 14421 bp, 9 predicted proteins | sample Lox_Sample_24_FD_206723 | JGI IMG/M metagenome (GOLD analysis project Ga0335075, IMG submission 206723) | Soil microbial communities from Loxahatchee National Wildlife Refuge, Florida, United States - Lox_Sample_2.4 | ecosystem: Environmental > Terrestrial > Soil > Wetlands | place: USA: Florida...
AGTGCTCTCACAAGCTCAAATAGCTGATTCAGCATTGAGCAATGTGGTCAGCGAATTGAATCAGGCCATTGCTTTGGGCACGCAGGGAGCAGATGGGTCGATGACGAGCGAGAATCGCGCTGCCATCGCAACCCAGATGCAAAGCATCCTTTCCCAAGTCGTCTCACAGGCAAATACAACGTTAAATGGCGTCAGTCTATTCGCCGGCACCGCAGGCGCAGTCCCGGCGTTTGTTACCGACAGCACCTCGCCCACCGGGTACTCATACCAGGGGAACAGTGAGGTGAATAGTGCTGCGATTGGGGACAACCTGCAGGTAAGCGTAAACGTTCCAGGCGATCAGATATTCACAAACCCCAATGGGAGTGTAATCGGGTCTCTATCGCAGCTCATCTCGGCCCTGGGGTCTGGCACGACGACGGATATCGGGGATGCAGTCGCCGCGGTTAGAAATGCTCTCACGAATGTTAGTCAGCAGCGTGTCGTGTATGCCGGTGTTGTAACCCAAATCAATACACAGGAAAGCTATCTGTCCCAGGAAACCATATCCCTAACATCGCAACAGCAGTCGCTCACCGGTGTGGATATGAGTGTTGCTGTTTCGAATCTTACGCAGGCCCAAATTGCCCATAGCACTATGCTCGCGGCGGCCGCCAAGGTGTTACCTACATCGCTGCTGGACTACCTGAATTAGGGATATCAGGCCAATCGCTGCACTGTTTCGCAGCATGCGTATTAGAGATTTCGTAGTCGTCGATAGGTCTACAAGGCGCAACGCACCAGCGCTCAGCCTTAGATAAAGGAGCAAACAGTGGCACTCACTATCCTCAACAACCTCTCGGCAATGAGCGCAGAGAATTCGTTGTCTGCGACGCAAGCCAATCTGCAGAACACGTTAACTCAGCTTTCCACGGGCATGCGCATTAACTCGGGTTCAGACGACGCTGCTGGTCTTTCGATCGCCAACGGCATGCAGGCTAACATCGCAGCACTGACGCAGTCTGCACAGAACGCAACAAATGGAATCGGTATGCTGCAGACGGCAGACGGCGCACTGTCGCAGGTCACCACCCTGCTCAACCGGGCAGTCACGCTCGCCACCGAAAGCGCCAATGGAGGGTTAAGCACCGGCGCCAACAGCCAATCTGCAGCGCTGGACACCGAATTCCAATCTATCCTCGCGGAAATCAATCAGATTGGTCAGACGACGGACTTCAACGGCCAAAACGTCTTCGCCTCAACGACGCCGAATTCGTTCACCTCGACCCAGGCATCACTGCTGACAACGACGGCTCTCACGGCTGGTTCGAAGACCGTCATTAACGACTCGTCGACGGGAGGAACGTTTGTCTTCACAGCACAGGCTGGCGATACGGTCGCCACACTGCAGTCGGCCGTCACTGCCGCGGTGAATGCGGGCACACTAAGCAGTGGCACGACGGCGTCCCTCACGGGCGGCCAGCTTAACATCGCGACCACGACCACAGGCGCCTCTCTCAGCGTCACAACCAATGACGCGGTCCTCGGGCCGATGCAAAACACGACTGCCGGGGCGAACAACTCTATCACCTTTATCAGCGACGGCACCCAGACTGGCGCGGCTAACACGCAGATTCAAACCGTCATCAATCAGTTGTCGGCGAGCACGTTGGGACTTGCCGGCCAGGATCTCCAGAACGACACAGATGCTGCCGCAGCTCTTACGGCAATCAACGACGCTATCAATACTGTTTCCGCGCAACGCGGACAGATTGGCGCATCCGTGAACCGGCTCCAGTCTGCCTCGAACGTCATGACGGCTCAGGTCCAGAACCTTACGAGTGCTTCCAACGGCATCATGGATGCAGACGTGGGCAAGACTGTTACCAGCATGACACAATACAACATTTTGCAGTCCACCGGAATGGCTGCGTTGCAGCAGGCGAACCAGGCGCAGCAGGCAGTACTTAAGCTCCTGCAGTAAGACGGTGCGGCGGAGCGGTTCAGGTTCAAATCCGTTCCGCCGCATCATTCCTCCTGAGCATTGAGTAAGCCATAAGGGTCGCACGACATGAGCTCAGTATCATCGCTGAATTCGCTGCTATCGAGCGCACTGATGGGTTCGTCGTCCGCATCGAATTCTGGAGTTGATCTGAGTTCATTGCTGCAGGCAGCTACTGGATCCACGAGTGCTGGCATCGATGTGACCTCCGCGGTGGATGCCGCGCTCTATGCTGATCGTGCTCCCGAGCGACAATGGCAGAGCGAGCAGTCGACTATCTCGTCGCAGATATCGGGTCTGACTACGATCCAAACGGCCCTCTCTTCTGTGTCGAATGATCTCGACAGTTTGAACGATCTCAGTGGCCCACTGGCTGCCCGTTCGGTTTCATCGAGTGCCAGTGAAGTTAGCGGCACCGCCGCTGCAGGCGCGACAGTTGGTTCTCACCTTGTAGCGGTTCAGAGTCTCGCTACGAGCGCATCGTGGTACTCCCCGTCACTACCGAGCAGCAGCTCAAGCCTTGGAACCTCCACCCTTACGGTTACCGCGGGGAACGGAACTCAGACGTCATTCGCCATCGGATCTGGCGTGAACTCATTGTCAGGTCTCGCAAGCGCGATTAACGCGGCCGATATCGGCGTAAATGCGAACATCGTGAGCGACGCCAGTGGATCACGTCTTGCATTAGTCGGTGCGACAACAGGAGCAGCCGCGGATTTTTCGGTGACCAGTTCGGATCCAAGCTTTAATATGACCCGCGCCGGAACCGCCGCAAATGCTTCCCTGACCATCGACGGCATCCCGATCAGCAGCGCGACGAATACTGTCACCGGCGCCATTGCGGGGCTGACGCTGAACCTTACCGCTACAACCCCAGCCGACAACCCGGCTACACTCTCCGTGACGGCCGACAGCACACAGATCAGTCAGGCGTTATCAACCTTCGTTTCCGACTATAACTCGGCGCTGTCGCAGGTGAACTCTCAATTCACATACAGCACATCCACTGGCTCCCAGGGCATCCTGAGCTCCGACAGTACCGTTCGTTCCCTGCAAAGTGCTTTGGAGGGAATTGTCTCCTACAACTCGCCCGACGCCGCAGGTACTTCAAGCGCGATTCAGTCATTGGGCGATTTGGGTATAGCCATGGGTGACGACGGCTCACTATCACTGGACACATCCAAGCTGGCAAATGCAATGACTGACCCCGACGCAGTTCAGAACTTCTTCCAAGGGAGCACCTTGAATGGTTTTGCGCAGGAGTTCAGCTCAATGATCGGCCAGTTCAACGATCCAGCTGTGGGTGCAATCACCAACGAAATTCAGAATCTTAATCAACAGTATTCCGACTTGCAATCTCAGGTGAATGATTTCGAGTCTGGATACATCGCATCACAGCAAACCGTTCTGACCGCGATGTACAGCAAGGCTGAGGTCGCATTGCAGCAACTGCCTGCTGAGATGCAGGAGATTCAAGCCCAGTTGGGCAACAACAATAACGGAAACGGATAACGCGGTGCACTCGACAAGATGCACTTCTGAATCGCAAACCGAAAGGAAGACGGTCAATGACAAGTAGTGTGCGCGCCTATCGTAACTCGGCAATCGAAGGCGCCAGCCATATTGACATCCTTTTGGCATGTTACGACGCATTGGCTGAGGACATTCGAACCGCTGGCAGTGCAGCATCGAAAGGTGATTTCGCTGCACGATGCCGTTACTCGCAGCGAGCGCAACTCCTCATTGGCCACCTCGAGAGTTGGGCGTCCGTGCTCGATGACTCCGAATTAGTTGCAAGTCTAACGAGTTTCTATCAATATCTACGTGACCAGGTTCTTCGTTTGCAGTCCTGCCGCAACCGGGATAAATTCGTGGCGCTCGCGCTCGTAGTGTGCGAAACGAGAGCGGTATGGCAACGGAAGCAAGCCGAGGCACTGTTGCGGGCCGGCGCGACTTCAGAATCGCGATACCAGGCGGGAGAGCGGGATGATGCGACCCCACACTTCTTAGCTTCAGCTTAGGTTCAAATCTCCTGGCCCCAGCCGCCCCCGCCAGGTGTCTCGATCCGCAGGACTGTACCCGCCGTGAGATATTGACTCGACTTTGCCGGTAGCGAGCGTTGAGAAGACTCGCCGGGAAGCCGTGCCGTCGTACGACCGAGTGATCCGGTACCCCCGCCTGCAAGACCATAAGGTGCAGATTCCTGTCGGTCGCAGAGCAACGTCACTTGAGAATCATTGAGTAGCTCGAATTCACGAACAAGTCCATCTCCTCCTCGAAAGCTTCCGCTCCCGCCGGAGTCACGCCGATAACTATAGTTGTGCGCGCGTAAGGGAAATGCAAACTCCAGCGCCTCTATCGGTGTGTTTAACGAGTTCGTCATGTGCGTGTGTACACCGGAGGCGCCGTTATGGAGCGGGGCCGCGCCCATTCCGCCAGCGATGGTCTCATAGTATGTAAAGGGCAACTGTGTGCGAAGGTCGGTGCCCCCAATGGTCAGATTGGACATTGTCCCTGCGCTCGCAGCCGGGATTCGCGTCGGTATCGCTTGCGCGAGTGCGCGCAGGAGTGTATCGACGATCCGCTGAGATGTCTCAACATTGCCGCCGGCGACAGCGGCGGGTGGTTCAGCATCAACCACCGAACCTCGCGTGGTAATGAGTGTAACGGGGCGCAGCGTTCCTTCTGTCGTAGGCGACCCGCTTGGCAGGAGGCAACGAAGCACGTACAAACAGGCTGAAAGTGTGATCGCTCGAACTGCGTTGACACTGCCCTGCACCTGGCTTGATGTCCCCGCAAGATCGATCTCCATGGTCTCCGCTACGGGATCTATTCTTAGAGTGACTGCTATCCTTATCCGATCCGAGGACACGCCATCGTTATCCAGAAAGTCTTCGGCGCTGAATTCTCCCGCCGACAATGATCGAAGTTCAGTGCGAACAAGACGCTCGGAGTAGTTGAGCAGTTGATTGCACATGTATCGAAGGTGTTCTTGTGTAGATTGCTCACTAAGTTGAAGAAGTCGCTGCTCTCCAATGCGGCATGCTCCCATCTGCGCGGCTAGATCACCCTCACGTTCCGCTGGCGTTCTCACGTTCAAGAGGACGATTCGGAGCACCTCTGCTTGAACGACTCCCGATCGAACGATATGCGTCGGAGGAATACGAATCCCCTCCTGAAAGATTTCACGAGCTGGTCCCATTGAACCCGGAAACATGCCACCCACATCCGAATGATGAGCACGCGCGGCAACATAGAAGGATGGTTTGGCCTCCGTCAATGAGAAGACCGGCATCACCATGGTGATGTCGGGTAGATGAGTCCCACCGGCATAGGGATCGTTGAGGATCGCGATGTCGCCCCGATTCAGTGTCAAAGCGCTAATAGCAGACGCCACCGACATCGGCATCGAGCCCAGATGAACAGGCATATGATCGCCCATCGCGATCACTCTGCCTTCATCGTCGAAGACCGCGCAAGAATAGTCGCGACGCTCCTTGATGTTGGGAGATATCGACGAGCGACGAAGCGCCGCGCCCATTTCCTCGGCAATCGAAGTCATTGCATTCTGAAAGACCGCTAACTCAACGGGTTCCAGGGCATTGTTCATGAGTTCGATCCCATGGGAACGTCACTGACGCTGATTAGAAGATTGCCCCTGGAATCGACCTCGAGCGAGCAACCCGGTGGGACCACCGTAGTGGACGTATATTCGCCGATGAGAGCCGGTCCCTGAATCATGTTTCCAGGGCGCAGCAAATCGCGATTATATGTTGCCGCCGTCACCCAAGAACCATCGAAATAGATCTGCTTTGTTCCGATGAGCGCCTGTGAACCATCTGGGGATTCTAAAGGCAGCTCAGCGAACGAGAAGGACTCCGAAGGCAGCATAAGCCGCAGGCGGACGTTAACTATCTCGAGCGACCTGTTTCGGTCGGCGAAACCAAACTGCTTCTCATGCTGAAGGTGAAAGCTCTCCGCCGAATGTGGGCCGTATGGCACGTTCAGTTCATAGCCTTGGCCCTTGTAGCGCAAGTCGACGCTACGCTCCACCATGAGGTTGCTTTTCTCATGGAACTCTTCCCTGGCCTCACCCTCGAGTGCCAGAAAGTGGCTCTCTAGATCCTCGAGCACCTCGCCTGCCAACATGACCGTCCGTGATCGTTCGCGGGTCTCATCGGCGAATAGGATACCCATCGCCGAAAGCGCCCCTGGAGCTGCCGGTATCAACACCTTCGGAATTTGCAGAGAGCGGGCAAGCGCACAAGCGTGAACCGGGCCTCCACCGCCGAAGGCCAACAGCACAAAGTCGCGAGGATGATGCCCGCGTTCGACGGAAACGTACCGGATCGCGCGTTCCATGTTCGATTCGACAACTCGCAGAATGCCGGCGGCAAATTCTTCAACGCTGGAAAGCGAGCCCGTCAGCTTCGAAAATGCAGAGCGCGTAGGCTCAATCAATAGTTCCGACGATCCGCCGAGAAAGCACTGATCTTCCAGCCGCCCGAGAATAAGATTCGCGTCGGTGACCGTTACCTGCGTTCCTCGTCCGAAGCAAATTGGACCTGGATCGGAGCCCGCGGATTCGGGACCAACGCGTAGAAGACCTCCTTGGTCAAAGCGCGCCAGCGAGCCGCCGCCCGCTCCAATTGTATGGATATCGAGCATGGGTACACTAACCGGAACGCCTGAGATGTGGGACTCAGACCGGAGCAGTGGGCTGCTGTGGCTGGCGTCGAGAAGAAAAACGTCGGTCGAGGTCCCACCCATATCGAGGCCGATAATTCGAGAGATTCCAGCGGCAGCGGCGACCTTGGAGACTCCGACCACACCTCCCGCCGGCCCGGACAATATCGTGCGGACCGGCTCCGTGGCGGCAGTTTCGGCCGAAATGATTCCCCCAGAAGACTGCATGACATGTACGCTGCTGCACCGATAGTCGGCTTCAATTTGACGCTTTAGCGACAACAGGTACTTCTGCATGATCGGAACCAAGTAAGCATTCACGACCACTGTCGAGCCCCGTTCATACTCGCGGAATTCCGGCAGGATTCGATGAGACGTCGAAATCGGCAAAGCTAGTCTCTTGAGTGCCGTCTCCACGTGGAGCTCATTCTCCGGGCGTAGAAAACTGAACAAAGTAGAGATAGCGATCGATTCGGCGGTACCTTCCGCGATGCGCCTCGCGAGTGTATCCAGCTCGATCTCGCTGGGTTCCCGAAGCAGATCACCGTCCGCCGTCACTCGCTCGGTGACGCCAAACCGCAGTTCTTCCGGGACCAAGCACACGGGCCCCGGGCTGGACAAGTTATAAAGCTCAGAGCGAGCCTGACGGCCGATTGCGATCGTATCTTCGAACCCGGCGGTTGTGACGAATGCCACTCTTGCGCCCTTCCGCTCAAGCATTGCATTCGTTCCAACAGTCGTTCCGTGACGAAGCTCGAGATGCTGCAGGTCACCTATTGTTCGTAGACACTGCAAGACAGCCGTGCAAGGATTATGGGGCGTCGATCGCACCTTCAATACGTGCATCTTCCCTGCGTCGATGTAGACACAATCCGTGAATGTTCCACCGGTATCGATCGCTATACGCAAATCAAAGAACTCGTTGGTAACTGTGGTTACAACAGTATGCCCAGTTCGAGGAATTTCTCATAGATGATTACCCCCAAAGAATTCAGAAAACCTGACTAGGCACTAGATCCCGGAATTGGGAGTGTAATGATCTCTTGCTAACTTGCAGAACTCTCGGACCTGCGCGTCAGCCCACGCCTTGTCGCGGCCGAGCTCCTCGGCCATGATCTGCGCCGTTACGGGAGCGGCTCGCTGAGCCGCGCGCGCATTCAGTAACAACGCGCGTGTGCGCCGCGACAATACGTCTTCGACCGTTCTTGCCATCTCCTCGCGAACGGCATAAACAACCTCTGCCCTTTGAAAAGGCAGGTCGGTATCCAGCTTTGCGGCGAGAGAACTGTCTGCCGAGATGAGCTCAGTCATGCGGTGGGCGTCGGTTCCATAACGAGATAGTGGGCGGGTTTCGATTGTTCCCGACGGAGCTCCGTGCAGACTCAACCCTTTCGTCCGACACTTCGCCGGTGGCAAAAGGCCTCTATCAATTGCAAAGTCCAGAGTGTCTTCAGCCATACGCCGGTAGGTAGTCCACTTGCCCCCCGCGACGGTGATGAGTCCACTATGGGAGATGTCGATCCGATGTTCGCGTGAGACCTTTGCGGTCGTCGCGGTCTTTTCCGAGATGAGAGGGCGCAGTCCGCTAAAAATGCTTAGTATGTCTCTCTTCGTGATAGGGCGGCTAAGAAACGGGTTGATGGTTTCGATCAGGTAGTCAATCTCCGATTCATCAATTGTCGGTTCAAGCCTCGCTTCCACCGCCGGAATATCGGTCGTTCCGATGACCACGCTTCCAAGCCACGGGATGGCAAAAATCACTCGGCCATCCTGGGTCTTAGGAACCATAATCGCACTCTCGTCGCCGAGCACCTGATGTGGAAGAACGATATGGGTTCCACGACTCAGCCGAAGCAGATGAGGACTCGCCGGATCGTCTTCCCGCCGAATTCCGTCGACGAAGATTCCGGTCGCGTTGACAACGACCTTCGCGCGTACTTGGATGCTCTCTCCCGTCTCCACATCCTCAACCATGCCGCCGATCAGTCTGTTGTTTTCCTTAATCGGCTGAACAAATCTCACATAGTTCAGCGCGAGCGCGCCATGATCCTCCGCCGTACGTGCGAGGGTGAGAGCAAGACGGGCATCATCAAACTGCCCGTCCTGGTAAACGATACTACCTTTCAGATTCGCCGCTTGAATGCCGGGTACGAGGCGTCTTGTTTCGCCTGCGTTCAAGATACGGGTTCGACCGATCGAAGAACTTCCTGCGAGCAGATCGTAGAGTTTAAGACCGGTGCCATAGAATGGCAGATCAAGCCATCGATAGGCCGGAGTGACAAAAGCCAGAGGGTGGACCAGATGCGGCGCGTTTTGCATCATGAGCCTGCGCTCTCGTAACGCCTCATAGACGAGTGACAGTTGGCCGCTGACCAGATAGCGCACACCACCGTGAACTAGTTTTGTTGCGCGGCTCGAAGTAGCCTGCGCGTAGTCCCCGGCTTCTACGAGTGCAGTGCGGAATCCGCGTGTCGAAGCGTCTACGGCGACACCTAGCCCGGTTGCTCCTCCACCGACAACCAGGAGGTCGAACTCACTCTTAAGCGAACGAAGCTTCTCGGCGCGGCCTGCCATCAGCTTAAGCTCCCTCAGCAAAGATACGACCAGTCGTGATGTGGCGACGCTGCCATACAATCGCCGCTTGCCAACTATTTTCATCCCGTATATACAGGTTGCGCGGTAAAACATTCGGATGAAGCCGCCTTCTACTTCGGCCAGCCTGGTCAAGCAGGAGGTGGCTTTTCTCTTGAGCCGAGTTGAAGACGAGAACCGGGCGAGGTAGGAAATGTCTTCGCAAAAAGCGGGCTATATTGCAGCGTTAGACCAGGGTACGACCAGCACTCGCTTCATGGTATTCGACCGCCGTGGCCGTGTGGTGTCGATGGCCCAGCGTGAGCACGAGCAACTGTTTCCGAGTCCCGGATGGGTCGAGCACGACCCGATGGAAATTATTCGACGGTCACTTGAGGTGATCGAAGAAGCAGTACAACAGCGGGGGTTGCGTTCGAACGATATCGCATGCATCGGCATCACCAACCAACGCGAGACGGCTGTGGTTTGGAATAGGCACACAGGGGTTCCGGTTTATAACGCTCTTGTCTGGCAGGACACACGTGTCGCTGATGAGGTCTCGCGAATGGCGAGTCAGGCAGGTCAGAACCGGTTTGAAGAGAAGACCGGCCTACCGCTCACCACATACTTTAGTGCGCTCAAGATCGCCTGGATTCTGGATCACGTGAAGGACGCGCGCGCCGCGGCGGAGCGCGGAGACCTCCTTTTCGGCAACATCGACAGCTACCTTCTTTGGAACCTTACGGGAGGCATCGAGTCGGGAGTCCATGTGACGGATGTAACGAACGCAAGCCGAACGCAGTTGATGAACATCAGCACGCTCGAGTGGGATAGTGAGATGCTGTCGGCTTTCAACATCCCAGCGGTTATTCTTCCCGAGATTCGGTCCAGCAGCGAGTTTTACGGCATGCTGGCGCAGACCTCTCTTGCTGGCGTTCCTATAGCAGGAATTTTGGGTGACCAGCAGGCGGCGCTTGTCGGGCAGGCGTGTTTTCGACCCGGAGAGGTGAAAAACACCTACGGTACGGGCTGCTTCATGTTGATGAACACGGACAGGTTGAAAAGGTCAAAACACGGTCTGCTCACGACGGTGGGCTACAAGTTCGGCGGCGCAGCGGCATGCTATGCGCTTGAGGGCAGCGTTGCCATAACGGGGGCGCTGGTGCAATGGATTCGGGATAATCTCGGCTTGATTGAACGGAGCGAACAGATCGAGTGGTTGGCGCAATCGGTAAATGACAACGGCGATGTGTATTTCGTGCCGGCGTTCTCCGGCCTTTACGCTCCGTACTGGAAGGACGATGCACGTGGAGTGATTGTCGGAATGACACGCTTCACAAATAAAGGGCACATTGCGAGAGCTGCGCTTGAGGCTGCTGCCTTTCAGACGAGGGACGTCCTGGAGGCCATGGAGGCGGATGCGGGATTGCGCCTGACGCAACTTCGGACCGACGGCGGAATGGTGGCCAACGAACTTCTGATGCAATTTCAAGCGGATATCCTGGACCGCAGCGTGGTGAGGCCGGCAATGCGCGAAACGACGGCGTTGGGGGCTGCGTACGCTGCAGGGCTTGCGTGCGGTTACTACAGCGGAATCGAAGACCTCGTCGAGAATTGGGAGATCGACCGAACGTGGCAACCGCGGATGGAGGAGAGTGAGCGCAACCGTTTGTATGGTCAATGGAAGAAAGCGGTTACTCGTTCCTTTGATTGGATTGATTAGTTTAATAGAGAGCTCTAGTGGAGGCGTATGGCTTCACCTGTTGTTGGCGAATTCGTCGGAACGGCTGTGTTGGTGCTTCTGGGCGACGGGGTGGTGGGCGGCGTGCTGCTTCGGGAATCTAAGGCTGCGAATGCAGGATGGATGGCTATTACTGCTGGATGGGCGTTTGCTGTGTTCGTGGGTGTGGTAACGGCTGTTGCATGCGGTAGTCCGGACGCGCATTTGAATCCTGCGGTCACTCTGGCGGCAGCGATCCACTCGGGGAACTACTCACATGTTGTTCCCTACGCGCTGGCGCAGACTCTTGGTGCAATCTTGGGAGCCACGCTTGTTTGGCTTTTTTACCATCCTCACTGGTCCGTGACGGAAGACCCATCGGCGAAACTGGCGGTCTTCTGCACTTCGCCTGCGATTCGCAGCCCACTCTGGAACTTCTTTTGCGAGGCGCTGGCGACGGCGGTGCTGCTGCTTGCGATCGCTGCTATCGGGTCAAAGACGTTCGCCGCGGCGGGACCGGCACCGGGCCTGGCACCTTATCTCGTGGCTATCGTGGTGTGGGGTGTCGGGCTTTCGCTGGGTGGGACAACGGGGTACGCGATCAATCCAGCGCGCGATCTTGGTCCCAGGATCGCTCATTCCATCCTTCCGGTGGCCGGGAAGGGAGGGTCGAATTGGAGCTATGCGCTGGTTCCCGTTCTGGGCCCTCTCGCAGGTGCAATCTTTGTAGGAGCTTGTTTGCGCCTCAGCGGAATTTGAAAGGCGGCTCGCTCTTCGCGCAAGACACAGAACAATGATTCGAAAAGGAGTGAGGATGAAAAGCGTGGCGTTTCTTCTTCTGTTGTTTTCCCCGCTGATGGGATCGGTGAACGCGCAGATTGGAAGCCGACAGACAGGGGTGCTTAATGCGACACAGATTCAATCACTGTTTCCCGCTACGGTGTACTTCAGCGGGCAGATGACCACGGTGCAGTTGCGCAACGCGGGTGGGGTTCGTTGGAGCGAAGGCAAGCAGACTCTCTTTGGAATGGTTGATTCGGGAGGGTACTCCACCGGTATGCGCGAGCGATATCAGTTCTATATCCTTACTGATGTGCCCATTGACATCGCCGGGAAGCGATTGGCTGCAGGTGCCTATGGCGCGGGTTTCCTGACTGACAGGGGATTTGAGGTGATGGACCTTGGCGGCACGGAAATCTTCCATACGGGCGTTCAACACGACACTGGAATGCAGCGGCCTCGTCCACTACAAGTGACCGGAGTTGAGAACGCCCACTATCGTCTTTATCTCGGACGCGACTATGTAGAGTTCTTCGCGGTCAATCGATAGGTGGATGAACTGAGTCGAAGCGATTTGTTAAAATTCTGCGCGACCTCCACCGGAGTCTCGAGAAGCAATTGAATCTCTGTGTGGAGTCGGTAGCGGAATGGATTGGCATACTAAGTCGCGATGGTTTCTAGGGCTGCTGCTGACGGTCTCCATTCTGACCGGCGCAGGATGCTTATTCCGAGCGGTCCAGGCGGCATCAGAGAGCGAAGCCGCGGATGCGGCACGCCAGGCCTACAGCCAAAAGACGCTCGCCACCTATAACAACAGGTTCGGCATGGCGCATCCATTTCTACCGTCGAACGCGACGACCGACACCGGAGAGTTTATCGACGCGAAAAGCTTTCCGACCGCAAAGTATTGCGGACACTGCCATGAAGAGGCACATACCGAATGGCGCCAATCCGCACACTCTAACTCGAACCGGCCTCCGTGGTATCTGCGCAATACCAATCTGTTAAAGGCAGAGAAAGGCGTCGAATATACACGTCACTGTGAAGGCTGCCATGACCCGATTGCGCTGGTGAGTGGGGCGCTGACTCAGAATGGGCCCGGGCGGAAGTGGTATGACGATGAAGGCGTTACGTGCAGCATCTGCCACTCGATCCAGAAGGTGGACACCCGCGGGACAGGAAGTTATGTCCTAGGCGTCCCCGCGGTGCTGGTGGACGAAGACGGCAAGCCCATCACTCGCCCGGTGAGCGACGCCGAGATTCTGGCGCACCTTGACCGACATAGCAAGGCAGTGATGAAGGACTTTTATCATACCTCTGAGTTCTGCTCCGCCTGTCATGAGGCTGCGTTGCCAAAGACACTGAATGACTACAAGTGGCAGCGTGCGATCTCCTTGTACGAGGAATGGCAGGCTTCGTCGTTCGCAAAGCAGTCCCCGTTGCCGTTTTACGTAAAGGAGTCCGTGTCAACCTGCCAGACCTGCCACATGCCGCGCGAGACTGTGGAGACGCGTGATGAGGGGGCCAAGCAGGGCCGGCTTGCGTCGCACCGTTGGCTAGGAGCAAATACGCTCATTCCGCAGTATTACGGCTACGATGTCCAGGAGCGCCGGACCATTGAGTTCCTGCAGAACAATGTCTTCAACGTGGACATATTCGCTCTCGAACATGGAATGGAAGCGGATGGAACCACGGGGAAGGTTGTTGCGCCATTGGGGCTTGTGAACTATCGCGTCGATCCTGGCGAGCGAGTGACACTCGACGTAGTGATTCAGAACAAAGGCATTGGGCATAGTCACGTACCGGAACAGCGTGACATGTATGAGTCCTGGGTTGCCTTTACGGTCAAAGACAGCACCGGCAAGCCGTTATACGAGAGTGGATTCCTGAAGGCGAGTGGAGACTTAGACCCCGAGGCACACAGCTTCACAAACCGTCTCATCAACGTGAAGGGTGGACTAAACGACCTGCACCAGGTGTGGGATAACCGTGTCGTAGCGTACAACAACACGATTCAGTCAGGGCGTTCGCAGGTTGTGCGTTACACATTCACGATGCCATCCGCTCCTTCCAGCTCGATTACTGTTACCGCAACGGTAAGATATCGGCGCTTCGATCAGCGCTTTGTCGACTTCGGTATGGCGAAGCAACACTATGAGGAGCCGATCGTGGATATGGCGACAGAGAGCCGTGTGATTCACGTGGGCGAGAATGCCCCAACGACGCCCGAGCCGAGTGAGAACAAGGAGTGGATGCGATGGAACAACTACGGTATCGGACTGCTGGACGCACAGCAATATGCGGCCTCATATGCGGCGTTCCAAAGAGTCGCGAAGCTGCGCCCCGACTACGCGGATGCCTTCACCAACATGGCGATTGTCGACATCCAGTGGGAGCGCTACGCTGACGCGCGGCCTAATCTGGCGAAGGCGCTCGAACTCTCACCGAATGATGCGCGAGCGCTGTACTATCGAGCACTGGTAGAACGGAATGAGGGGAAACTCGATCTCGCGATCGCGGATTTTGAAGAGATGGCGCGACAGTATCCGCTCTCGCGCGATGCGCACCGTGAGTTGGGCTTCACGCTATACCAGGAACACAGGTATGCAGATGCCCTGAAGGAGTATGAAGCGCTGCAGCAGATTGCTCCGGATGATCTGGCGGCGCACTACAATTTGGCGAT
>Ga0335075_10009986_pt1 | contig 14420 bp, 18 predicted proteins | sample Lox_Sample_24_FD_206723 | JGI IMG/M metagenome (GOLD analysis project Ga0335075, IMG submission 206723) | Soil microbial communities from Loxahatchee National Wildlife Refuge, Florida, United States - Lox_Sample_2.4 | ecosystem: Environmental > Terrestrial > Soil > Wetlands | place: USA...
TTTGCGCGAAAGTCCCTCGCCAAAATCGACAGGCCGCCAGACGTCCACCCCTCCAAGCCCACGCCCCATTCGCTCAACCAGTTGGAGCTCGCCTATGCCTGATTTTCCCCGGACAGCCCTGCGCTTTACCGGGGCCAACATTGAGATCGTGTCCATCCACGAAACAACCCGTTTCAACATCGTGGGGTGGATACCCGCTCGGCTCGGCGCCGCTGAGCACATCATTCGTTCGATTGCAACTCCGACACCGCTGACTCTTTACCTTCGGTAAGTTGCTTCCGACAAGCGGCGTAGGCATCAGTCCCAGGCGTAAAGCCGCCGTACTGTTGGCATTTGAAGGTATCCTCGGCGGCTTTCTCCTCCGGGCTGATACAGCTGACCGGGCCGACACAGCTGGAGAGGCACGAGCCGAGGGCAAACAGGCCAACGAATATCGCGGGCGCGATAATATGACGGGATCTAAGGTGTCTCATGCCTTGTGGATCCAGAATCGCGACCTTTGGTTGTTGAACTTTCTATGAGAACTGCCCGGTAAACGGGTCGCGGAGCAAATGTGTCTTCTGTGCATCGGGAGTATCGAAAACCCATGGCTGCTGCGGCCTGAGCAGTCCATATCCGATCACAGCCGAGCAGGCGATGATGAGCAAAAGGACAAGTATGCGCGCTCGCCTATCAGAAGGGGATGGCCGCCCAGTTTTCCGCTTGCTGGTCGTTTGCGACAGCATTCCAATGGCTGACGGCGTATCTGCCACCGGCACCCTTGAGACCTTGCGGTTGTAAATTGTTTTTTCCCTGAAGCCCTCCGCATGATCTTCGAGTGCGTTCACGCGCACGGCTGCAACCCGGTAATCCCGATGCACCAACGTTTGCGCATGCTCGACCGCCGCATTCCGCGTATCCAGAATAACGTCGGCTGTCCAACGGCCCTTTTTACACGTGAGGACCTCGTAGCGAACCATGATGCCCTCCTAACCCTGCAGTGATAAAAGTCTGCGCGCACATTGCTTGTAATTCGTTAAATGACGTTTCGAACTTTTCCTATATTTGCATAAAATGTGATTTAATTTTTCACGCCTTATATGACGTTAATCAAGTTTTTCAGAGGGCCAAGCTCGGGGCTACTCGAACACTGACCGCTTCTCGATATCGCCTATTTATTTCATGGTAAGTCCGTGCCTCTAAGATCCCTGGCGTGGACCGAAATGCCTGGATCATGGCCGCAGCGCTGCTCCGTCGCCACGGCGCGGACGGGCTTGCTGTGGTTATCGCGAAAGTCGAGGCACTGGAACGCGACGTTCGAAGCTCGTGGAGTGCGGATAATGTGGCGCTGCTGATGTTATGGCGTCAGACCGGGCATGCCCTGCTGGCGATCGTCGAGAAGCCCGTCGGGCCACACAGCATACACTAGGAGCTGATCTATTACAGGCGAAGCCGCCCAGGATCAGATTCGGGTGGAGCGTTCGGAGCGACCCAGAATTCCGTGCGAGATCTGGCTTAAGAGGTACTCTAAACTGTCGGGGCAGGCCTCGTCATATTCCTTGACCACGGCGTCGATGATCAGCCGCACGCTGTCTTCATCCTGGCATTTCCGTCCAGAGCGCTCAACGTCGGCAATGGCGTTGAGCGCCGCGCGGAAGGCTCGGAAAAGTTCAGGCGGCAATCGAGCCTTGTCATAGATCGCCTTAAAGCCGAGCGGACCGCGGTCCGCGATCAGCATTCTGGCATTTGTCGATGGTATCTCAGCGCGCACCGCCATGCCGGCCTCGAAGAAGCGCCTATCGCCTAAGCAGAGAGCACGCATCAGCAGCGTTGGCGTCAATCGCCTACTGGCATGAAGGCGCCGCGCCAGCGCTTCCGGGTCGAACGCGCGCGGCATCGACGCTAGGTCCTGCATGAACGCGCGCTCGCCGGCCTGACCAACAAGCTCGTCTGCGAAGTCGCTGGGGAGCGCGTGTCTTTCGATGAGCCGGTTCCGGAGGGCCGTAGAGACAGAGTGAATGAGCCGCTCGATCACCGTCATCGGGAGGAGCGGCCGCTCGACCATGAGGCTCTGCACGGTCCCATCGCCGCCGAAATGCTCGACGATCTCGTGATAGGCAGGCTCCGACACCCTGGCTCCAACATTCGTCAGCAGGGCGGTCACGACCTCGCCGCTGTGCGTGGCGACCAGAGCGTCCGACACCGGCTCATTCACCCAGTTTCGCCTGGCGATGGCCACCTGCTTCTGAGTGCTGCCAAGCTTGACGAGGTCAATGAGATCTCCATCGGCCAGGACGGGCGAGCATTCGATGAAGGGAAGCGAGACGGCATCGACATCTTCTGCGATTTCGCGAGCGATGGACGGCGGGAGGACGGCGCAATCCTTGACATGGAGGGCGAGGGCGTGTCGAACCTCCTGCTCCACGTCCTTCGTCAGCTTCTCGAGGATGGCTAGCGCCGCGCTACGCTCTTCGGGTTTCAGCGGCGTGGCGGTGAGCAGCGACCCGACATGTGAGGCAGCGGCAGCACGCGCATCAGCGGACGGAGCTCGCCGCAGGCGGTCGCGAATCTCGACCAGCCCGGCTGCTGCCTGCGGTTGCTTCGCTGGCTTGGCTTTCGGAGCACGCCGACCCGTCGCGCGGTCGTCGCGTCTAGTCAACTCACGTCCCCAAATTACGAGGCCAAGACAAAAATAGCATTGTTCTCGGGCCCCCGGAAACCAAAAGGGGGCGTCTCGGCCGATATCGACGACCACTTTCTCACATAGGTGTGACGGGAGGCTGAGAGAGGAGATCTCTTTGGCGCCCCTGCACCTCGATCGGGCGCGGCATCGCATTGGCAGGATAGTAGTTCTGCCGGTGCGGAGCTACGAAGGGCCACCGTTCGATCTCGATCGAAAGATCCACTCACAATGGAAGCCTCGAATGCCATCGAGGCGGACCAGTCTTTGCCGTCGAGAGGCACCGCGCGCTGCCACCCTCTTTTGTCCGTAACCAGGATATATCTCTCTAGAAAGGTGTCCAGCATACGGCTTCCCTCAGCCGACGACGGCGGGGCGAACCGAAGACCGCTTTAGTCTCCGCCAGGCGTAGTTGAGGATGGAAAACGCGTTCGCACGGCGCGCCCACCTTCGTCAGGGCCTTGCGATGAATCTCGACAACGGAAGAGATGAAGTGGCTGAATCGTGTTGCGTCTAGATTGGCTCTGCGCCCATGATTTTCGCGAGGAAGCGGGAGAATGGAGTTGAAGAGGCCCGTGCCCAGCGCTCCAGGCAAATGGGCGGCGGCGGATGCCGCGCAGCCCCCGGGAGAGCACCGCGCGTCTCAGGATGCCGAAGTTCAGTCGGCCGAGTTGCCGTCGTTTGCGCCGCTCCCGCGACCCGCCCGTTCCCGCGGTTGGTCCGCGTTTCAGCTTCTCGTGCTTGCATCTGCCTTCGCGGCGGGCATCGTTGTCGGCATTGGGGGGACCCGTCTGTTAGACACGGATTTGTCTGTAGGAGCGTACCTCGAGACGATGCAGCACGCGCAAACGCCAATGGCAGATATGGCCAGTGCGCGGCGCTCGGGCGTTGAAACTTCGCCACTTCCGACTGCAGCATCAGCCGGCTCACCATACCCCGAAGTCGGTGAAGTGCCCCCCGATGGGACCGCGGCGCCAGGCAGCACTAACAACCCGGAAGTTTCCTCGGAAGTCTCTGCGCTAAAGGGCGCAGCCGAACGTCAATTGGCCGAAGGCTGGGTGGACAAGCCGGATCACACCAACGCGCTCGACACCTACAGAAAAATGGCCGCGATCGCGCCGAACGACCCAGCGACGATTGCACTCGGAGGCCATCTCAGCGCTGTGATCTGGACCCTGGCAAACCGCGCAAGAAGGGACGCGCGGTTGGATGAGGCGCTGCACTACTACGGGATCCTCAAGACGCTTCCGCCTGTCCCATTGGCGGCAATCCTAGCCAAGCAATCTCCGGAGCCGTCGGTCCCGGAACGTGATGCCTCCCCTGGCGTAGGATCCGCTGTGAGTAGCCGTCCCGAAGCGGCCGCGGCGCCACCAACTCCGGTTGTGGTGAGCGAAGCTGCCGAGCCGACGAAGCCGCCCAGCGGCGCCCCGGCGGTGCCCATTGTGATGTCGGCGCCTGCCGCCGACGAGCCCACTCCAGAACCGGTCACTGCGCCTGTCGTCGCTCAACTTTCGGGCCAGCATCCATCAGCCCCCACGAACCCGCGAGACGTTGCTCACGTCGCCCCAATGATGTCATCGCCCCCCAATATGGCAGCGCCTCTTGCGGCAACCGCGCCGACGGCGTCGTTAGCGCCCGCACCTCCAGGTGGCGCGGGTAGTGCGGCCGCGTCGTCCGGCCCTGCGGGGGAGCAAGCGCCGCGCGAAAGTGCTTCGAGCGAAGTCGCGACCTCACGAGACGTTGCCAAGGACGCACCAGCCGCTATGCCCAAGCCTGGGGTCGGCGCGAACGAGAATGGCTCGCCCCTCCCTGTCGGAGACCAGAATCCGCGCGAAGGCACACCGAATGGCGCTGCGGCATCTCAAGTCGTTGCCGATGCTAAGCCAATCACCTCCTCGCCCAGCAACCCTGTGGCACCTGGCTCTAAGGGAGCGAGTCCCATTATCGGAATCGCTATGGCGCGGGGAGACGAAGCTCTTGCCGCGGGTGACGTCATCTCGGCGCGGCAGTTTTACGAACTGGCCGCTGCAACCGGGCTTGCGCGTGCGGCAACCGCTGTCGGCCAAACCTACGATCCAAATTTTCTGCAAATCAAGGGTGTCCGCGGCGGGTTGGCCGACGCCCAAGCGGCAGAGCGATGGTATCAGAAGGCAATCGACGGAGGGGACGCAGAAGCCCGCTTACGATTGAATAAATTGCTGAAGGCCGACCAGGGGAAGCTCGCTCGCTGAGGTGTCATTGACGCCCGTGAGGAAGGCGCGCACCTTGGAGTGCCTATTGCCCCCACGCCCTTCTAGGGTATCGGCCTCTTGCTAGGCGTGGCGGCCGATTTTTCAGCCAGGACACGCGGCCTCTTCGTGGCTACCCGGCGACCATAGCATTGCGATGGATCCTTTTCCAACGCGGCGCGCCATGCTGCGATCGCGATGGGATCTGCGATGTGAACGCCGATCGCATTCCTGCGAGACCAAACGACGTCAGCCAGGACGCGACCGACGCCGGCAATGGTAAGCATCACCCTTTCCTGAGCCACCACTGGCGCCGCTACCCTTGGTGTGACGATACGCAACTGAGCGCCTTCATCCGAGACATCCACAACGTGGCAGTCGAGCGCGCCGCTCGACGTGCGAACTGTCGCCGTCCAAAAGGTCGCGCGCCGCGGCTGCCTGCGGCGCTCCTTGCCGCGAGCATCGCCGCCCGGCTGGTCCACCGCAGTCTGGCTCATCATCGTCCCTCAAGATCTCGGTTGGACGCGACCCTTGGCTGTGCCCATCAAGGACGGGCCTCGGACAAGGTCGTCCGTCCCGAACGCGGCATCGCGCCCAGATCGTGGAGCAGAGCGGTTTATGACCGATGAACGAACGACGGCATGCCAGACGAAACTCTTCGCGCAGGGCGGGACCAGATTTCGCCCTAACCGCAACGACTAGCCGCGGCAACAAGTCAATGTTTTGCGCCGTCCCAGGCGCTAGCGACACCACTTCATCACACGCGTCGGGAACGGCGCGGCCGGAATTGTTGTCGCCATGTCGGGGACCATCGATGACGGCCGGCGCGCGGCCACTTTTCAATTTGGTCAAATGCGCAGATCCGCCAATGATTGGGGCTGGAGCGCAGCACAGTTCGCGATCCTTCGGGAAGACCGAAAGGTCATCCTTGAGCCCGGCTCGACGGTCCCCTGCAAGTGCGATGCTGGAAGTGCCGCGCACGACACATCGGCATCAGGGACATTGCCCGCTCGGACGCCAATACCTTCGGTGACGCCCAGGATAGATCCTTCCATCTCGCGCGGCCCTCCCCTCCGCCGCTTCACCGGCTATGCCGCCGGCGGATGAGTTCAATCAGGCCTCCCTGCAGAGTGGAAGAGGCGTTCGTCCGACAATAAGTATCCAGCCAGAGCATTACGTTGTCCAACACACCTTCGGTGCTATCGATGTTGACTCCTTCAACGTAAACATTCGCCGCTGTTAGGAACCCGGCAATGTAGAGCTTGTCAGAGCTGTTCGCGCCGACTCCCTCGGGAAGCCTTCGGTCCTCTGCGTATTGTGTGCACGTTGTGTGATTGAATAAGTGGGCGAGACCACTCTGCTTGTCGTAAGCAACGGCACCACCCGATCCAGACAGAAAGGCGATCATAACAGCAGCAATCACGGTCGCTGGATCGCAGAGACGCCCCATTTACAACTCTCCCTAATTGCCGAAGCCGTTAGCAGGCAGCCCTATTGGCATGAGCCTAACGCTAGCGGGCGAAGGGCCATCGTAATTGCTCACCGCAGCCATAGAAGGCCGTACTCCAAGTGCTTGACCTTGCGGCGAAACGTGAGATCAAAAACGCTCCGATTCGCGCTGGTGTTCACTTGGGACAAGCTCATGAAGCGCTGTTTGGGTCGGTGGCGCGGTAGAACCTTTTTACTCTCGATCCTTCACGTCATTAGCCCATAGCAACATTCAAGTCCTTCCTCCGATCCTTAAACCGCCCAACAACGGACAGCAAGACTTACCAATGCGTGAGTATTGTGGGCGAAAGGGCGCAGTGCTCCAAGTATATCCGCATCAAACCTAACTATATTTTTACCTTCTCAGTCTATCTTCAGGGCCCTTCCATCAATAACAAGAGGCGAAGAGCGGAAGCAGGGAGTGCCAAGAGCCAGTGAGAGAGTGGGGTTGAGGGCGCATGAGCGAGTTGCTGCAACGAAGCGGGCTCGACGAGCGGAGGCTGGTCTCGCGCGTGCTGCACCGTGTGACCGGCGGGATCGTCGGCTGCCACGTACCCCACCTCAACAATGTGGACCCCTGGTTCATTGGCGACGACTGGGTGAATTGCGCGCTTGTCCGCGTCCGACGACCCTATCGCCACTCCGAGTTCTTGGTGGTCGGCGACAATCTCTCACCGCCAGAAACCGTGCTCGATGGCGAACCAATTTGGAAGTGCCCCGCCACGACGCTCCTCGGCCTGACTTTGTCCTATTTGGAACAAGCCGTCGAAGAGCGGAGCTTTCTCCTGATCGAAGGCGCTGCGATCAATCTCTACGAGCCAATTCTCTACCGCAGCCTGATGGTGCCCTTGTCAGAGGATGACATAGATATCGGCGCTGTCTTGATTGCCGCGAACTCTCGACGCGTTGGCGCTGGGGAGCATGCCAGCCCGGGTGCGCGGTTGGTTTGGGCCCACAGGTTCGGATCAGCTCGTCGTTCGGCAGTCGCGGACGGGAGCAGCGTATGATCGTTCTCAAAGCGTGGCTTTGGTGCCTTCTCATTTTTCTTGGGATCATGGCGATTCCGGTAGCTAGCATCTTGTCTCACTAGCGATAAGACGATTTGTCACGCGCGACCGGGGCCACGAATGCCTATCGAGTTCCGACAAATCACGTTCACCAGTCATGAGCTGCGTGCAGCACTGGACGACTTCTTTCTTCGGCGAAACTCACCTTTACCCCCAGGGCCGATCCTCGGCGTGCGATGGGACGGGAGTGAGCACGAGCACATCCTCGTTGAGATCTGCGCAGCCCAACAATCGGAGCATGTAACCGTGGCGAACCGGGACGCTGGCGCCGCTCTACTTCGCTATTGCTTTCTGAACAAGATTCCGCTGCCGCGTGCGAGTCGGAAATCGCTGGGAATTTCCGGCAAGAACCTGGTGCTAGAGCTGCGAAGCGAGTCTCCGAACGCTGAGGGCGGTGGCTAGATGACGCGGTTTCGGGACGATCTCAGCACTCGCCGCAGCCGGCAAACTCGCCTGCCAGACCACCGAGCGATGACCGAGCATGATGAGGACGATCTCCCCGAGCCCAGCCACGGAGTGTGGCGGCATTATTTAACAAGCGAGCTTCGGGAAACATTCGAGCGCAAAGGGGACGCGCTCGTGCTGCGAGAAATTCTGAGCTACCACGCCTTTGAGAAGCAGCAGGCAGCTGTTGACTGGCTGCAAGAGAAGCGTCACGCGCGCGACCGGCGCGACGTGGTGCGGTTTTGGTCGCTTTTCATTCCTGCGGTAATAGCCGCCGTGGCCGCAGTGCTTGCTGCGTGGCCAATCGCGCGCTGACACCGAGACCGGCCATTTATAGGCCACCATTCTCACCTCTCATGCGCAGACCTCCACCCGAGCGTCAGCGCCATAACGAAGCCGCGCGAGACGATCGAGACCATGCGCCAACGAGACACAGCGGAAAACTTGCTGCGGATCACTGTCGCGATAGGCGTGCTATAAGCGCGCCACCGATAGACAGTACTGAAAGGACGGACGAACCTCACCGAGGAAAGTCAGCTACGCCGCGGACATAAGCTGAGTGGCGCGCGCGCCGAGATCCGCCGTGACCGTCCAAAAGCGGTCGAGCCGGCGCAATGCGACAGAGGTACTCGTCAAATCCTGCTCGGTGAGCCGGCTCTTCGACAGCGCCGCCACGGTGCGCTCGTGCATCGCCGCAATCTTCTCGCGCACCGCGCGTCCTTTCTCGGAGAGGCGTACGATGGTAAAGCGGCGATCGCGCTCAGGGCGCTCCTGCAAGAGGTAGCCGGCCTCGGCCAGCTTTTTGACGAAGTAGGAAACGTTCGAGCCGAGATAGCAGCCCCGGAGCATCAACTCGCCGATATTCATCTCGAGGTCGCCGATGTTGAAGAGGATCAATGCCTGCACGTTGTTGATGTCGTCGATACCCTGTGTGTCGAGCTCCAGCTTCACAAGCTCCAAGAACCGGCGATGGAGGCGCTCGACGAGCGCGATGACGTCGAGATAAGCGGCTTCCATGGCATCCTCAAACCAAAAGCGATTGCACCTGGCAAGAGAATATAAGATCGCAGGTTAAATTGACATTTAAGCGAGCATTTCGCTACAAATCTAACACTGATAATACAGGAGACTTATTTGACACATTTATCTAAAATCACACCTATTGTCGTAGGCGTATTATGAACGTAATCCCGGCTAGTCTCGATCCGGACGGCATTTTGTACAGTGTCAGGTGGACGTTCCTTAACCTTTAATTCAACTTGCACTGCCATGTTTATCAGTCGGCTCTTTAGGTGAGCCTCGCGCGCCCTGGGGCAAATTTTGTGGACCCAAAGTGAATATAGGCGAGAGGCCGACTCATCGGCCGGGCGTCGGTTCTCCCAACTCACTAACCGCAGCTGGCAACCGGCACTGCTCAAGATTCATAGCTTGCGGTTCAAAGCGCTAGCCAGAGCCGCGCCGGGATGACCCGCTCGTACACAACACGGTTCGTGCTAATCGCCCTGATTTTTATTAGCATTCAGATACTAGTCGGGGCGATCGGCTGGATGGCATTGAGAGCGATTAATGCCACACGCTCCTATGCGACCGGCGAATCGCTTTATTCCAAGGGCCAGAAATCTGCCGTCCTCAGTCTTTTTAAGTACGCGCAATCCGGCGACGAGCAAGACTTTGACGCCTTTCTCGGCTTCATCAAGGTACCATTGGGTGACCGCATTGCGCGAGAGTCACTCGACCGCGCTGACCCCGATTTTGAAGCGGCGGCTGCTGGGCTTCGTCAGTCGCTGACAGACGAAGATGACATCCCGAGCGTGATGCACCTTTTTGTCTTGCTCCGGCACTGGGGACCTTTTGCAAAAGCGGTTGAAGACTGGCAGCAGGGCGATAGGCTAATAGCGGATTTAGTCTCGTTAGGCGAACGGTTCCAAAGTTTGCAGAAGACGAGTGCGCCCACCGATTCAGAGCGTCATCAGTTTCTTGCGAGAATTGATTTTCTGAATACGAGGCTCAATGCGCTCGAATATAAATTTTCCGAACATCTCGGCGACGCCGCACGAACGGCGATGCGGTTGGTGTCGGCAAGCCTCGCCGTTTGCAGCGTGGTGTTGTGGATCGCAGGACTGTGGCTTGCTTGGCGCACCTACTGGCACGGTATCGAGCGCGACCTTCAGCTAAAGGAGAGCGAGCGGCGATTCAGAGATTTTGCCGAGGTTGCTTCGGACTGGTTCTGGCAAACAGATGCTGATCTTAGGATTTCCTATTTCTCGGAAAGTTTTGCTTACGCCTTGAACGAGACCTCTGAATATGTCTTGGGCAAAACTATGACCGAGTTGGGCATTGAGGTTTTTGGCGGAGATGTAAAACGGTACCAGACTGATTTGGCAGCTAGACGCCCTTTCCGCAGTGTCGGTGTCAAATTCTCGGCAGGAAGCAGCCTGGCCCGATACTGGTCGATTAGCGGCGTGCCGGTGTTCGGTGACGATGGCAATTTTGTTGGATATCGCGGCACAGGCCGTGACGTAACGGCGGAGTTTCGCGGTAAGCAAGCACTCGAAGAAGCGAAGGCGCAGTCGGAAGTTGCTAGCAGAGCAAAATCGGAATTTCTCGCGACGATGAGCCACGAACTGCGGACGCCGTTGAACGCTATCATCGGCTTCTCCGAAGTGATAAAGGATCGCCTTTTCGGTGTAGCGCTCGAAAAATACACCGACTACGCTCGAGACATCTTTACATCGGCCACGCATCTATTGGGAATCATCAACGATATTCTCGACATGTCAAAAATTGAAGCGAGGCAAATGCAGTTGTACGAAGAGGATGTCGCGATTGCCGGCATCATCAAAGCTGTCCTTCAATTGCTACATCAAAAGATAGAAACGGCACAAGTTCAATTGACGATCGAAACTGATCAACACCTCCCGCTGATTCGAGCCGATGAACGCAAGCTAAAGCAAATTGTGATGAATCTACTGTCCAACGCCGTCAAGTTCACACCGACCGGCGGCCGCATAGCTGTTTTAAGTTCGCTCGATTCAGCAGGGGATTTCCGTATAGAAATCAGAGACACCGGAATCGGCATGACGCCCGAGGAGATTCCGAAGGCGTTAGCCGCGTTTGGTCAAGTCGATAGTAGTCTCGCGCGCAAGCATCAAGGTACGGGACTTGGCCTACCATTGGTCAAAGCGCTAGTCGAGCTGCATGGCGGCCGCTTTAGCTTGACGAGCGAAAGAGGTGTTGGGACGAGCGCGGTTATAACGCTCCCAAAGACTCGCGCTAGGCGTCTAGCTGCCTGAGCCGCGCGAGTTCACTCGAAGCAAGCAACGAGTCTTGCACTTCTTCGGCTGCTCTCCCGAAGAGCAAAATCGTATCGAGAATCATCTGCTGAATGGTGGCTGGGCTTTCGGTCACATCGAAGGCTCTTGCGAGATCGAGGTCGATCGCTAGATGAGATGGCGCATCATCGTGTGGAACGAGGTGGACCTCGCCCCATACCCATCTTCTCCTGCTGAAAAGATCGGTAAAGTCTTCGGCTTCGATGAGATAACGAGAGAGTTCTTCCGCAATGAACTCCGTGCCTGCGAGCATGGCAAAGAAGCCCGGCAGATCTTTTGTATAGGCACGGTCGATGAGTTCCTGAACGCCGAAAACGCGTTGATCACCAAGATCGTTGACGCCGAGGCATTCCGCATCTTTGCGCCAATGCGCCGCATGCGATCCCTCTTCACTCTTCATCTCACGCAGGGCGCGCGCCATGCGGGTGAATACTCGGCGCATGACGGAATCGCCGAATTTTTTGGCAAGCGGTTCTCGCGGCAGAGTTTGCTGGTCAATTGCTAGCTCGAACTCCCGCACGAAAGGCCAAAATCCGACCTTCAAGGCAATTGCGGCCGCCTTGTCACCGCATTTCGCCTTCCGGATCAGCGACAAGCCACTGACAAGCTCAGCGGCAGATTGTCGAAGATAAGTGAGGTCAAAATACCGTTCGTTGTCCACATGGAACAAATGATCTTGCATCCCGCCCCCCGTCAACGCCGCCTACCTACCGGGCCTCGCTTGTTCTGCGTGGCATTAACCAACCATTAACCACAATATCCAAGTGAATGCGTTAAGGCAATAACATCGTCTGTGGCTTAGAGCGTCAGCGGCGTCTCGAAGGAGGGGGCCTGCAAGCCTGCATAATTTCGTCCCTGCCCTGCGCCCTACCTAGGCGAATTCCGACCCCGGGATCGGATCTCTGATTGCGAGAACCTTCATTCCATGGCTCCGAGGGCGCCGCTACGGCCCTACCGCTGTGGGAGTGGGGACGGGCTTTGGGAGAAGACCCACTCCAGGCCACGAGCGCCCTTAGTGTGGGGCCTGAGTGGCCTATGGGTGCAGGGCGATCGCAGGCGGAAACCTCTAGATCATGCAGCGGAGGACAACTCAGATTGTGAGGACCCGACCTATCGCCGGACGCGTCGGCCGTACGAGCGCCCGCGGGCGGTAAGTCCTCTACGGCTCCTTCTTGCGCGCCTTCAGCATCTTGAGCGCTTCTTCGAGCACCTCAAGCGCTCGGAAATGCTTGTGATCGGTCGGAACAAGTCCTTGCCGTCCCGCCAGCTCCTTTTCGAGCGCGGCATGGAGTAGATCTAGGTCGCTTGCACTCAGCACTTCGCAGAAGTGCTTCGCCATCGTGCGCGCATCTCCCCCCGGGTCGAGCGAGCCGCCATTGACAATGCTGAGGAGTTCTCGCTTTACCTCGCTTATGCCAGCCATGGAAGCCCCCTGCCGACAGGTGGGCTAAGATATCACCGCAAGCTCCAATGTCTCGCTCGATATCCGGGCCGACGCGGCACGGCATCACCCGTGGTCAGGCGACTATTTCTTCGACCGGTCGGGAAATCGAAAAGAGGTGTTTGCTGGTGGCCACACCTACTAGAGCGTGAAGCGAGCAGGTCTTCGCAAAAGGCTCAAAACGCTGCTCCACACGGCCGATGAACGGGTCCGTCGAAGCTGTTCGGAACCGCATCGGCTCACTGCTCGATCGGTTCAGCCGCTCTGAATGCGCAAGCTATTTCGCCCATGCCGGCTACGCACCAACTTGAGATGATCATACTCTGGCCGCACTCGATGGTGATGGCCGTCTTGATCATCGAAGCCCAGCTCATCTCCCGGGCGGCCTTGAACGCTGCAGAGGATCGTCGGTTACTGCTATCCAAAATCCGTTGCCACCAGCAGACGGTCGGTGCACTTGCCGTCGCTCGAGAGCGGAAGGATGAGGCGGCGATAGGCGTAACTGTGGTCGCGGAGCCGCGAGCGGACCCGATGATAGAGCGGCGACCTGACCTCGCGCGCGACGAGATACTCGCTCATGACGCTTTCGGAAAGCAGGCGCACGGGATGCTCGCCGAGCCGCATGCCCTCGCGGCTCTTGTCGATGTCGGCGTTGGGGACGCGCCAGCCACGGATCACGATGGCGAAGCGGGCAGGATCTTCGGCGCCAGCATCGACGAGATGGACCCAGCCCAGCGCCGCGATCTGCACCAATCGTACCGGGTCGAGATCGGCAAGCGCGCCGCGCGACAGCAGCCACAGCTCGCGCCAGTAATCGTGCAACCGCGATAGCCGACGGCTTTCCGCAAGGCGCGATAGCGGCATCGGCCGACATTCGAACCGGTCGCCGGCCCGCTCGGCCGCCGGCGCACGCGGCAGCGTCACGATCGTTGCGTCGCCGGCGACGGGCTCGATGGCGGTGCGCGAAAGCGGCAAGCGCACCACCTGCGGCGACGATAACGGGGGCGCCTCGACGCCGGAGGCGCATATGCGCGGCGACGCGCAGCAGCCGGTGGCGCGGCAATGCGCCACGCCGGCCAAATGATCTCGCGCCGTCCCACCGAAGCCTGCGGCGAGTTCGAAGGCGGCAAGACTGAGCAGGTTGCGGCAGCCAGGTGACACCCGGAGCGACGGCGGCCCAAGCATCGCGAGAGGCATCGTCATTCAGATAACGGCAGCATCAGCGCCGTGGGATCGGCATCCGACTTTTCGGCGAAGCTTTTCAGCAAATGCAACACAGCCGTGCGCAGCGCCTTGTCGGCAATGGCTGCATAGGCGACGTTGAGATCACGGATTTCCTGCGAAGTGAGCCGTTCCCCAGCCGTTGCGGGCGCGGGCGTGGGGTCCCCGCTCTCGAGCCCTTCAAAGAAATGACTGACGGGAACGCCCAAGACAAGGGCGATCTCCTGCAACCGGCTAGCGCTGACGCGGTTGGCGCCACCCTCATATTTCTGGATCGACTGGAACGTGACGCCCACCTTGAGCGCGAGCTCTGTCTGATTGAGACCGACGATGGCGCGCCGATGACGGATGCGGGCGCCGACATGGAGGTCAATGGGGTGCGGCCCGTCGAGCTTCGCCGTGCGTCGGCGCCGCAGCCGCGCCGGTACGCTTTCTTTGTTCGTCCCGACCGTGTTCATCACTGCCCCTACGACTAGCCTACTGGAAAAAGCGAAACAAAGCGACGCTTCCGCGGCTCGCGTCGCGAGGGTTCGGTGCCAT
>Ga0335075_10009987_pt1 | contig 14420 bp, 11 predicted proteins | sample Lox_Sample_24_FD_206723 | JGI IMG/M metagenome (GOLD analysis project Ga0335075, IMG submission 206723) | Soil microbial communities from Loxahatchee National Wildlife Refuge, Florida, United States - Lox_Sample_2.4 | ecosystem: Environmental > Terrestrial > Soil > Wetlands | place: USA...
GCCATGCCGATCCGGCTCCCTGATGCGTAGCTCAGCCGCAGGCTCTCGGCGAGGTGCTGGCGCGCCGATACCAGGTCCCACTGGTCGAGCGCGATCCGGCCGAGACCGGCCAGGCAGCGGGCGATCTCCGGCCTGGCGTCGACTTCACGCAGGACCGCGAGTGCTTCCAGGTAATACTCTCGCGCGATGCCGTGCTCGCCGCGCTCCTGAGCCAGGTCGCCGAGTCCGAGCAACGCCCGGGCCGAGCCCCAGAGCTGCTGGATCTCGCGCATCACCAGCAGTGCTTCCTCGCCGAGTCGCTGCGCCGCGCGGAAGTTGCCCCGGTAGCCCGCGATAGCGGCCATGGTGCCGAGGGCATAGCCCTCGTTCCAGCGGTCACCGGCTGAGCGTGCGACTTTCAGCGCCTCCTCGGCCCGTTCTGCCGCGGTGTCGGGGTGTCCGGCGTGCAGCGCGATCTCGGTCAGGAGGTTGAGCCCGGCCGCGACCCAGAACTGCTCGCCGGCTGCCCAGCACAGTTCCAGTCCGGCGCTGGCCTGCTCATCCGCCTCCGGCGACCCGGACGCCATGGCGAGCTGCGCACGGCTGATGAGTGCTCTGCCGCGCACCGTTTCCGGGACTGCCGCCGCCTCAGGCAGCGCGAGGAACTTGTCGATCCATGCCGCGCCTTCGGCGAATGTGCCATGCACGATCCAGACCAGCCGGGTTCCCGCGCAGATCCGCAGCCCCGTCTCAGCGTCGCCATCAGACAGGCAGCTGCCGAGAACCTCGTAGAGATTCGGTGTCTCGACCTCGAACCGCCGGATCGCGTCCACCCTGGCCGACCAGGGGGCGGGCTCCAGAGCCATGCCGACAGCTGCGGCCCGCTCTGTCTCGCGCACCGTGTACTCCCGGCGCCGGCGCTCCATGACGGCGGTCTCGCCAGCCAGCGCGAGCCACCCGGCGGCGTACTCACGGACGGTCTCCAGCAGCCGGTACCGCGCCTCGCCGAGTACCTCTGGTTCCAGCTCGATGAGCGATTTGTCGGCGAGCGCGGTGAGGAGGTCGACGATGTCCGCCGCCGGCAGGCTGTCGTCGGCGCAGACTTTCTCCGCCATGTCGAGCGACCAGCCCGGGAATACTGACAGTCGCCGCAGCATGATCTGCTCGGGGCCGGAGAGCAGGTCATAGCTCCAGTCGAAGGTAGCGCGCAGCGTCTGCTGCCGGGCTGGCACGCTGCGGTCAGCACTGGTCAGCAGCGCGAGCCGGCGATCGAGCCGGGCCGCGATCTGGTCGACGGACAGCACGCGGACCCAGGCCGCGGCAAGCTCGATGGCGAGTGGCAGGCCGTCGAGCGCACGGCAGATCGTCGCCACGGCCGCCGCGTTTGCCGGGCCCAGCGTGAAAGCAGGGGTGGCCGCCGCTGCCCGGGTCGCGAAGAGCCGGACCGCATCGACGTCGCAGAGCTCAGCCAGGCCGTCGGGGTCGCCGGGCGGCGGCACGACGGCCGGCAAGGCAAGCGGCGGCACCTGCCATACTGCCTCGGCGGCGACTCGAAGCGGCTCCCGGCTGGTGCAGACAATCTGCAAGCCCGGCGAGCTGGCCAGCAGGTGCTTGCACAGGGCGGCGCAAGCGTTCACGAGGTGCTCGCAGTTGTCCAGCACGAGAATTGCTTTGCGGTGGCGAAGCGAGTCGGCCAGCGTGTCAATGAGTGGCCTGCCCCGTTCCTCGTGCACGCCGACCGCCGCGGCTACCCGGGGGACAACATGCTCGGGCTGGCGCACCTCGCTTAGCTCCACGAACGCGGCACCGTCCGGAAACTCGGCGGCAATTGCAGCCAGGAGCCGCAGTGCCAGCCTCGTCTTCCCGATCCCGCCTGCGCCGCACAGGGTAACCGCGCGCATCGCGCGCATCAGCTCACGCAGTTCGCTGATCTCCGACGTGCGGCCGACGAAACTGCTGAACTCCTCCGGCCGGTAGGTAAGGTCACGCATGGTCATCTTCGATCTGGACGCTGGCTGGGTCAGCGTTGCTAGGCGACGCCGCAGCCACGACTTACCGAGGCCACGATCTACCGTAACGCTGATCTAGGCACAGTCCCCGGTAGATGCCCACTACTTTCCTGTAGTTAACCGAATGCGTGCGCCGGGCCGCTGGTCGCGCGCGATACCGTGCGCCGGCGCGGATCCCGGCCGCGAGATCGATACGCGGCCGGGACCCGCCTGCGGGTTAGCCGTCTGTCCCGGCCTGGCTGCCTGAGCCTGAGGACTCCAGGTCGAGCAAGAACCGCTTGCGGTCAAGCCCGCCGCCGTAGCCTGTCAGGCTGCCGTCCGAGCCGATGACCCGGTGGCACGGTATGACCACTGAGATCGGGTTCTTGCCATTCGCAAGGCCCACCGCGCGGACTGCTGATGCGCGGCCGATCTTCTCGGCTAGCTGGCCGTAGGACCAGGTCTGGCCGTACGGAATGGTCTGCAGCGCGGCCCAGACCCGGCGCTGGAAGTCGGTGCCGGCCGGGGCGAGAGGCAGGTCGAACTCGGTGAGCTGCCCGGAAAAATAGTCGGCAAGCTGGCGGGCGGCAGCAGCGAACGGCGCAGCGCCAGGGTCTCCGGGCGAGCCGAGCGAGTCGTCGTCCGGCCGGTGCCGCTGCGCGTCGAGGTACAAGGCCACGAGCTGGCCGGCTTCGGCCACCAGCGTGAGCGGCCCGATCGGGCTAGGCAAGATGGCGTGCACGCGAACGGCTGAGCTGATCATGTGTCCTCCTTAGATATCAGGTGGCTGTGTTATCCGGCGACACGGTTATCCGGCGACACGGTTATCCGGCGACAAGGGTCGGGCAGGCGCAGGAAGTTTGTTAATGGCGTGGTCGCCAGTCGCCCACAGGTATTGCACGGCATACGAGCGCCACGGACGCCATGCCGCGGCGCGGCTGGTCAGCGCGGCGGCGGCCGCGGGCAGCCCCGCCTGCCTGGCCGCTGCGCGCACGCCCAGGTCGGACGCGGGGAATGCGTCGGGATCGCCGAGGGCTCGCATGGCGATGGTTTCGACAGTCCACGGGCCCACCCCAGGCAGCCCGGCCAGCCGTACGCGCGCTTCGTGCCAGTCACCGCCGACGCTGAGGTCGATCCGCCCGCTGGCGAGCGCACCGGCGAGGGCGGCGAATGACTCGCGCCTGGACTGCGGCATGGCGAGCCCGGTCTCGTCGGCTGCGGCGAGCGTGGCCGCGGACGGAAACAGCCGGCTGAGCCCGCCGCCCGGATCATCGACCGGCTCGCCGAACACCGCGGCCAGCCGGCCAGCGTGGGTCCGTCCTGCCGCAGTGGACACCTGCTGGCCGAGCACTGCGCGGAGCGCGAACTCGTGCGGATCGACGGTACGAGGCACCCGTCGGCCGGGGGCCTTTCGAACGAGCGGAGCCAGCACCTCGTCGCCGGACAGCAGGTCATCGATCGCCACCGGATCGGCGTCGAGGTCGAGCAGACGGCGGCACCTGCTAATCGCGCTGGCCAGGTCTCGCAAGTCGGTCAGCGCAAGCTGGCAGCTGACATGCTCAGGACCTGGCCGCAGCGCCACGATGCCGTGGCCATGCGGCAGCCGGAGTGTTCGCCGGTACGCGCCGTCCCGCCATTCCTCAACCCCCGGCACGGCCGTGGCAGCCAGGTGACCGAACAGGTTGTCTGGCTGCAGCGGAGCCCGGAACGGCAGCCGCAGCGAGAGCCACCCGGTCCCGGACTGACCATGGCTGGCGCGCTCACGGAGCTGGCTAGGGGAGAGGGCGAACACTTCACGGACCGTGTCGTTGAAGGTACGGATGCTCGCGAAGCCGGCCGCGAACGCGACATCACCCATCGGCAGCGCGGTCGTCTCGATCAGGAGCCGGGCCGTCTGCGCGCGCTGGGCCCTGGCCAGCGCAAGCGGTCCGGCCCCCAGCTCCGCAAGCAGTTGCCGCTCGACCTGGCGGACGCTGTAGCCAAGACGACGGGCGAGGGCCGGCACCCCGCCGTCGTCCATGACGCCATCGGCGATCAGCCGCATGGCCCGTGCCACGACGTCCGCCCGGACGTCCCACTCTGGCGAGCCAGGGCTCGCGTCTGGACGGCAGCGCTTACAGGCACGGAAGCCAGCCTGCTGGGCTGCCGCGGCGCTGGGAAAGAAGCGCATGTTTTCCGGCTTCGGCGGCACCACCGGGCAGCTAGGCCGGCAGTAAATGCCAGTAGTCGCCACGGCAGTGAAGAACCAGCCGTCGAAGCGCCCGTCCTTCGACTGGACGGCGCGGACACAGCGGTCCCGGTCGGCGTGGATCCGGTCTTCGGTCATGATTCAAGCATCGGCGAGCCTCCCGGTGCTGGCTAGCGAATTTCCGACAGTGACTTTACAAAGCTGCACGTGACGGGGACGTTGTCGCAAATCTGCTAGCCCGATCTGCGCGCTCGGACTGCCCGTCTGGGTGGCTGCGACCGCCACGGCGGCCGTCGGGCGCTCGCGGCCGGCAGCGACGGCGCAGCTCACGGGCGGCGACCGGGTTGCCATCCCGAGTCCGCCTCACCAGGACCAGCCGGTTGACGTGGCACGTCTCACTCTGAACAATTGGTCTATAGATCAGTCCTTTAGCCCTCTGACTTCGCGCGAGGTGGTGACAGTGGCAGAGCCTGCAGCGACCGAGCCGTTCGGCACGCTGCTGACGCCGATAACGCTCCGCACAGCAGGTGAGCGGATAGCCGAGCGGATCGTCACCGCGATCGCGCTCGGCGAGTTCGTGCCCGACCAGCGGCTGCCGACCGAGCGCGAGCTCGCCAGCATGCTCGAGGTAAGCCGCACGACAGTTCGCGAGGCGCTGCAGCGGCTGCAGGCTTCCGGGTACGTGACGACCAGGCGCGGCCGTGGCGGAGGCACTTTCGTGCGCGCGGACCGGGGCCCCGACTTTGACGACATGATCGCCCGGACACTCGGGCCGGTCTGGGCAGACCTGACCGAGCTTCTGGACTTCCGCGGCCTTGTCGAGCAACAGATCGCACGAACGGCAGCACAGCGCAGGGATGCGCGCGACATCGCGCGCATCCAGCGAGCGATCGAGGATTACTCCGATGCTGCCGACCGCGACGAGTCCCGGCTCGCCGACCACGCGCTGCACCAGGCAATCGCACAGGCCACTCACAATGCCCGGCTGGCGGAACTCAGTGCGCAGAGCCGGCGCGATGTCAGTCTCGGCTTCGACGCCGAGCCGTACACGCCCGAAGTGCGCAGGCGTGCGCTGCACCAGCATCCGTCGCTCGCCGCAGCGGTGATTGCCGGCGACGCCGAGGCTGCCGCGCGACGCGCGGCGGAGCATTTCTCGCTGACCGAGGACATGCTGCGCGAACTGCACGCCCGAATCCGAATCCGACGTCAAGCTGAAGGAGACCTGAATGGCCGTAGCGACAGTTAACGGGATCGAGCTGAACTACCGGCTGGAAGGCGATGGCAAGGAGACCATCGTTCTGGTCAACGGGCTTGCGGACGACCTGACCACCTGGGAGCTCCAGGTGACTGACTTCCTGGCGGCGGGCTACCGGGTGCTGCGGTTCGACAACCGCGGGGTCGGCGCGAGCGCCAAGCCTGCCGGGCCATACTCGAGCCGGCTGCTTGCTGACGACGCGAAGGCGCTCGTCGACTCGCTCGGCATCACGGACTTCCACCTCATGGGTGTCTCGATGGGCGGGATGATCTCCCAGGAGTATGCGCTCAGCTACCCGGAAGACCTGCGTTCCGTCACCTTCGCCTGTACCTATGCGGCACCGGGCCCGTTCTGTTCCCGGATGTTTGCCATGTGGGCGGACATGGCGCCGGTGCTTGGCGTGCCGTTCGTGATGCGTGACGTCACGCTGTGGGCTTTCACGGTCCCGTTCTTCGAAGAGCGTGGCAGCGACCTCGCCGAGTTCGAGACCGCAATGCGCTACATGGACCAGCCGGTGCATGCCTACCTGGCCCAGCTGGCCGTCATCCAGGATCACGACACCACCAGCAGGCTCGGTCAGATCTCGGTGCCGACGCTGGTGCTGGCCGGCGAGGAAGACATCCTCATCCCGGTCTCGCTGTCCCGCCGCATCCACGACGCGATACCCGGCTCGGACTGGGCCACCACCAAGGGCGGCCACGGCTGCTGCTGGGAGCACCCCGCCGAATTCAACAAGACCTTCCTTGACTTCGTCCGACGGCACGGAAAGGGCTAGCGATGGCCACCACGACAGAAGCCACTAGCCAGGAGCTGGAACGCGGCCAGCTCGGCCTGTTCGGCGTCATCATGCCGGGTGTCGCGCAGGTGGCACCGGCTTTCAACCTCTTCTTCACCACCGGTGTCATGGTCGCCCTGGCCGGCGCGTCCGCTCCGCTGATCTTCCTGATCAGCATGGTCGGGATGGTCGCAACGGCCAGCAGCCTCGCCCAGTTCGCGGGCGTCTACCCGAGCGCGGGGTCGTTTGTCACCTACATCACCCGGGCGATCGGAGCCAAGGTAGCCGTCGCCATCGGCGTGATCACGATTCTCGGCTACATCATCTCGTTCGGCGGCATCTACATCTTCGTCGGCAGCTACATCGTGCAGAACGTGTTCGGCGATCCGCACATCTGGGGCATCACCCAGCTGACCACGATCGTGTACGGCGCGCTGGTGGTCGCTCCCGTTGTCGTCGGCCTTAAGTTTGGCGTCCGCATTACCGTCGTGCTTTACGTCTTCGAAGTGCTGCTGCTCCTGGCGATGAGCGTGACCATCCTCGCTCGCGGTGGCGCCAGCGGCTTGTCTGCAACGCCATTCAGCTGGCCGGGCGGGCACTCGTCCGACGTTCTGCTGGCCTTCAGCCTGGCGGTGCTTGCCTTCGGCGGGTTCGAGGCAGCAGCACCGCTGGCTGAGGAAACGCGCAATCCGCGCCGCGCGGTTCCGGTTGCTGTGATCGGCGCTGTCGTGATCAGCGGCATCATCTACGTGCTCGGCTCGTATGCGCTCGTGACAGCATTCGGCATCGGGCACACCGGTACGCTCGCGGCTGACCCCAACCCGTTCCACACTGCCGCCCGGGCTTTCATACCGTTCGTCGCGCCGCTGATCACCTGGGTCTTCCTGTCCAGCGTGACCAGCTCGTACGTTGCGGCGAACACGCAGACCTCGCGGGTGATCTTCGCCGGCGCGCGCGGGGGACTGTGGAGCAGCGCGCTCGCCACGATCAACCCGCGGTTCCGCACGCCGGCTGTCGCGGCGGTGGCTTTCGTCGCACCGAGCGTCCTGATCGGCGTGGTGGCGACGGCGTTCACGACGCCGTCCTCTGCCTCCGGATTCCTCGGGACCTTCGGCATCCTGGGGTTGATCATCATGTACCTGATGGCCAACGTGGCGCTGGTCGTGGAATGGGCGAAGTTCCGGGCGCGCGGCATCCGCAAGAACGTCTGGCTCTGGGTGATTGTGCCGGTCATCGGCGTCGCGGTGCTCGCTGTCCCGGTGTGGGGCGACCTGCGGCCGGGCCAGCCGAGCCCGTACAACATTCTCCCGTGGCTGACCCTCGGCCTGATCGCCGTCGGTGTCGTCTATGCGCTCATACTCGGTATCACGCGACCGCAGGCGCTGGAACGGGCGCCCGCGCTGCTGGAAGGCGACGAGAGCCTGGCGACGGACCCGCTGGCGCTCCCGGCGTCGTGACGGAACGGGGCTACCACGCCCTATCGCAGCAAGAGCGGTAGTGTCAATCGATTTTCGTGTTCAGCAAAGTTGCGCGACACGAAAGTTTGGCTATGATTGCTGCCGTGACTTCCGCGCACGTACTGACGAGCTCAGTCGAGCAGCTTGCTCAGTGCCCGGTGGCGCCGTCGGACGCGCCACCGGGACTGCGCGAGCGCAAGAAAGTTGCGACCCGGCAGTCGCTGAGTGAGGCCGCGATGCGACTTGCCATCCAGCGCGGACTGGACAACGTCCTAGTCGAGGACATCGCCGAGGCGGCGGGCGTCTCGACTCGGACGTTCAACAACTACTTCGCCAGCAAGTACGAGGCCATCTGCGCGCTGCAACAGGACCGGGCCATCCGGATCGGCGAAGCGCTGCGCTCCCGGCCGCCAGGCGAGCCGCTCTGGGACTCGGTGACACACGCCGTCATGTCGCAGTTCGGCCTGGCGCCCGGGCAAAGCCGAACCGGCGGGCAGTCGCTAGCGGAGTGGATCGCGGGAGTCCGGCTGGTCGTTACTTCTCCCGCTCTCGCTGGCGAGTACCTCAAGGTCCAGGGCCTGGTGCAGTATCACCTTGCCGCAGCGATTGCGGAGCGGCTCGGGACGAGCCTGGAGACCGACATGTTCCCGCGGATCATGGCCGGCGCGGTTTCCGCGGCCATGCAGGCGGCCATGGAGCGCTGGCTGCGTTCCGACCCGCCAGTGCCGCTCCCTCCGCTGATGCGCGAGGCGCTTCGCCAGCTTGCCGAGGGCATGCTGCGCGTCCTTCCCGCCGAGTCCGGACTCGACATTCCGGCTAGTGAGCCGCGGCCAGTCCGGCCGCAGTGACTGTGACTACCCCGTTCCCGCCCTCGTCTTGTTAGCTTCCCGATCCGGAAAGAGTCCCGGTGCTGATCCGACTGCTGCGCGAGTACCTGCGCCCGTATCGCAAGCCGCTGTCCCTGGTGCTCTTGCTCCAGCTGGCTCAGACACTGGCGACGCTGTACCTGCCCACCCTGAACGCCGACATCATCGACAAGGGCGTGATCACTGGCAACACGCACTACATCCTGAGCATCGGCGGAGTGATGCTCGCTATCACGGTCGTGCAGATAGCGTGCGCGGTCGGCGCGGTGTACTTCGGCGCGAAGACCGCCATGGCGCTCGGCCGTGATGTGCGGCACGGGATCTTCCGCCAGGTACTCAGGTTCTCCGACCGGGAGGTCAGCCACATCGGCACCCCGTCGCTCATCACCCGCACCACGAACGACGTCCAGCAGGTCCAGATGCTCGCGATCATGACATTCACGCTGCTGCTCTCGGCACCGATCATGTGCATCGGCGGCATCATCCTGGCGCTCAACCAGGACGTGCGGCTGTCCTCGCTGCTGGTGGTCGCTGTCCCGCTGCTGGGCGTGATCGTGTCACTGATCATTTCCCGGATGCGCCCGCTGTTCCGGCAGATGCAGGAGCGGCTGGACAACATCAACCGGGTCCTGCGGGAGCAGATCACCGGCGTCCGGGTTATCCGGGCGTTCGTGCGAGACCCGGAGGAGCGGGACCGGTTCGGGGGTGCCAGCACGCAGCTGTTCGAGTCACAGCTCGGCGCCGGCAAGCTGATGGCTGCGATGTTCCCGTCGGTCATGCTGGTGCTGAACCTGTCGACCGTGGCAGTGGTCTGGTTCGGCGGGCACTTGATCGCCGGCGGAAGCATGCAGATCGGGTCGCTTACCGCGTTCATCACCTACCTGGCCCAGATCCTCATGTCGGTGATGATGGCGACGTTCATGTTCATGCTCGTGCCGCGCGCCGAGGTCAGCGCAGAGCGAATCATGGAGGTCATCGACACGCGGCCGGCACTGTCCGAGCCAGCCCGCCCCGTGCCCGTAACTGGCCGGGCCGGGCACCTGGAGCTGCGTGCAGCCGAGTTCCGGTACCCGGGGGCGGAGGAACCGGTCCTGCATGAGATCTCGTTCACCGCGCTGCCGGGTCAGACTACGGCGATCATCGGCGGTACCGGCAGCGGCAAGACCACCCTGGTCAACCTGATCCCGCGGCTCATCGACGTGACCGCCGGAGCAGTGCTGATCGGCGGCGCCGACGTGCGCGAACTCGATCCGGCTGCGTTGTCCGCCGCGGTCGGCGTCGTGCCGCAGAAGCCGTACCTGTTCTCCGGGACGGTAGCTAGTAACTTGCGCTACGGCAATCAGCAGGCGACCGACGACGAACTGTGGCGTGCCCTCGAGATCGCGCAGGCCCGCGACTTCGTGGAGCGAATGCCGGACGGGCTGAATGCCAGGATCGCCCAGGGCGGTACGAACGTGTCCGGGGGCCAGCGGCAGCGCCTCGCCATTGCCAGGGCGCTGGTCCACCAGCCGCAGATTTACCTGTTCGACGACTCGTTTTCTGCGCTGGACTACGCCACCGACGCCCGGCTCCGGTCGGCGCTCGCGACGGAAGTCACCACCGCAACCATGATCATCGTGGCGCAGCGGGTCAGCACGATCAGACACGCTGATCAGATTCTGGTGCTGGACGCCGGCCGGATCGTCGCGCGCGGTACGCACACCGAGCTGATGGACTCGAGCGAGACCTACCGGGAGATCGTCCTTTCCCAGCTGACAGAGCAGGAGGCCGCGGCGTGAGCGGGGGACCGAAGCCAGACAAATCCGATGGGCGCGTGTCGGAGCCAGTGCCGGCGCCAGTGTCAGGCACCGGGCAGGTACCGGCGGTAGTGCCAGACGACGACAGCGGCACCGGTCAGGTCCTGGGCACGGGGGAGCGGGCGACACCCAAGCGCGGGCCGGCGCCTGCCGCACCCATAGGCGGGCCAGCGCGCTTCATGGGCGGCATGTCGACGGAGAAGGCGCTGGATTTCAAGGGCTCGAGCAGGAGGCTGCTCGGGCTGCTCAGCCCGTACCGGCTACTGATGTCCCTGGCGCTCGCGCTTGCTATCGGCAGCGTCACCCTGGCAGTGCTCGGTCCGCGGATGCTCGGCGAGGCGATCAATCTCGTCTTCTACGGAGTCGTCGACCACCGGGGCACGGACTTCAACCATGTCGGGCAGATCCTCGCGGTGGTCGTCGCACTGAACGTCGGCAGTTCCATCTGCGCGCTGTTCCAGGGCCGGCTGGTTGCCACGATCGTGGCGCGGGCAGTGTTCGCGCTTCGCGAGCAAGTCCAGGCCAAGCTCTCCCGGCTGCCGCTGCGCTACTTCGACCGGCAACCGCGCGGGGAGATCCTCAGCCGGGTTACCAATGACATCGACAACCTGCAGCAGTCCGTCCAGCAGACATTGAGCCAGCTGGTTACCTCGCTGTTCACGATCGTCGGCGTGCTGACGCTGATGTTCATCGTGTCCTGGGAGCTGGCCCTGATCGCGCTGGTGACGGTGCCGGCGTCCGCAGTTGCGATGCGCAAGATCGCCCAGCGCGCCCAGCCGCAGTTCATCAAGCAGTGGAAGTTCACCGGCGGGCTGAACGGCCACATCGAGGAGATGTACACCGGCCACGCGCTGGTGACTGCATTCGGCCAGCGGGAGAAGGCCATGCAGACCTTCACCGAGCAGAACGAGGCGCTCTACAACGCCAGCTACCGGGCGCAGTTCATCTCCGGCACGATCCAGCCGGTGATGATGTTCATGTCGAACCTGAATTACGTCCTCGTCGCCGTCGTCGGCGGCCTGCTGATCGCTCGCGGCTCGCTTACCCTTGGCGCAGTCACCGCGTTCATCCAGTACTCCCGCCAGTTCAGCCAGCCGCTCACCCAGGTCGCGAGCATGGCTAACCTGCTGCAGTCCAGCGTCGCGTCGGCCGAGCGGGTGTTCGCGCTGCTGGATGCGCCGGAACAGGAGCCGGACGCTGCCGAGCCTGCCCGCCTGACGGGAGAAGCCGGAGTACGCGGGCGGGTGAAGTTCGTCGACGTGTCGTTCCGATACTCGCCGGACCGGCCGCTCATAGAGCACGTGTCGCTCACCGTCGAGCCGGGCCAGACCGTGGCTATCGTCGGCCCGACCGGGGCCGGCAAGACCACTCTGGTCAACCTGCTGATGCGGTTCTACGAGATCGACTCGGGCAAGATCCTTCTGGACGGCGTCGACACCGCCGCCATGAGCCGCGCCGACCTGCGTGGGCTGACCGGCATGGTCCTGCAGGACGCATGGCTGTTCGGCGGCACCATCGAGGAGAACATCGCCTATGGCTCGTTCGGCGCCAGCCACGAGCGGGTAGTCGAAGCGGCCAAGGCGACTTACGTCGACCGGTTCGTGCGGACGCTGCCCGAGGGGTATGACACGGTGCTCGACGACGACGGCACCAACGTCAGCGCGGGGGAGCGGCAGCTGATCACCATCGCCCGCGCGTTCCTGGCGCGCCCCGCCGTGCTCATCCTGGACGAGGCAACTAGTTCGGTCGACACCAGGACTGAGGTGCTGATCCAGCGGGCGATGGCGTCGCTGCGGGAAGGCAGGACTAGCTTCGTGATCGCGCACCGGCTGTCCACCATCCGCGATGCCGACGTAATCCTGGTGATGGAAGAGGGCCAGATCGTCGAGCAGGGAACGCATGCTGAGCTGCTGGCGGCTGGCGGCGCGTACGCGCGGTTGTACCAGGCTCAGTTTGCCCAGGCGATGGCCGAGGTCGGCTGAGGACAGGAGCCGACAGCGGCTCGGTCGACCTTCGCCGCGAGTCGGCGTTGTGCTGCCCGGGTAACGGCGGTCAGCCCTTGCGGGCGACGCCGCCCCACATCGCCGATCTCGCCTGAGCCTCAGGCTCGGACCGCGGTCGCCACTGCTGGACCGGAACCACGCCCGGCGGGAGGAGCTCAAGGCCAGCGAAGAACCTGGACACTTCAGCATGGCTGCGGTGCCGCTGGGTCTCCCGAGCCATCCGGTTGCACCGCTTGGCTGCCTCGGCCATCTGCTCAGCCTGAATGTCAGACGCCACCTGCGACAACGCCAGGTAGCTGCCAGCCGGGACGGCGCCCATGAGCGCGCTCACGGTGCCGTACGGGTCGTCGTCGTCGCCGATCAGGTGCAGCAAGGCGATCAGCATGACGGCCACCGGGCGGGAGAAGTCGATGGTCCGAGCGGCCCGCTGCAAGATCATGTCGAAGTTCTGGAAGTCGGCGTCGATGTAGTCGGTAGCGCCTTCTGGCGAACTCTCGAACATCAAGCGCCAGTACTCGAAGGTAAGGGATTACACCCTTGTGATTCACACGACGGCTATTGAGTACCCGGCTTCGGGCGGCTTGGGGAGCGGCAACCCCTGACTACTGAGGCGACAGTCGGGAGAGGACCTCGGCCAAGAGAGCATCGACTCGATCGAATCTGGCATCGGCGGCGTCAAACCGGGTGTCCATGACGCCGAGTCGGCTGTCGATGGTGTCGAGCCGGGCATCGATGGCCTCAAACCGGGTGTCCATGACGCCGAGTCGGCTGTCGATGGTGTCGAGCCGGGCATCGATGGCGTCAAACCGGGCGTCGTGAGCGTCAAACCGGGCGTCGTGAGCGTCGAAGCGGGCGTCGTGAGCGACCTGGGTCGCCAGCACCTGCTCAAGCTTGGAGTCATGAGCGAGCGCTTTGGCCTGAAGGTCGAGAACCGTGTAACCGATCTCGCGGATGTCGTCTTTCAGGCTGTCGATCCTGGTGTGTGCATCGGTCATGTTGTCACCGTAATCCGGGCCGCTGACAGTTCGAGCGCGAGCTGATTCTCCTGCTTACTCCATGATCGAGGTGGCGGTTTCGGGCGAGTGAGGCAGTCCACCGGTTTTACCGCGGCCCGGCAGGCGGCTGAGAGGCGGACGGCCCGTTCCCCCGATGTTGGTCTGTCTTGCCACTTCGGGCGCTGAAAAGCGATAGCGCTGATAGCCAGCCCGGCAGCGCGATCACGGTGCGGCGGCGCGTCCGTCGTGGCCGGCCGGACGTGGCGCGGGCCGTCGCGTGAAGTTCCGGCCCGTTCGGCGCGCCGGCTCGCAGGCCAGCGGTGATCAGGTCGAGGAGCCGGCCCGCTCTAGCCTCGGCGCCAGGTCCGGGGTCGATGCGCCAGAGAGAACCGAGGATCAGCAGCACGTCGTCGGGATCATGACCGGCCCGGATGCTGCCGTCCTCAGTACACGCTTGCAGCAGTTGCGTGATCGCCCGACGTACGGGCTCGTAGGTCTCGCCGACCAAGCCGTCGCTGGTAGCGGCGTGCAGTACGCGGACAAGCCCGTGCTTGATCATGCCGTAGTCCGCCAGCGCGTCGAACCACAGCCGGAGCGCCTCGATCGGGAGATGTTCAGCGAGCAGTTTGGGGGCGGCGTCGGCGAGCTGCTGCACGTCATAGCGGTAGACCGCCAGAACGAGGGCCTCTCGGCTGGGAAAGTGCCGGTACAGCGTGGCTGGGCCGACACCTGCCTTCTTGGCGATCGAGTTCAGCGATGCCTCGCCGGAGGCGGCGAGCGCGTCGCGGGCGGCTTCGAGAATGCGCTGACGGTTCTGCTGCGCATCCGCTCTCAGAGGGTCCTGCTGCTGCCCGGTCATGGATCACATTATCGAGCCGGCCGGCTCGAGTGTGCTTCGAGGAGATGCCGCTCAATGGACCGGAGAGCCCTCCGGTTAATTGATAGACATCTCCAGTTAAGAACTGAGAGATATCTCCGGTTAAGGGTCTCCGTTTCGCGGGCATCCTGCACCGGCTCAGCCCGAACCCGCCGCCGGGTCACTTGGCCAACGCCGATGTTCGTGCCGGCGTCGATGATCGCTGAGGTCAGCTCATTTTCGTGCGGGATCTGATGGGCTC
>Ga0335075_10009988_pt1 | contig 14419 bp, 10 predicted proteins | sample Lox_Sample_24_FD_206723 | JGI IMG/M metagenome (GOLD analysis project Ga0335075, IMG submission 206723) | Soil microbial communities from Loxahatchee National Wildlife Refuge, Florida, United States - Lox_Sample_2.4 | ecosystem: Environmental > Terrestrial > Soil > Wetlands | place: USA...
GAAGGCGGCCTGCTGATCACGTCGAGCGCACGCGAGGAGCACGCGCTCGCGCCGCAAGGCGACCGGTACACCGCGTTCACCGGCCAGCTGCTGGCCCTGCTGGCGCAGGGGGCGCCCGACGGACCGGACGAACTGACCTTCCGTGACGCGTACCGCTACCTCGGCCGAAGGCTCGAGTACCGGGACCTGCCCAAGCCACGCTGGATGTCGGCGGGCGTCGCCGACGACATCGTGCTCGCACCCAACCCGGCCCACCCGAGCCGTCGGCCAGGCCCAGCCGGCGCGCCGCCCGCGGGCCCGCCGACGTCGCCTTCGCCGTCGTCCCCGGTGCTGGCTCCCACTCCAACCCCGGTGCCAGCCATCTCGGGAACTCCTGCGGCCACCACGGGTGCCCCGTCAGCCATCTCGGGAACTCCGGCGACCGCGACGGGAACTCCGGCGACCGGCACGGGAACTCCGGCGACCGGCACGGGAGTCCCCCTGGCCACTCCAGGACCCCAGGCCCCAGCCGCCTCGGGAGCTTCGGGGCCAGCCAGCCCGGCCAGCGGCGCGGGCACGGCCACGATGGCCACGGTCACCAGGCCCAGGGGCGGGAAGCCCGCCGCCGGCGAGGCCACGGTCAGCGGGGCGACGATCCGCCGGGCCACGGTCAGCCGCCCCGGTGAGGCCGCGCCCGGATCTGGGCCCGCGCCCGGATCCGGCTCCGGCGCTACCCGCGGCCGTCGTGTCCGTCCTCGCGCCATCGCCGCCATCGCGACTGCGGCGGCCATCGTCGCCGGCGGGCTGATCGCGCTCCCGATCTTGCTCAGTCACGGCAGCTCAAGCAGTTCCCACCCGCCGACCGCCAGTCCCCCGCCAAGTCCCACGCACTCCGCCACGACCAGTCCCGCCGCCATCGTGTGCGCCACGGGCTCGCTCCAGCTGATCGGCTCCACCGCCTTCGAGCCAATCGCGCAGGCCGCGGCGGACCAGTACATGAGCCAGTGCGCACATGCCACGATCGCGGTCAACCCGCAGGACATCACCTATGACAGCGCCTATGGCCTGTCGCATGTGCAGCAGGCCGTACAGCACCATTCCAGCCTGGCCGGCTCCATGATCGCCATGTACGACGGGTCCCCCATCGCCTCGTACACCGCCGGGCTGACGGCGCACCCGGTCGGCGCGCTGATATTCTCCGTGGTCGCGCACGCCGGGCTCTTTCCCGGGTCCAACATCAGCGTCCAGGACCTGAAGAAGATCTTTGCCGGGACCGGCCAGCGAGGAGTGGTCGCCGTCGGCCGGCTGGCAGGCTCGGGCAGTCGCCTCAATCTCTTCAGGAAGGTCCTCAAGCAGCAACAGCCAGGCTCGCAGTACCCGGAGAACTGCCCGCCCCCATCCGGGCGAGCCGCTTCCGTCGCGCAGTGCACCGCGGGCAGCACGGCGCAAGTTCTCAACTTCGTGAACGGGACACCGAATGCGATCGGGTACGCGGAAATCTACGGGCCGCTCTCCAGCGATCCGCAGGTCTCCATGCTCAGCATCGACAATGCCGCGCCCACGGCGGCCAGCGTGCTCAGCGGGTCATACGCCTACTGGACGATCGAGCACCTTTATACCGCCCCGCAGCCGACGGCACTGGCCGGCGACTTCCTTAATTACCTGACGGGCAGCTACTTCGGGTCGGTCACCTCCGGCGTCATCCCCTGCTCCAAGGACCCGGGGAAGAAGCTGGAGCCCGATTGCTAGGCGGCCGGCCCGCCCGGTGAAAACCCGGTTGCCGTCTGGCCCGCGGATGAGTGATGCTGTGCCCATGGCGCGCATCGTTTCCCGGCTGGCCACGTGGGTAACCGCAGTGACGTTCCTGTGCGTGGCCGGGTCGCTTCCGGCGACCGCGAGTACTACAGCCCCGTCACCCGCCGCTCCCCCGGACATCGTGACGGCGCCCACGCTCGTCGCGAGCACCTCCGCCGGTGCCATCGGCTACCGCGAGGTGGGAACGGGCAGCCCGGTCCTGCTGATCATGGGCTTCGGCGGGTCCATGGACGACTGGGCACCGTCGTTCGTCGACGCGCTGGCCGCGCACCACACCGTGGTCGTCTTCGACAACGCCGGCGTCGGCCAGACCGCGCCGCTGCCCGGACAACTCACTATCTCGGCGATGGCCGGCCAGGCAAGCGCGCTGATCTCCGCCCTGCGCCTTGGCCGCACCGCCGTCCTCGGCTGGTCGATGGGCGGAATGATCGCCCAGGCGCTCGCGGTACTCCACCCACGTCAGGTGAGCCAGCTGATCCTGGCCGCCACCCAGGCGGGAACCGGCGCGTCGCTGCCAATACCTCCGGCCGCTCAGGCCGCGGCCGCCAGTTCCGACCCCGCGACCGTGCTATCGGTCCTGTTCCCGGCCGATCAGGCCGCCGCGGAAGAGGCCTATCTCGTCGGAATCGTTCAGTACCCGGGGTTTTACGGGGCTGGCGATGCGATCAAGGCTCAGCAGGAAGCCGCGATCGCCCAGTGGATGGCGGGCCAGGACCCCGCCGGCCGCCGGCTGCGCCAGATCCGGGCACGCACGCTGGTCGCCGACGGCACGCAGGACGCACTCGACCCCACGGCGAACGACGTCCTGCTCGCACGGGGCATACGCCATGCGCACCTGCTGCTGTACCCGGACGCGGGCCACGCCTTCCTGTTCCAGGACGCGACCGGGTTCATCCCGCCAGTCCAGCGGTTCCTGCGCTAATGGCGGGACTCAGTCGTAGTGGTACTCGTCGCGGGGAAGCTGCACGACCCTGAAGCCCTGACGGTTCGCCAGGAAGCCCTGACGGCTGACCAGCTTGCGCAGGTGCCGCACGCCGCTCAGGCCGGCCAGCACGACCGCCCCTACGGCCGCGAGCACCGAGGCGCCGAACAGCGCCAGCCCGCCGACGACGTGCCCGAGCAGCATCATGATCACTCCGACGAACAGCGCCGCCGGGACGCCGGCCACCAGCAGCAGGGCGAGCAGCCCCGCCGCGACCACCGCCCTCCCCGACCAGCTGGTCGTCCGGCCCATCTGCCAGGCCGCCATGTCGCTCACCTCTCACCAATTACGATCAATCTCAAGATATGTCGCGTCCGGAGACCCGTACTACCCTCAACACCAGCGGGCAGCCAACTCTTCCCGATCGCCGGCCTACACGCAGACCAGGCAGCCGGCATGCGCGGTGACGTTGAAGGAGGCGACGGCATCGCTGCGGAAAATGCGGCCGGTGATGTCCCGGATCACGGCCTCGATGTCGGGGGTCTTCTTGGCCTGGGAGATGGACCGGACGTAGTCCGCCACCGGCTCAGGACCCGGCAGGCGGAGCTGGGCCGGAAAGTCATACCTGGTCACGGTCGGGAACACGGCACGAAGCAGGGTTTCGCCCTCATCGAGGCTGACCCGCTCTCGCGGGTAGCCCAGGCCCGCCTGCTCGATGGCCGTGCGCATCTCGCGCATGTGCCCGGCGCCGTTGAGCCCGACGATGACGGCGCCGCCAGGCCGGGTGACCCGGCGCAGCTCGCGGATCGCGCCGGCCGGATCCGGCACGTGGTAGAGCATGTGCATCGCCAGGGTCAGGCGGGCGACGCCATCGCCTAGCGGCAGCGCGGACACGTCGGCAGCGGCCAGCCCGGCCGGGGGCGCCGCCGCCCGGGCGGCGGCCAGCATGCCGGCGGACAGGTCGATGCCCAGGGACCGGCCAAGGAAGCCGCGCCTGGTCAGCTCGGCCAGGTAGCGGCCGTTGCCGCAGCCGATGTCCGCGATCAGGCCCGCTGAAGGCAGGTCCACCAGGCCCAGGACCTCGGCGACCAGGTCAACGCGGGGCTGCTGGTAGCCGTAGATCGACTGGCGGGCGGCCAGGTTGGCGTCGGACCGGTATTGCACGTCGCGCAGGAACGCCTGATCCGCCCGCAGCTCAGTCACGCGGGAATTATCTCACGCCGCGAGCCAGCCGGCGGGCTGGCGGCCAGCCCGGCCCAGCGGTCAGCGCCCCGTCGGTGCCGAGCCGCCCGCGATCTCATACGACCACAGCTCGCTCTGGATGCCCACCGGCTTCTGGGCCTCGCCCGTGCCGTTGCGCTCCGCCTCGGAACGGTGACCGTGGCCGAACGCCGGCGAGCTCAGCCAGGCCTTGAAGGACTCCTCGTCGCGCCAGCGGGTCACCACGAGCCACGTGGTGCGGTCGTCGGTCGGCTTGAGCAGCTCGAAGCCCTCAAAGCCATCCTGGTTGTCCACCGCGCCCGCCCGGGCCGCGAACCTGCGGGCCAGCTCATCGCCGCTGTCCGCGGGCACCGTGATCGCGTTGATCTTCACCATGGTCATGGACTGTTACTCCCTGGAGAGACGGGACGCCGGCCAACTCACGATGACACTGTACGCGGATGAGTATCGCCATCATCGCAAGCCGCGCCAGGTCCAGCGGGCACCGCGGGCGGCGATATTCGGTTGCCCGCGGCAGCGACCGGATGCGATAGTGCCCTCGAATCAGGTTCGGTGCTGACTGCGGTGCGGCTGATCCGCGTTCGCCTGAAGTCGGCTGTGTGGAAGGGAGGCGTCTGTGATGCACGCGCCCGTTGTGGGCTCTGCCCTGCCTGCCCTGACCACTGTCCACCTGAGGAGCACCATCCATGCGCGACAGCGCGGACTTCGACGACTACGGAGTCAACCGCCGCGGTAGGAAGCGCGGCAAGTTCTACGATGACGACCTGGCCGGGGCCAGGCGGGGCCGCGGCGTTCGGCGGCTCGAGCCGGAAGACGCCAATGACGCGACCGACGGCCTGCCCGAGGGCGACAGGTGGTCGACCTGGGATCAGTCAGCGCCCACCGAGCGCGGCCCGCGGCCGCATCCGGCGTGGCTGGTCACTGACCTCGCGGCGGTCGACTACGAGCTAGGCGTACTCAAGACGGGAAAAGAAGCCGACGTGTTCCTCCTGCGCCGCGGCGTGCCGGGGACCAGCCGGTCCTGCCTGCTCGCCGCCAAGCGCTACCGGGACGCGGCGCACCGGCAGTTCCACCGGGATGCCGGCTACCTGGAGGGCCGCCGTGTCCGGGCGAGCCGGGTCAACCGGGCGGTCGCGAACCGCAGCGAGTTCGGCCGGCAGGCGATCGCCGCCCAGTGGGCGAACGCGGAGTTCAGCGCCCTTGTGCGGCTTTACCAGGCCGGCGTGCCCGTTCCCTACCCCGTCCAGGTCCTTGGCACCGAGGTCCTGCTCGAGTTCATCGGCGACGCGGACGGCACCGGCGCGCCCCGCCTCGCCGAGACTCACCCGCAGCCGGCCGAGCTCACCAGCCTCTGGGCCCAGCTTGTCCAGGCCATGACCACCTTGGCCAGCGCAGGCCTCGCGCACGGCGACCTGTCCCCCTACAACCTGCTGGTCCACCACGGGCGGCTGGTGATGATCGACCTGCCTCAGGTGGTTGACATCATCGCTCATCCCAGCGGCCGCGGTTTCCTCGACCGGGATGCCAGGAACGTCGCCACCTGGTTCGCGCGGGCCGGCCACCGGGAGGCCGATCCCGAGGCGCTTGCCCGCCTGCTGGCCGAGGAGGCCCGCCTGGGCTAGCCGCCGGCCATTCTTGCCACCGGGCCAGTGGTCGCACATTGGGTCGTAACGAGTCACAATGGCGTTAATCGCATTAGCCGGGCATAGCCGAAAGCAGTGACCCCGCCCCGTGCGGAGGCCTCGTCGCCGGCCGTGTCCCTGATCCGACGCGCACCGACCGCCCCGCTGGAGGACCCGCATGGCCCGCGAGACCAGGACCGTCATTGCCGGGATGGCCTTTACCGAGTGCCCGCGCTGGCATGAGGGCCGGCTCTGGTTCTCCGACTTCTACACCTACCGCGTGTACTCGGCGGCCGAGGACGGGAGCGACCTGCGCACCGAGGCGGAGGTCCCCGGCCAGCCATCGGGCCTTGGCTGGCTTCCCGACGGCCAGTTGCTCGTCGTCTCCCAGCGCGACCGCAGGATCTTGCGCCGCGACTCGGGCGGTGCGCTCCATACGCACGCGGACCTGCACGCGGTCGCCCCGGCCCACCTGAACGACATGACCGTGGACTCCGCCGGTCGCGCGTTCGTCGGGAACTTCGGCTTCGACCTGATGGCCGGCGCGCCCGCGGCGACGACCGGCCTGCACCGGGTAGACCGGGACGGGACGATTACCACCGCCGCCACCGGCTTGTGGTTCCCCAACGGGAGCGTGATCACGGCGGACGGCAGGCTGCTCGTCGACGAGACCTTCGGGAACCGGGTTACCGCGTTCGACATCGCCGCCGATGGCTCCCTGGGCAACCGGCGGACGTGGGCATCGTTCGGCCCGGTGCCGGGGCAGCCCGCGGCCAGTGACGACAGGCCCCACGTCGTGATCGCCCCCGACGGGTGCGCGCTGGACGCCGAGGGCTGCCTGTGGGTGGCCGACGCGATCGGCGGCCGGGCGATCCGCGTCCGGGAGGGCGGGCAGGTCATCGACGAGATATCTCCCGGCAGCGGGGTCTACGCGTGCGCGCTCGGCGGCTCCGACCGGCGCACACTCTACCTGTGCGTCGCCCCCGATTTCCTCGAGGCCAACCGCAAGCCGGCGCGCGAGGCCCGCGTCGTGGCGACCCGCGTGCAGGTACCCGCGGCCAGCTGACGACGCGGGCCCGCTCTCCGCCACCCGGCGCACTTGACCGGGAGCAGGATCCGAAGGCCGCGGACGCATCGCTCACGATCGGCCCGAAGGCGGCCTTCAGCTCCCGCGGGGAGAACGGCGTCCCATGTCCCAGCAGGGCCAGGCCATTTAATCCAATTCCGGGCGAGTGTGGCGGTCCAGAAGCGCAGCGAACGCGGTCGGGTCGAGCGGAATAAGCAGGGCGAACATGATGCCCTTGTCGCTGTCGGCCGTGACTACGTCACTGACAAATTCCAGCGTTCCCGCCGGGTGGTACAACCGATTGATCATCCGGGCGCATGTCCCGATGTCATGGCGCGGCCAGGCATTACGGAAGAGCGCACTGTCGTCGCTGAGCCGCCTCACGAGCTCAGCGACACGGGGGTGGCCGGGCTGGCGTCCCGCCTCGCGCCGCAAGGCGCCGATCATCGTCGTCGCGACCTCCTCCCAGGCCGGCCCGTAAAGGCTGCGGGCCCTCGGGTCCGTGAGCATCCAGACGGCCATGTTGCGATCGCGAGCAGGCAGGGCATCAAAGTCGGCGTACAAGAAGCGGGCGGCTCGGTTGACCGTCGCGACGTCCGCGAAGCAATCGCACGCGAATGCCGGCGTGGTGCCGAGAGCATTGAACATCGCCCGCACTGTGGACGGGAGCGCGGCCGTGGTGCCGGAACACGGCTTGCCGCCGGGGGACCCGCCAGGCGCGTCGTCGGCACGCCCCCGGCGCTCCTCGCTGGGTGCTCGCACAGCGACCGCGTCTGCCGTCGACCCCGTCAGGGCCTTGCGGTCCACCACGTACGCGAGGTCGTACAAGTGCGCCCGCTCCGCCGCGGATAGCTGAAGTGCCGCGGCGACTGCGTCCAGCACCGCGGGTGAGGCGGTCTCCTGCGTCCCCTGCTCCAGCCGTGCGTAGTAGTTCGCGCTGACGCCGGCCAGATGCGCTAGCTCCTCGCGGCGCAGGCCGGCGACGCGACGGCGACGCGTTCCCGGCAGTCCTACCTGGGCTGGGTTGATCCGGGCGCGGCGAGTGCGCAGGAAGTCTCCCAGCTCGGCGCCACGCGGGCTAGCCATCGCACCCACTCGTCGCTCCTCGCATCACGCCAGCCTATCACTGTTATTCATACCTAATTCCGGGTGACTCTGGCGGGGAGTCGTTGTCGTGCGGAACGGGTTGACTGCTTTCACCGGCGCCGGCCGTGGGAAGCGCCGGGGCCGCGAAGCGGCAGTCCGCCGTAGGACACCACGGCGGCCGGCGGTCACGAGCAGAATCAACACCACCACTGGAGGAAATGTGAAGGCAGTTCGCTTCGACGAATACGGGGGCCCAGAGGTGCTTTATCTGGCCGACGTCGAGCCGCCCGCCACCGGACCTGGCGAGATCCGTATCGCAGTTCATGCCGCCGGCGTGAACCCCGCCGACGGCAACATCCGCGCGGGCTATTACAAGGACTTCTTGCCCCTCAGCTTCCCCTCCGGAACAGGCGTCGATGCAGCCGGAATCGTCGATGAGGTCGGCACGGGGGTCGCAGGCGTCGCTGTTGGCGACCGGGTCTTCGGCAATGGCCGCAGCACCTGGGCAGAGCAGGCCGTCTTGACGAGCTGGGCCAAGATGCCCGACGGGCTGAGCTTCGATCAGGCCGCGGGCTATCCGCTTCCGGCCGAGACCGCGCTGCGGATCCTGCGTCTCGCTCAGGTCAGGCCGGGCGAGACACTCCTGGTCAATGGCGCCTCCGGCGGCGTAGGCTCGGCCGTGCTGCAGATCGCACGACACCGTGGCATCACCGTGGTCGGCATAGCCAGTGAACCGAACCACGAGTACGTGCGCCGGCTCGGCGCTATCCCCGCCGCCTACGGCGACGGCCTGGTAGACCGAGTTCGCCAGGCAGCCCCGGGTGCGATCGATGCCGCGCTCGACGTCGCCGGCTCCGGCGTGCTTCGCGAGCTGATCGAGCTCACCGGGGACGCGTCCCGGGTCGTGTCAATCGCGGACTTTGGCGCCGAGGCCCTCGGCGCCAAGCTCTCAGCGCGCAACGAGGACTTCCCGGCCGCACTCAACGAAGTCGCTGACCTGATCAGGCAGCGTAAATTCACCACACGGGTCGCCAGGTCATTCCCGCTCGCCGCCGCCAGGGAGGCTCAGGAATCGTCCGCGCTTGGCCATGTCGCCGGACGCATAGTGGTCACAGTGCAGGAATCATGATGGTGGGATAGGCGTTCGTCAGCCACCGACCTGACCGCCCCGGCGTGCCTGGCACGTCGGGGCACGGGCGCCGGACTCAAGAAGCATGCCCGCCTGGCGCGCAAGCGCTTATCCCCGTGACGATAGCGAGGCTGCGGTAAATGCCTGGACTCTAGTGATAATTGCGGCAGGGCTGTACATTTCTCAGCATGGCTCTCGCCGAGACCCCCGCGGAGCCGGCGGCCCGCGTATCTGCCGGCTGGACCAGCCGGTTCACGGTCCTCTGGCTCGGGTTCTGGATGGCCTGGCTGGTGCCCGTTCAGCTGGTCCTGCCGAACCAGTTCGCCGCCCTTGACTCGGCGCACAAGGTACGGGACTTCGGCATTGCCAACGGGGCGGCCGGGCTCGTGGCGCTGATCGCGCTGCCAGTGGCAGGCGCGCTCTGCGACCGTACCCGGTCCCGGTGGGGCAGGCGGCGGGTGTGGATGGCGGCCGGCGTGGTCGTGCTGGCCGCTTCCCTGGCCGCGCTCGGCCCGCAGCGATCGTGGGTGGGGGTGATGATCTGCTGGATGCTCGCCTCGCTGGGGTTTTCCATCGCGTCGGCGGGACTGTTCGCCGCGGTCGCAGACCAGGTACCGGTGGCGCAGCGCGGGATCATCTCCGGGGCGATCTTCGGGCCGCAGGCGCTCGGCCTGCTCATCGGCCTGGCCCTGCTGGCGGAGGTGATCACCGGCACCGCCAGCGGGTACCTGGTGCTGGCCGTCGCCGTCGTGATCATGAGCGTGCCCTTCGTGCTGCGCTACCGCGACTCGGAGCCAGGCCGGGCCAGGCCGCCGCTTGACCTTCATGCCCTCACCGAGGCGATGTGGGTGTCGCCCCGGGCGCATCCCGACTTCGCCTGGGCGTTCGGCGGGCGGGTGGCGGTCAACATCGGGAACGCCCTCGGCACCACGTACCTGCTGTACTTCTTCACCAACGGGCTGCACCTGAAGGACCCGGAGACCGCGCTGCTGTACGTCACCGCGGTGTACCTGGTCTTCACGCTGCTGACCACCTATGGCGGCGGGGTGCTGTCCGACCGGTCCGGCCGGCGCCGGGTGTTCGTCGCGATCGCGTCGGTCCTGCAGGGCATCGCGGCGCTGCTCCTGGTGATCTGGCCGAGCTTTTCCACCACGATGATCGCGGCCGCCTTCCTCGGCGCGGGCTATGGCGCCTTCCTGTCGGTGGACCAGGCCCTGGTGACCCAGGTGCTGCCCGACGCCGAGGCACGGGCCAAGGACCTGGGGATCATGAACATCGGCAACAACGTGCCGCAGGCCCTGGCCCCGGTGGCCGCCGCGCTGATCATCGACCAGCTCGGCGGCTACCGCGTGCTGTTCGCCTTCGCCGGCATCTTCACGTTCCTCGGCGCCACGATGGTCTACCGCATCAGGTCAGTCCGCTAGCGCCCGCCGGGAACCCGCGCCGGTCAGCCGCCGATGGTCAGGGCGAAGACGTGCACCGCCGGCGAGCCCGCGGTCAGCCCCTGGCCGGCTTGCGGCAGCACCACGCCGACCACTTGTGCCGCTGAGTCCAGCGTCACCGACTGCTCGTAGACGTAGACCGGATGATCGTCGCGGCCGTTGCCTGGCGCGTTGCGGTAGGCCATGGTGATCGCCGCGGCCGATCCTGCGGGCGGGCCGGCGTACCAGTCAGGCACCTGGAGCGTGAAGGCCTGGGTCGTGCCGTCGGCGTAGACGATGGTTCCCGTCCCCGTCGCGGGGCCGTAGGTCGCGGTATCGAGGAAGCCGAGCTCGCCGCCCGATCCGCTGACCGCGACCTCCTGGCCCGAGGCGACGGCGTTGTCGGCACCGCCGAAGGCGGGCCAGGTGAAGCTGAGCCCGCCGGCCGTGACGGTGGCCCCCGGGGTGACCCCGGCGCCGGCCAGCGCCGCGGCCGACAGGCTGTACCCGGAGCCGTCCAGGTCGGCCGCGCCCGTGTCGTCGTCGGCCGAGACGCCGACGTCGTCAAACGCGGCGGACAGCGAGCTGAACGGAGTCTGGACCTGGGTGGCGCCCGTCAGTGCCACCCGGCCAGAACGGCCAGCGGCGAAGCTGGCCACGGCGGTCAAGGCGGTGGAGCCTGGGGACTGCGCCGCGGCTGGTGTCGCGGTGAACGTGGCGGTCACGCTGGCCCCGGGCGGCACCGTCCCGAGCTGCCCGGATCCGCTGACCGACCAGCCCGCGGCCGGCAGCAGCGCGACCGCGGCCTGCCCGAGCGCCACCGCGGAGGGGTTGCCCAGCGTCGCCTTGATGGTGACGCTAGCGCCCGCCGCCGGATAGCTGGTGGAACTGCGCAGGTCGAGGTAGGGCCGCGCCGGGACCTGGAAGTCGCCCACCGTGAGCGGCCCGCTTCCCGGGTCCGCGACGGTGATGGTGTGCTGTCCCGGGGCCAGCGCGGTGTCGGTGAACGCCGTCTGGCCCGGGTCGGTGGCGACATCACCCTGGGACTTGCCGTCGATAGTCACCTGCGCCTGGCCGGCCGGCCCGTCACCCGCGACGAAGGCGATGCTCTGGCCAGTGAACCGCAGCGTGACGGCCGCTCCCTGCTCCGAGGTCGTGTGGGTGTCGCCCTGATCGGCCAGGGTGCCCTGGGCCGACCAGTCACCGGTGTAGCTCAGCGCCTGGCTGTCGTCTCCGTAGCCGGAGGTCACGGTCCGCGGGCCCGGGCCGGCCGCGCTCATGATGGCCTGGGCGGCCGCAGGCCAGGCCCCGCCGGAGACGATGGTGGGCGCGGTGTAGGAGATGTCCGTGCCGTTGTTGTTGGTGGCGGTGGTGGAGGAGTAGTTGCCCGGCCCGACCGTGATGTTGTTGATCGTCGGGGTCCACATCCCGATCCAGCTGCCGCCGGCGGCGAAGTTCACCACGTTGTCGTAGGTGTGCCAGTAGGAGCTGCCCTCGTCCTGGTACAGCATGTTGTCGTCGTGGTTGCCGATGGAGACGTAGTTGCCCGCGAGGACGGAGTCGACGCCCGCCCCGTCGGAGCCCTGGCCGCCGTTGGTGTAGATGGGGCCGCCGTCGTACAGCGTGTTCATCACGTCGTGGATGTAGTTGCCGGTGATGACGTTGCCGCCCGCGTAGTTGGTGCCGTGCTCGCAGCTGGGCAGGCCCTGGGCCGACTGCATGCTGCACGGTGAGGCGTATCCCCAGCCCCAGCCGATCGACATGCCCGAGTAGGGCGTGTGGCCGATGTCGTCATGGCTGACGGTCAGGTCGCGCGTGTACCCGGCCCAGACGCCGACGGTGTCGGAGTAGTCCTGGCCGACGTAGGAGATCAGGTCGTCGGAGATGGTGTCGCCGGTCGTCATGAGGGCGGTGTCGTTCTGAAAGTAGTCGTCGACCTCGCCGACGGAGACGCCGCCGCCTGAGGTGTCGGTGATGACGCTGCCGGTGACCGTGGAATCCTGCGTGCCGTCGGCCAGGTCGACCCCGGTCGCCCCCAGGTGGGAGAACGTGTCGCCGGCGAAGGTGACGCCGGAGCCGCGCGAGACGGTGACCGCCGCCGGGACGATCGATGGCGCGGGCGTGGCCGACGCGGTGTCCCAGAGCACCCCGGCCTGGTTGTCGATGTAGCCGGCGGTCGCCGGGAGGTTCCAGGTCGTGTACTCAAAGCCGATGCCGCGGAACGCGATGTCGCGGGCCGGCCGGACCTGGCCTGGGATGACCGCGAAGCCGTCGATGGTCAGGTAGTCGCCGCCGGCCTTGACGATCCTGACCGTGTGCGTGCCCTTGGCCAGGCCCTGGACCGAGTAGACGACCTGCTGGGCGAGCCTGGTGCCGCCGCTGCTGTCCTCGGTGAAGTCCTGGCTGGTGTCCTGCTTGCCGTCGACGTAGACGTCGAAGCTTCCCTCGTCATCGTAGGTTTCCGCGAGCACCTCAAGTCCGGTGCCGGTGAAGGTGTAGCTGGCCGAGTCGCCGTTATCGGCCGTCGCCTCGACGTCGTTGCCCAGGTCGCCCAGGCCCCGGCCAGTGTAGTCCTGCCAGCCCGTGCCCGCGTACGAGGCGCCCGCCGAGTCCTGGTTGACCGGGGCGAGGTGTCCCGGCGTGCCCGCGACGGTCAGCAGGCTCTGCGCCACCGGCAGCTCAACGTCGGCGGTGGCCATGTCCTGCCCGGGCTCGGGAATGTAGTACAGGTAGCGGCTGGCCTTGTCCAGGTAGAACTGCCCGGGCTGGGTGAGCAGCTGGTAAGCGTTCTCCACCCACGAGATGCCCGACATGGCCGGAAGCCCCGAGCCGTTGTAGGGGAAGCCGAGGTTGGGCACGCTGAGGTTGTTGGCCTGCCAGCAGCCCGGCGCGATGTTGATGTCCGACCCGCCGCCGGGAGCGGCGGTGATGCTCTGCACCGGGCAGCTTTCGTGCTTCCAGTCGCTGTTGTCCACCACCTGGATCTGGCCCTGGTTGGTGAACGACGCGTAGCTCGAGTCGGTGGTGCTGAACCCGGTCGCCGTGACCCGCACGCCAGGCGGCGACCCGGCGCTGCGCGCCAGCTCGGCCCGCTTGCCGTCAACGAAGAGCTGCTGGCCTCCCGCCGCCGCGGCGGCCGGCGAGAGGGAGGCACGCCAGATCCCGAGGCTCTTGTCGTACTCGGTGAAGCCGCTGATCCGGTCGGCCCCGCTGATCACCGGGTGCTGCCCGGGAGCGGCCTGCCAGACCACGTCGTGCCCGTTGCTGCCCGAGTCGGCCGGCCCGAGCGTGAAGCCGCTGGCCAGCCGGTACGTCCCGCCGAGCAGGTCGACGTCGATGTCGGCGGTCATGTGCAGGTCCAGCTGATCCACCCGGGCCCTGGCGCCGGCCAGGCCGCACGGGGCGCGCAGGTCGCACGCCCCGCCCGCGCCCCCGGGCGCGGCGTAGAGCACGACCGGCCGGTCGCCCCCGGCGGCGCGCGGCTGAGCCGTGGCCGCCTGGGCGGTCAGGGCGCCGGCGGCCAGGCACAGGCCCACGACAACGATCATGCGCTTCGGCGTTCGCATCTGGTGCCCTCTCGACCCACGGCGGTGCCCGAATTCATCGGATGCTTACCAGATTCAACGCCGTCGTCCGGGCGCCGTCAAGGGTGATGTCGCGCCGAACTTTAAGGTCACGGCGTCGGTCGCCAGGTGGCGGCCGGCCGGACCGCGTGAAGATTCATCCTATCTATCACCGGGCAGGCCCGGATCGGGTGGCCGACTCTAGGGCATGGCCGCGATCAGCTGGTTCCAGGCGAGGGCGATGCCCTCGGCCAGGCAGCCGTCGACGACCACGTCGGTGCCGAGCGCGCTGGCCTTCAGGTCGGGCATGACTGGGGTCTTGCCCGCGAGCACCGAGGCGACGGCTGCGGCGAAGCCGGGAGCCTGGCCGATCCCCCCGCCCAGGACGACGAGCGACGGGTCGGCGACGGTGATCACGCAGCAGATCGCGGCGGCCACGATCTCCGCCTCCGCGGTGACCACCGCGGCCGCGCGGGCATCACCAGCCGCCGCCGCCTCGAAGACGCTGCGCGCGGTAACCGGCCCGGTCATCCCGGCCCGGCGGGCGGCCCGGACGATGCCATCGGCCGCGGCCGCGGTCTCGAGCGGGCCGCGG
>Ga0335075_10009989_pt1 | contig 14419 bp, 13 predicted proteins | sample Lox_Sample_24_FD_206723 | JGI IMG/M metagenome (GOLD analysis project Ga0335075, IMG submission 206723) | Soil microbial communities from Loxahatchee National Wildlife Refuge, Florida, United States - Lox_Sample_2.4 | ecosystem: Environmental > Terrestrial > Soil > Wetlands | place: USA...
ATTGTCAAGTTGAGCGGCGCCGCAGGGACGGGAACGGCGTTGCCCACAACTGCGGTCTTGACCATGCGGACGGATGCGCCGAAATCCACCATGACCTGCGCCACCGTCAGTCCAGCCGCAACCAAATTTACAACCAGGTCAAATCGCGCGTTCATCCCGTTCCGCTTGGCCAACGCCAGCGTCACCGTCTCATCGACCGCGACGAACCGGTTGAAGCGCGCGGATATGCACCGTATCTGCGGCTGTCCGAAACCGGCTTGCGCCAGCACATCTAACGTCCAGAGCAAGAGGTGGATACCATGCACCACGGGCACGGCAGCCTGGGTCCGGCGCGCCAGAACGGCGTCGAGGTGCATCGGATTATGATCACCGGAAACCGCGGCAAACCGGAGTTGGTCGGTCATGGTGAAGCTACGGCTGGCTAACATATCGCTTTGCTCATGGGGTGCCGCTGCGTGTGGCGGGGCCGAAACTGAAAATCGTGCCGCAACGTTCAATGCCTGGCACAGCCTCAGCAAGACCGGGAACCAATCGACGTGTACCCAGACACTTCCACTGATGCCGGATCGTGCGCGCCTTCTTATCGTGTAAACGACCGTGCTCCGGAGCCGTAAGAATGTGGCCCGAGCTGTCGACTGGTCCTGGCGTTAGAACTCGTCGGTTTGCGGGTGCCGCAGGTGCCACAGGCGTCCGTACGCCGCGACCAAGGTTTCCATGTTGCGCCGCTTGTTGCCATCAGGCATCAGCGGCTGGCGAGTCAGCATCATTTCGAGTGTGTGCAGTAATTGGTCGGCCACCTCGAAATCTTTCTGGTCGCAGGCGTGATGGAATGCGACCAGGATCTTGTCCGACAGGCGGCGCGTATAGCGCGGCAGTCCCGCGCTGCTGATATGCTTACGCTCGGACTGGTCCTTATCTGCCGATCGGCCAGGGCCGTTCAGCGCCCCTGAATTGCTCTCGCCGCCAATCATTGTCTTGTTCTTTCCTCGGCCGCGGGCACCCGGGATGCCACTGATCTTTTTATCCAACTCGACGTTGGTCTGCTCCGCAGTATTCTGCATGCGCTGTTCATGCCAAGTCTGCTTGAACGCGAACTAACTCACAATTCCCACCTTTTCCCTCTACGGGACCTTCAGCCGCTGATCGGTGTCGGCAAAAAGTTCTGCCAAATGTTTCAGCCGGCGGTCACGCGCTGCTTTGCGCGGCGACGGATCGATGCCAATGGTTCGAAACATTTCGGTCCACCGATGTGCCCAGTCGTGACGTAGCAGCGATTCGGTTGTATTTCGTCTGCTGATCGCGGCCAATCGCTCTGGGTCGGAACCGAGCTCGTCAATGACAGCCATTGTGTCTGAGCCATCGGGACGGATGCGGATAACTGCGTCCGGCCAACCGAGCAATTCCCTGTAGGCGTCGCATTCCGGCGCGTCTCCAATCAGTACCGCGCCCGCAGCTGCACCTTCGTAATAGCGATAGCCTACCTCTATTTGACCCTGCCTATAATCGGGTTGGTTCATTTTTGCGGAGGCCACAACGAAGTAACGACTGCGCTTGGCCATATTTGCGTAGAGCTCCCGATGTTGGCGATAATCATATACTTCCGTCATACCCCCTCCGACCTGACTATCATAGACATAAAACACGTCGCCGCGCTCTGCTGCCGTGAGCAGTTCCTGGTGGATGCCATCGTATCTGCGCCCGATACTGTAAACGTCAACCGCGCGGGTGGTCGGGTCCGAAGAGGGCCGGAACCGGAGCGTGTCGACGCCGCCCGGTAGCCAAGAGCAGGTAAGATCCGCCGCCTGTGACAATGCGGGTACGGTGCCCCTATAGCCCACGAATACATAGTCAAATTGTCGAAGGGCAGGAAGCCAGTATTTGTAGTTTGTTATGTCGGACACCCACAGCTCATCGAGCCAACACACACTGACCTTGCAGTGGTCTTTCCAATGTTCAATAGCATTGATATACGGCAGATCCCAGAACGTGGCGCAAACAGCGATGAACAGGTCGTAATGTTTGCTAAGGCGTACCTTCCTGAGCCCTGGATTGGTAAAAATCAGCTTACTGAAGACGTCATGATAGAGCGGGGTTCTCAGCCAGTATTCATCGAGCCATGCCGCCCACGTGCGCTCGATGGGAATCAGATCGACATCGTCGATCTCTACGAGCACATCCTGTGCCTCGTAAAGACCACATCGGTAGGCGTTTTTCCGGAACGTTCTCCACGTAGGCATACATATTCGTGGTGAGTCCTTCGCAGTGGCCGACGCGCCACATTTCGTAAAAGGGTCAAGTCCCATTCGAAATCCCCGTGACAAAACAGCCACCTGGCGACCGTTTATCCATATCTGAACTCACAGTGACGCAATTTGTGATTGGCACTATGGCGGTTTGCAGCGGTCGGTGTTCCGAACGTATTGACGTCCCCGCAAGTGAGGCGCGGCGCCCCGACACGGATTATTGCAGGGGGTCTGCGAGCGAGTCGAGGGTCTTCCTCCATCTCGGTAGTGTTGAGAATACAACGCGAGAACGTGGCAGGAAGACTCGAGACCGTCCGCCGGCATGGGGATCGAGTTGCTGGGGATCGCCCCAGTGATACCGGACCCGAACCGGTACGAGTGGTCCCTATGATCGGCATCCGGCAGGGATGCAAGCCACGGAAAGTACGGCATATGCGCTAGCAAAGTGCTCATGAATCCCACGCTGAAGCGGTTATTGCATCACCGGCGGCGCGCAGTGTCGATACGACGCTTCACCCGTTACTGGGATATTTACCAGCAGGGCCATAGCGATAGCCGTATCCGTATCCGTATCCGTACTTGGGAAGTTGATTGATGTTGACCTTGTTGAGGACGACGCCGGCGATGCGATGCGCCTCTGGCCGCAAAATCTTGAAAGCTTCGGTGATGCTGGCGCGCGGCGTCTGACACCACTCAACGATCACCAGGACCCTGTCTGCGATGGTTGAGAGGACGAGCGCATCGACCACCGGCAGCACCGGCGGGGTATCCATAATGATATAGTCAAACTCCTCCCGCAATGCGGCAATAAGATCCTGCATCCGCTGAGACACGAGCAGGTCCGCAGCATTCGGTACTACAGACCCGGCGGGCATAACATAAGCCGTCGTCACCGGATCCTTCGTAAGCACGTCTCCGAGTTCGACCGTGCCGCGGAGCAAGTCGGACAAGCCCGGCCGGTGCGCATTGCGGAGCGCCTCCGAGGTTGCCTGCTGGTGCAAGTCACAGTCTATCAAAATGGTTCTTTTACCCGACCTTGCACTGGAGGCGGCGAGCAACATCGCTGCGGTCGATTTGCCTTCGGCGGGGAGCGCCGATGTGATCAGGATGACTTTTGAATTGGCGCTTGCAAGCTCGAGGCCGATTCGTATTCCACGTACCACCTCATCTACGTTCAAGAGGGGTTCGCCAACCATTCTGTGCACTAGTGGGGTATCGGGAATGCGACGACCTCTTCGGTTCCGAACCAGGGGAATAATGCCAACGACTGGTCGGCCGCAGGACTTCTCGATTTCTGTGCCGGACCTGACACCAGATCGAAGATATTCCAGCAGAAAGGCGAGGAGAAAACCTCCGCCCAAACCTCCCACCGCTCCTGCCACATAGAACAGAATGCGACGCGGTGAACTGGGCACTCTTGGCATCGTAGCCGGTGAAATTATCCGTGCACTTGCGTCCTGCAGGGTACGTCGCTCCGAGATATCGTTGTACTGTGAGAGATAGCTGTCATAAAGTTTTCGATCGGCATCGGCAACACGTTGAAGCTGCTGCAATTTGACGAAAGCTTCCGAGTTAACGTGCGCAGTGAGGCTCTGCAGGTTGCTCTCCAGCAATTGCTCCTGCCGAACAGCGATGTCATACGAATTCCTCATATCGCCGAGGATGTGCTGCGTCTCCGTGTCTATTTGCTGATTTATTATAGCCAACTCCGAGCGGAGCGCGACAACCTGGTGGTGATTTGGCCCCAATTCCATTTGCAAATTAGTCAATCGTCCATTCAACTCGGCCCGCTCCTGGGTTAGCTGCGTCAGCGTAGCCGATGCGGCTAGCTCCGGAATACTCAGAACATCGCCCTTGGTGTCGACCACATTGCGCACCTGTTCGAGACGCGCACGCCTCTCCTCAATCTCGGCGCGAATTTTCATGAGTTGGGTGCTAAGCTCGTCAATCTGCTTCTGCCTGTAATCGTAGGACTCCTCGTCACGTATGCCGCTCTCAGACTTCAGTTCCTCTATCGAGGCCTCGGTCTCCAATACGCGAGATTGCAGATTATCGACACGGCCCTTCAACCAGGTAGCGACACGCTGTAGCGCTTCCTGCCGTGCCTCTCGCTGGCTGGTCAGATAGTCTTTCGCGATGGCAGCGGCCAGATGCTGGGCCATGGTCGGGCTATGCGAGGTCGCAGTCACGAATAGGATATAGGCCTCTTGCCAGACCTGCAGGCTCTTAAGCAATTCATCTGCCGCCAGATCCAGCCTTTCGGCCTTCTCGTTCTCTGCGCCGCCAATGGCCGGGTAGCTGTGCCTAAGGGTCTGGGCCAAACCGGAGAGACCAATACGGTCCGCTAATCCCGCCAGTCGGCTGTGGGGTTGGAACTCTGGATCTTTGTCCAGGCCGAGTTCGTTCGCCACACGCAACGCCACGGATTTCGACTTGAGGATATCGATCTCGGTATTCATCGCGTCGTTCCCCACGTCGTCGACAAAAGGGAAGATCGGTTTTTGAACCTCAGCGTTAATCTGCTGTTGCGGATCGTAGACAAGTATCTCAACCGTCGACTTATAACTCGATGGCATGATTTTAAGCAGGCCATACGTTGCAGCCATTGCCGACAGCGCTACCGCAGCGATGAGCTTCCAACGGTGTAGTACGGCCGCCAGGATGGCAAAAAGGTCTCTCGACGGAACTTGTGTACCTCCCATATCCGCCATCGACTCGAACGGCATTTCGAGAGTTTCGTCCTGCACCGCTTGCATTACCCTCAGCCTTGCCGATCGCTCTTACTCTGAATCGTTGCGCCGCATGGCGGAACGCTGTGCTTCGCCGCCACGTGTCCGCCCCTGACCGCGATTCAATTCCAGGGTACGATCGCCATCAGCCACCAGGCTGAGACCAAACTCGCAATTGTCATAAGCCACCGACGCCCGAATAGGGGGAGCGCGGTCACGGGGATATGGACGGCAAGGACCATCGAGCTCAATTTGGGCCCAACCTATCAGTCCAGTAGTCTTATATGAACGCAACACACATCGCCGAGGCTGACGTTGACCGGAGAAGCCTTATGGACCAGATCCGCGAGTTACCACGGTCCCTGCAATCACTGGCCCGGTAACCGACCCGACGAGCGTGAAGAATTTCTGCAGCTCGGTCATCGATGCATTGGCGACGTAGATGAGATCATTATTCTTGACCGCAAAACGCGTCGCCAGAAAATAGCCATCAACCTGTCGCAAGTTGAGATGGTACAATACCGGTGAATCTCCGCCCAGCTGTCTCGCCAAATCTGGGACCCCAAGCGCCTTCACCACTGTCGGAGGCTCAAATCGCAACAGAAATACCCCCTCCGGATCAGCGCGCTCGTCGCGGAGCCCACCCGCTTTGGCGATGGCTTGCGCCAGGTCGAGTCGTCCAGCGTCAAATGGTACCTGCGCGTTGTTAGTAGTCGCGCCGAATACTAAAAAATTGTCTGGCTTCTGCTCCAGCGTGATGATGTCCCCCGGCCAGGCGAAGATGTCCTCCTGCGGATCCGATAGTAGGGCTGCCATCGGAATTGTCGTTGTGCTACCGTAGCGGGTGAGGCGGACTGAGGTATCGTAGAACGGTAACTTACTTCCACCAGCGGCGGCAATCACGTCGGATAAGCGGTCGCCTGCCGGAGAAAGGACAACTCGCGTCGCGGTGCCTTCCTCGAGAAAGACCGTGGCAAAATTAGACGCGGCCTTCGTGACGGTGACGACGACCTGGGGTTGGTTGACCAGTTCCTCCAGGCGTTGCTCGATAATCTGCTGGACCTGGAATGGCGTGCGACCAGCCACGGGAATCCGTCCGGCATACGGAACGCTGATCGCTCCGTCGGCGTCTACCATCTGATCCGGAATGTTGACTGTCCCCCCCTCACCGCCGCCTTTTTCGGGCGGCGCTGCACGCGGTACCAACGCTTGCCCGTTGTTCTCCTGCCAGATCGAGACCGAAATGGTATCGCCGATACCAATCGTTGGGCTTGGGGGCTTACCGTCGGGTTCGATCCAATTGCGCAGACGGGCCCTAGGTTGCGATGCCAACGTCGAGACGACCCCACTGTCTATCTCCACCATGTCAAAACGTCCTGGCTTCGCCGCCGCCTGGTCCATGACTTGGGAGGTGGTGGGACCAGCGGTAGGAAGGCCTGTGCAGCCTGCCAGACTCGTAGCAGTGGCACAACATACAAAGATAGTGGCCGAAACGCGTTTGAACGAATGCAATGGTCGGATCCAATTCTTCAGGCATAGGCTAAACCGCATGCTCGTCATCGATCGGCCCCAAAGCAAAGCAATCTGTACCATCTGTCCGTCTGCCACATGATTTTGGCCCTCCAATTCAGGGCCTTCATTTTCAACCAGGCCATATCAGGTCCTGGCATGGCCTCATCCCAATTCAGGCCTCACCAAATTTACGGACAAAAGGCAAGGTCGTTGGAACAACTAAAACGCGCTCGTGAACTGGCGACCCAATTGCGATGCTGGCCGAACGGCGACGGCAACAGCTAACGTGTCGGATCAGAACGGCAGCTCCGGACGTCGATTAGGACGTGCTATACCACCAGGCTACAAAATCTGCATGGTAACGTGGCAGCAGGACTCTGAGCACCGGATACCTATCTGACATGAGAACGAAACGCTAGTAGGCACTCGGGTCGAACAACAGGAGGGCGAAGGTGCGAATGATGATCCACAGATCCAGGGATAGCGACCAATGGTCAATGTAGTAACAGTCGAGTGAGACACGTCGGCGGAGCTTTTCGTGCGAATCTACCTCTCCACGACAGCCATTAACCTGTGCCCAACCTGTAATTCCAGGCTTGAGGCGATGCCGGGCTGCGTATCCCTCCAACACCTGCGTCATAGGCAATCCAACTGACGTCATTCCCAGCGCATGAGGACGCGGCCCGACAACGGACATTTCGCCTCGGACTACGTTAATGAGTTGTGGTAGTTCATCGAGGCTTAAACGTCTTAGGACGCGTCCTACTCTGGTCACACGGCGGTCGTTACGCGATGTCTGCTGTACTGCCCGTTCGTCTCTGACTTCATGGTACATGGTACGGAATTTCCAGACCTTAAACACCCTATTGTGATAGCCTTCCCGCAGCTGGCCGAATAGCACCGGGCCGGGACTGTCGAGCTTAATGATAACAGCGATAATGACTAGAACAGGAGCTACCAGAGGCATGATCAAGCAGCTAAATAGCAGGTCTTCGGTGCGCTTCAATGCGGCCTCAACCGCGGTGAGCGGACGAGAAGCGAGGTCGATCGCCGGCAGCCTGCCAATTCGATCGACGTTCAGCACCGGTGCGTGGAATTCAGCTAGATCTGGGATCACCGTCACGTCGACTGCGACCCGCGTCAGGCGGGCAAGCAGCATTCTTGATTGCTCTATCGCCCCTTCGAAGTCCGCGATGATTACGCGGTCAATCATGCCGGCACGAACTGCATTCTCAAGTCGGTCGATTTGGATACCACCGGGCGTACCAGGAATACCCATCACGGAGACGACCGCGATCTCGCCGCGGCTCCCGCGCTCAATTTCCTCGCTCAGGTGGCATGCATGTCCGCCGGCACCGACGAGAACCAAAGCTCGGTCGACGCACTTTCCCCGACTCAGCGATCGGTGAAGGCAATACGTCCACAAGGATCGTACACCGCCAAGCCAGAAGAAGGCACTTATCGCCCACGTTAGCAGCCAGACACGGGAAACTCCGCCGATAAACTTCAGGGCGAACCCGATCAGCAGAACGATGCCAAAGGTGAGTGCGCACGCGACCAGTCCATGCTGTCCATGCACTCGAGCTCCGGAGAGCAATATTTTGCGCCCGTAGAGATTTTGTGTCCACGAGGCCACAACCCAACCGATTAGAAAACTAGCTAGGCCAGCCCATAACTGTCCCTCGTCATAGTCGAATGGGCTTGCGTACAAGCGAAACACCGTTAGGCCTATCAGCGCCACGCCAGCGAGGTCAGCTGTTACTAAAACTGCTATACGCTGCGTGAGAGAGACATGGTCATGGCGGACAATAGAGGAGGGCGCCCCGCTTTGTGGGACGTCAAGGCGGATTTCAACGGTGCTAGCCAGGTCAGACAATGGATAGTTTCCTCTCTACCGCTGAAAGTTATAACTTATGAGATTACAAACTCTGCGGCGTGTTCCTCTCATCACGCGGAATACGCATACTTCGATATTATTCAGGCGCATCTCTGAGAAAATATACCCTAACGTGCCTTGCGGACAGAGGACACGGAATATTGTAATAGGGCGATACAGCAGGGAGCTGGACGGAAGCCAACTCGGAAAAGCACAGCAGACGAATCCACAAAACGAACTCATTGCCCGGGCAAGGAATCGATTGCGTCGTGCGTCAGGCAATGCGCCGTTATCGAGCCGTCGCAGTCGAAGGTATGCAATTGCTGTCCACGGGTCAGACTGTGGCGCAATCCGACCACAGTACCTCACACGTGTTGACTGGTACGGGCGGCGCGGTCGTCAATGCCGCCACCGCGATAAGCACGGGTAGGAAATGACCCGTACCACAAATGAGCTATCCGCGCGAAGGCCAGATCATTCGGATGTTTGATTCGACCGCCCCCGCACGCTGCAAAAACATATCAATAGACGATTTTTCTCGTGTAGAAGGCCTCGGCCAGTCCCCCAGATGCGTGGCACCCAATCCCGCGCAGTCGCGCCATTGCAAGGAACGTCTCGCTACAAAACCAGCCTCGGCCCGCCTGGCTCGGGAAATATCGGATAATTTGTTCAATTTTGCGATGGACCTGGTCTGGCGTTAAAGGAACGAAGAACACCGGATTCCCGAGGTCGCCATCGTATTTTGGTATCTCGTACTCCAGAATAAGATGGTCACGGAAGGTATTGTAGGTCAGTTGGGCGATCAACCTATGATCCTGATGGGCGTCAGCGTGACAATGGGTTAGGATCAACGTCGGATCGAAATCCGCTTTGATCGCCTCAAAGTAGTCCTTGATCTCAGTACCTTGGAACGGAAAATACCCGTCGCGAAACCTGCCTACATCGATCTGCCTGTCGACAACGCCCTGAAGGAATGCCTCGGCACTGGCCTTGGCCTCGATTTCACGAACTTTGGTGGAACTGAAAACCACCCATCGTACTGCTAGGTTAGGAATCTCGGAAATGAGCCGCAGAATGGTCCCCCCGCAACCTATCTCAATGTCATCGGAATGAGCACCCAGGCAAAGCAGCTTTAGCGGCCTTGCCCTCTCTGGCGAAAAGATAATCGGAAGCAACTTCCCGTCCTTTTCCGCTGGAACCTGAACGAAAGGTGTCTCATGCAATGAAGAGCAAGCATCCAAACCAGCTACACTTGGCACCCAGCTCAACACCTCAGTCCGCAAAGCACTGGGATGTTCGCGCACCAGAAATGGCTTTCAGCGACGCCGCCGCCGGGGCCAACTCTGGTGGTCACATAGATACTGCTGCACGGAGATGCCTACGCTGCTATCAAAACTCACCAGAGATACCGGAACTCGGTAGCGTCATTAGACGTTCCGGTCGCGTTGTACCGAATAGCATGTCGTACTGTTGATCTAGTGCCAACCGAAATGCCGCCGTTCTTTCCCTGACCAAGTCCGTTACCGTGAGAGCATTTGCCTGCAGGCGATGCAACCTCTCGATCAGGTCAACGGCTTTCAGTCCATCCATTCTCAAGCAATATTCCGACATTCCCATCATTGCCATAACAGACTCGCACTTATGGTGAAACGATACTGAAATAACCGGCTTTCCGCACAGGTACCCGAAAATGATGTTATGGTACCTTGTTGCCACGATGAAGTCGGTCGATGCAATTTGTGATAGAAGGTCCACAAAAGAGCTTACCGGTTCGTCTATGACTCGATCACGGTCGTAGGTCGGTAATCTCTCTCTGAGCATGCGTGCGAAGGCAAGCCGCGCGCGTGCATCTGCAAAATCGCCACTGATCAACCTAATGTTGTAACCACGATCTAAAAGCCATTTGGCCGACTCCGCCAAAGCTTCCAAATACCCTGCGAATGCAGCATCGGTCGGGCTGTGAGCGCTGTACTTTCCCGGATTCTCCATCACGCCAAGGCCGACAACGGGCCTGTCAGAGGCTGCGCTGTCACTGCGTGGTATCATGTCTTCAGGGAGACTAAACGCTAAGTCGGGAAAGACCGCACCACTGCCTTCAATAAGTCCGGACCTTTTAAGATAATCTGCGGTGGAGGCGTCGCGATACGAACAAAATTCGGCCAGCGAAAGAATGCGATTGACGCACCATCTCCCGATACGACTGCGGATTGGGCCTGCTCCCACGCTCACCAGCACCACTTTGCATCCGCAAGCCCTCGCTATAAGCGACCATTTAAGCAAGCCATAAGGACCCCAGCCTTTGAGCCCATAGGCATCAGTTAGCAACCCGGTCCCCGGGATTACGAGCATTTCCACGCCATGAAGGGCCCTGACACATCTGGCCAATCGCAAAGGCGTTTTTAGTGCCGCGTGGACCTTTCGCGCAGCTCTGGCCAGGCGACTTTCTGGCACGCAAGAGCTTTGGACCTCGCCGTTGAAGAGCAACGCCCGTGTGTGATAGGTGCTCGCGGTGATTTGTGGGTCCGAGCAGATGCAGGTCACGGAAACGTTTGGCCGTAGCCGGCGAAGGTGATACAGGGCCGTCTGCAGAGAGCATTCGTTGCCGAGGTTCGTTCCATCGAAATGGCCAAAGAAGGCGATCCCTTTGGGTCCTCTTCTATGCCCGTTTGCTGTGCGTAGCTGCGAAACGATTGGGCCACCCGTTCCCGTACGCGTGTCGCCAATCCGGCTTCGACCCCAACGGCGCCACAGCCCCTCTGTCATCTCGGCCATACACTATCTCCGGGCCTATATCACCTACAGCAAGCTCGTTCAGATGCATTGGACCGGTCCAGGAGCGTCGCGATCCGACCCTAGTTAAGGGCGCCGAGTAAACGCCTCTCTTTCGGTAACAGGTCGAGCTCCCACCACCTTCTTGCCATAGTGTGTCGCCGTCAACGCCTAGGTCATGTTGCCTCCCGCAAGTGCTCAGGGAAGGCTGCATCGGCCCTGTTGCTTCTGGTGCGGGCGGTTTCGGATAGTCGCTTGCTCGGCGTGAAGGCAGATTCCTCTCAAGCCGGGCACGGCTAGAGGCGTTGGAACCGATCATTACATCGGTCAGGCGCGCTGTTTACAATTAAACTGCGCGGGCTTGTGTCCTACTGTTCTCGAGCTTGCCGCCACGAACAAGCCGCATCTCCTGCCGCTTCAGGCTGGAACCTCTCCAGACTTCCCATGGGGGCTCGCCACTTTCATACAGATTGTCCAGTAGTTGTTTGTCTTTGAAGGTATCCATAGCGGCGAAAAATCCATTGTGTTCGTGAGCGGATAATTGCTTCTCGCTGATCAGGCGGCGGAACGGTTCGATAACCAACTCTTCACCGGGCCGCAGATAGTTGAATATCTCCCGCTTGAGAACGAAATACCCTGCATTGATCCGAATACCGCAATTTGCCAATTCATCAAAGCCCGTTACGAGGCCGGTGGCGTCTAGCCGGGCGATGTGGTAGCTCAGGTTGGGTTTGACACTCAGGAAGGTCGCTACCTTGTTTTGCTTATGCGCGTACTCCAGATACCTGTTAAAATCCAGGTCTGTGAGTCCATCTGAATAGTTCGCTAGAAATAGTTCATCATTTCCAAGATACTTCTGTACTGCCAGCAGGCGCTGTCCGATGTTCGAATGAAGACCGGTATCCGCAAAAGTAATATTCCAGTCTTCGATGTCGCTATTGAGCAGTCCCAGCGTCCGGCCCCCGTCTGAGAGGACAAAGTCGTTTGAAGCGCATTCGCTATAGTTCAAGAAGTACTGCTTTATTGCGTCACCTTTATGGCCAAGGCACAAAATGAAGTCCCGATGTCCGAAATGCGCGTAGTACTTCATCACGTGCCAAAGAATGGGCCGGTAACCTATTGTAGCCATTGGCTTCGGGGCCTGGTCAGAATGGTCACGCAACCGCAATCCCAGCCCACCGCAGAAAAGCACAACCTTCATGGTAGCTTTACCCCCGCTCTACTTTGTTGCTGCCAATCTGGACATATGGCGATCAGGCACAACTGAGAGGCCGACCCGAAACCCCGTCAACTCGGCCCCTGCTCAATGCCCGGTGGCACCAGGGGCCTGGCCAATTATGCCAGACAAAGGAACACGTTTCGTTTGCGCCGAGCGAGGCTTGACGCCTTGCCCGGCCGGTCATGCCCACCCGCTGGCATCGCCGAGATGGTGTTGTCAGGTGGTCCGACCAGCAAGGCGTGAAAGATCACCATGCTCGTCTCGGTTTCCATCACTCATCCTGGCACAAGATAACGCATATCGCGCGATCGGCGCCAAGCTGGGCTTCGGAAGGCTTACCAATCGAAAGGCTGGTACCTACGAGGCGGGGCGCTGGCTCTAGGATGCCTGGCCTAGATACGGTGGCTTGGTCGCGGCGCATCCCGCGGCGGCGCGAACGCGTTGGTATGGTGTTACGCTGTCGCTGCTACCCATGTCGCCGGCATGACGACCCGTCGTTGTGCATTCATGACCGAGAGCAGCACGGCAACGCGCTCCGCGGCGCTGGAATATCCATCGAAGATGGCGTCAAATTCATGGAATGGCCCTTGGACTATCTTTACCGGATCTCCCTTGGCGAGCCCGGGCGTGGAAAGATCGACCGGCCCTTCAGCGCATCTGGAGAGCAGCTCATCAATTACCCAGACTGGGACCGCGGCGGCCTGGTCACCAAAGTACACGATATTGCGAACACCTGGTGTATATCGAATTTTTCTGGCCGCATGGCCCAGACTAAAGAACGCAAATAGGTAGCATGGGAATACAGGACTGATTCTTTGAAATGTTCGCGTGCCCTGCCGGATCTGTGTCTTGGCCATTGGAAGAATAGCCCGGTCCACGATGCGCTCCAGCTGCTTGTGTGCAGTCCTCTCCCCTCCGGTTTTTGTTCGAATCAAGTACCAGTTTTGCATGCCGGATCCCGCCCGCCTGTCGATATCTAGCCTTGTCAATGCAGGGGAAGCGGAGCTTTGGCCGCCACCACCGGAACAGCCAAGGCTCTCGAGCCCCCTCGCTCCCAGCCCGACGCTTGGTTTAAGAAGCGCGTTCATCGCAGCACCGTGATTCGGCAGGCTCTGGTGTGATCAGCACGCCCATGGTAGAGGATCCCTAACTATGCTGAGTACATTTGTTCGGAATTGGCCTTCGGCAACAGTTCTGATCGGGCGCGGAGACCGGGGTGACCGGGGTCGCGCTAACGGACGAATGGATCACGGTGACCTCCTTGGGGAGGACGGATAAGTCGTGCTGGCAGCAGCTTTCTTCGACACAGATATTGCCGGTCCTACGCCTAACAATTGGTCTGCTTCGTCCCCAGTAGGCTCCCGGACGGCTGCTTGGTTCCCGTGGCACGTGACGTCAGCCCGACGGTCCTGCAGGTGCAACGCTTCCGCACTTACCCTGCGTGAATTACGACAGGGAGAATTACGAGTCCCCTGTTGGGGCCCATCAACCTTCCACCCCGGAAGGTGAACAGTTGCCACTTTGCTTTGCCACCGCGGTCCAGGGCCACAAGATTGACCTGGCGAGCAGCACGGATTCGTCGGCACGGCCAAAAATGTCTTATATCAATTCCGATCATCCATGACAACGAATTTTTTACGCTATTTTCGACACTGCTTTATAAGCCGGACGCGCTGTCGCTCCTTTAGGCACCGCGATCCGTAGAGGTCATTGCGTTGTCGTTGTGACGCACCGAACTGTAGCGCGGTCCGATAGCCGGCAGGAAACTCTACCGTTACCAATAATGTCTCATATCGACCTAAAGCTATCGCTACGATGGGTCTGTAACGGTCTTTTCGATTTTGGCTAATGACGGGGAGCGTAGTCGCTTACTTAGAAAACCAATGCTTCCGCACTTACCCTCCCCGAAATACAAAGAGAGATAGGCGCTCTTCACCTGACCCCCGATCATCCTCCATGTGTGAGGTTGAGCGGTTGTCTGCGTTGGATTGTCACCGCGACCCGAGGCGGCAGCATGGTCCGGGTGAGCAGTGCGAGCCATCTTCGCGGCTTGGGACGGGTTATATCAATT
>Ga0335075_10009990_pt1 | contig 14418 bp, 21 predicted proteins | sample Lox_Sample_24_FD_206723 | JGI IMG/M metagenome (GOLD analysis project Ga0335075, IMG submission 206723) | Soil microbial communities from Loxahatchee National Wildlife Refuge, Florida, United States - Lox_Sample_2.4 | ecosystem: Environmental > Terrestrial > Soil > Wetlands | place: USA...
GTACACATTTACGTATGCACGCACGCGGAGCGAGATTTTCGATGTGGAGTGATTGGGCCTCTGCTGGTTCAACAATTCCAAGAATATTTGAAAGAACCGCCTGAACAACTCGCTGAAAAGCTGCAAGGACTGGACATTCAAGTATTCGGTTGTTCGCATGTTGGTGGTCATAAATTTGCGGGGAACATGGTCATTTACAAGGGAACTTGGAAGCAAGGGGTCTGGTACGGCCGTGTAACACCAGAAGATGTCGACGAGATTATGAGAGAAACGGTGCTGGAAGACAAGGTAATCGGGAAGCATTGGCGAGGCGGATTGCCGGATGGGAAATGGGATCCCGAGGAGGGAATCTCAGCAGACGAGGCAGAAAAAAGAGCAGATAAGTGGAAATGTTCATGCCAGACATAATACTCAGATAATAATAGAGCTCTTCTCAAATACGTATTTGAGCAGCCGGATCATCCGGAACATGCTCCTAAAGCGACAAGTATCCAATTATTCATTCTAATCATCGTGACCGAAGCGATACCAGACTTCGGTTGACCGTCGTTTTCTGCATTTCAAGGCACAGATCCCTCGGCGGAATCCAGATAACCTTAGTCCGTCGGTGTCGCATTCAAGCGGTGCGAGGCACCAATTCGGCGCGATCGGCGATCGCCGCAGTGCGTTTAAAAGACGCTGAGATGGAGATGACTGCTAGATTCATTGTGATGGCAGACTACGAATTCCCCAATACACCGTTTGGCTCTCGGCGTGCACTGAAAGTGATTTGCATCGGTGCGGGGGCGACGGGTATTGATTTTGTGAAACAAGTTACTACTCAATTGAAAGATGTCGAGATCGTCGTATACGAAAAGAACTCTGACGTTGGAGGAACTTGGCTTGAGAATCGATATCCTGGATGTGCATGTGATATCCCAATTCATATATACTGTTTCACATGGGCTTTGAATCCTGAGTGGAGTCGTTGGTATGTTCTTGATGAGCGTGATTGACAAGTTATGCACCCGCCACCGAGATCGGCGCTTATTTTCAAAACGTCGCAAAAGATCATGATTTGTATAAGTACATGAAATTCAATCACCGAGTCAAAAGCGCAATTTGGGATGAAGAGAGTGCTACGTGGAAGTTGGACATTGATCACAACGGACAAGTGTTTTCAGATTGGTGTCATGTCTTGATCAATGGATCTGGGGGATTAAAGTAATTCCGTGAGATGACAAGCTAATTCAGCGACTGGGCATGGCCTTCAGTCCCGGGACTTTTCGACTTCAAGGGGCCATTAATGCACACTGCAAATTACGATATCTCCTTCGACCATGGTGGCAAGATTGTTGCAATCATCGGGAACGGTTCATCTGGAGTTCAAGCACTTCCGGCAATTCAACCGACGGCCAAAAAAGTCATCCACATCGTTCGCAGTCCAGCCTGGATTCTTCCGCCATTTGGAAGCAGAAACTTTAATCCCACCGGCGAAAACTTTCTCTGTACGTCTCTCGATGGCATCTCTGACCTCAGACACCGAAGAGCAGAAATCTGTATGGAGGGATAATCCCACTGCCCAATTGGAGTACCGAAAGAGTCTCGAAAACCCCGCAAACAAGCAGCAATACGAAATGTACCAAAAAGACGGACCAGTTCAGAAAAATGTCCGCCAGATGCTCACGACTCAAATGCAAACTGCTTTCCAAGATCATTCCGAGCTTTTGAAATTAATTCCAGACTGGGCTGTCGGATGTCGTCGGCCGAGTCCTGCGCCGGGATATATTGACGCCTTGACAAAACCGAATGTCCAAGTGATCATGGATAAGGTTCAAGTCACTCAAAAGGGGATTGTGGTGAACGGCACTGAGATCGAAGTGGATGCTATTGTGTGTGCGACTGGATTTAATCCCAAATTTCTCCCGCGGTACCGCATGGTCGGAAGGAATGGGATCGATCTGGAGACTCAATGGTACGGGGATGGTCGAAAACCTGAAGCCTACATGTGTCTCGCCATCCCAAACTTCCCAAATAGCTTTAGTATGTTCTTCCTCTCCGGGATTAATGGCAGTGACGTTTGGCCCAAATATTCCGGCTGCACACGGAAGTCATATCACCACAATCCAATTAATGAATCAATACTTTCTCCGCACAATTCAAAAAATGCAACTACAAGGCATTAAAACATTCTGCATCAAAAACGAAACATCCCGAGAATACAATCAACATATCGCAAGTCTCTTCTCAAAACTTGTATTCTCCGATAACTGTCGAAGCTGGTACAAACGTGGGGACAAAGACAATCCAGTAACCATGTATCCCTCTTCAAGTCATCACTAATTCCCGGGTTTATCCCGGATCAAAGGTCCACTTTTATGAATGCATCGAGACTCCTCGATATGAAGACTACGACTTTACGTATCTCACCGCAAATCGATTTGCATATCTTGGAAACGGATGGACAACAAGAGAGCTCGAAAGTGATAATTGCACTTGGTACGTAGATGATCTCAATAAATACATGCTCGCAGATAGAAAGTAGCTTACAGGAACCTAATTCATTATTGTCGTTCAGGTTGAGATCAACTCGACCAATTGAGATCGCACCAATCGAATGCTTATGCTTGCCGATCATCAAATTTTCCTAGACTTTTCCTAATTTTCACGTCATGACAATCGATGAACCATGCCGTCGAAACCCAGACGATCATCCTCTCCGGCTGTTCGACATGGCTCGTCAAAAGAAGAGGTTTCTCTACTGTCTTCTCTCTAACTATAGACCGCTGTACATCGCTGCTCCGATGGTGCGCTACTCCAAGTTGCCCTTCCGTCAACTCTGCCGGGACTACGGCGTTGACCTGACATACACTCCGATGATGCTCGCCAAAGAGTTCACACGCCATCCCCATGCTCGGCACACTGACTTTTCCACAAATTCCCTCGATCGACCAGTGATTGCACAATTTGCAGCAAAGGACTCTGTGACTCTGAGTCGAGCGGCGGAGATGGTGTTTCCGTATGTAGACGGGGTGGATTTAAACTGTGGATGTCCGCAGACGTGGGCTTGTCAAGAAGGCATCGGAGCGGGACTGATGAAAGATCCTGAAACTGTACGAGACATGGTGCGAGGAGTTAAATCGAGGATCGGAATTTGCGTCAGTGCGAAGATACGGATTCACGCGGATCTGCGGTCTGTGGCTGATTGTGCGTTCCTGATTGTAGAGAGACAGTCGAGTTTGTGAGACAAGTGGAGAGTGCTGGTGTGGATTTTCTTGTTGTTCATGGAAGATTAAAGAATCAGAGATCGAGCACGCCGCCGAATCTGGATGCGATAGCGTTGGTGAAATCGAGTGTTCAATGTCCGGTGGTTGCCAATGGCGATGTATATTCTTTGAAAGATGTCAAAACGATTGCTGCAGCTACAAATGTGGATGGTAATGGTAATTGTTTTGTTTCGTAATTGACAAAGGTGTCATGTCAGCTAGAGGATTACTCGAGAATCCGGCACTGTACGCGGGATATGACGTTACTCCGTGGGGATGTATGGAGAGATTCGTCAATTATTCTGTATGCTACGGGTCAAATGTGCATATTTTTCAGCATCACATTGCCGATATGGCAAGAACGCTGTTCACAAAGAAAGGTACTCGGATGATTAACTGTGCTGATTAGAACTTCGAGAATTTAATGACCTCAAAACGACTGTTGATATTTTGGATTGGTTGGATGAACGGTTCATTCTGAGACGAAAAGATGAAGAACATTATGGAGAGAGTTCAATAGAACAGAGTAGAAGATACCCGGTCATGCATTCTAGCGAGGTGCCATAAATATTCATTTCAATTTTCTACCAACAATCTAGCAACCTAGGAGTGAGACAAATATTGTGAGAGTGCATACAAGGCCAAGCTGGGTTAGGAATGGCAGGGACGATTTCGCAACAAGCGGAGTTGCAGGAGTCCGGAGGGTAGTATCCTGAGGGGTCGGTATCGGAGTCGCAAACGCACGTTCCAGTTTGACAAGCTTGTTTTTTGAAAAGGTTTGCCCAAACCGGTGTGAGCGAGATTGAGAATATGGCAAATAGGAATAGGAACTTCATTGAGGAGAAGAAAGTGAGTGAATGCCAAGAGAAACGACATATATGATGCGCTTTATATATGTATATCGGAACATGGGATGAGAATAATGTCGTATGACTGGACGACCGGGATTGTATGAGGAGGCCGTTAGTCCGGCCTTGAAAATCTGATTACCCTGAATCTGGAGATGGAATATGGAAGCAGTCAGAAATCTCAACGCTTTATTTCTCAATCTATGAATGACTACAATCCTATGAAGTTCACATCTCAACAGAATCCAAGAATCATAGGAGTGAGATGTTATTCCTGAGCATAGTACTTACAGATTTTAGGCCAAGTTCCTGGGTTGAGAATAGCAGGGATGATTTCGCAACAAGCGGAGTTGCAAGAGCCGGAAGGATAGTACCTTCCGAAGTCTCACAGAGTACTAAGTTTTCAGGCGAAGCGTTAGGTTGGAAGTACCAGATGACGCTGAACGAATAGCATACTTTGATTCTGACAACGAGCCATCCGCCACGCAAATTCCGCCATTTGAGGGGTTGGACCGCGGGCCCAAGAGAAAGTCAGGTTTTACGGGTATTTGTATGGTATTTCGCCTCGACCCTTACAGACTAATCCTTTAAGCCTTCTGAGTTATGTGCAACACGTAGACCGACCCAGGTTCCCCATGTCGGAGAGACGCGGCCGCGGAAGTACGTTAGTGGAAGGTCCTTATCGGCGGTCAGTTATGTCATTTGACGGATCTGGGAAAAGATTATTAATTGCAAAGCCTAACGTAATTGTCTCTCATCGAAATATGTTAACTGTTTTAGGGTGAGATGGATATTCATTATTTTGAAGAGGATATTGCTTAAATTCCCTTGTTATTAGTTGGAGTCTTTATATTGTATACTTTGATTAGTGGATACCCGATGGCTTTCAATTTGGGAGAATGTACAATATCATTTTTTTTACAAAGTGAAGTTCAATCTCACGATAAATAATTCAAAGCAGCCACAAGATTCCTCTTCCAAAACTTCTTGTTCAACTCCTCTTCCTCCATCTCAACCCGCGGTTCGGAAGGCGGGCTCTTCCTCGAGGTCACCATAACTTCATGCAAATCTCCCCATTTGAAAGCCGCATCTCCCAATACCACCCGCGAGAACAACAACAGCCCAAAAAAGAATAGAATCCAAAAGTACGATGCAAATTGGACCCACCAAGAATTGTTGGGTAAGACCCAATACCTTGAGTGAATTCCCAGAAAAGTTTTTGCTCCATCAAAGACAACTAATCTAATTAGCAATGATTCACAAGGTGCGTCAGATGGCTAGGCAGAGGAGGTAAAACCTGTAAAGCCAGACCAGAAGAGTCCCCAATATGCCAAGAATGGTTGCAATGGATGTTCTGCTTCTTTGACTCCTGGTATCTTGTACATTTTACATGCTCTTCGAAATCGAATGTACGTGGCACAAAGAATCATCCAGGCGATGTTGACATTATTTCCCACCAAATTCAAAATAAAGGAATAGGACTGGGTAAAATTAGCCCGTATTGACCAACAGGGCGCAATACGCCTTGACTTGCTTCAGAATTGGAAGGGAGGTTGAGATAGGCGAAGACAACAAATACCGCAGCCAGAACTAAGGAAATCCATGGAACATTGAAATCTCCTCTCCTTCCAAAGGCCATGGAAAGAGGATCTTTTGTCAACCTGAAGATCTTCGCGAACCCACGGTATCGATTCCCGAAGTAGTCCATGTTTGACATGGCTGAAAGACAACGGCTCTAGTTTCATAAACGTTAGCTGGATCCAAATTTGGTTTCGGTAGAGAATAGAGAGAGAGCTCCAGGGAAAGTACAACAATATATAAGTCTCCGGTGGCATAACTTATTGTTGCGGTAATCTGGGCCGCATTTATAAGACTTGCGACGACAGGTAATCCCGCCCTTATGGCCATGACAACAAACCCTCCAGGATAACTTTGGAAGCCCTCGGTTGGAAGCGATAACATGGGGTCAGATGACGATACTGTGAGACCCAAAATCAAAATGATAGCTGCATAATAACGGATAAGACGAGTAGAAATCCGTCTGACCGCTTTCGGTAAATCTCGTTGTTGAAATTCACTCTCGTGGGCCGCCATGGCGACAACATCTGAGCCACTATAACAAAACATTGCAAGTGAACAACAATCCCAAAACCCAAGAACTTTACCAGCCGTACCTGAAACTGCTTCCGCCTTAAACGCTCCCTGTTTCCAGTCTAGGACATCAGAAAAACTGAACGGTATTCTTTGGAGAAAGTGTACATATGAATCCTGGTGGAGAAAGGCACTCAGTTTGATTAGCGTCGCAAAAGATAGGCTGAGTTCCGTTAATTGTTGCCAATAACGGAACGGCATTGGTTCCTCCTCCAACAATGATGAATCCGACAATGATTATTGCAATGATCGCAAGCACTTTAATAGATGTTATTGCATATTCAACATCGCCATAACGTCGGACATTGAAATAGTTGAAAGTAAATGGGAGGAAGACGAAGATTGAGATCCAAACGAGGGGTGAGATATCGTGAAACCAATATCCCATATAAAGGGCAAAAGCGGTGGCCTTCTCTGGTATGGCAAGAGCATAACCGAGTGTATAGCAAACTGCAGTCGCAAAGCCAATTCCAGGGAACAAGAAATTGTTTGGCAAAGCAAACACTGCCCCTGGTTCTGGAAGCAGACCTACATTGATGAGGACAATCCCAGTTGAAGGGGCGTACTAATCATTTCTCCGATTGTAATCATGACAGAGTACATTACGGTTCCTGAAAAAATGAATCCCAAAAATAAGGATCCGGGACCCGCGGTCTGCAATAACAGTCCAGAACTGTAAAAGACCCCGGTCCCAATAGATGAGCCCAGTGCAATCATTTGGATTTGTCTTCGATTTAAAGTGAACCGTTCTGGACGCTCTTCATCTTCCACAGGATCTTCTTCAAAATCTTCCGCATCTCTCCTCTCTCCGGCTTCTGCTCTATCTTCAAGTTCGACCGTTAGTTCATAAATCTCTGGGTCATGCTGCATGGCGATGTTGGCTTATTGATTGCGAAAAGGTTATGAGACTAGACGATGCGCCAGACCGGGACTTATACCCGCCACAATGAAAAGAATAATTCGCCTTAGTGGCGGGGAAAATAAGCTTTGTCTGACGAGTGAAGTACCGTAGCAGTTTCAGGCTGAGCAAGTCGATCCTAAGTACCAATAACGATGGTTCTCATAGTCGCTATGAATAACGGATGAAATAAGGTTTCACTGAAGCGTGGGGGAGACAGTTAGGCGTTTGAGGCGCAGCAAGGCGTTTAGCGTTAATCGACATTCTGAATGAAAGAGCGCTAATTGCGATGATGGGACTTTCAAATCCCTCCCCCCCCGGCGGAGCTTTAAGAACAATTGGACAAGAATCGTTTGAGGCCATGGTAATTTGGATGGCTTGAATTGAAATGGGAAGGATACTGAAGTTGGGAGATGGCGAGAAACGTGGACAAAGACTGAGGCGCGAGGTTCTTTACCGGCCGGTTTCTGGCATAGCGGTGCCCCGTGTATTCTCCATGCTGCACTGCCACAGTCGACCTGACTAGTAACTGGGGCGGAGCATCGGGTGTGCAACACAAAGTTAGTCCGAAGTCGCTCAAGCTGCCGATCGAAATGGCGGAGGCAGAACTCAATTCAGATCAAGGTTCGCTCACAATTTTCAAGGTTGGGGTTAGGAATTTCCCCCCGCGCAAAACTTCAGTTTCAACTGAAACGGTTTCCAGCCCATTTTTCTGAATTTTCCGAGGATCAGCAGTGAAGGGACTTGTCAACATCTGGTATAACCGACGAATTCGACCAAGTGCGGGAAGCGAAGTGGTGAGTGATGTGCTACACTTCTATTTCGCGATGGAAAAGCAAGTCGTCATGAGGGTAGACTTGGTTTTTGAGAATGTATTTGCGACCATTATACATAATGACCGTGATCTTTGGTGATATTGTCTTGACCTCGCGAAATTCGTCCGCCGGTACTTCGGGGACATTATTAAGTTTCGTGCGAAGAGTTAGGTTGCAATTGGAGGTACCATATAAACGAATGGCGTACTTTGACTCTGACAAGGATCCGTCCGCCACACAAATTCCTGAACCGCGCGCTGCAAGAGAAGTCAGGTTTTACGACTAACCAAACATCACCACAGGGGTGTGATGATGGAAACATATATATAGGTCGAGTGCAACAGGTGCGGCTAGACCAACCATCCTGAGCTAGAGAATCTACGAGATAAGGGTGTGACGCGTCACCCCTGTTTTCTTTCCTGCCCAGTGTCATCAAGACGCGTCTTTCAATGAGCAACGATCCCTCAACCATCGACTTGCATTCAGTACCCACAATACTCACCCTTCCAACTGAAACCCTGCATAACATCCTCTCCTTCATCCCCCAGTTTTCTACTCATTGGCACCAACGCAATGGAGTTTTTATCCAGTACACGGCAAACGGCAAACAGTACAACACCTCACAAATGCTAATCCTGCGATCCGTATGCGGTCGTTTTCGAGCCATTACCTTAGCCTTAGATTTCTGGTACGATCGCTACTTTCAATTTACACACCTTATTCCTGGATCCTACCTCGGTCGCTGGCGGGCCAGGAAAGCATCGTTGTCTAAGCTCCTTCAGCGAGAAATGCAATTTCTCAAGGTTCTTTTCGGCGATACGACGCTTGTGGATGCTTTGGGGAGACGTAAGAAGGAGTGGAAGTTTGATAACTTTCGAGAATTGGAAGCTGTGATGCAGGGAATTCCGTTATTTATGCAAAATGCTCGCACAATCTATTTGGCGATGCTTCCAGGGATAGTCGACCGTTCACTCGACAAGGCTATCGAGAAAGTAGCTGCGTGTTCTCATATCACGGGACTCATTATGGGAATGGGAGGTAATCTCGACCTCAACAAAATAGCAACTTCATTCCCCTTTCTGGAAACATTGTACTGTCACAGCATCAAGGATTTCTGCGGCTCGCTCCAACAACTCGCCTTTCTACAGAGATTGGATCTTCGTGGAGAACATTTTCCAAACCTTTATCAACCATGGCTCCCTCTCCAATCCGCTAAGACCCTAACTGAGCTCATGCTCACATGCGGTCCTGAAGCTGACATTTCCTTCTTCGACATCTCTTCACTAGACCAACTCACAAACCTTAAATTCCTCGAGATCCGACCTCTGTCCCCTCCCATATGCGATTATCTCCTCCGCTCCAAAACCTCTCTCGAAATTTTTGCAACCGAATTATTCCCACGACTAGCTCCAATCGAGAAAATCCGCGAGGCATTCCAAGCAACCTGCTTGAACAATCTCCGAGAATTCGCATTATCAACTCCGCTGGAATATCACTCTTCTCGGAGCGAGACTTGCTTTCACACTGCACCTGAAACAAAACAAGACTTATTTCTTGCTTTCGATGCATTCACGTCCATGCTGTCCTCCGTCGAAAAAGTACAATTAAGTGTCCCATTAGCACACATTGATTGTTGTCCGTTCTTTAGTAGGATGACCAATTTGAAGTTACTCACTTGGTATGGTGCGGCGTATCCGAGTTTGGGAGATGATTGGGAGAGCGAGCAGGAGAAAGTTGAGATGTCTTTGGGGAAGGCGTTTGAGAAATTTGTAGAGAAACCACGATTCACTGTGGATTTTTGGAGATAGGAAGCTGACCGTATCATTGTATGGAGTCGGAATGATATAACGAAGTTTTTAGTTCGTATCCATTCAAACTATTATTTTCGTAAAGTCTTGTTCACATTAGTCATAAGTGGTGTTATTTTGAGGAGTTCAATGTGAGTCTAACCATGACTTCTAGTGGTGATGCTCGGAAATGTAGCATGGGATAGGTTTGCATACAAGAAGATAGAAACACAGACCCCTGTTCATTATGCATCCGCGGATCCCGACGTAAATAATTCCCCGTTAAAACAATTAAACCCCGTTGAATGTTCAACAAGGAGTTGCAAAATCAACTCGTTGCGGTCTACATAAATTTGCAGTCAGAGTCCGCAATTTTCATTTTACACCTCATCATAGCAACCACACGTGTGTTCAGTGCTGCTTAACTTGGGCTATCTTTACATCACTTCATCTCGCTTGAAAAATGCAGTCAGCATCACTCGACCCCAAATTTAAGGAATATGCAAAAGTATTCTATCCTCTTCCTGACCTACCAGCATTTCTTTACGATCAACCCGATTTTGGATGTTGGACATCCCCAGCCCATTTGCCAGATAATTGGGCAATGAAACATTTCATCAGCAAAATCATCACCCAGGAGAGATTCAAGGTCTTGGAGAACCATGCTTTCAGCCTCAGGGACAAGGTCCCATGTCATGCCGTTGTCAGTGAAGTTATTGCTGGAGGCAAACATGTCGTTTTGAAACTCGAGTTTGAAGATGGAGTCAGATGGATTGCAAGAATCATGTTTCCACAATGTGAACAAGATGACAACCACCAATGCATGGGAGGATATTTGGAAGAGAACTTCAGTGACTGTATAGCGGGAATGGAAAGCGAAATCGCTACTCTTCAACACGTTGCGAAAGCGACATCGGTTCCGGTCCCAAGAGTTTTCGGATACGACCTTGGCAAAGACAATGATATTGGCGGGCCATACATGTTGATGGAGATGATCCACGGCGAGACTGTGGCTCAGCGGATTAAACGAAAAGGCGGTATTTATGGATCGGAAGTCCAACTCATCCTGGCCCAGCTGGCCGATTATTTGTCGCAAATCTCTCGTCTCCGCTTTAAGGAGCTTGGTCGATTGCGGTTCAACGAGAACGCGAAAGGCAGCCTATGCGTGGAACCATTTCGAAGCGAAACACTTCCAAATTCTTCGTCGAATGCCGCAGAATATATCATCAACACCATTCACTCCCGCCTCCGGCGTCTGGGTATCAGCGAAAAGGACTTGAACGATCCATCTGAAGACTGGACCGGAGGGAATTCGATGGAAAGGAAGATCATTGCGGCTTCCATTTACCTTCGAACTGCCAGAGTCTTGGCTTCAGAATTTACAGAGGGACCCTTTCCCCTACAGCATCCTGATTTGAATCAACAAAATATAATTGTCGATGAAGAAGGTAATGTGAGAGGGATTTTGGATTGGGAAGATGCGAAAACGGTTCCATTAGAGTCGTACGACGTTATGTCTAGGCTCTTGTTCAAACAATGGTGGCAAGTATGGGAAGGTATGGAGTGGACCGACGAGTTTGCGTACTTGGCTTTTGAGAATCTTGAATCAGACGAGGTTTCGAAATTGTCGTTGATTCATAAATCTCCAATGAGCGAGATTGGAAGGAAACTAAATCCTCTTACCTTCCTAGACTTCTCTAGCAGCGTCGGGGAATTAATCAGGAATTTGTATGAATATTTTGGGGGTCAAGCAGAACATATCGTACCTAAGGCACTTGCTGAGGAGATTCTTGGAGCTAGCATGTAGGCTAAGTCGTTATTTCCGATAGCTGTTTGTAACATATTCAACTTGTCTCAATAAAAAAGCATGTTCAATTGCCGAATAGGTTCCAAAGCCTTCTACATTAGGAATACCCTTCCCACAACACGTCGCGAGCTATCTACCTAACCTCAAAATTTGCCAATTATACGCACCAATGGTTTCTCCATAAACGTTTCAAACGCTCTCTCCAAAACCTTCTCAACTTCCAGTTTATCGACTTTTGAACTCCCCTCAGCTGACGAACATCCAATGACCGACCATCCCAATCAAGTGACTTTAACTTGGTCAACCTCGCAAAATATGTACTGCATCCAACATGTAATGGAACCCTTAATCGTACATGCTCAATGGAAGGTAGCAGGGAAGTAAGAGCATCGACAGTGAGAGACCAGTAAAGCTCAAGCTCACGCGGTTCATTGTGAGTACTATGTTTATGTAAATTGACTTGGCGCCTATAAGCTTCGGAGAGAATCACTATTGAATACTAAAACTGACATTACCATTTGTCGTCTCAATTTGTACAGATGCCCCGGTTTTTGAATCCATATCGGTAATATGGAAATACAGTCTCATGACCCAAACTGTATTTCCGCACCCCAGAATTTGATTCTTTGGGGAATTAAGGTTTCATTATGGTACTGTAGGGTCGCCGGCATAAAGGTGTCACCGCTTCCAAACGCGCAAACCCTTTGCTGCACATTGTGACCATGGTTCCATGATTGGTGAAGTTTAAAAAGTCGGCGGTCAACAGGCGGGTCTAGAAGGCGTAAGAATTGAATTTGCATCTCCACGAAAATTCATCTTTACCACACAACTCTATTTTGCCACGGCAGAATAGGGCCATTCACCACGAAAAACCAACGGTCCGCAACGGAGCCTGGCTGACAACACCTTGCTGTGCACGTGGGTAACTTTAAAACCAACACTGAGAATTCAGGCGGCGCAGAGGGACAGGATGGATAAGCGCACTTCATTTTTTCATGGTGGCGAGTCCGCTTCCAGCTCCCCTGTGATGAAAATTCATGAATCCCTCCACGAGCGCCAACGCGGTTGATACAAAAAGTAATTTATTGAAACCAGCGCGGAAACTTGCTCTAAACCCCAGTGGGCCGTGGCGGGTAGCTACGACCAATAACTTTATTTCACCAGCGGTCAGCCCACGCGCGGGCCTGGCCGATGAAAACGCAACTAGATTCCCGAATTCCAGTGCAGTAATGAGATGCGGGGAATAGGTTGCACGTCCCGAATACACAACGGTACTAACAAATTGCAGAAACCAAAATAGAGTCAGGTGCGATTTTAATTTCGTGACAACTCCGAAGTTCGGATAACCATGACTCATCAAAATCAAACCTTATTTTTCGCCACAAAGACTCGTTCCCCCCTCCGTTGGTCAGAAATTGCTATATTAGCCCCGAATGCCTTCAGGGACGACCGAATTGCACGCGAATGATGATGCAATAGAATTTCGCACTTTACACTGTACTGTAAGTGAGTGTAACGGTCACGGTTTCGTTATTGATCAATCATGTAACGCTCAAACATAAGCGCGAGTTAGAAATTTGACTGGCTACATATCACGATCGGGTCACGTAATTCAATGGAAGTATGTATGTTTTCGTTATCGCTTCAAGGTTATACCGCGATCTATATTAAGTAAATTCATTGCATTAACCGACGTTCGTAACTATGCAATGCAGAGAGATGTTACACAGCAGGGATTAGGTTATGAGACCAAATCAATTGGTTTGTCTAACAATAAACTAGTTTTGCAATCTGCCGCCGTTGATTGCGCGACAATTCATGCGAACCTTAATGCGGTCGCCCAAACCTTATTACTTGTACGCCATGTAAGGTGTTGCGCAACATTTATCAAAAATGGAGATTATGTGGCTATATGAGTAAATCGGGGCCACACTGCTAGTCGCGCACTCTTCTTCAAAGATCCTCCACAATAAACACTTTCAAGTTCTCAATGTACAGTTTCAAACACGTCGCTCTGCTGTCGGCAGTTCTACTTTCATTCGCTGCAGCTCAAAATCTCACCGACTTTGCACCATGTCCTCCTGGCGGTGGGAATTTCTGCGTTGGTACAACTTTTGCCTACATTTGTCAAAACTAATCCGTTAGCTAGCAATATTATCCTTCGGTGCACTGCAAATGTAACTGGATATTCGGAACCCGTACTTGTAGCTGGAAATTGTCAAGATAACGTACGTACTGGCAATCCAATGGCCATTGATTTAAACGGACTCTGACATGTAGCTGAATGCATACAATGCCCTTTGTGGAAATTCGACAGCAAACAACGCCAAATGCTATTTGCCTCCGTACCCCTGCTTTGTCTCGATTCCGCCGGAAATAGGCACCCAGGCTGCTTCATGTTTCTCTTCTTCAATGCCGACCTCCACCCCGGCGTCTACGTCATCGTCTACCCCATCATCAGGGTCAGTAACAATGTCTGTACCTTCATCGTCGATTCCCATAAGTTCGGCCACCACATCGTCTGGTCCAACCAGTTCCGTAAGCTCTGGATCTTCAAATTCAACATCGAGCTCCTCCCCAAGTTCAGCATCATCTTCCACAACGTCGAGTACATCTAGTTCAACGACCTCCGGAGCCCCTCCCACCTCTCCAACCGGAATCTCCACTACGCCTTCAACCACAGGAAGCCAGAGCCCCACAACTCCTGTTCCACCAACCTCGAGTACCCTGACCACGGCGACAACGACAGCAACGACCAAGACGACGTCGTCGGGTGTGCCTACTGCCGTCAGTGGTTCCACTAGGTCCGAGGCGATAAATTGGTTTATCATTTTAATGGTCATGGCGATCGTAGCAGGCTTAAATTT
>Ga0335075_10009991_pt1 | contig 14417 bp, 13 predicted proteins | sample Lox_Sample_24_FD_206723 | JGI IMG/M metagenome (GOLD analysis project Ga0335075, IMG submission 206723) | Soil microbial communities from Loxahatchee National Wildlife Refuge, Florida, United States - Lox_Sample_2.4 | ecosystem: Environmental > Terrestrial > Soil > Wetlands | place: USA...
ACCAGATCGAGCAGGAGATCCCGCCGGAAGTCTGGGCCGCCTACGAGCGGCTTGTCCGGCTTGGTTATGGCGGCCGGGCAATCGTTCCCCCGCCGCAAGACACTTCTCCTGCACTCGCGGTCTGACGGAGAACAGCGGGCTCTCCGCGCCTGCTGGTGAAAGGTTCCGTCGGGCCAATACGGTAACTGTATGGACGCCAGGGCGGCGCAGCCGACGCCGACGCCGCCTGAGGGACTGCGGCCCGCTCAGCTTGGTTGCGTGTTGCTCGGGCAGACAGTTATCGGCCATGTCGGTGCCACGCTGGTCCATCTCGCCCAGCGCGGCCTCCTCGGCATTGATCCGACAGATGACAGCACAGATCCCGATTGGCTGCTGACGGACCTGCGCAGCACCGGCCTGTCTGGCGAGGTGCTGGCGGACTTTGAGGCAACCTTGCTAGCCGGGCTGTTCACGAACCAGCGCGCAGTGCGGCTATCGGAGCTCAGCCCGGCGCTTATCCCGACCCTGAACCGCTTCCGTGCCCAGGTTCGACGTGATGCGGTCCGTCAGCGCTGGCTGCGGCGCTGGCACCGGGATAAGCGGACAGCACGTGGCGAACTGCTCCTCAGGCAGATCCATCGCTTCCGGTGGGACTTGCGCGCGCTCGCTGCGGGCAGCGACTCCGAGTCACTGGTAAGCCTGGCACCGTATGCCATCGTCTTCGGGCTCTCGGGGACGTCAGCCATCAGCGTGCGGGATCCGGGCGACTGCGACCAGACACCGCCACCTGACCGGACCGAGATCCCGTGGGCGCGGACTGACCGCTTCGCCCAGGGCTGGGTGGCAGCGTGCGGCACGTTCACCATCGAAGACTCCGGGTCCCGCCGACCCGGCAGAGGGCTACCCGGTGACTTCGTTCACCAGTGGTCTGCTCCTCATGGTCGCCAGGGCACCCCCACTCATGGAACCGAGCACAGCGGATACGGCGGCGGCGACCACAGCGGCGGGCATGCTGGCCTCGGCGGAGCAGGCCACAGCGGACACTAGCGTTTGCAGTTTTCCGCGAATAGCGCTGGACGCTGCAAACGATAAGCGATCTTGCCCGCAGGGAACTCAGATGGTAGCCGCGGCCGGGACCATCGGCCCTGGCCCGGCGCTGCCACCGTCGGCAGGATGGTGCCATGCGCCCGCGACCGAACCGGGCGAGCGGGAATGAGAGGCAGTTTCGATGGCCGCTGAAGGCCGCACAACTGAAGGCCGCGCAGCACCGCACGTTGTGGTTGGCGTGGACGGCTCCGCCGAGTCTGTCGGCTCCCTCAAGTGGGCTGCTGACTACGCGGCAGCCACCGGGGCCACCATTACCGCGGTGCTGTCCTGGCATTACCCGGCCGCCGTCGGAATCGCGCCCGGCGGCGTCGCGCCCAAACCCGTGTCCGACGAGGTGCGCGCGCACATGGAACAGACGCTGGACAAGGCACTGAGCGAGGCGTTCGGCACCGCTACGCCAGAAAACGTCAACACCAAGCTCGCCTACGGTCACCCCGCCCCGGTTCTGGTCGAAGAGTCACGGCAGGCAGACCTGCTGGTGGTGGGCCATCGCGGACACGGAGCGTTCACCGGAATGCTGGTCGGCTCAGTCAGCATGCATTGCGTGACCAACGCGTTGTGCCCGGTCGTCGTAGTTCGTGGTCGCGCATGACTGCCGTCACGGCCGCAGGGTCCCCGTCCGCCGGGCCGGGACCGGTATCGGAGGCCGATACCCAGGCGCTGGACAGGTACTGGCGCGCTGCCAACTACCTGGCAGTCGGGCAGATCTACCTGACGGCCAATCCCCTGCTGACGGAGCCACTGCAGCCCGAGCACATCAAGCCGCGGCTGCTCGGGCACTGGGGCACAACGCCAGGCATCAACTTCATCTGGGCGCACCTGGGCCGCGCGATACTTGCCCACGACGCCGAGATGATGATCGTGATCGGCCCTGGTCACGGCGGTCCGGCAGCGCTCGCGAACACCTGGCTGGAAGGCAGCTACACCGACACGTACCCGAGCGTCCGGCGGGACGTGGCCGGCATGCACCAGTTGTTCCGCCAGTTCTCCTTCCCCGGCGGGGTGCCGAGCCACGTCGCGCCGCAGGTTCCCGGCTCGATCCACGAGGGCGGTGAGCTGGGCTACTCGCTCTCGCATGCGCACGGCGCTGCCTTTGACAATCCGGACCTTGTCGTTGCCTGTGTCGTCGGCGACGGTGAGGCCGAAACCGGCCCGCTAGCGACTAGCTGGCATTGCCACCGCTTCCTCAATCCGGCCAGTGACGGGGCTGTCCTGCCGATCCTGCACCTCAACGGCTGGAAGATCGCCAATCCGGCTGTGCTGGCCCGGCTGCCCGAGGACGAGCTTGACGCCTTGCTGCGCGGCTATGGCTACGAGCCTGCCTACGTGACTGGCAGCCGCGACTACGTTCCCCATCGGGAAATGGCGGCGACGCTGGACACTGCGATCGGGCGCATCCGCGCTATCCAGAACGAGGCACGGGAGGGCAGACCGCAGACCGGCGTCCGGTGGCCGATGATCGTGATGCGGACCCCGAAGGGCTGGACCGGGCCAGTCGAAGTGGATGGCCTGCCGGTTGAAGGGACCTGGCGAGCGCATCAAGTACCGCTGGCCGAGGTGCGGACCAACCCGGCGCACCTGCAGCAGCTTGACGAATGGATGCGGTCCTACCGGCCAGAGGAGTTGTTCACGCCCGACGGCAGCCCGCGGCCCGATCTGCTCAGGCATGTGCCGGCCGGCCCGCGCCGGCTGGGGTCGAGCCCGCACGCGAACGGCGGCGTCCTGCTGCGCGATCTTGACCTGCCGGATTTCCGCGACTACGCGGTGCTGGTCCAGGCGCCCGGCGCGCGGGAGTCCGAACCCACCAAGGTGCTCGGCACGATGCTGCGCGACGTGCTGCGCAGGAACGGCGAACAGCGAAACTTCCGCATCGTCGGCCCGGACGAGACCGAGTCCAACCGGCTGACCGCGGTGCTCGAGGTGACCGGGAAGACCTGGGAAGAGCAGACGCTGCCAGTGGACCGGAATCTCGCGCCAGACGGCCGGGTGATGGAGATCCTGTCCGAGCACACCTGCCAGGGCTGGCTCGAGGGCTACCTGCTGACCGGCAGGCACGGCTGGTTCTCCTGCTACGAGGCGTTCATCCACATCGTGGATTCCATGTTCAACCAGCACGCCAAGTGGCTGAAGGTGGCTCGCCAGCTACCGTGGCGGCAGCCGGTGGCCTCGTTGAACATCCTGCTGACCTCGCACGTGTGGCGGCAGGATCACAACGGCTTCAGCCACCAGGATCCCGGCTTCATCGATCACGTCATGAACAAGAAGGCCGAAGTCATCCGCGTCTACCTGCCGCCAGACGCGAACACGCTGCTCTCGGTCGCCGACCACTGCCTGCGCAGCCGCGACTACGTGAACGTCATCGTGGCCGGCAAGCAGCCGAACCCCGACTGGCTCGACATGGACGCGGCGATCCTGCACTGCGCTCGTGGCGCTGGCATCTGGGAGTGGGCGAGCAGCGACGACGACGGCGACGGCGCCGAGCCTGATGTCGTGCTGGCCTGCGCCGGCGACGTGCCGACGCTGGAAGTGCTGGCCGCCACCGACATTCTCCGTCGCGAGCTGCCGGACCTTCGGGTCCGGGTCGTGAACGTCGTCGACCTGATGCGGCTAGAGCCGGACACCGAGCATCCGCACGGGATGAGCGACGCTGAGTTCAACGCGCTGTTCACGCCGGACCGGCCGGTGATCTTCGCGTACCACGGCTACCCGTGGCTGATCCACCGGCTCACCTACCGGCGCGACGGGCACAACAACTTCCACGTCCGCGGGTACAAGGAAGAGGGCACTACCACCACGCCGTTTGACATGGTCTTGATGAACGACATGGACCGGTTTCATCTGGTTATGGATGTGATCGACCGAGTGCCAGGAATCGGCCCGCGGGCCGCGCGGCTGCGCCAGGAGATGACGGACTCGCGAGCCAGGGCCCGGTACTGGACCAGGGAGTACGGCGAGGACCTGCCGGAAGTGAGGAACTGGACCTGGTCGGCCCGATGACGCCCGCCGGCACCGGGATATCCGCGGCGACGTCAACACCTGCGGGAACGCCCGCTAGCGTGATCATCATGAACGCCGGCTCGAGCAGCCTGAAGGCGAGCCTGCTCGGTGACGGTGACAGCGTCGACAGCGCGCTGGAACTCGACGCGTGGGACGGCAGCCCAGACCACCCTGAGCTGACCAGGTTCCTCACGGCCGCCGGACCGCGTGCGTCCGTGGTGGCACACCGGGTTGTCCATGGCGGCAGTGTGTTCCGGCATGCCGTGCTGATAGACGACACCGTCATCGATGCCATCTCCGGACTGACCGACCTAGCTCCGCTGCACCAGCCGCGGGCGCTGGCCGGCATCGAGGCGGCCCGGCGGCTGATGCCCGGGCTGCCTGGTGTCGCCTGCTTCGACACCGCCTTCCACGCCGGGATGCCGGATGCTGCTGCCCGGTATGCGCTGCCCGATGGCTGGACGACGCGGTTCGGCCTGCGGCGGTTCGGCTTCCACGGCCTGTCTCACGCGTACGCCGCCAGGCGCGCGGCGCAACTGCTCGGCCGCGACCTTGCCGAGTTGCGCATCGTCAGCTGTCACCTGGGGGCGGGCGCCTCACTCGCCGCTGTGCTGCGTGGCAGGAGCGTCGACACGACGATGGGCTTCACTCCGCTGGAGGGCCTGGTCATGGCGACCCGGAGCGGCAGCGTTGATCCGGGGCTGATTGTCTGGCTGCTGCAGCACGGGCAGCTCGGCGTGGCGGAGCTGTCGGCCGGCCTGGAGAAAGAGTCGGGTCTTGCCGGATTGTCCGGGCTGCCGTCCGGCGACATGCGGGAGGTCCTGCAGGCCGCCGAATCCGGCGAGCCCGCTGCCCTGCTCGCCGTCGAGGTGTACCTGCACCGGCTGCGCCGGGAGATAGCTGCCATGGCAGCCGCGATGAACGGACTCGACGCGCTTATCTTCACCGGCGGCGTCGGCGAGCACAGCAGCCAGGTCCGCGCTGCCGCTTCGGCCGGTCTTGAGTTCCTCGGCCTGACGCTCGACCCGGACCGGAACCAGGTCACAGCCGACACGATCATCAGCCGCGACGACTCGGCCGCGGCGGTTCTCGTGATCACGGCCAGGGAGGACATCGAGATGGCCCGGCAGGCCCGCCGGGCGCTTGCGGTCTCGTAGCGCAGCGCCAGTACCAGCCACCGGTCGCTCCCGGACGTGTTCCAGCAGCCCGACTTCTTCGGCCAGACTGCCAGGACCGAGGTCACGAGCCGATCCTTGCCTTTGGCCCTAGGTCCCGGATCGACGCGCCGGAAAACTGGGGAGGTGAGAGGCAAGGAGGGGCGACCGATGAGCATGGCAACTGAATCAGCAAGCGCGATGAACACCTGCATTTCGGACTGGGCTGGGTCACCGTTGTCTACCGTCCATCACGCGGTGGCGCGATCGTGGCCGATTCCGGTCGAGGAGTACCCGGATGGCTCGAGTTACCTGGTCCGGTTCGAGGTGCCCGGCATTGACCCGGCTACCGACCTGGCTGTCCGTGTGGCGGCCGGTACGCTGGTCGTGCAGGCTCAGCGCACGGACTCCGCGCCGGAGGGGCATCAGAGCGAGTTCCGATACGGCCGGTTCGCGCGGCATGTCCGGCTACCGGGGGGAGCTGACGTTCGCAATGTTTCGGCTACTTATCGTAACGGGATCCTGACCGTACGAATTGGCATGGCGCCAGAGCATCAGCAGCCGGCGCGAGTCGTCGACGTCGAGATCCAGCAGTGAGCAGCAGCGCAGCAGGCGGCAACACAGCAGGCGGCAAATCAGGGCAGCAGCAACGCGGTCAGGAATGGAGGGCCACGATGGATAACCCGGTCAGCAGCCCGACAATCGTCGCGGGGGTTAGCGGTTCGCCCGCGTCGGCTCGGGCTTTGCGATGGGCGGCGGACGAAGCGAAGCGCCGTCACGGCCGGCTCAAAGTCGTGCTGGCCTGGCGGCTCCAGCAGCGCGCCTTTTATGCCCCGGCACCAGCTCCGCAGGAACTGGCAGCACGACAGCAACGCGCCAGGGACGGGCTGGCCGCGACCGTGCGAGCCGTACTCGGTGCGGAGCAGGCCGCCGAGGTCAGCACCGAAGTCACGGAAGGCAACCCCGAGCGCGCCCTCGTCGATTCCTCCGCCGGGGCCGATCTGCTCGTACTCGGCGCAGCGTCCGGGCAGCTCGCTGGCCGTTCGCTTGGCCCGGTCGTCAGGACATGCCTGAGCCGGGCCCATTGCCCGGTCGTGGTAGTCGGGCCCGAGGGCCAGGGGCTGCCCGGCAGGGACTCCGCCAGCATCGCGAGTCTCGCTGCGGACGCAAGCGATGACTGGAAACTCGTCGCGGCCGCAGCAGTACCCGCCCCGCGGGCGGGCGACTAGCGAAGTGGAGGCCGAAATGAGCCGTAAAGATGTGCACCTGGACGCGATGCTGCGGCATCTGGGTGCCGCTTACTACGATTCGCTGCACGGCCGGGCCACTCAGCCAGACGTGACCAGGGCGGTCAATCAGGTCGCCCGCGAGATGGGCGAGCAGGCGGTCGTCCGGCAGGTCCCGCCGCGCCCGCGGGCTGGCCAATCTCTGCGCGCTCGCGGGCCTCATCACCAGCCCGCCACACACCACGGCCGGTGGCATAGCCGGGTGCGGGACATCATGACGAAGGACGTTGTCGCCATCGACCGGATTACGCCGTTCAAGCAGATTGCCTGGCTGCTGGTCGAGCATCAGATCAACGGCGTGCCCGTGCTGAGCCTCGGCCGGCACGTGGCGGGAGTGGTAACCGAAGGCGACCTCATTGCTGCCAGGGACAAGCACGCAGGCCAGCGGAGACGCTGGACCGGGTCGCCGCGGTACGGCACCGACCGCAGCCGGTACGACCGGCTGAGCGGCGAGCAGCTCATGACGGCCCCTGCCGTCACCATCCACCCAGACACCTCCATAGCCGGCGCTGCGCGGCTCATGAACGATCATCACATCAAGCTGCTGCCGGTCGTCGACGAGGACGGCAAGATCGTCGGCGTGGTTAGCCGGCGCGACCTGCTGAGCGTGTTCCTCGTGCCAGACGCCGAGGTAGCGCGCCAGGTGCGGGAACTGCTCGACGAGATAGGGCCTGGCGAGCCGGGCGCGATCAAGGTGGAGGTGCACTGCGGCATAGTGGCGCTGACCGGCAAGCCGGAGGCGGATCTGCGCAACCAGGTAACCGCGGCGATCGACGCCGCCTGGGACATCGACGGCGTGCTCGACATCATCGATCACGTGGCCAGCCCGCTGCCGGCCTGACACCTCAGTTGTGCAGGACGGCCGCGCCGCTGAACCGGCCATGCGCCAGGTCAGACAGTGCCTGCGGTGCGCTCGCCATCGGATACGGCACCGTTGTCGGCCTGATGCCCAGCCTCGCGGCCAGCATCAGGAATTCCTCGCCGTCCCGGCGAGTATTAGCCGTGACGCTGCGGACCTGCCGCTCTTCGAAGAGCTCGCTGGCATAAGCAAGCGATGGAATGTCAGACAGCCAGATCCCGGCGACGGCCAGCGTGCCGCCACGATCGAGCGCGCGCATCGCGACCGGGACGAGTTCGCCGGCCGGCGCGAACAGAATCGCGCCGTCGAGCGGCTCAGGCGGAGCGTCTGCGGCGTCGCCGACCGAGTCGGCACCCAGCTCGGCGGCCAGCTTGCGGTTGCCCTCCCCGCGGGTCAGCACGTGCACGCGCAATCCTTGGTGCAACGCGATCTGGGCGATAATGTGCGCGCTTCCGCCAAAGCCGTAGATTCCGAGCCTGCCCGCTGCCGGGACCGCAGCGCGCTTCAGCGCCCGGTAGCCGATGATGCCAGCACACAGCAGCGGCGCGGCGTGCTCGTCATCCAGCTGCTCGGGCAGCCGGTAGGCGTAGGCCTCGTCGACCACGCAGGCGTCGGCATAACCGCCATCGACGTCCCAGCCCGTGAACACCGGGTGCAGGCAGAGATTCTCATCGCCCCGGCGGCAGAACTTGCACGTCTGATCGGTCCTGCCGAGCCAGGGCACGCCAATCCGGTCGCCGATCGAGAAGCGGGTCGCGCCGGGCCCGACCGCGTCGACCCGCCCGACGATCTCGTGGCCGACAGTCACTTCCGGCCGCTTCGGCGGCAGATCGCCTTCGGCCAGGTGCAAGTCGGTGCGGCAGACGCCGCAGCAGATGACCCGCACCCGCACCTGCCCGGCAGCCGGCCCTGGCTCAGCGCGCTCCACCCGGCGGAGCGGCAGCTCGTCGATCGGTGCGGGTCGTTCCACTACCCAGGAATGCACTCAGTCCTCCAGGAAGACGGTGCTGACTACCGCAGCGACGACCAGCGCGGACCAGTAGCTGACCAGGCCCTAGCCCAGCCGGCCATCCGCCGGCGGTTAGCCAGTACCCGGACAACGCCGCCGGCAACCACGAGCACCGCTGCCAGGCCGATCAGCGCCAGCATGGCGCCCGCCACCTCCCACTCCAGGACGTCGGCTCTGGTGAGCGGCGGATGCATGAGCTGACCGGCAGGGGTAACCCAGACGGTCATCCGCTGGCCAGCCTTGGCGTTCAGCTCAACGGCTACCAGACCGTGCCGCCATGCGCCGTCAGGTGCTCGCCAGCGTGCCGACACCCAGGATGCGTCCACGTCGCCGCCGATCTGGCCGGCCGCAGCGCTCTGCTGCAACACTGCCGTCACCGGCCGCCATCCGCTCTCGGCTTGCCCCTCCCGGACGGCTGCTGCGCCGGCCATCCGGACTGCGACGAGGCACAGTAACGGAGCGGCGACGAGAAAGCCGACGACGAGGCACGCCACGATTGCCGACTCGATCCTGTCGACGTGGCGCTGCAGCGGGTTGTCCTTAGGCGACTGGCTTAGTCGCTGCCATAGCTGCCGCAGCATCTTTGCGTACCTCCGTCCAGGCTCTGTCCCCGACTCTGCGCGACGGCTGGCTACCGCGGCAGGGCCGATAAGCCTGCATGAAGGCAGACTAAAGGCCTAAGCCCGCCATTCGTCAGTCCTCAGTTCAGTCATGTTGCATCACCCGTGCGCGGTGCGCGGCTTTGGCCACGACCTGCCAAGGTCTAACGACCCTTCCCGGCCAGAATGTTGTCCGTAGAGTTGACACCGGGCCGCCGGCCGACGCAGCCCTTGTGGAGGGAAAATGGGCAATGATGCCGAATCTGCCGGAACTGACGTCGGCAGGCGCATCGCCGAGCGGCGCAGCAAAGCCGGCCTGACGGTCACGCAAGCCGCTGAGCGAGCCGGGATGGCCCCGGAGTACCTGGCCTACCTTGAATCAAGCTTGACGCCGAATCCCAGTCAGGCAGCACTGACCCGGCTCGCGGCGGCGTTGAACACGACGCCGGGCTCGCTGTCCGGCGCCGGCCTCAACCTGCCGCCAGGCCAGCGAGCGGCCGCGGTGGGCGCACTGCTGGACAGCCTGACGCCCGCCGAGTGCAGGCAGTACCTCGCCGGTGGCGGCATCGGCCGCTTCTTGTTCGTCGAGCCTGACCGCGGCCCCGTTGCTATCCCGGTCAACTTCCGGATGGACCGGGACGATGTGGTCTTCCGCACCAGCAGCGGCGGCACCGTCTCGGCGGGCCTCCACGAAAGCCGGGTCTCCTTTGACGTTGATCACCTCGATGACGTGCTCGGCGAGGGCTGGAGCGTCCTGGTGACCGGTAAGGCACGGGTCATCACCGACCCGGACGACCTGGCGCACGCAGAGGCGCTGCACATCGAGCCGTGGGCCGGCGGCGACAAGCCGGTCTATGTCAGGCTAACGGCGAGCCAGGTGACCGGCCGCCGGATCAGAGTGGCCAGCTAGCGAGCCCCTCTGCTGCGGGACGCTCTGCTGGCCGACATCGTGCTCGCCGGTGCCGTGTTCGCCGGTGCCGTGTTCGCCGGTGCCGTGTTCGCCGGTGCCGTGTTCGCCGGTGCCGTGCTTGCCGGTGCCGTGCTCGCCGATACTGTGCTGGCCGATACTAAGGCCATCGCGGACGGCCACGACGCCTTCGATACGCCGAAGCCGGGCCACCAGCGCCAGCGCCGCGCCGGCTTGCTCCATCAGTCCCGAGATCGCCACGATGCCTGACGCCACGCAGACGTCGAAGGTGCTCGCAGCCAGGCCAAACTCGGTGACTATGACATCGGTCAGTATTTCCGTCAGGATGTCGTCGTCCGGCCGCTCATACACGCTCAGCACGTCAGAGCGGGTCACAATGCCGATGAGGAGACCGTCGTCACCGACGACCGGCAACCGCTTGACCCAGCGATCTTGCATCATCCTGGCAGCAACCGCCACCGACGTGTCCGGGTGAATGGTGATCGCAGGCGAAGTCATGAGGCGGCCAGCGGTCACAGCGCTGGCCTTCGACTGCTCGCCCAGCCGCCACCGCAGCCTGATCAGGCCCGCCGGCTTGCTGCCGCTTGCCTCCTTATAGAGCAGATCAGCCTCCGACACCACGCCCACCACGTGACCCGCGTCGTTGATGACCGGACAGGCGCTGACCCGGAACCGGCGTAGTACCGAGACAATCTGCTTGAAGTCAGCATTCCTCTTGACTGCGACAACGCTGGTGGTCATCACATCCTTGACGGTGGCGCTCATCGGACTTCCTCCCCGCCGGTCCAGGCGGCCGCTTTGGCCGGTGGTCATAGTCGTCTTGTCCCCCGACCGTCCGCGGCTCACCGCAGCTGACGCAAGAACGGATCCCGCGGCGTGGCCGGGGCGATCCTGATCCTGGTGTCTACCGCGTGGGCACCGTCGGGCCTCGCGATGACCGGGTTGAGATCGAGTTCGGCCACCTCCGGCAGGTCATCTGCCAGCCTGGACACGCGCAGCAGCAGGTCTGCCAGCGCGGCCGTGTCGACGGCTAGAGCACCGCGGTGGCCGAAGAGCAGTGGGGCCGCGCGCACGCCGCGGATCATCTGCTCGGCGTCGACATCCGTGAGCGGGGCAAGCCGGGCTGCGTGGTCGCCGAGCACGTCAGTCGCGACACCGCCGAGGCCGAATACCACGAGCGGGCCGAATACCGGCTCTTGCACCACGCCGATCAGTGTCTCCACGCCGTCGGCCAGCATTGGCTGCACCATCACCCGGTGCAGACTGGCCCCGAACGCTGCGGCCAGGTCGGCGTACGCGCCACCGACTTCGTCAGGCGTGCGCAGATCCAGCTTGACTGCGCCGACGTCAGATTTGTGTACCAGGCCGGGCACTTCCGCCTTGAGCACCACATGCCCGCCTAGCTCGGCAGCCGCGGCAACAGCTCCGGCCTGATCGGCGGCTGACCTGGTCTCCACCATCGGTATCCCGTAGCTGCGAAGCAGGGATACCGCATCAGCGGTTGCCAGCCAGCCTCCGGCGGGACGGTCAGCCAGGAATGCTGACACGAGGTTATGTGCGCCAGCCGGGTCGACACCAGCAAGCTCGGGTACCTGGCCGAGCTGAGAATCGCGCCACTCCCGGTAGCTGGCCGCATGGCTCAGCGCGCGGGCCGCGTTCTCCGGGTAGCTGTAGACCGGCAGCCGCGGCTGGCTCGCGGCAGCCAGCGCAATGTTGTCACCGGCTGCACTGTTGTCACCGGCTGCACTGGCGTCACCGGTCGCGCTGGCGCCGAGGGTGACCGCCTCAGACTGGTCCAGCAGCACTGCCGCCATCGGCTTGGCTACTTGTGCCGTCCGGATCGCGGCGCTGAGATCCCCGATTGCCGTAGGCACGCCGAGCGCTAGGAGCGAGTCGACTGACTCGTCCGCGGCCACGGCCTCCAGGCAGGCGCGGAAGCGCTGAACGGTGACGGCGGCCGTAGCGTCGACTGGCCCGGACACCGTGGCGCCAGCCGGAAGCAGTCCGGAGAGTCGACGCTGCGTGCGGGCGCCGAGGACAGCGACCGTCAGCCCGCTGTCTCCGCAGGCATCGGCCGCGAGCACGCCGGCCCCGCCCGCGTTGGAGACGATGCCGACCCTGCGGCCCGCCGGCAGCGGCTGGCTGGCCAGCAGCGCGGCGGCATCGACCAGTTCGCCCAGGCTGTGCGTGGCGATGATGCCCGCCTGGCCGAACAGGGCTTCCTGAGTGACAAGCGGGGTGGCGGACGCTGCTGTGTGCGACGCAGCCGCCCGCTGCCCGGCGGCCGACCGGCCGCCGATGACCGTGAGGACCGGCATCCGCCTGCCGACCCGGCGTGCAGTCCGGGCGAACCCGCGCGGGCTGCCGAATGACTCGACATACAGCACCGCCAGCTTCGTCTGCTCGTCCTGCTCCCACCAGGTCAGCAGGTCATTGCTGGAAACGTCGTACTTGTCGCCCACCGACGCAAACGAGGAGATGCCGATCCCCAGCCTGCCTAGCTGCTCGAGCAGGGCGACGCCGACTCCGCCGGACTGCACGACGAGGCCAGCGATCCCAGCCGCGGGCATCGTGGTAGCGAACGTGGCGTTCAGCTGCGCGGCGGCGGAGGCCACGCCAAAGCAGTTCGGCCCGACCAGCCTCATTCCGTACCGGCGGCAGATGGCCAGCAGGTCCGCTCCGGCCCCACCGAGGCTCGCCGTGATCACGATCAGCGCGTGCACGCCGCGCCGGCCGCACTCGGCCGCCACTGCCGGAACGACCGGTGGCGGGACGGCGAGGACGGCCAGGTCCACCCCGAGCGGCAGGTCAGCAGCCGAGGAACGGCAGGCAAGTCCTTCCATCGACCGGCCGTGCGGGTTGACAGGGTATACCGGCCCGGCGAATCCGGCCGCGACGATGTTATGCAGGATCTCCCTGCCGATCGAACCTCGTCGCCTGCTCGCCCCGATAACCGCTACCGATGCGGGCTCCAGCAGATGCCGCAAGCTCGCCACGTCCGCTGTGCTTGCCCGGCCGGCCACCGCGTCCAGGTAATGATCAAGCCTGCCGCCGTCGTGGCCTGGCAACGGCATGGTCAGCTCGATCACGCCGTTAGCAAACTGCCGCTCGACCGGGAGGCCGGCGTCAGCGAATACCCGCTGCATGGCCAGGTTCTCGGGCAGTGTCTCGGCGGCGAACGCAGTCAGCCGGCGTTGCCTGGCCAGCGAGACAAGATGCTCGAGCAGCAGGGTGGCTACCCCGCGTCCGTGCATCTCGTCCGACACCGCGAAGGCGATCTCGGCCACTCCCGGTTGCTGAGTCGGTTCATAGCTGGCGACGCCAATGAGCGTGCCGTCCAGCCGCGCCAGCAGGGCGGCATGATCCGGCCCCTCCGGCCGCGCCAGGCGCTGGGCCTCGCGCTCGGGCGCCCGCGGGCTAAAACTGAAGAACCGGAAATAGGCATTGTCCGGCGACATTTGCTCGTGCATCTGCCTGATGTCGTCGGCGTCCTGCGGCTGCGCCGGACGGATCTCGACCGTGCTGCCGTCGGAGAGGAGCGCATAACTCGCCGCTGCCGGGGTTGTCACCGCCGCACCGCCAGCTTCGTCTTGACTGCCAGTTTCGTCTTGACTGCCAGCCTCGTCTTGCCCGATCGTTTCCATGATCCAGCAGCCTTCCGATCCAGCAGCCTTCCGCGGGTTGCGCTTCCCGCCAGCATCGCAGCGTGGCTGGGCCACGGCCACCGGCCGGACGGACCACCCTGACGGGACCTTTGGCCGTGCCATGCCCCCACAACCAGCTACTGGGTGTCCGGCGGCTGCCTTGTCATGCTGTGGTAGACCGCGAGCAGCGCGGCCTTCTGCGTTTCATCGAGTGCGGCGTCCATCTTGATGGCGTGCTCCACGCCCGGTTGCTCGCTGGTTGCCTGGCCGCTACCGCCGTCCGGGTCGAGCAAGCCGGCCTGTGCGAGGAGGACATCCGCCGACAGGTGCAGCGCATCAGAGAGTTGCCTGAGCACCCGGACGGATGGCTGGTGCATGCCCCGCTCGAGCTCGCTGAGATAGGGGTTGGACAGGCTGGTGAGCTCCGCTAGCTGCCGGAGGGTGAGATTTGCCAGTTTGCGCTGGCTGCGGATAAAGGCACCGAAGGCCTCCATCTTTGCGTCCCACTGGCTTGTCACATCACTCCTCGCGGCGCTCCTGCGCCTGCACGGCCAAAGCAGGCATTCCCGGGGCCGGACCTGGCGTCCCGGCCAGTATGCCGGGCAGCCATCAGCGCGCGACGGGCCGGGGCTCGTCGCGCGCCGTGCACGGCAGTCCTGCCGTCATCGCGAGAATAGCGGCGCCGCGGCGGTCAGCAGGTCCTCGGCAAACTTCCGCTGGCTCGCCACAAGCTGCTCGGCAAAGTCATACGCGCTCGCAACGACGGCTCGCGGCGTGGGCAGCTTGTCCGCGAACGGCACGCTCACCCGGGGCAAGTCGGGCTTGATGGACTGGGCCGCGGATGCCAGCGTCTCG
>Ga0335075_10009993_pt1 | contig 14414 bp, 16 predicted proteins | sample Lox_Sample_24_FD_206723 | JGI IMG/M metagenome (GOLD analysis project Ga0335075, IMG submission 206723) | Soil microbial communities from Loxahatchee National Wildlife Refuge, Florida, United States - Lox_Sample_2.4 | ecosystem: Environmental > Terrestrial > Soil > Wetlands | place: USA...
TCCAGGGCCCGGACGCCGCCGGCATCCTCGCGCGAGTCACCGATCTCCCGCTTGCGGAAATGCGCTACTACGCGGGCGCGTACGGGACGGCCGGCGGCGGTTTGGCGTGGGTGGCGCGGACCGGGTACACCGGGGAGGACGGCTTCGAGATCTTCTGCGCGGCCGGCGACGCGGAGCGGGTCTGGGCCCGTCTCGAGGAGGCCGCGCGGCACGCTGGGACCAGCCTCCCGGCGGCCGGGCTCGCCGCCCGCGATACGCTCCGGCTTGAGGCCGGCATGCCGCTGTACGGGAACGAGCTCGGCCCGGACGTGACACCATACGAAGCGGGGCTGGGACGCGTGGTGCGACTGGACAAACCCGGCGATTTCGTGGGCAGGGCGGCGCTGGCGCGGCGGGCGGCCGAGGGTCCGCGGCGCACGCTCATCGGACTGGTCGCCAAGTCGCGGCGGGTGCCGCGGCACGGCTACGCCGTGCTGTCGGGGTCCGCTGAAGTCGGCGTGGTGACCAGCGGAGCGCCCTCGCCGACGCTGGGCGCGCCGATCGCGATGGCGTACGTCCGGACAGGCACCACGGGCCCGTTCGGGATAGATGTGCGCGGTAAGGCAGAGCCGGCCGAGCCGGCAGAGCTGCCGTTCTACGACAGGAGAAAGCAACGATGAGCGTTCCCGCGGAGCTCCACTACACCGAGGAGCACGAGTGGGTGGCGATCGAGGGCGATACCGCCTCCGTCGGGATCACCGACTACGCGGCCCAATCGCTCGGCGATGTGGTGTACGTGTCGCTGCCGGCCGCGGGCGCCGCGGTGACAGCGGGCGAGCCGTGCGGCGAGGTGGAATCGACCAAATCGGTGAGCGATCTGTACTCCCCTGTTGACGGCGAGGTCGTCGAGGTCAACGAGGAACTCGACGACGATCCCGGCCTGGTCAACGCCGAGCCGTACGGCGCGGGCTGGATGTTCCGGGTCAGGATCCCGGCCGGCCCCGGCGGGGAGACGGCGCTGCCGGCGGGCCTGCTCACCGCCGCCGAGTACGAGGAACTGACCAAGAGCGCTGGCTGAGGCGCCGCGCGCCGGCTGTTCCGCTACTTGCGCAGGCGGCGCCAGACGAAGAAGCACGTCACGCTGACGGCGGCGAGCACGACCGCCCCGCCGACCAGCGGGTCGATCTGGCTGATCCGCTCCCGGGCGCGATCGGTGGCGCGGCGGGCCACGTTGGCCGGGCTCACCCGGTCGGCGATCTCGTCGATCGTCCGGGCGAGGTCGGTCCGGGTTTGCTCGATCTGGGTGACAAGCACGTCCGGCGCCAGCTTGGAGCTCTCGATTTCGGTGTCAGCCATGTGGGTCACTCTATCGCCGCGCCGCGCACAGGGTCACCGCGGCGCCGCGCGGCCGCGCAGCAGCGCCAGCATTATGGACATATCGGGAATGCCGGATTTTCTATCGCAAAAGGTTAATGGCCCAGATCTGCAAGCTTAGCTGAACTATTCTTTCCCCTACTAAGGGAGAGAATCATGCGGCGGATTCATAAACTTCTATTTTCCCTGTCCATTCTCATTCCAGTGAGCACGCTGGTGAGCTGCTCGTCGGGCGGCAGCGGCGTCCCCACAGGACCGGCGCCCGAGATGAGCAGCATCGTGGTGGACGCGGTGCCAACGGCCGACGAGGCCGGACTCTACATCGCCAACCAGAGGGGCTACTTCAAGCAGCAAGGGCTGACCGTCAAGATCGATCCAATCCTGGGCGGCGAACCCGGGATGGCCGATCTGCAGTCCGGCAAGGCCCAGATAATCGTCGGGAACTACGTCTCTTTCATCCTGGCCCAGATCCACCACAGCTACGACGGCAAGCCCATCGACCTGCGCATCATCGCCGACGGGTCACACATGCAACAGGGCAACCAGGCGATTTACGTGATGCCTGGCTCGGAATTCAAGACCGTCGCGGACCTCACGAAGTACCACGCCAAGGTCGGGATCAACACGCCCAACAACGTCGGCCAGGTGCTGTTCGGCTCGCTGTTCAAGGAGAACGGGCTGAACCTCGCGGGCATCGACCAGGTCTATGAGGGGTTCCCGAACATGATCGGGGACCTCGCGAGCGGAAAGCTCAACGCGGCGTGGCTGCCGGAGCCGTTCGGGACGATCGCGCAGGAGACCATCGGCGCTGTGACGCTGGCCGACTTCGACCAGGGGTCGCTGCAGAACTTCCCGATCGGCGGATACATCGGCACCGCGCAATGGGTGCAGAGCCACCCGAACACGGTGGCCGCGTTCCTGCGTGCCCTCGAGGAAGGCCAGCAACTGGCTGACACCGACCGTGCCGCCGTGGAAGCGGCGCTCCAGGACAAGGCGAACCTCACAGCCGCGTACGCCGCCACGCCGCTTCAGGCGGCCACGATGACGCTCGACACCTACCCCCTGGGCATGGACATCCCGGCCATGCAGCGAGTCTCCGACGCCATGTTCGAGTTCGGCCTGGAACCCGGACTCAAGCAGCCCTATTCGATCAGCGCCATGATCCAGCCGGAGCCTGGCGAGATCGGCGGCTGACCAGCGGACGGCCCGTGGGCGCCCGGGTCACAATTTTCGGCAACCACCCGCCGGCAGAATTGATGGTGATTTATCCTTCCCTGGGCACGAGTGGTCTTAGGTGAGGGGTTCCAGTGGCGGGTAAGTGGATCCGGGCGGCGTGCGCCGCGGCGGCGGTCGCCGCAGTAGCGGCCGGCTGCTCATCCGGCAACGGCGCGACCACATCATCAGGAGCCGCTGCCATGTCGATCGGCCCGGCGGAGAAGACCACGCTGAACGTCGGCGTGGTGCCGGCCATGGACTCGGCGGGCTTCTTCGTGGCCATGCACGAGGGCCTGTTCGCCAAGGAAGGCCTGACGATCAACTACACGCCCGCGGTGAGCAGCGAGACCGCGATCGGCGCCCAGCTCAAGGGCCAGCTCGATATCAGCGCCGGCAACTACGTCTCCTACATCCAGGCCGTGTCGGAAGACCACGATCCGCTCGAGATCATCGCCGAGGGCTCGGTCATGCAGCAGGGCTCGCAGGTGATCTTCACCATGCCCAGCTCGAACATCAAGACGCTCGCGGAACTCAGGGGCCACATCCTCGGCGTGAACGCGCCGTATAACATCGACTACCTGCTCGACGTGTCCGTGCTCACCGAGAACGGGATCAGCAAGAGCGACGTGCGGTTCCCGTCGGCGCCGATCCCGTTCCCCGACATGGCCGCGGAACTGTCATCGGGCAAGATCGACGCCGCCACCATGCCCGAGCCGTTCGCGAGCATCGCCGAGCAGCAGCTCGGCGCGGTCACGCTGGCGGACCTGAACCAGGGCGCCACGACGGACTTCCCGATCGAGGGATACGTGGTCACGAAGTCCTGGGCCGAGAAGTACCCGAACACGCTCAAGCGGTTCCTCGCCGCGCTCGAGCAGGGCCAGGAGATCGCCGACACGAACCGGGCGGAGGTCGAGAAGGCCTTCGAGACGATCAAGGGCGGCGCCCCGGACGGGCAGGTGCCGTCCAGCATCGCGGCGGTCATGGCGCTCAACACCTACCCGATCGGCATCGACCAGACCCGGATCCAGCGCGTCGCGGACGTCATGTACCAGTTCGGCCTGCTGACGAAGCCGTTCAACGTCAGCAGCATGCTGATGCCCACAGCGGACTTCGACTTCTCCGCGTTCTCCTCGTCCTGAGGGTAAGGTGCGGGAAGATGACCTCTTCCCGCACGCGGCACTGAGCCGCCGATGACAAGTAGCGACGAGTTCGGCCTCATCGTCTTGGTGATCGGCCTCGTGGGAACGGGCGCGGTGCTCTCCAACCGGCTCAGCGCCCGGCTCCGCGTCCCGGCACCCGCGCTCTTCCTCATCTGCGCGACCGTCGCGGCGCAGCTGTGGCCGCACGGGACGCTGCTCCCGGTCGCCACGGTCGAGCGGGTCGTCACCGTGGCGCTCGCGATCATCTTGTTCGACGGCGGGATGCACATCGGCTGGCGCCGGTTCCGCACCGCCGCGGGCGCGATCGTGTGGGTCGGGGTGGCGGGCACGCTCGTCACGGCGGCGGGCGCCACGGTGGCCGCTTACCTCGTCGCCGGGATGGGCTGGCGGCTGTCGCTGCTGCTCGGAACCGCCGTGGCCGCCACCGATCCGGCCGTCGTGTTCTCGGTGTTCGGCCGCAGGGAGATCGCCGGGCGCACCGGGGTGCTGCTCGAGGGGGAGTCCGGCGCCAACGATCCGGTGGGGATCGCGCTGCTGGCGGCGCTGCTCGCGGCGCAGGGCAGCGCCGCCTCGGCCGCCTGGCACGTGCTCGCCGGGTTCGCCCTGCAGATGGCCGTCGGCACGGCCATCGGGACGGCCGGCGGGCTCGCGCTGCTCGCGTTCATGCGCCGCGTCCCGCTGCCCAGCGAGGGGCTGTACTCGCCGCGGGTGCTGGCCGGCGTGCTGGTCATCTTCGGCCTGGCCGTGGTCGCCCAGGGGTCCGGGTTCCTGGCGGTCTTCGTCGCCGGGATCGTCATCGGCGACGAGCCTGCCCCGTACAAGGGGGAGATCCGGCGGTTCCACTCCTCGCTGGCGAGCCTGGCGGAGATCGTCGCGTTCGTCATGCTCGGCCTCACCATGCGGCTGTCGGCGCTGGGCAGCGCCGACACCTGGCCGGCCGGCCTGGCGATCGCCGCCTTGCTCGCCTTCGTCATCCGCCCGGTGCTCGGCGGGCTGGTGTCACTCCCGGTCCGGCTGACCCGCCGGGAGCGGGTGTTCTTCCTGTGGACCGGTCTCAAGGGCGCGGTGCCCATCCTGCTCGGCATGACGATCATCGACTCGGGGACCACTGGCGCCGCCCGGGCCTACCAGGTCATCTTCGTCATCGTCGGCTTCTCGGTGACAGTGCAGGGCGGCCTGGTGCCCGCGCTGGCGCACCGGCTGCGCATCCCGCTGCGCACCGTGGAGCCGGAACCCTGGTCGCTCGGCGTCCGGTTCAGCCAGGAGCCGGAGGGGCTGCACCGCTACCACGTGGCGGCCGGCTCCGCCGCCGACGGCGCCGCCATCGACGACCTGCCCTGCGGCGAGGACGTCTGGGTCAGCCTCATCGTGAGGGACGGCAACCTGGTCACGGCCACCGGCGACACGACGCTGCGCGCCGGCGACGACGTGCTGGTCCTCGCCGAGCCCGGTGAATCCCCGGCCCTCGACCGCCTCTTCACGCTGCCCAGGGATGGTGCGGGCGGGGGGACTTGAACCCCCACGGTGTCGCCACCAACAGGACCTAAACCTGCCGCGTATGCCATTTCGCCACGCCCGCGTGGCCTTGCCTCACCGGAGGATACCGCCCGCGCTCAGACGCCTAGTTCCCTGCGCAGCCGGTCGACGTGGCCGGTGGCCTTGACGCCGTAGTAGGCCTTCTCGATCTTGCCGTCCGGGCCCACCACGAACGTCGAGCGGATCACGCCCATCGTCTTCTTGCCGTAGTTCATCTTCTCGCCGTACGCGCCGTAGGCGGTGTGCACCGCGCGGTCCGGGTCGGAGAGCAAGGGGAAGGCGAGGTGCTCCTTGTCGCGGAACTTCGCCAGCTTGGCCGGGGCGTCCGGGGAGATGCCGAGCACGGTCAGCCCGGCCTTGCCGAAGTCCGGCATGCTCGCGGTGAAGTCGCAGGCTTCCTTGGTGCACCCGGGCGTCATCGCCGCCGGGTAGAAGTAGACGACTACCCGCTGACCGCGCAGCGCGGACAGCGTCACAGGGTTGCCGTCAGCGTCGGGCAGGGTGAAGTCCGGCGCCTCGTCGCCGGCCTCGAGCCGCACTCCGGTCACCTGTTTCTCCTTCACGTTCGCGAAACGGACAGCCCACGCTATCGCCTTCTGCCCGCACGGCGGGAACGGGCCCTGCCAGCATCGCCACAATTGCCACTTCAGCCCCTTGGCTTCTATACCTAGTTTCACTTTGTATCTGAAACGACCATTTGTGACCGGTCACTCGGCGGAAATGACGCCGGAAGTGGTCATGGCAGGTACAAAGTCCGCGGGAGGGGCTGGTGGGGCGAGAGGGAAATGGCCGTGATGACGCGGGCCTGCGGGAGCCGGGCCGGGTTGGGGCGAGCGGCCATCCCGGGCCGGCCCGGGATGGGCCGTGCGGCCGTGGGCGGCTGCGCGGCCGTGGGCGGCCGTCCGGTGTGAGCGGCCGTCCGGCGTGGGCGGCCGTGCGGTGTGAGCGGCCGTCCGGTGTGAGCGGCCGTGCGGTGTGGACGGCCGTGCGGTGTGGACGGCTGTGCGGTGTGGGCGGCTAGGCGACGTGGGCGGCGATGATGGGGGCCATCGCGCGGAAGGCGCGGCCGCGGTGGCTGATCGCGTCTTTTTCCTCGGGGGCGAGCTCCGCGGTGGTGACCGACATGCCGCCGGGGACGAAGATCGGGTCGTAGCCGAAGCCGTTGGTCCCGCGCGGGGCGCGGGTCAGCGAACCCGCGAGCACCCCCGTCGTCGTCCACTCCCGGCGGTCCGCGTCGCTGGGCAGCACCAGGGCGGCCACGCAGACGAACTGGGCGCCGCGCGCGGAGACGTCCGCCACCTGGCCGAGGAGCAGGTCGAGGTTGGCGAGATCGTCGCCGTGCTTGCCCGCCCAGCGGGCCGAGAACACCCCTGGCATGCCGTGCAGCGCGTCGACGCACAGGCCGGAGTCGTCGGCGACGGCGGGCAGGCCGGTGTGGGAGGCGATCGCGCGGGCCTTCAGCAGCGCGTTGTCGGCGAACGTGAGGCCGGTCTCCGGGACGTCCGGCGCGCCGGGGAAGGCGTCGAGCCCGAGCAGGCTGTCGGCGACGCCGGCCGCGTCGAGGATGCGGGACAGTTCGGCGACCTTGTGGGCGTTGCGGGTCGCGAGCACGACCCGCGGCGCGCCGGAGTCAGCCACCGAGGGCCTCGGCCTGCAGCCGGGACAGCTCCGCGCAGCCGCCCGTCGCGAGGTCGAGCAGCTGGGTCAGCATCGCCCGGCCGAAGGGCTCGCGTTCCGCGGTGCCCTGGATCTCCACGAAATCCCCGGTCCCCGTGCAGACCACGTTCATGTCCGTGTCGGCGGCGGAGTCCTCCTCGTAGCACAGGTCGAGCCGCGGCTCGCCGTCCACGATCCCCACGCTCACCGCCGACACCGACGACACCAGCGGCGAGCCCTTGCACCGGCCGCGACCCCGCAGCCAGGCGACCGCGTCGGCGAGCGCCAGGTAGCCGCCCGTCACCGCCGCGGTCCTGGTGCCGCCGTCGGCCTGCAGCACGTCGCAGTCGATGATGATCGTGTTCTCGCCGAGCGCCTTGTAGTCCACGCAGGCCCGCAGCGACCGCCCCACGAGCCGGGAGATCTCCTGGGTCCGCCCGCCGAGCCGGCCCTTGACCGACTCGCGATCGCCGCGCGTGTTCGTCGCCCGCGGCAGCATCGCGTACTCGGCGGTCACCCAGCCGAGCCCGCTCCCCCGCCGCCAGCGCGGCACCTCTTCGTTGACGCTCGCCGCGCACAGCACGCGTGTCGCGCCGAACTCCACGAGCACTGACCCCTCGGCGTGGTCGAGCCATCCCCGGGTGAACCGCACGGGGCGCAGCGCGTCCGCGGCCCGTCCATCTGGTCGAGACATGGCCCCTACCCTATCGGGGCGGCCGCGGGCGCCGGTGCGGGGCGGTGAGCGCGGTTAGCCGGCGAGGTCGATCACGTGGCCCGGGTGGGCCACGCCCACGGCGCCGTCGAAGACGGACGCGGCCTCGGCCCGCGCCTTGTCCGCGTCGGTCCACACCTGCAGGTGGGTGAGCACCAGCTCGCCCGCCCCGGCCCTGGCCGCGTACACGGCCGCCTGGCGAGCGGACAGGTGCAGGTCCGGCGGCAGGTCCGGGGCGTCCAGGTAGGTCGCCTCGGACAGGAAGACGTCGCAGTCGCGGGCCAGCCGCGCCACTTCCCCGGTCTCCCCCGTGTCCCCGGTGTAGGTGAGCGTCTGCCCGCCGAACGAGAACCGGAAACCGAACGTCTCCACCGGGTGGTTCATGTGCGCCGTCGTCACCGCGAACGGCCCGATCGATCGCGAGCCTGGGGTGAGCGTCTCGAACGCGAACCGCTCCGCCAGCCCGTAGGCGTCGCCCTCGGGGCCGTGGAACAGCCCGATCCGCTCGCGGGTGCCCGCCGGGCCGTACACGGGGATCCTGGGCTGCGGCCCGGCCGGCGACCACATCCGGGCGATCGAGTAGGAGTACAGGTCGACGCAGTGGTCGGCGTGCAGGTGGCTCAGGCAGATGGCGTCGATGTCGAAGAGCCCGGCATAGTTCTGGAGCGGGCCCATGGCGCCGTTACCAAGGTCGATGACGAGCCGGAAACCGTCCGCCTCGAGCAGGTAGCAGGACGCGGCGCTGTCCGGCCCCGCAAAGCTCCCTGAACAGCCCACCACGGTTAGGCGCATAAAAACGATTGTGCATCTGCACAGTGCACGGCGCCACAGTTTAAGCCCAGAGCTGGCCTTCCAGCCGCTCTTCCGCCTCGTCGAGCGTGCCGCCGTACGCGCCGGTGGACAGGTACTTCCAGCCCCCGTCGGCGACCAGCACCGCGATGTCCGCCCGCTCCCCGGCCTTGACCGCCTGCTGCGCCATCGCCAGGCCGGCGTGCAGCGCGCACCCCGCCGAGATGCCGGCGAAGATGCCCTCCTCGGCCAGCAGCTCGCGGGTCCGCCGCAGCGCGTCGTTCGACGACACGGAGAACCGCGTCGTCAGCACCGACTCGTCGTAGAGTTCGGGGACGAAGCCCTCGTCCACGTTCCGCAGGCCGTACACCAGCTCGCCGTAGCGCGGCTCGGCGGCGACGATCTTCACGCCAGGGATGTGCTCGCGCAGATAGCGCCCGGTCCCCATCAGCGTGCCCGTCGTGCCGAGGCCGGCCACGAAGTGCGTGATCGACGGCAGGTCGGCGAGGATCTCCGGGCCCGTCGTCTCGTAGTGGGCGCGGGCGTTCGCCTCGTTGCCGTACTGGTACAGCATCACCCAGCCCGGGTGCTCGGCGGCGAGCCGCTTGGCCACCCGGACCGCCTCGTTGGAGCCGCCCGCCGCGGGCGAGGGGATGATTTCCGCGCCGTACATGCGCAGGATCTGGCGGCGCTCCTCGCTGGTGTTCTCCGGCATCACCACGATGAGCTTGTAGCCGCGCAGCTTCGCGACCATGGCGAGCGAGATGCCGGTGTTCCCCGACGTCGGCTCGAGGATCACCGAGCCGGGCTTGAGGAGGCCGTCCTTTTCCGCCTGCTCGACCATGAAGAACGCGGCGCGGTCCTTCACCGAGCCCGTGGGGTTACGGTCCTCGAGCTTGGCCCACAGCCGCACGTCGCCGGTCGGGGACATCGCCGGAAGCCCCACGAGCGGCGTGTTGCCGAGTGAGTCGAGGAGTGAGTCGTAACGCATCGAAACGGGCCCGTTCGGGATAAAAGGGGTTAAAGAGCGCCACCAGCGACAGCCGGCAGGACCGTGACGGTGTCGCCGTCGGAAACCGGGGTCTTCAGCCCGCCGAGGAACCGGACATCCTCGTCGTTCAGGTAGACGTTGACGAACCGGCGGAGGTTCTCGCCGTCGACCAGCCGGTCGCGCAGGCCCCCGTGCTCGGCGTCCAGGTTGGACAGCAGCTCGTCCAGGGTGGACCCGGACCCCTGCACCGACTTGGCGCCGCCGGTGTAGCTGCGCAGGATCGTCGGGATGCGAACCTCGATGGCCATGGGACAACGCTCCTCAGTGAACTTCTGACGCCTTGGATGGAACCCGGATTGGGGTCGGATCATTCCGTGAACGTGACCGGTTCCTCGGTCACCTCGCCGTCGGTGATCCGGTAGGACCTGAACTCGGTTTCCGACTCATCCCGTGTAGATACTAGGACGTAATGCGCCTGCGGCTCGCTGGCGTACGAGATGTCCGTGCGCGACGGGTACGCCTCGGTGGCGGTGTGCGAGTGGTAGATCACCACCGGCTCCTCGTCCCTGTCGTCCATCTCCCGCCACACCTTGAGCTGCTCGAGGGAGTCGAAGCGATAGAAGGTAGGGGAGCGTTCGGCGTTCTGCATGGGGATGAAGCGGACCGGGCGGTCGCCGCCCGCCGGGCCGGCGATCACGCCGCACGCCTCGTCCGGGTGGTCCTTGCGGGCGTGGTCGATGATCTTCGCCTGCAGGTCGCGGGAGATCGTCAGCATGATCGGCCAGATTACCCGGTCGCGCTACCTGGCCAGCGCCCGGACCAGCGACTCCTGCACGGCGCCCAGCCAGCCGTAAACCTCGAACGCGGCGATCCTCGGGTCCTCGGGGGCGAGCCCGGCGAACTGTTCCTCGAAGTCCTCGGTCACCTCGAGCCGCACGCCGAACATCAGCCGGACGTCGTTCAGCGCCCGCATCCAGTCCCTGGCCTGATCACCGGTGAGCCTCACCCGCCCGCCGCTCGCCGGGAGGGTGTCAAGCAGGGTCTGCGCGAAGTACTTCTTCGCCTCGCGCAGCGACGACTCGGTGTACTTGCGGAACTCGCCCGCCGCGTCCGGGTCGTCGCGGTAGGCGTCGGGGAGCAGCCGGGCCAGCACCGGGTCGTCCGGGATGCGGGGCGCTTCCGCGTCCTCGCCCGCCTCGGCGGCCGCGGCGGCCTCGGCCGCCTCCGCGAGCAGCCTGTCCAGGTCATCGGCGGCCGCGTCGCCAGCCTGACCGGTGCCGGTGTCGCCGAGGAGGTCGAGCACGGGGACCACGAGCGTGCGCAGCAGGGTCGCCTCGCCGGCCGACAGCCACACGCTGACGCCGCCGTCCCTGGTAGGCCGGAACATCTTCATCGTCTCGATTTCGCGATTGTCGGGCTACTTGTCCTGGCGGACCGTGGCCCAAAGGCCGTATCCGTGCAGCACCTCGACGTTATGCTCCATGGCCTCCCGCGTGCCGGCGGCGACCACGGCCCTGCCCTTGTGGTGGACGTCGAGCATCAGCTTCTCGGCTTTCGGCCGCGCGTACCCGAAGACGTGCTCGAAGACGTAGGTCACGTAGGACATCAGGTTCACCGGGTCGTTCCACACGATCGTGACCCATGGCTTGTCGGGCTCGGTTACGTCCGCTGACCACGGCCGTTCAACCTCAGCGGGTGCCACGCTCACTCGCACGCACCTCCTTGTACGTAGTCTTCCACCTGTGACCACACCGGCGAATAGCGAACCCCGGGGTTCCTCTCCCGACGACGCGCTGGGGACCGCGCTGCTGACCGACCACTATGAACTCACCATGCTCCAGGCGGCGCTGCACAGCGGCGCGGCGCACCGCCGCGCCGTATTCGAGGTATTCGCCCGCCACCTGCCGCACGGCCGCAGGTACGGGGTCGTCGCCGGCACCGGGCGGCTGCTCGACGCCATCGAGCGGTTCCGCTTCGGCCCGCCGGAACTGGCCTTCCTGCGCGACAGCGGGATCGCGGACGAGACCACGCTCCGTTACCTGTCATCGTACCGTTTCGGCGGAAACATCTGGGGATACGCCGAAGGCGACGTTTACTTCCCCGGCTCCCCGATCCTCGTCGTGGAAGGCACGTTCGCGGAGGCGGTCCTGCTCGAGACCGTGGCGCTGTCGATCCTCAACCACGACTGCGCCGTCGCGTCGGCGGCGTCCCGGATGGTGACCGCGGCGGGCGGGCCCGCCGGGCGGCCGCTGATCGAGATGGGGTCCAGGCGCACGCACGAGCGCGCCGCCGTCGCGGCGGCGCGGGCCGCCTATATCGCCGGGTTCGCCTCCACGTCCAACCTCGAGGCCCGGTTCGTCTACGGCGTCCCGTCCAGCGGAACCTCGGCGCACGCGTTCACCCTCGTGCACGACAGCGAGCGGCACGCGTTCATGTCCCAGCTTTCCTCGCTCGGGCCGTCGACAACGCTGCTCGTGGACACGTACGACGTGGCCAGGGCGGTGCGCACCGCCGTGGACGTGGCAGGCACCTCGCTCGGCGCGGTGCGGATCGACAGCGGCGACCTGCCCGCGCTCGCGGTGTCCGTGCGCTCCCTCCTCGACTCGCTCGGCGCGACCGCGACGCGCATCATCCTGACCGGAGACCTGGACGAGTACTCGATCGCGGGCCTGGCGGTGGCGCCGGTGGACGGGTACGGGGTGGGGACCTCGCTGGTCACCGGGTCCGGCGCGCCGACCGCGGCGCTCGTGTACAAGCTCGTGGCGCGCTCGGACGAGCCGCTGCCCGACGGTCAGGACGCGCGGGTGGGAGCGGACGGGCTGCGGCCGGTCGCGAAGCGGTCGGTGGGCAAGCCGGGACGGGGCGGGCGCAAGTGGGCCGTCAGGCACCGCGGCGCGGCCGGCGAGGCGGTGGCCGAGCGGATCAGCCTGACGCCCCCGGATCCGGGCCCCGCGGACCGGGTGCTGCTCTGTGAGCTCATCAAGGACGGCAAGATCGTCGGCCGTGAGCCGCTCGCCGCCGCCCGTGACCGGCATCAGGCCTCCCTCACGGAACTGCCGGCCTACGCGCTGCAGCTGTCCCGGGGTTACCCGGCCATCCCGACGGTGTTCGGTCCCGACGGCGAGGAGACCTGAGCAGCCTGGGTCACGCGGTACGGTAAGGCTCGTGCGCGCGCTCATCATCGTCGACGTGCAGAACGACTTCTGCGAAGGCGGCTCGCTCGCGGTCGCCGGCGGCGCCGCGGTGGCCCGCGGCATCAGTTCCCTGCTCGGGTCGGCCGGCCACGGTTACGACCACGTGGTCGCCACCCAGGATTACCACATCGACCCCGGCAGCCACTTCGCCGCCGAGCCCGACTACGCCCAGTCCTGGCCCCCGCACTGCGTCGCCGGGTCGGACGGCGCGAAGTTCCACCCGGACCTCGACATCCGGCCGGTCGAGGCGGTGTTCCGCAAAGGCGCGCACGCCGCCGCCTACAGCGGCTTCGAGGGCGCCGATGAGCAGGGCACGCCGCTCGCCGACTGGCTCCGCCGCCACGACGTCGACCAGGTCGATGTCGTCGGCATCGCCACCGACTACTGCGTCCGCGCGACGGCGGCCGACGCGGCCAAGGCTGGTTTCCGCACGAACGTCCTGCTCGGCCTGACCGCCGGTGTCGCCCCCGGCACCACCGCCGAGGCCATCGCCGCCCTGCGGGACGCGGGCGTCACCGTCACCCCCGCTTAAGGCGCGGTCTGGCCGAGGCCATATGTGGTCCCGTAAAAGCAGGAGACTCGGCGAAGCCGGGCTGAGTAGCCTGATGGCGCGGAATCCGTGCCGTGAGGAAGGACTGTCATGTCCGGCGAGCCGTACCCCTCCAGCGAGCCGCAGGGCCGACAAGACCAGCGGGAACTGCCCGCGGGGGAACCGCTGCCCCAGGCGGAGAACGAGCAGCGGCCGGAGTTGGCGCAGCCCACCGGGGACCGGCTGACGCCGTGGCGGCGCCGCGCCGCGCTCGTCCTCATCGCGGCCCTGGCCGGGCTGTCCTACGGCTGGGCCAGCGGCCAGGACACGCTCGAGTACTACTACGCCGCCGCCGTCCGCAGCATGTCCGTCAGCTGGCACAACTTCATCTTCGGCGCGTTCGACCCGGCCGGGACGATAACGCTGGACAAGCTGCCGGGAGCGTTCTGGATCCAGGCGCTGTCGGTGCGCGCCCTCGGCTTCCACCCCTGGGTGATCATCCTTCCCCAGGTGGTGGAGGGCGTGCTCACCGTGCTGATCCTGTACCGTGCGGTGTCCCGGCTGGCGGGCCCCGCCGCCGGCCTGATCGCCGGGCTTATCGTGGCGGCCAGCCCGGCGACGGTGGCGCTGAACCGCGGCAACATCGCCGACTCGCTCATGATCTTGCTGCTCGTGCTGGCCGCCGACGCCGTATCGGCCGCCATCGCGGCCGGGGACAGGGGCGCCAGGTACGCGCAGGCCCGGCTCATCCTGGCCGCGTTCTGGGTCGGGCTCGCCTTCCAGGCCAAGATGATCGAGGCCTGGCTGCTGCTGCCCGCCCTGGGCCTGGCGTTCCTGCTCGACGGCCCCGGGCCGCTGGCCAGGCGCGTCCGGCAGGTCGTGGTCGCGGGCGTCGTCGCCGGGATCGTGTCGCTCGCGTGGATGACCGCGGTCACCCTCGTCCCGGCCGCGAACCGCCCGTACGTCGACGGAAGCAGCAACGACTCCCTCTACTCCCAGGTCTTCGTCTACAACGGCTTCGGCCGGTTCGGCGACCAGACCCCGGTCCAGCTGCTCGCCTCCGAACTCGCGCCCGACTTGGTCCCGCCGATCAAGCCCGCCGCCGCCGACCGGCTGCTGGTCGGAAACCTCGGCAGGGACACCGGCTGGCTGCTGCCCGCGGCGCTCCTCGCCGGCATCTGGGGGATCGCCAGCCGCTGGCGGCGACCGCGAGGAGACACCCTGCGCGCCTGCTACGTGCTGTGGGGCGCGTGGCTGCTGATCCTCGGCGTGACGTTCT